>Ga0209536_100016852_pt1 | contig 10374 bp, 15 predicted proteins | sample DeeMarSeWOR28_12_FD_187461 | JGI IMG/M metagenome (GOLD analysis project Ga0209536, IMG submission 187461) | Marine sediment microbial communities from White Oak River estuary, North Carolina - WOR-2-8_12 (SPAdes) (version 2) | ecosystem: Environmental > Aquatic > Marine > Intertidal zone >... | reverse complement strand
AAGCCCTTTGCGATGGATACAAGTGTTTGTATGCCTAATTACATAGTGCTATGAAATTGGACAATATCACGGGAATAATCTTTGATCTCGGAGGAACTCTTTACAGACCAGTTTCGGATATGTGCGGACTCACTCGAGATTACTTGAGTGGAGCAGGACATGGGGAAATACGGGATTATCCTGATGAGAACATTATAGCAGCCATAAAAGAGCCTGATGAATGGCTCACTAGATACATGATTGAGAATGATGTGCACATTCATTGGAAACCGGAGCGTGAACATTGGATTCAGTATGACCGTCTACTCCTAGCTGCTCTGGGGATAAAAGACCGAGAAGACGTGGTACACGATTATCAGAAACAATGGGACAGCTTCCATGAAGTGGCTAGTCCTGAACTCATCGAGGGTTGTCGTGAAGGACTTATGGAACTTAAGGATCAGGGGTTCAAGCTTGGGGTCGCCTCAAACAGATTCACTGACCCCGCTGGACTTCTTGAAGACTCGGGGATTCACTACTTGTTTGATGCAGTTGAATATACCAATGTTCCCGGGTATCGGAAACCGTCTCCCTACATGCTTGTAAAGATTGCAGCTGCCTTTGGTACAAATCCACATAGATGCGCATATGTTGGGAATATAGTGGAGAATGATGTTGTGGCTGCCACACGTGCAGGAATGATTCCCATCCTACTGACATGGTGTGACCCACAGGAGGAGGAGAAGGTGTCATCAGATACAGTGATCATTGAGCACATATCAGATCTAAAAGAGATACTCTAAATTTGCTCATGCATGAATACCTTCATTACATCTATGAACAATTGATACAACATGAACAATTGATACAACTGATTGTAATGAATGTAACGACGGTCTTGTGAACGGAGAGTGTCCGGTTGTAACGAGGGTGGGGATTGTAACGGATGTGATGGTAAAAACGATTGTGACGATTGTCCCACGCCCTATCCTCTGAGAACGAGTTGTATTTTCTGTACGGATTGTGAGGGCGGGTCCAGATGCCAGGGACACATGGGTGGGGAGGGTTTTGGGCATGCCGCGAATGTGAGGGCTTGTACACTATCTATCGGTCGTCCCGGCATTTCTAGCGCGCATTTTTTAGTGTACAAATATAGTGTACAACTGTTCACAAAAGCATGGGGTGACCTGAAAAAAGTCACCCCCTTTTTCGGCAAAATTGACGTAACCCTAACAATAGTAATAGTTTACAAATGGGGTGACTTTTTTGAAAGTCACCCCCTTTTTCACCCCCTGTTGAAGAAAAGTGTTGCAAAATGCAACACTCGAACATTTTGAAGTGTATCATTTTGATACACTGTTGCATTTTTGCAACTACCAAAAGGCTGCCAGGAGCCCAAAAAGGGGGTGACTTTTGCAAAAAGGGGGTGACTTTTCAAAGTCACCCCATTTTTCACCCCGCCGCAACTCGTTTCACAGTAACGACTTGCGTCGACCCCTAAAAAAGTCACCCCATCCCAAAACTGTGACCTAAGTTATTATGTTATAAGTATTTAGGTTATTTCTCTATTACATATGGGGGTGACTTTTCCGCGAAAATCGACTGGGAGAAAAGAGGAAAGTTACCCCAAATAGTATCAACCAACTTGGAGGGTCACCCCACCCCATTTTAGACATTTTGTACAGTTGTACAGTAGTGTACAAACCAAGTGACCAGGACAGCCTTCTGGCATGGTTTTTGCTGGCAGTTCACAAATAACGTCCTATTCACTCCGTAGTGAACCTCAAAATATGGGTGAAACGGCTCACAGGAAGCCCGCACGCAGCCTCTGAAGCCCTCCTGGCGGCTCCCCCACCCGCACCTGCCTGAAATTGCAAGCGAGCCTCTAAAAGCCTCTGAGGGGCTCCTGGAGGGTATAACACATTCATAACATGCCTCTCTTGCCTCTCTTGCCCCCTGCCCCATGCGGGTTATGCGGATTGTAACTATTTTGACTTTTTTTCCAGAATTATGGGCTCGCGCGATTATTTTGGCATATACTATATAGGTAGAGGAGGTGCTATGGCACGCTGTAGACACACAGGCAAGCGCGGTAATTGTCCCAAACCAGCCATCGAGGGCTCAGTGTACTGCGTAAATCACTCAAATGAGGCAGATCGGTTGGCAGGTTACAAGTTACGAGACCCGGAACTTCGTGAACGGTTTGAGCAGCTCTCGCGAGATGCCTCTCTGGGCACAATCAGGCAGGAAGTCCTGCTTCTTCGCACTTTGATCGAGGACAGGCTCAATTTCTGCAACAACGCGGCAGAGAGAGCTACAGCACTGCAAAGTGTGACAACCTCACTGGCAACTATCGATAAGTTGCTGAATAGCATTGCGCGTCTGGAGCGTGCCGCCTCCATTACCTTGGACAAGCCCGCCTTGTCCCGCCTGGGCGAAAAGATTGTCGACATTCTCCTTCGCCACCTTGATGATCTTCCTGACCGAGATCGGATTGTAGATGCTGTCGCGAAGGAGATCGCACAAGCAATTGTCGACACACGTAACGAGCAGTGACCAAGATGAATGAAGCGGATCACGGCATTTACAGATCGCTCGCCATCTTGTCATGCTCAACAGGCGTAACATTCATCACCAACAGAGGGTAAAAAACATGTCAAAGTCACCTTTCGCGTCGAAAACTTTGTGGGTCAACGGGCTTACGCTTGCCGCTGTTGTTCTCACTGCTCTCGTTGATCACTCGTTGATCACAGAGAATCCGGCTGTTCTAGCCTCCCTAACCATGGGTCTGAGTGCTGTGAACATGGTCCTTCGCTTCCTTACCAACAAGCCCGTCAAATAGCATGCAAAGCCTCTTTCAAGCAATTGGGGCACTTGTTGCAGTCATCCTTGTCTCTGGGGCAGTCTCTTTGGGCATTTTCAAGCTCGAAGGCGACACGCTCCCTGACAATCCACCAGTGGAGGTTCCTGACGAGCAGGTCACGGTCACCTCTCCCAGGGAGGTTGTCGTAGGTGAGCTTGTGAAACTCTCTGCTGAAGGCAAGTTGGTGAAGTGGAAGTGCTTCCCATTCAACCCAGATTGCGAGGTTTATGGCGAAAAAGGCGAAAAACTCGCCATTTCGTTCAGAAAACCTGGGCAATATCGCATCGTTTTCGCGATTTACAATCGCGGGAACCTTGAAATCAAGGACATTGAGATCACAGTTGTGGACAAACATGACCCTGTTATCATTGATGATGACCCGGTTACTGTGCCACAACCGCTGACCCAGAATGTCCTACTTTGGTGTAAAGAGTTCGGCATTGACAAGGAAGTTGCTCGTTCATTGGGCGAGAACTTTGCGGCTGTCTCCAAAGAAATCAAGATTGGGCAGCTCACGTCAGCAGATGAAGTGATTACTCGCACCGCAGAATTGAACAGCTCCCTTGATTTGAGCAGCGCAGAGCAAGTTCTTGCCAAGATTCAGACCTATCTGATCAATGCCTCTGACGAAGGATCGCTCGATTCGATGGAGAGCCATTCCACTGTCTGGATGGCAATTTCAGAGGGTTTTCGAGTTTATGCGACACGTACGTAAAGCACTGGCAGCAGTGCTGCTTTTCGCCATATTGGTGGCATACATCATCGGCTTGGGCTTCATCCTAGCTGAAAATCAGCCACTTTTTGGTGAAAGTACGCGCAGGATCGACTACTATGGCGGCTGGTTGTCGCCAAAAAGTGGCGATTTTAGTCGATTTGACTTGAATTTGCTGCATGAAATTCCAGCCTCCTGGCAAGGAAAGGGGTCCGGCAAGACACGCTTGCTGTACCTCGACTATACGGTTGTACATGGGCACGCTTACGAGCCGAGAGACCAACAGAACGCGCCTTCGTGTGTTGGACAGGCTGCGGCGGCAGCAGTTGATATCCTCGCCGCGTCTGAAATCAATCTTCTCGGTCATCCTGAGCGTGCTCCACCCGGCAGGGCAGCCGCCAGCGTGATTTATGGGCTCTCTCGCCAAGAAATTGGCGGGCTCGGACCCATGGCAGGTGGTGGCTCGCACTGTTTGTGGGCTTGTCAAGCCCTGCAACAGTATGGAGTAGTAATTCATCGAAATTACGGGCTCATTGGGTACGATTTGAGCTACCCAAGCCCGTTGATGTGTGTCAAATTTGGTGCCAAAGGGGTGCCAAGCTCGCTCGAAGACATTGCAAAACTGCACCCAGTCTTTGAGTTCATAAGAATCGACACCTACGAAGAGCTGCGAGACGCGGTTTACTCTGGCTGCCCGGTGATTATCGGAAGCGATGTTGGCTTTGGCAACAAATCGGGGCTTGCTCGCGACCGAGAGGGCTTCCTAAATCCGCCAAGACGCAGATGGTACCCTAGCAAATGGTACCATGCGATGGTTGTAGTCGGAGTTTGTGACAAGGATCGCAAAGGCGCGTTGTTCCTCAATTCATGGGGAGCACATTGGATTTCTGGTCCGAAAAGATTTGGAACCGAGCCAGAAGGTTCATTTTGGGCAGATGCCAGCATTGTTGAGAAGATGGTTTCGCAAGGCGACAGCTATGCGATTCGCAGATTCAAAGGCTGGCCAAATTACAGGCTATGGTGATGAAGAATGCTTCGACTATACTTGAGTTTGCGGCGTATCTGGCTTTCATCTTTGTCTTTTTCGGACAAAATCATCCAATCGGCGCGAATTCTGGTACCATGGATGGACAAAAAGCAGCCTCAGTCACCGCCGTCACGACGGAGACGTGTCCGCCATGTCAGAGAATCAAGAAACACCTCAGACAACTGATACGTGAAGGATACATGTGTGTAATCCTTGACTATAGCGATTACACCGGTCCAGAAAACATACGAGTGGTCCCTACCCTGCTCTACTTTGACAAGAATGGCAAGCTGTTGTTCAGAGAAGAGGGCTATAGGACGTACGAACAAATCAAAAGCAAACTCATCCCAGCGTATAAGATTTCGTGATTGACCTGTACTTAGCTATGGCAACAGCGGCAGTATGCGTGCTGTTTTGTACCAGTTCAATCATGGGTCCGGTGAGGCAACTTGCAAAGCCTCTTAGAGTGTTGGAATGTCCGTTCTGCTTTTCGTGGTGGGTAGCAGCGCTTGCAATCATTTATGAGAGCGGCGGAGAGTGCTTTACCTACTGGCTTTATACACCAATTCGTTGGTGTGCTGTAGTGTGCCTAGCAAACATAGGTATACTTTTGATCCATCTTTCCATGGCAACCATTGAGGAAACAGATGTTCAGTAACTGGAAGCGAATGCGTCAGAGAGCCCGCTACGGCAGATATTTGCGTAACGAGTCGGAAAAACTGTTTCGTGCTGGCGATCTCTGTAAAACTGATTACGACAATGTGGTCAGAGGCACGCATGATCCGCAGGTCATGGACCAAATGATCGCCAACTCCATTCGTGGCGATGGTCTGCTCGGTGAGTTCGACTGGGAAGGTCTGCTTGACTGGATCAGGGAAAATTTGATCCCACTGATCGAGATGATTCTTCCTCTCGTGTTGATGTTTCTCGACAAACCTGACGACACAGAAGCGAAGGACGAAGCGTACAAGGTTTGGTGATGTTTCGGAACGCGATCCTCATTCTGCTATTGCTAGCAAGCTCGGCTTTCGCCAAGTATCCGTACGATTCAGTTGGTCGTACGGATGCTGGCGGGTCAGCAGTCTTGGTAGAAGTCAAGGATGGGAAAGGGTTGATTGTTACCAACGCTCACGTACTGACAACTCAACGTGAGATGAAGGTATACTGGCCTGCCACAGGTGAAACCAAAGTTTGCAAACCAGTGTTTGTGGACAAGGACAAGGATTTTGCATTGATGGTTTGTGACGTTCCTAAAGTCAAACCTGTGAAATGTCACACGCCAACACGCAAGAGTGTCATTGTAGCTGGTTTTCCCTATTACGAGAGAGCGTATCTCCATTGGCAGCTTGGTAACATTGTTTCAAAAAACAAGTATGAGATTCGGTACACTCACAAACCAGTACCGGGCATGAGTGGTGGAGCTGCTTTTGACCTAAACGGACGTTTGGTAGGCATAGTCAAGGGACACGATGACAAGCAAGGCATCTTAGTTTCCATGGAATCTATCATGGTTGCTTTGAAACATTGTCAAACTTGGGTTCCTAACTATGATCACGTTGAAAGTCCGCGTGATTGGAACTATGCTACCCCTGATGGTCAGAAGCGAACATTACGTTACGCTGAATGGTCAGCGTTGGACCTAGTAGATTAGCCCTCATGGCAGAATGGCAATGCACCTGATTTGTAATCAGGCGATGAGGGTTCAATTCCTTCTGAGGGCTCTATTATGGCAAAAAAGAAACCAAAGAAGTGGATCGGAAAGGCGATCAAGCGCCCAGGTGCCTTGACCAAGAAAGCCAAGGCTGCTGGCAAGACAGTGTCGCAGTATTGTGCTGATCTTGGTCCGAACGCCTCAACACGAACAAAGAGACAATGTGCGCTGGCAAAAACACTCCGTAAAATGTAGTGCATGAGTGACCTACTGCAAGAGTTCGCAGAAAGCATTTCGAGAGGGTTGATCAACAAGACTTTAGACTCATGTTCAAGATGGGCGGAGCACAGAATTTGGATGCCGAAACCCATCGATGGACCTTTGAGGTTCAACAAGTTCCCTTGGCAACGAGAGATACTCAATTGCAACGAGCCTCAAGTCACGATCATGAAAGCCGCACAGATGGGCTTTTCGGTCGCTGGCATGATCAAATGTTTGTATGTTGTGGATCAGCTTCGCGCGGACGTTTTGTACGTACTACCTACTGCGAACATTGCAAGTGATTTTGCTAAAGCACGTTTAGATACGATTGTTGATCTCAGTCCATCATTGAGAGACATGTGGGCTGAATCGAATGTCGGATTGAAGAAAACAAAGCATCAAACTCACATTTACATAAGAGGCTCTGTAAGCGAAAGAAACCTAGTCTCAATGCCAGTTGGGACAGCAATCATTGATGAATTTGACCGTTGTGCCGTACGAAGCATGGCTATGGTCAAACAAAGACTTGCTGCCCATGAAGACAGACATTTGTTTATTCTATCTACGCCCACTCTACCAGAATTTGGCGTAGATGAAGAATACAGACTGGGCACACAAGAACACTTCATGTTCAAGTGTCCATCATGTTCCAAACAAATTGAACTTCTCTGGCCTGAGTCGGTTGAGATTTGCGGCGAGTGTGCAACAGACGAGAAATGCCACGAGAGCTTTCTGAAATGCCATGAATGTGGGTCGAAGCTACCGCACGAAACAAAAGAACAATGGTTGTCCACAGGACATTGGGTATCAACTGAACAAGCACACGGACATAGGAGTTTTTGGATTCCGCAAATGTATGGTCCTGCTGTAACAGCGGGCGAATTAGCAATTCAACATTTCAAAGCGGAATCTGATGAAGTAGAGAACGTCGAGTTTCATAACCAAGTGCTCGGTGTTCCTTACTTGATGGAAGGAGGAAGGGTCACAGAAGAACTGATCAATGCTGCTCGTCGATCACATAGTAAGAAAGACGAGCGACCAAGAGACAGTTCACGGATGATAGTGATGGGCGTAGATGTTGGTCAGTTTTTGGATATCATCATCAGCGAGTTCATTTATACCGAAGACCCACAAAACGAGCCGCATCTGCACAGCATCGAAAAAGTATTGTTCGAGACACGCATTCCTGGCAGTGACTTTGAACAACTTGATAGCATGATGTCAGAGTGGCAGGTACAACATTGTGCGATTGACTTTCAGCCAGAAACCAACAATGCAAAAGCCTTTGCAAGAAGGTTTCACAAATTCGTCAGTCTCGTCCAATACCGAAAAGGAACAACAGGACACGAAATCAAAGTTACTCTTGACGACAATCGAGTGCCGATTCTCACAGTTCATCGAACGGCGTTTTTCGACATGTCGTTAGGAAGGTTCCACAAGGGCAAGATTTGGGTTCCAAAGGACATTTCTGGAGTGTTCAAGGAGCATATTCAATCGCCTACACGAACCTATGAACTTGATGAATTAGGACGACCTAGAGCCGTCTACGTTTCCAATAAAGCAGACCACTTAGCACATGCACTTTTACTGTGCGAAATTGCTCACTTCCGAGCGTACAGCTTTACGACGGGACGAGCAATCAAAGCTGGTGAGTCCTACTACAATTTCTAGGAGTTACCATGAGCGACTTGTTTGATGCACCTGGACCCAAGAAGTCGACAGACCCATCAGTGAATTTCTACTGGAAACAAGATGAGAATCTTGAACCCGTTGAAGAAAGTAAGGTAACCAAAGATGACCTCGAAGATGAAGTGCTCAAAGCAGTCGAAGAAGGCAAAGACGCCAAAAAAGAACCAGAAGGGAAGCCGAAGCCCAAGATCACGAAAATAATGGTGCAACGGTTGCGACAGCGAGACCGTCATTTCAACAAGACATGTGCTTGTTGTGGAAGACGTGTTCTGTTGGCGAAAATCCAAAATGGCAAGAGCGAAATTTGCGACGACTGTAGGAGATAATAGTGGCACAATCAAGTTTCACACTTGCCGAAATTCGTCACCCAGACTTACTGTACGATAGTACAGAATGGTCTTTTTGGCGTGACACGTTTGAAGGTGGGTGGTTGTATCTTTCGAGATACCTGTACAAATTCTCAGATAAGGAAGGTGATGATGAATTTGCTATTAGGCAGAATCTATCTCCAATTCCTTCGTTTGCAAAAGCGGCAGTTCTTGATGTTCGCAATAGCATTTTTCAGCGATTAGCAGATGTTTCGCGCATTGGCGGATCGTCCGAATATCAAAAAGCTGTTGAAGGAGAAGAGCTTGGCGTAGATCGCAAAGGTACCTCAATGAACTCGTTCATGGGCATCAATGTGCTCACAGAGCTGTTGATCATGGGTAGAGTTGGTATCTATGTTGATGCTCCTAATATCCTACCCAACACTTTGGCTGAAGGCAGTGCTACACCATATCTTTACTGCTACAGGATTGAAGACATTCTTTCTTTTGCAGAAGAAGAGAAAGAGAAGCCTGGGCGGTTCAAATCCATTCTTGTTCGCGATCAAGTTGTTGAAATGGATCGAACATACGCAGGGGTAGCTCTTCCGAAGGGACGTACAAGTCGACTGCGATTGGTTTGGAAAGATGAAATGGATGGAATAGTGCGGTGCAGGATGTGGAACGAGGATACTAACGAACCTATCATCACGCCAAACTCTTCGCCCGATGGCACTATTGAACTTGGTGTCCCATTCGTACCGTTCATTTTGCCGTCCATTGGAGACTCACTTCTGAAGGATGCAGCTTCATACCAACGCGCCCTGCTGAATTTGGTTTCAAGTGACATTGACTACGCTCTGAAATCCAATAGACCATTCCTTACTATCCAGCAAGAACTAAGAACTGCTGGGGCACATTTGAAGAAGACAGGCGCTGGTGCTGAACCCGGACAACAACCGGGACGTGATCAGTCAGAGTACATTGGCTCTGGAATTGGGCGATACTACGATATTGGCACTGATCGTCCTGAATACATCGCCCCTCCAACTGACACTCTTGAAGCCTCAATGAAACTTCAAGAGAAGTTGGAAGATGACATTCGTAAGCTCATCAACTTAGCAGTTGCTAACAAGATAGGATCGCGAACAGAATCTGCTGAAGCTAAGAAACTGTCAAGTCAAGGACTCGAAGCAGGTTTGTCATTCATTGGAGAAGTGCTCAATGATGCTGAGCAACGAATCGCCCACATGTGGGCTTTGTACGAGAGCACAGATTCTCCAAGGATTGCTACAGTTGGCTATCCTGACAGATACATTCTCAAGGAAGACAAGCAGCGGATTGAGGATGCAAACAATCTTGTCAAATTGATGGATAAGATGCCAAGTGTAGAAGCCAAGAAGGTTACTGCTAAGGAGATTGTGATGATCTTGTTTGGTGGGCGAGAAAGTGTCGACACTATCAACAAGATTCTCAAGGAAATTGACAAAGCAGGCTACACAACAAGCGATGTACAAGCAGTGCTTCAAGCTCACAAAGCATCTCTTGTCAGTGATAATACGGCAAGCGAAGCTCTTGGATATGCTCCAGGAGAAGTTGAAAAGGCTCGTAAGGATCGAGTAATACGTGCCACAGCCATCCTGGCAGCACAGACTTCCCCAGGTCAGCCTGGAGGCATCAAGAATCCTGCTTCTCGCGGAGTGCCTGAGTTGGATACTGGTAAAGAAACTCCTGCTGAAGAGCAGGCTGAAGGACAAGAAAGAGCACGCGAGGAACGCGAGCTTGAAATGGAAGAGGAAGAGGAAGAATAATGCCATTCAAAAGTGAAGCACAGCGTCGTTATTTGTGGGCAACTAATCCAAAAGTAGCTAAGAAGTTTGCTGCTCA
>Ga0209536_100016851_pt1 | contig 10375 bp, 7 predicted proteins | sample DeeMarSeWOR28_12_FD_187461 | JGI IMG/M metagenome (GOLD analysis project Ga0209536, IMG submission 187461) | Marine sediment microbial communities from White Oak River estuary, North Carolina - WOR-2-8_12 (SPAdes) (version 2) | ecosystem: Environmental > Aquatic > Marine > Intertidal zone >... | reverse complement strand
CCCGGACCCACCGCCGCGGGAGCCGGGCGACCCGGCCGACGGGGCGTCCGGCTAGAGTCGCACCACGGCGATCACCGCCACCGCGCTGCCGGCCGCGGCGATCGCGTAGAGCACGGTGGCGACCAGCGCGTCGCGCGAGGCACCGCCGAAGTCGATGGACAGCGAGCGCATGTGGTGCGCTCCCTTCCAGAGCGGAAGCGCGCACAGGCCGAGCAGCACCAGACGACCGACGACGTTCGATCCCAGCGCGTGGGCGCGCTCGTAGGAGAGCGCCTCGGCGGGGACGATGCCGAGCGGTACGCCCAGCCCCACGACGAGCAGCCAGCCCGTGAGCAGGATGGTACCGAGCAGGATGCCCTGGCCGAAGAGCAGCCAGATCATGGGCTCGATGCGGAGCAGGAGCTGCTTCATCAGAAGATCCCCCCGGCGAGGATGACCGTCATCACGCCGGCCACCCCGATCCACGTCGCGTACAGCATGGCCGTGATGACGGGCTCCGGCGGGGGTGCGATCGGGCCGATCTTCGGCGGCTGCGCCTTCGGAAACAGCCGGAAGAAACGCACACCGACGAAGATCACGCTGACGAGCGAGATCCCGTGGAACGCCACGTAGAGCGGGTGGCGGAGCTGCTCCTGGACGACGCCCCACGCCTCCGGGCCGCTGCCCAGATCCCACACGACCCGCAACGCCGCGAGCCCCACGAGCATGTAGACCAGCCCGGTGGCGTCGAACAAGACGTAGGGGAGGTAGCGCCCGCGCGTCGGGAATTCGTCGGGCATGAGCGGGGGCGCCGTGCGCGTGCGTCCGGGGGTCCGGGGCTTCATCGCCTCCGGATGTGCGGCCCGTGCCATTTCTACTCCTTCTCGCGGCGCGGCACGACGAAGCTCGTGGCCCAGTCGATGACGGCGCCAAACTTGGCCTGATTCACCGCGGCCGCCGGGTCGACGTGCTTCGGGCATACCTCGCTGCACTCGTTGGCGTAGGAGCACGAGAAGACCGTCCCCTCGCCGCGGAATATCTCGTTCCGCTCGCGGTTGCCCTCGTCGCGGGAATCCAGGTTGTAGCGGTGGCCGAGCGCGATGGCAGCCGGGCCGAGGAACTCGGGCTCGTTGGCCACCACGGGGCAGGCCGAGTAGCAGAGCATGCAGTTGATGCACATGCTGAAGTGCCGGAACTGCTCGAGCTCCGCGGGCGACTGACGGTACGTGCCCTCCTCGACTGCGCGCTGCTTTGCGGTCAGGACCCAGGGCTTCACGCTCTCGAGCTTGTTCATGAAGCCGTCGAGCTCGACGACGAGGTCGCGGACGACGGGGAAGTTCGCGAGCGGGGCCACCTCGACGCGATCGCCGTAGTTCGACAGCGGATCCTTGCAGGTCAGGCTCGGGACGCCGTTGACCATCATGCCGCAGCTCCCGCACACCGCCATGCGGCACGACCAGCGATGGGAGAGCGTGCCGTCGATCTCGTCCTTGATGTAGTTGAGCGCGTCCAAGACCTTCCACTGCGGCTCGACCGGCACCTCGTAGGTGTCCTGCCTGGGCGCGTCGTCCTTGTCGGGGTCGAAACGCGTGACGACGAAAGTCTTCTTCTGGTCGCTCATATCAGTACTTGCGCTCCTCGGGCTCCCAGGTGCCAAGGGTGACCGCCTTCTTGTCGACGCGGTGGCCCGTCGGGTCGCGATGACAGAGCGTGTGATAGAGGTAGTTCTGGTCGTCGCGCGCCACGTGGTCCTTGCGGGTGTGGGCTCCGCGAGACTCCTTCCGGTGCGCCGCGGACACGGCCAGGGTCTCGGCCACCTCCAGCATGTTGTCGAGCTCGAGCGCCGTCACGAGCTCGGTGTTGAACACCACGCTCGCGTCCTCCAGGGAGACGTCCTCGAAGCGCCGTCTCAGCTCTGCCAGAGCGCGGACCGTCTCGTCCATGGAGGCCTGCTCCCGGTAGACGCCGCACCCCGACTCCATCGTGCTCCGCATCTCCTCGCGGATCGGCGCGAGCTTCTCGGCGCCTTTCTTGCCGCGGAGCGACGCGATCCGCGCGGCCTCCTCCTCGGCCTGGCCTCGACAGGCGTTCTCGTTGGCGGCGTGCACGCCCTTTGCGAAGCCCACGGCGTGGCGGCCGGCCCGGGCGCCGAACACCAGGCATTCGGTGAGCGAGTTCGAGCCGAGGCGATTCGCGCCGTTCAGGGAGACGCAGGCCACCTCGCCCGCGGCGTACAGGCCAGGCAGTGTGGTGGCGCCGTCGATGTCCGTGTCCACGCCCCCCATCATGTAGTGCACGACCGGACGGATGGGGATCGCCTCGTGGACCGGATCGACGCCGGCGTAGAGCTTCGCGAGCTCGCGCACCATCGGCAGGCGCTCGTCGATCTTCGCCTCTCCGAGGTGCGTGAGATCGAGGTGCACGTAGGCGCCGTAGGGGCCCTCGAAGCCGCGACCGGCCTCGATCTCCTGGACGATGGCTCGTGAGATCATGTCGCGCGGACCGAGCTCGGCCTTCGTGCCCACTCCGTAGTCGCGCGTCACCAGGAAGCGCTCGTCCTCGTTGTTCTTCACGTAGCCGCCCTCTCCGCGGGTCGCCTCCGTGATCAGGATTCCCGTTCCCGGGAGCCCGGTGGGGTGATACTGGACGAACTCCATGTCCTTGAGCGGAACGCCCTCGCGATACGCCAGGGCCATTCCATCGCCCGTCTTGATGTTGCCGTTGGTGGTGAAGGGGAAGATCTTCCCGGCGCCTCCGGTCGCGAGGATCACCGCGCGTCCGAGGATGAGCCGGACCGCGCCCTCGCGGACGTCGAGGGCCGCGACACCCCGCACCGCGCCGCCGTCGACCACGAGCTTCGTGACGAACTGCTCGTCGTAGCGGACGATGCGATCGAAGCGCATCGAGTGCTGGAACAGCGTGTGGAGCATGTGGAAGCCGACCTTGTCGGCGGCGTACCAGGTGCGCTTGGTGCTCATGCCGCCGAAGGCCCGCGTGGCGACGGTGCCGTCCTCGTTGCGGCTCCACGGGCACCCCCAGTGCTCCAGGAGCGTGAGCTCCTTCGGGGCCTCCTCGACGAAGAACTGGATGACGTCCTGGTCGCCCAGGAAGTCGGAGCCCTTCACGGTGTCGAATCCGTGCATCTCCAGGTTGTCGTCCGAACGCGCGACGGCGGCGGCCCCTCCCTCTGCGGAGACCGTGTGGCTCCGCATCGGGTAGACCTTCGACACCATGGCGACGGACACGTCGGGGTCCGCCTCGACGGCCGCGATGGCGGCGCGAAGCCCTGCGGCACCGCCGCCGACGATGATGATGTCGTGCCGGATGACTTCGAGCAAAGCGTACCTCGCGCGTGCAGCCGACGGGCGGCCCCGTCGTTTGTAACGAATCCCGTGCGCTCCCGAAAGCAGCCAGGAGGCTTCCTCAACTATAACGGCGCTCGAGATTCTTCCGAGTCCGTGACCGCACCTGTCACGGTCGAGCGAGAGGGTTCGAGGCCTCGTTTCGGTTCGATTCCGGCCGGGGGCCGGCCATCGGCCGGATGCGGGGACGCACCTGGGGACGCGGCGGAGCGGCGTCCCCGGAGACGTGGAGGGATCCGTGAGGGAGGCACCGGAGCGATCGGGTGCGGCCAGGGCGTCGCGGAGCTGCGCGCGACGAAGCGTCGGGCCCGCGGGCTTCTGGCGCGGGGCGATCGAGTCGCTCGGGTTGACAGTCCTGTTCCCCGCGGTGGGGCTCTTGTGGACAGCGTTCGCGCTGCCGGCCCCCGAGCCGGAGCCCCACTATCCTGGGAGCGTCGTGGAGCTGGTTCCTGCGAGAACGCCTCGGATCTGGCTGGTCGACGGCTTCAACGTCGTCCAGGTCGGGCTCCTGGGTGGCAGGACGCGCGACGACTGGTGGCGAGAGCCGCGACGCGTGGAGCTGCTGAGCCGAGCCGCCTCGTTCGATGCGCGCGAGGACGAGCTCTGGGTGGTGTTCGACGGCCCGCGTCCCGATGGGACCGGGGCCGTCGGCGACCGGCTGCACCCGGTCTTCGCGCCCTCGGCGGACGAGTGGGTCGTGGCACGGGTGGTCGCCGAGCCCGATCCGGGCCGCGTCTCCGTCGTGACGGCCGATCGGAGGCTGGCCGCCCGGGTGCGCCGGCGCGGTGCCTCGGTGGTGTCGCCCGCGGAGTTCCTGCGGCGCTGTCCGGGCTGAGTCGCAGGGAGGCGCAGAGATCGGAACGGGGGACGTTCCCCACAGCGCCGAACGAGACTCGTCTTCCAGGCTAGTGGAGCATCGCGCCCCGGGGGCAGACCCCACCGGATATTCCCCGGAATCTCCCCACCTCAGCTTGACCCGCAGGGGTGATCGGAAATATGGTGCGCGCGAAGCTCCCGTGCGCTCGGGTGCGGGATCGAAATACGCCCCCAGGCTCCTCCATCGCGCGCCGATCCCGCGTCCGCGGGCGGGGCGCCCGCGGGTCGCGGCGGGGCGATCGAGGTAGCACAGAGCGCGATGGCGGAAGGCACGCCCCCCCACGGTCCCGAGCGCAGGCCGAGCAAGACCCAGGTATTCGCCCGCTTCATCACGCGGAACCGGTTTCCGGTGGCGATGTTCCTGATCGTCTCGAGCCTCTTCTTCTTCTACCCCATCCTGAACACGGTCCTGGAGGCCGTGGGGCATCGTCTGCCCGGACCGGCGGTCCGGATCGACACCAACGCCCGGGACCTCTTTCCGGACCACCCCTACATCCACGCCCAGGACAAGTTCGCGAAGACCTTCGGAAGCTCTTCGCTCGTCGCCGTCGCGGTGACGGTCGACGAGGGCACGATCTTCCGGCCGGACGTCATCGCCGCCATCCGGGAGATCACCCGGGAGCTCGACGGGATCGGCTTCGACAGCCAGACCGAAGCGCGGGACGAGATGCGCGACAGGCTCGAGGAGGACGAGTCGCGCTCCGTCGAGGAGGTCCGGAAGCTGCTCGACCGCGCCTATCCCCCCTATCCGGTCAACCACGACCAGGTGCGCTCCTTCACCCATCCGAGCACGCGCGTCTTCCAGATCATGCCCGACGGTGCGATCGAGCAGGACGTGCTGATGAAGAAGGTCCCGGAGACCCAGGAGGAGGCCGACGCGCTGCGCGAGATCGTGCGGCAGAACCCGCCCGTGATCTTCGGGCGGCTGGTGTCGCGGGACGAGCAGGGTGCGCTCATCACGGCCGGGTTCGTGACCGACCGGCTCAGCAGCCGCGAAGTCTACATGGCCGTCTTCGACCACGTGCAGGGGATCAAGAAGAGGTGGGAGGCGGAGATCCCGGGGCTCAACGTGTACATCTCCGGCACGCCGATCGCGGTGGGTTGGATCATCACGCACGCATTCCAGATCGTCGGCTTCGTGCTCGCCACGATCGGGATGATCTTCCTGCTGCTCTGGCTCTACTTCCGACGCTGGCATGGCGTGTTCATCCCGGCGCTGGCCGCCATGATGACGGCGATCTGGGGCCTCGGCTTCACGGGCTGGATGGGGATCACCTTCGACCCGCTCATCCTCGTGATTCCGATGATCATCACGGCGCGCGCGGTCTCCCACACCGTGCAGATGGCCGAGCGGTTCTTCGAGGACTACGAGGTGATGCTGCCGATGTACGGCGACCCGAAGGTCGCCCGGGTCGAGGTGGCCACCATCGCGATGGGCGAGCTCGTCGTGCCCGGAACGCTCGGCATCGTCACCGACGTCGCGGGCCTGCTCGTCATCATGGTGACGTCGATACCCCAGATGCAGAACCTGGCGATCTTCGGAGCATTCTGGGTGCTCTCGATCATCGTCACCGTCGAGATCCTCCACCCGATCCTGATCTGCTACCTGCCGGCGCCCACCGAGCACGAGCACTTCCTGCCCGGCTTCATGGTCCGCTTCACCCGCTTCATCGGCTGGGCGACGACGCACCCCACCTGGAAGTACGTCATCGGCGGCACCACGATCGCGCTCTTCGTCGTCTGCACCTACATCGCACTCTTCCACTCGAAGATCGGCGAGGCGACGCCCGGAACCCCGCTGCTGTGGCCGGATCACGAGTTCAACGTCGCCACGGAGAAGATCGCGACCAAGTTCGGCGGAGTGGATTCGCTCGTCGTGTACTCCGACGGCGACCGGCCCAATGCCAGCGCGGACTCCGACCCCATCAAGGCGATGGAGCGCTTCGAGCGGGCGCTCAAGATCGACACGAACCTGGGCGCCTCGGTTTCCGTCGTGCCGTTCCTGCGCCAGATGTGGCGCATCAACCACTACGGCGACCCGAAGTGGTACTTCATCCCCGACCATCCGGGCACCGTGCGCGCCATGATCTTCCAGCTGCAACAGAACGGCGCGCCGGGCTTCATGCGGCCCTTCATGACCGACGATGGGCGCAAAGCGAACATGGCGTTCTTCTATCCCGACCACAAGGGCGACACGGTCGTCATCGCCACCCACTTCGCCGAGAAGTTCATCGAGGAGAATCCGCTGGGCGAGATCTCGATCCGCCTCGACCGCGACCACGGCTCCAAGGACGCGGGCTTCTTCGACAGGGACAACCTGCTGGACAAGTGGTACTACATGCTGGGTCCGCTGCTGCCGCCCCGGCACCACACCCTCTCCGTGCGGATTCGGCAGAAGGACGGCAGCTACGCGCAGGCGCCGGTCCTCGAGGCGGGGCGCGACGGGCTGCCGGAGTGGATCGACGAGTTCCGCGACGGCGCCCTCTACGACTTCGAGGATACGAGGGACTCGCTCGACGAGGGCGAGGTCTTCACCTGGCCCGACGAGCTCGAGGACTGGACCAACGATGACGTGGGCCAATGGTGGGAGAGCGAGGAGTACGGAATCCGGGCCGTCGAGGTGAACACCAAGGACCTGATCGTGTCGGACATGAAGGCGGTGGATCCGGTGCCGAAGTACCAGCCGACCAACTCGTGGACGCGCGGCGTGCAGTTCGTGATGGCCGGGGGCAGCATGGGGATCCTGGCCGCCATCAACGACGAGGTCGAACGCAGCCACGTCGCAAACATCACTCTCATCTTCGTGGTGATCTTCGTGCTGCACTCGATCACGTACCAGTCGATCCCCAGCGGCCTGATCATCTTCCTGCAGATCTCGACCGCCACCATGATTTCCCTGGCCTACATGGCGGTCCGCGGGATCGGTCTCAACATCAACACCCTTCCGGTGCAGTCGGTGGGCGTCGGCATCGGCGTGGACTACGCCATCTACATCGTGGACCGGATACGCCAGGAGGTGGTGGACACCGAGGACATCGACGAGGCGGTCCGGCGAGCCGTGCGCACGACGGGAATGGCGGTGGCGTTCACCGCCACGACCATTACCGGAGGCATCGTGCTCTGGGCGTTCTCGGACCTGCGCTTCCAGGCCGAGATGGCGTACCTGCTCGTGATCCTGATGGTCCTCAACATGTTCGGCGCCCTCACCGTGGTGCCGGCCTTCTACTCGATCCTGCGCCCGAAGGTGGCGACGGCCCTGCTCACCGACGAGCAGAAGGAGGCCATCCGCATCCAGAAGGAGCGAGAGAGGGCGCAGGGGCTCCGCGACGACGACGAGTGAGGCCTAGGAGCCCTCGAACGTGCGCAGGATGCGGGCTGCGTTCTCCTCGGCCGCGCGTCCGCTGATGTCGACGACGCGCCAGCCTCTCTCGCGATACAGGCGCCGCGCCCGGCGCACCTCATCGAGGAGCGAATCGGGATCGGCGTAGGTGGCGTAGGGCGATGCCCCGAGGACGCGCACGCGCGCCTGGCGGATCGTCAGCAGCAGGGAGGGCTCGATCGTCAGGGCGAAGACCTTGCCCGGGTCGAGATCCAGGAGCGCGGTCGGAGGGTCGATCCCGGGCACGATGGGCACGTTCCCGGTCTTGTAGCCGCGCTGCGCCAGGTACATGGACAGCGGGGTCTTCGACGTTCGAGAGATCCCGGTGAGCACGAGGTCCGCCTTGTGCAAGGTGTGGAGATTCGCGCCATCGTCGTGACGCACCGCGAACTCGACCGCCTCGACGCGTCGGAAGTAGTCGTCCGAGAACCCGTGCAGGAGTCCCGGCTGCGCGCGCGGCTCGGCCCGCAGGTGCTCCGCCACCTTGGAGATCATCCCTCCGAGCACGTCCACCACCGGCACGCCGCGGGTCGCGGCCTCCTCGATCAGGCCGCGGGCGACGCGCTCGTCCACGAGCGAGAAGATCACCAACGCTCCGGAGCGCTCGGCCTCCTCGACGATGCGACGGGCCAGGGACGCCTGTCGGATGCCGGCGAATCGGCGCAACCGCCATTCCACCTCGAACTGGGCCATGGCGGCCCGAACCACCGAGGTCGCCGTGTCCGCGGTGCCGTCGGAGACGACGAAGATGGGATTCCGCTCTTTCTCTCGCTCGGATCTCGACATCGCCCGGCCAGCGGCTCGCTCGATCTGCCTCGCCAGCGGGATCGCGATGAGCGCGATCGGCCCGTCCGAAGCACGGTGCAACCGGAGGCTAGGAATGCGCGAGCTGGAGCGCCAGCTCCGGCTCGCGCTCCATGGCAATGCCGGATCCTTGGATCCGGCCGCCTGCGGTTCGCTCGGATGCGCGCAATCTCCGACGCCGGGTGTGGGCGGGCGGAGACCGCGCTCTCGAGCGCGGCGGGTTCCGCAGCGTCACGCCGCGCACACGGGCCGGGGCCGGCGTTGACGGAGACCGGCCCTGCGGGCACTTTTCCGCGACCATGGCGTACGACCCGAAGGTGATCGAGGCCCGCTGGCAGGCCTGGTGGCGCGAGAATCCGATCTTCCGCTCCGAGATCGATCCCACCAGGCCCAAGTTCTACGTGCTGGACATGTTCCCGTATCCCTCCGGCGCCGGCCTCCATGTGGGCCACCCGAAGGGATACATCGCCACCGACGTGCTCTCCCGCTACAAGCGGATGCGGGGCTTCAGCGTGCTGCACCCGATGGGCTGGGATGCCTTCGGTCTGCCGGCGGAGCAGTACGCCATCGAGACGGGGACCCATCCCCGCGAGACCACCGAGCGCAACATCGCGACCTTCAAGCGCCAGATGCAGTCGCTCGGCCTCGACTACGACTGGTCCCGGGAGATCGACACGACGGATCCCGGCTACGTGCGCTGGACACAGTGGATCTTCCGCAAGCTCTACGAGCGCGGACTCGCCTACCTGGCGGAGGTTCCGGTGAACTGGTGCCCCGCGCTCGGCACCGTGCTCGCCAACGAGGAGGTGCAGGACGGCAAGAGCGAGCGGGGCGGGCATCCGGTCGTCCGCGTACCCATGCGTCAGTGGATGCTGCGGATCACCGCGTACGCGGACCGGCTGGTGGACGACCTCGACCAGGTCGACTGGCCCGAGGCGATCGTCAAGATGCAGCGCGACTGGGTCGGACGCTCCGAGGGGGCGCAGATCGTGTTCTCGTTGGCGGACTCCGACGAGCGCATCGAGGTCTTCACGACGCGTCCGGACACGCTCTTCGGGGCGACGTACATGGTGCTGGCGCCCGAGCACCCGCTGGTCTCCCGAATCACCGCGCCGGAGCGACGCGAGGCGGTCGAAGCCTACGTGTCGCAGACCGCCCGTCGCAGCGAGCGCGCACGGTTGGCGGAGGCCCATGAGAAGAGCGGGGTCTTCACCGGGGGCCACGCCGTCCATCCGGTCACCGGCGCTCGCCTCCCGGTCTGGATCGCCGACTACGTGCTGGCGACCTACGGCAGCGGCGCGATCATGGCGGTTCCGGCCCACGACGAGCGGGACTGGGAGTTCGCGAAGAAGTTCGGGCTGCCGATCGTCGAGGTCGTCTCGGGGGGCGACGTCGAGCAGGGCGCCTGGACGGGGGACGGCGTCTGCGTCAACTCCGGCTTCCTCGACGGGCTCGAGAGCCCGGAGGCGAAGAGCCGCATGACGGAGTGGCTCGCGGCGCAGGGTCGTGGCGAGAAGACGGTCAACTACAAGCTGCGCGACTGGCTCTTCAGCCGTCAGCGCTACTGGGGCGAGCCCTTCCCCGTCGTGCACCTCGAGGACGGGACGACCGCGTTGGTGCCCGAGGCGGATCTGCCGGTGCTGCTGCCCGAGCTGGAGGACTTCCGACCGACCGGGGAGTTCGAGCCGCCGCTCGCCCGGGCCCGGGACTGGATCGAGACGTGCGACCCCGCGACGGGTCGCCCGGCGCTGCGCGACGCGAACACGATGCCCCAGTGGGCGGGCAGCTGCTGGTACTTCCTTCGATTCTGCGACCCGCAGAACACCGAGCGCCCCTGGTCGGAGGAGGCCGAGCGCTACTGGATGCCGGTCGACCTGTACGTCGGAGGCGCCGAGCACGCGGTGCTGCACCTGCTGTACGCGCGCTTCTGGCACAAGGTCCTGTACGACCTGGGCCTGGTGCACACCATCGAGCC
>Ga0209536_100016850_pt1 | contig 10375 bp, 16 predicted proteins | sample DeeMarSeWOR28_12_FD_187461 | JGI IMG/M metagenome (GOLD analysis project Ga0209536, IMG submission 187461) | Marine sediment microbial communities from White Oak River estuary, North Carolina - WOR-2-8_12 (SPAdes) (version 2) | ecosystem: Environmental > Aquatic > Marine > Intertidal zone >... | reverse complement strand
AATGGAGAAGGGCGGAGGCGGGTGGGGTGCTAAACCCGGTATATAAATTCAACCTTAATATATTATTAAAAGTCTAAAATCAAGTCGGTTTTTTTTAATATTACAAGTTTTCCATATCCAACACTGCGAGGCACCCCAAGATTATCAATACAATCGGAAAAAGTAAAGTCATACTTTCGTCTCCTTATAATAAAACTCTGGGTGGCGCCATTCGGAAGTGGAATACAGTGGCTTGTGCCATTCACACACGGGACACTTCTTGTTGTCCTGCATACCATACACGGGTTCTACATCTTCCAATATAACTTTGTAATCCACCGGAGCGCCTCTCTTCAATCTGAGTTGGCGTTCTTCTTCGTAATACCACGGCGAATTGGATTGACAACATTCCAAACATGCATATGGCGGATACTCTGGATTTGGACCTCCAGTCATCGGATCATATGGTGGCATGGGAAACATTACTTTCTACTAAACCTTTCGTAGTTGTCCTGCGGAATATCGTACAACTCCGAATCGGACACCTTCATATTCTGTAGATCTTGGACCACGTTTCGAAACCGTTTTCGTTCACGGACACTCTTTTCGTGATTCTGGCGCTTGCGATATCGTTTTTCGGAACTATCCGATTCTGACTTTCTCATGAAAATCTCCTAGCGTAAACCATTGTGGCATAAGGGGTTGGACCGGGGTCCGCCCGGGGAGGCCGCAGCCTTGACGTTGCGGCGAAAAGATGGTAGCGAAATCGAGCGCAGTTCGTCTCGATTCGGAATCAGAACTTCATATCCGGCCCTTGTTGTGTATACGATTCGACGAAAGATGGCCGAACACCAAGGCATACACTTGGAGCACGGCTTGGACATGCGAATGTCACCGAAACGATTAAAACGAAAGTTGAGAAGAATCAACCCATTTGCGTTTCTTAGATTTGGTGATAGGCGTGAAAACGCATCCAACTCGGAATGCGCTTCGTCATACCGATATCCGATTCTGGCGGCAGCGGCAGAGACTCTGTGATTGTTGTCGCCGATGGCCAGAACCGAGCCCTTGCGATTGACGATCAGACTGATATGCTTCTTGCTTCTTGGAATCTCCAAGGCTTTCGGAAATGCGATTTGTGCATATTCATCTAGATTTGAGAGAATGCGATTCATGGTTTTCGTTCAGTGCCCACGGCGGCGCCGAACGCGAGCGGCGTGGCGGCGGTAGTGCTTCCCAATCAACATCTGCTGCAACTTGTAGAAGTCACCATCGGGGTGATTGGAAATGGTAGTCATCATCTCCACGACGGTTTCAATAGAGCTCTGTAAAATCTCGATGTTCTTATTCAGAATCTGATCGTAGATTGCCTTAAATATGATTTTGTTCTTTTTGGGTGAATTCTGAAGCTCATAGAACGAGCCTTCGAAGTAGTTCTTGTAGAGATTCTCCGACAATAGGAATATCCTAGAGATTGCCCAAATGTCCAAAATGCGTTCTGGCGTGTATCCAATATGATCGGCAACCACCCACGGATCGTATAGACTGTGATGGTTCACGTTCACGGCGCGACATGTGATGCAGATCGAAGCGCGGCGAATCGGAAAAAGTTGGGCCTTGCTAATGGCGTTCGAAAGCGCATACTGGTGTTCCGGTGGCGTCCCTTCACTGAGACAACGAAAACAACACGGCGTGTGGGAGAACTCGTTTTGGCAACTTCTCTTCACCCGAAACAGCAGCGTTTTCATCTTCATCATGGTAGTAGGACCGGCGGGATTCGAACCCGCACTGGATGGATTTTAAGTCCACTGCCTCTGCCGTTGGGCTACGGTCCCAGAGAAGTAGTGGAAAAAAGAAACTGTTGGAATACCCCCGGCAGGACTCGAACCTGCAACCAACGGATTAAAAGTCCACTGCGCTACCAATTGCGCTACGAGGGCATGAAAAACCGAAAGAGAAACGAACGGGGCAAAGTGATGCATCGGGTAGATCATGGAATGCATGTGCTGTTGGTTCAAGAATCTCTTTCGGCATTTAGAGTAGGAAATTCTACCTATTCCCTACGGTGTTATCAAGCTTCGACACCGAGAATCGCGTCAACCTGCTTCTCGACACTGGTGTCGGTATCGTAGGTGACTTCGCCGACTTCCGTAGCGGCGTCCTCGTTCTCGGCATTCTCTTCATCCTTGGTGCCGTGGGTGAACTTGCTGGTGGGATACACTCCACCCGTTCGACCGCGACGAAACTCGATCTCGACTCCATACTTCGCCTCGAACATCTTCCGCATGGTGGGAATCGAAACGCCATACTGTTCTGCGTAATCCGCAAGGCGGATTCGACCATCGGTTGCGAGGGTATTCGTGATATCAGTCCACTTCACCTGATCCATCAGAGTATCGACCTTGTTGTTGGCCATTTTCTTCTTACCTATCCTTTACACACTTTCCGAAATGGGAGGAGGCACGGCGCCTCCTCCCCCACAAATGGAACCCTAAATTCAGCCGAGAACCTTGAGCGTGTTGCGAGCCGAGGGATTCACACCAACCTCCTCGACGGGGAACACACCCTTGTCCCGGCGAATGTACCGAGCCAGAACGTCGTTCTTGGCGCGGCTGTTGCGGCGACGAGCGGTGTGACTCGTCGGAGTCTCGACGACCGAGACGTAATCCTTCGGACCATAAGTCCGAGAGACTGGTTCGCCAGTGCTCTTGCGGAACACGATGACGACATGGGAGGGATTCCGATACTTCGTGCTGTAGTGCAGCACCTCCTCGGCAATCACATTCTCCTCACCACGCATCATGAGCTCATCACCCTTCATGACATTGAGAGCCTGAACCCGCGAACGATAACCATTGTTGTTGACCATAACCTGAAACCTTTCTGCGCCACTCGGCGCCACACACGAAGAAAAAAAGAGAGAACTAGACTGTTTTACCAACCGAACGAGCCGGAATTGCCACCGACACCAATGCCGAGGCCCCATCCGATGTTGTTGTATCCACCACCACCGAAGTTTCCGAAGGAACCACCGATTCCAGCATTCACCCCCCAGCCGATGTTGTTGTAGTTGTACTGGCGCGGCGCGGGAGCGGGATAGTATCCGCCTCCACCACCCGGGTAGTATCCACCACAGCGAGGAATGTATGGATTCGGACGCCAACCGTCGAACGGCACTCCGGTAGCGTTGTAGTAGTATCCGCGAGTCGCAGCGACCTGCCTCTGATACATGCCAGAGCGAAGAGCGACATCAGCGATTGATCCCTGTTCGACCCACTGTGCAGAAGCGGGAGATGCAAGCGCGGCGGAGAGTGTCAGAGATGCGAGAGTAGTCTTGAACATTGTGGTTTTTTCCTGTTGGGTTCGTTGAATTGAACTAGAGAAGTATAACACACTGAGCGGGGTTGTCAACCTGTTTCAAAAGAAAAGGCTGAATTTTCTTTTTGGTATTATGAAGCTTCACTTTCCGAATTTAGTGATTCACGATCCTTCAAAGCATGCTTTAGAATTTCGCAATCCATTTCGCAATACTCATATTGACGCTCCGGAGCCACACACTTCACCAACTTTGCCATAAACCGGCGCAGGTGATCGTCTTCTTCTACATCGTGATCGTACTCGTCAACCACCTGAGCCATGTACTGAATTCCAATTCCCATAGCACTCAATCGAACTTCCAATGCCTTGATTTGTGAAATGAGTTCCTTGTTCATTCGAATGAGTGCCGAGTTTGCGGCTCCTTCGAAATTGAATTCCTCGTTGGGATCGTTTTCGTATTCCATTAGCAATCTCCATAGTTGCGAGACGAATACAGCGTATCAATGACAGGGTTCCGGCGGCGTTCTGCACGAACATCTCGAATCACCCGAAACAGTGCAACACCAAATCCGAAAAAGATCGCGACAATCGGGATGCACATCAAAATGAGCCAGGCCCAGACGATGATCTCAAGAAATTCCATTATTCGTTTTCATCCCAGCTGGTCAATTGAACGGAAATTACCGTATTCGCATCATCCACCGCCAAATCTCCATCGTCGATCTTTTCGGCCGTCTCATCATCGACCAAGATCATTCGAATATCTTCGGAGGAATCGAGAGGCCACCATGTAGAAGCATCGGGACCATTGTATCGGACAACATACTTTTTCACACGAATTCTCCATTCGAGTCTCGACGAGCGAGCATCTCGTATTCTGCCGCCGTGATACCCTCATCCTCGGCCTTCACATCTTCGCCCCATTCGTGGAATCCTCGAACGATGGCCTCGGCGATGGAATCGTTGAATTCGATTCGTGAGGCATCTCCGGGGGCGGACCCCGGTGCAAGTCCAGTGCTGGCAGTGGTTTGCGTGTTCGTCATTGCGAAATCTCCTTTTTCGATATTCTCAGACAGTGACAGGATTGGGCTGAGCGACGTAGGCCTTGATCTCGGTGATCTTCCGAGTCTGGGTGTCAAGATCCGCCCAAGTCGGAGAGTAATTCGCCGTGATGGTGGCGCGAGTCTCCACCGAGAGATTGTTCCAAACCGAACGCTGGAAGAACCAACGCTTTTCAACCGGATTCCATTCGGCGCCGTGAGTCTTGACCGAATTCCGTTCGGCAAAGGAAACCGTCAGAGCCATCACGGCATCGTCGGGAACCGTCGCAGTCGAAACCGAATCGGCAGAATCCGATGCCGTGGGAGAGGTATTCACATCGGCGTCGATCTTGTCGTAGAGCGAGAGAAACGAATCCTGAACCGAAGCGTCGAATCGCGTCAGGCAATTCTTGATGGATTCCACCCGATCCCCGAGGATGCAGTAGCCCTGCACGATCTGAACGAGTCGGCGCGTCGTGATGACATCCTCAATGGCGCCTTCGGCAAAAGTGTGGCGGACGATCTCGGCCCACTTCGCGAGATTGTCGATGAATCCCTTGGCGTCGGAATCGACCGAGCCGCAAGACTCCTTCACTACCTTGCCGAGAATCTTCTTCTCGATAGTAGCGGGCGGATAGTCCTGATCGAGCATGACCGGGATACGATCAAGAAAAGCCTCGTTGAGGACGTTCGTGCCGACAAACTTGTCGTCGTGATCGCCGTTGCCCTGGCCCTTGGTGTTGCCGGTCAGAAAGACCTGGAATCCTTCGGCGGGGTGAACCCAGCGATTGATCTTCTTCAGGTAGACGCCCTTGCCCTCCAGCACGGACTGAAGGCACATGATCTTCGTCGTCCCCAGGTCAACTTCGTCGAGAAGAAGAACGGCGCCGCGGCGCATCGCTTCGGCCACGGGGCCGTACTGGAAGACGGTATTGCCGTCGATCAGGCGGAAGCCACCGAGCAGATCGTCTTCGTCCGTCTCGACGTTGATGTTGACCCGGAAGAATTCGCGATTCTTCTCGGCGCAAACCTGCTCGACACTAGTCGTCTTGCCGTTGCCAGACAGGCCGGTGATATAGACCGGGTAGAAGCGTCCCGAATCCACAATCTTGCCGATGAAGTCGTGATGACCCCAGGCCACATAGGCCTTCATCTTGTCCGGGACGAGAGACTTGCCACCGTTGAATTCCATCGTAGTGTCGGTGGCAGGAGAAGACGAGACCGGCGCGGGAGCGGCCGGAGAGGCGACAACCGGGGCGGACCCCGGTCCCGGATCCGCATTCACCACGGCGGTCTTCGTCTTCTTCGTCTTCGTCTTCGTCGCCGGAGCGTCATCGAGACGATCCATCGGCAGAACGTAGTGAGCGCGGAGGCTGTGACGATACTTCGGGTTGCTGGTCAGCCAGTGAGGGTATTCGAGGCCTTCATCCTCGCAGAGATTCAGAATCTCCTGCCGAGAGACTACCTCGCCGATCGCATCGAACGCCGCACGAATGAACTGTTCCTGGTGAGCCTTGAGACGCATTTTTTGTAAATTCTCCTAGAGTGTAGTTGAAGAAAACCGGAAGATGATTAGCAGAAGAAGTTGAGCTCGTCCGAGTACTCGGCGGGATCCTCGTCCGGGTAAGAATCCGGTTCGAAGATCGGTTGACCGAGGACGATGGCGCCAGACTCCACAGCGGCGAGGATTCGGTCCCGAGCGTCACAAGCGACAGCGTTCCGAGCGCGATTCCATTCTGCGCTCTGGCCGAGATCGGTCTGAACACCGATCCAGCGCGTCCGGGAACTACCCTTGTAGCGGATGGTCACGGCGGACGGACTGACGGACATGACGCGAGCGCCGTCCGGGAGGGGCCAGAAATCCTGAATCTTGGGGAGCGGGAGGGTGGATGGTCGATTCGTCATGCCCTAAGGCTACCACAACTGGACGAAAAAGCAACCCGTTGAGACGATATTCCCGAAAATTGTGCTAAATCGTTGTGCCACAAGGAGTTATCGGATTGTGGATAACTTGTGGATTATCTATTTGCAAATACCCGAATCCGGGGGCGGACCCCGGATTTCTAGAAATTTCCCAGAATTTGCAAATTTCGATTTTTTGCAAATTTTCGTGTTTTTTTGTAAAAATTGGAATTTTTGCAAATTTTCGTGTTTTTTTGTAAAAATTGGAATTTTTGCAAATTTTCGTGTTTTTGTGCAATAATTCCACCCGGGGAAAAATTCTCAAAAAACGCGATTTTGTTCAAAAACCGGGGTCCGCCCCCGGAATTGACAAATTTTGCCTCTAAACCCTTATCGGACAGTGATTTACAACTTTTTCCACAATTTATCCCCAAATTGGGGAGCCCAGTTGACAGGGCCCCCAATATATGGTAGCCTTTGAGTATGACTATCTCTACACCCACCCCGGTTCCTACCCTCACCAACAAGTCCCAGCTCGCGAAGCTCCTGGCTCGCGAGGATATCACCGTCCAGTATTCGAAGAGCGTCAGCACGGCGCTCTTCAACAGCGTCACCCGGACGCTCACGCTTCCGGTTTGGATCGACATGAGCAACGAGCTGCATGAGATGCTCGTGGCCCATGAGATTGGACACGCCCTGCACACCCCGGCGTCAGAGAAGGATCTGCTCAACGCCATGAAGGCCGTTGATCCCAGCATGTCTGGCATCGGCAAGGCGTATCTGAACGTCGCTGAAGACGCTCGCATCGAGCAGATGGTCAAGAACGAGTTTCCCGGTTCTCGCAAGTGCTTTGCGAAGGGATATCGGGAACTGCTGGAGCGCGACTTCTTCGCTCTCGACAGCACCCCGATGCAGGATCGGACGCTCTGCGACCGAATCAACCTGCAGGCCAAGATCGGTTTCCTGGTTGACGTTCCGTTCTCCGACTACGAGCGAGAGATTCTCGACTTCGTGATGGGCGCCAAGACCTGGGACGATGTTGTCAACGCCGCTAAGGAGATGTGGGACTACGACGGCAAGAACTACCCGAATCAGGACGCCGGGAACAGCGCCATCTCTCTCGACGACACCAACGAAAACGACGAGAATTCGATGGATAACGGCAATGGCCCCTCCGGCGAGTCGGATTCGTCCGAGGAAGACGGCCAGAACGATCCTGCGGACGCTGGCGGCACGCCCAACGCCGACGGCGATTCCAAGGCCAACGAGGATTCGGACGATTCCACGAATACTCCGGTGTCGGACAACGACGGCAAGAACGATTCGGAGAATTCGGAATCGGGAACCGAATCCGCCAAGAACGAGTCTTCGGAGAATGCGGAATCCTCCAGTGTCGGACGAACGCAAGGCGGCATGTCCAACGACATTCCCCAGGCCCCGTCTTCGGCACAGGCGATGGAGGATGCGCTTCGAAAGATGACCGACACCAGCGGTAGCGGAGACGATCTGTTCGGGACGTTCCCTGAATTCTCGGCCAGTTCCATCATCTCTTGGAAGCGAATTCACGACGAGATGGATTCCAAGTATGCCGCTTTCAATGCGGAAACCAAGAATGTGATGGACACTGCGGCATCTCTGTTCGAGGCTGAGAATCGGAAGCAGGTGAACCTGATGGCTCGGGAATTCGAGCGTCGTCGGGTGGCCAAGACTCATCGACGAAACCGGACCGGCACTCGGGGTGTTCTCGATGTGAATCGCCTTCACAGTTACAAGTTTTCCGAGGATCTCTTCAAGACGTATACCATCACGAAGGATGGCAAGTCTCACGGCATCGTGATGTTCGTGGATTGGTCGGGTTCCATGCACAACGTAATCGGCGACACTCTGAATCAGATGCTCTCGATGGCGTCTTTCTGCCGCAAGGTGCAGATTCCATTCGAAGTCTACGCTTTCACTTCGGTTCACCCCGACAACTTCAACGTCGAGAACTTCGACCGATACAAGAGCAATCACAATCCCGCTTGGGACTACAAGGCCGGTGACGTTGCAATGAACGACTTCGCGCTTCTGAATCTTCTTGATTCTTCGATGTCCAAGGCGGAATTCGAGAAGGGCATTCGGAACATGATGATTCTCTGCGGCCTGATTGGTGGACCGAACGAGTTTCTCACCAACGCCATCAAGAATTCCGGCTACCTCTCCAGTCAACTGAATTGGGGATACGATGGGAAGTATGGTCTCGGCGGAACTCCTCTGAACTCCTGCATCGTGGCGGCCATTGATCTTGTCCGCAACTTCCGGCAGAAGAATTCGACGCAGGTTCTCACGACCGTCTTTCTGACCGATGGTGGCGCTTCCGACTGTGTTCAGGAACGCACCTTCACGAATGAGGTGGACGAGAACGGAGATCGAGTGTGGAACCGTTCTTCTTGGGGAAGCGGACTCAATGTTCGTCACCGAAGTCAGCGCATTCACACGAATCTCAACAACCACAAGCAATACTCCAGCCGCTACGTCGGCCAGACCGAGAAGCTTCTCGGGATTCTTCGTGACGCGACGAATTCCCGTGTCATCAACTTCTCGATTCTCAGTGGAGAGTGGCGCCGTTGGAGAAAGGGACGCAGTGTTCCCTACGAGCTTCGAAACGCATTCCTCTCGATTCACGGCGAGATGGATAGGAGTGAAGACGAAGCCAAGTTTATCGCTTGGATCGAGAAGGGCGCGAAGGACAACGTGCTCTGGGCATCGAACTACGAGGGATTCGATGAAGTCTACTTCTTCGCCTCCGGCAACATGAGTGTCACCGGCGAAGATGGTCTTGCCGATCTTGGTGAGAACGCGACCAAGACGAGGATTCGGAATGCGTTTCTCAAGACGGCATCCTCCAGTCGTGTCTCTCGGGTGTTCCTGAACCGAGTCTCGGAACAGATCGCGACTTCCCTCTAAGGAAAAAGATGGACGAATACTACGAAAACGAATACTACAACAGCAAATTCCCCGACCATCCCAATTCTGAACAATATCAGAGAATTGTGCTCACCGGCAACATCTATCATCTCGTCCATGCTAGAGACAAGATGAAAGAGGAACTGAAGAATAAGAATTGGGGAAACACTCCTGAAGAGCATATCATTGCTTACGAGGAGGGTCATGCTGCAGCCATGGCGCATGTGGAATCCGAAATCGAGAAGATTCGAAGTCAGATTTGGGAACTTGAACGGCAAATTCGAGAATCCGAAACCGACTATTCCTCTGAAGACTCTTCGGACGAGATCGAACGAAAGAAGAATGAAGCCAAGCAGAATACTTGGAGGTCGAAACGGAGTAAATATAGACCAGATACTCTGGAAGCATGGAAGCATGAACGTGGCGCCTAGGCGCCACGTTTTTTAGTATTACAATCACGAAATGTTACAATCCGGGGCGGACCCCGGTCTAACTCCTTGTGCCACAAGGACTTACGTGGCGCAAAGTCGGGAGCTACTGGAGTAAAGTCGGGAGCTGAAAAGGTAAAGTCGGGAGCTGTGGAGCAAAGTCGGGAGCCTCCGGGAGTTTTCCGGGAGTTTTTTTGGTATTTTGGGGGAAAATTTCTGAGCCGAACTGGGCAGGTCTGAGAGGAACTCCAATATTCTCTGTTTTCCTCTAATTTCCTCTGTTTTCCTCCAATATTCTCTGTTTTCCTCTAATATTCTCTGTTATTCCTAATATTACTTTGTTTTCCTCTGTTATTCCTAATATTACTCTAATAGCCTCAATATTCTTCATTCGGCACCACCTCCTCGGGATACTTTACATTTCCCCTACATGGCACACTTTGACCCACTTTCCCCCACCACTAAGCGCGAGGGGGCGATTTCATTGCATGAACCGAGTCAAATCATTGGATGACTTCTTGTTTTTCTCTGAGAATTTATGCCATCGGCGTTGGTTTTCATGTTTAAGTTGAAGATTGACATCTTCAATTGGCACATTAAATCTATTTTTTCTTGTATATAGATCAATATTCGACATATAATAAGCACCCATTCGTAATACATACTCGTAATATTTTTCAGTCTTTGCGGAAATTCTATCAAAGATGTTGCTATGGGGATTTTCTCTCACATATTTGTCTACACTACCAACTTGACTATTGC
>Ga0209536_100016849_pt1 | contig 10375 bp, 7 predicted proteins | sample DeeMarSeWOR28_12_FD_187461 | JGI IMG/M metagenome (GOLD analysis project Ga0209536, IMG submission 187461) | Marine sediment microbial communities from White Oak River estuary, North Carolina - WOR-2-8_12 (SPAdes) (version 2) | ecosystem: Environmental > Aquatic > Marine > Intertidal zone >... | reverse complement strand
GGCCCCGATATGCGCGTCGAAGGCACCGACACCGACGACCACTCCCTCGGGGAGGCCGAGGCGCCGGGCCCACTCAGGGGAGAGACTCCCGGCCGGCTCGTCGCTGGTGAACGTCTTCTCGTAGAGCCGCTCCCGCAGCCCCCTGAGCAGGGGATCGACCCGGACGAGAAACTCCTCCGAGGGAAGTCCTCCCCAGGATTCGTGCCACATAGCTTTGTGGCCAGCCGCACATCGGCTCCGCCTCAGGAGGAGCGGGTCTGCTGTTCCGGTCAGAACCGAGGTGACCCAGTCACAGTGCTCGATCCAAGAGAAAGCTGCCGTGCGCACGCGCTCATCGGTTCTCAGGATGTGGAGGAGTTTGGCCCAGAACCACTCCGAGGAATAGACGCCTCCCTCATACTGCGTGAAGTCCACGCCTCCCCAGCTCCGAGCAACCGTGTTGAGGTGAGCCGCCTCCTCCACTGCGGTATGGTCCTTCCAGAGAACAAACATCGCATTGGGATTCTCCTCCAACCCTGCCGTCAGCGCAAGCGGCGTTCCCTCTCGATCGACAGGTCCTGGTGTGGAGCCCGTGGTATCGACCGAAATCCCCCGGGTCAGCTCTGCGGCCCCGACTGGGGCCGCGGCGAGGGCTTTGCGGACCGTCTCCTCGAGCGTCTCGAGGTGATCGAGTGGATGCTGACGGAACTGGTTGCGGGCGGGATCGCAGTAGAGGCCTTTCGCCCAGCGGGGATATGGCGCGACGGCGCTGGAGACGTCCTTCCCGTCACGGGCGCGGACGACAGTTGTACGGACTGAATCGGTACCGAAATCCACACCGATGACGAATGCATCCTTGCTCATCGTGGACTTCACCACAGCTTATGGAACAGTTCGGCGGAGTTTGTGAGAGCTCTGAGCGGCACGTCAATCCGACGTTGCCTGAAGGTCAGGCATGGCGCGACGGATCATGGGGAATGCGCTCTGCTGGCACGGGCACCAGGACAGAACCCGTGGTCTGACGGAATATTGTCATTTCTCCCACCATTCGCAACGAAACAAAGCGGCTCCAGTGGCGTATACGGATCGGGTCGGCGGGGTCGTTTCAGTGCCGTGCCTCCCAGCCGACATCTCCGGCCCCTGATTGCCTTACACTCTCGACTGCCAAGCGGCCCACAGGCCTGCCAAGAAAGCTTTCATCAGGAGAGTGCACTGTGACTGCTATCGAACTCTCTGGCGTCACCAAGACGTTCGGGACCCACACGGCCGTTGATGATCTCCAGCTCACGGTGCCCCGTGGAAGCGTCTACGGCTTCATCGGGCCCAACGGATCAGGGAAGACCACGACGCTTCGCATGATCATGAACATCCTCTATCCGGACCGCGGAGAGATCCGCATTTTCGGAGAGACCCTCCACAGTTCATGGATGGAGCGTATCGGGTACATGCCCGAGGAGCGGGGCCTGTACAAGCGCATGAAGGTGGCCGACCACCTCCGCTTTTTGGCCGGCCTGAAGGGAATGAAGGACGCCCGGATCGAGGTTCGGCGCTGGCTCGAGCGGTTTGATCTTGCCCCCTGGGCCAACAAGAAGATCGAGACGCTTAGCAAGGGAATGGCGCAGAAGGTCCAGTTTATCGCGACCGTTGTCTCCCGCCCCGAGCTCGTGATTCTGGATGAGCCCTTCACAGGGCTCGATCCGGTCAATACCGACGCCCTGCGGGAGGCCATCCTGGAGCTCCAGCGGGGAGGAACCACGGTCATCTTCAGCACCCATGACATGAACATGGCTGAGCGGATGTGTGACTTCATCTTCATGATCTTCAGGGGGAGAAAGGTGTTGGACGGTACGCTTGAGTCGATCCAGGACCAGTTCGGAAACGACACCATCCGCATTCGGACCGAAGATGGAATGACGGTTCTCGCGGATCTACCCGGAGTTCAGAAGGTGAATGATTTCGGGCAGATGCAGGAGATTCGTCTTGCATCCGGAGCGGACTCGCAGGCCATCCTGGGTGCGGTGATGCGACGCACCCGGATCCGGAGCTTCGATATCGTGCGGCCGTCCCTTCACGACATTTTCGTCCGCATCGCTGGGCCCGAGACGCAGGAGGCCGACCATGCATAGAGCGCTCCGCTTTGCCCTTCGCGAATACATTGCGGCCGTCAAAACGAAGGGCTTCATCATCGGCCTTGTCCTCGCTCCCATTATGATGAGTGGTGGCGCCATCGCCTTCTTCCTTCTCAAAGACAGGGTCGACACCACCGACAAAACGGTGGTTGTCATCGATCGCTCGGGCGTCCTGGCGCCGGCTATTCTCGAGGCCGCCGAAGAGCGAAATGCCAGGGATTTGTATGATGAAGCGACCAGAGAGAAGGTCCGGCCCGCTTACCTCTTCGAGACTGTGGTGCCCGATGAGGCCGACCCGACGTCCCAGCGCCTGGCGCTTTCCGAACGGGTGCGAAAGGGAGAACTCCACGCGTTCATGGAGATTGGCTCGGCTGTTGTCCATCCGGGGGAGAACACCGACACCCGCCGCATCGCCTACTACGGGCGCAGCGCCGCCATGGACGATCTCCGTGGCTGGGTCCAGTGGCCGATCAACAACACGCTGCGGGCGCTCCGATTGGAGGACGCCGGCATCGACCAGGCACAGGTCTCCGACCTGTTTCACTGGGTGGAAATTGAGGGGATGGGGCTCGTCTCTGTGGATGAAGAGACGGGCGAAGTGAGTGAGGCGGCGCGCGCGACTCCCTTCGAATCGCTTCTGGTCCCCATCATTTTCATGTTCCTGATGTTCCTCATGATCATGATGAGCGTACCGGGGATGGTGCAGTCGGTCATGGAGGAGAAGACACAGCGCATCGCGGAAGTTCTGCTGGGGTCCATCAAACCGTTCGAGTTCATGATGGGAAAAGTCATGGGAGGGATCGCCGTCTCTCTGACAAGCTCTCTGGTCTATATCGTAGGGGGAGTGGTGTTCGTGGAGGCAATGGCGATTCAGGAGTTCGTGCCATACCGCGTGCTCCCCTGGTTTTTTGTCTACATGCTCTTCGCCATCGTGATGTTCGGCGCATATGCAGCAGCACTCGGCTCGGTCTGCAACGAACCAAAGGACGCACAGTCGCTGACGTTCCCGGCGATCCTCCCTGCCGTCATCCCGGTATTCGTCTACTTTCCGGTGGCAAAAGAGCCATTGAGCACCTTTGCCACCTGGATGTCGCTCATACCTCCCTTCGCGCCAACGCTCATGATCCTTCGGATTGCCACCCCCGAGCCCGTACCCGTTTGGCAGCCCATTGCCGGTCTGGTGGGTGTAGTGATCTTCACACTACTGTCGGTCTGGGTGGGGGGACGGTTGTTCCGTACAGCGATCCTGATGCAGGGGACGCCCCCAAAGTTCGCCAGTATTCTCCGCTGGGCGCTACGGGGTTGACTGGCGCGGCGGGATGGCCGCAGGAATTCCTCCCGGGGGCTCTGCAGGACGAAGAACCCACGCTGCGGCCCGCTTGGCATGCGTGGGAGAGACGACACTCCGGCTCTTGTAGGAGACTCGTCGTCTGCGTCCGGCCCGCTGGAACGCCCCCGATGTTCACTCCCTCGCCATATTGAGCTGCCAGAGATCCTTCCCTCTGTAATGCAGGAACGGATGCAGGGCGAGAAGCCCCGTTTTGCCGATACTCCGTTCCAGATACTGCAGCTCCTCGAACTTCTCTGCACTTTCCGGGTCAGGCGCTACCGGCAGGCCCGCGTCACGGAGCATGAGGATGGCTTTGGCGCGGATGGCGAGCTCGGTGTAGAGCCGCAGGTAGCAGAGTATGTCGGCCACCGAGGCCGGTGGAAAGGCCTGCTCGAGCGAAGCGAGGTACTGTCCCACCTTGTTCTCGGCCAGCACACCACTTGTGATCATCTCATAGAGCTCCCGGTCGGTGTCGAAGCCCACGCCGAACCACTCCCGTGTGCGCTGTTCGCTCCTGTTGTACACCACATACATCACCAACGGAACGCCAACGAGTGTGGCAAGGGCAGAGAGCGCCGGGCTGAGGAAGAAATGGTTGAACAGTGAATGGATCGCGGTCGCCAAAGCAAGGCCCGCCCCAATCGAGAGTACGGTTTGAAGCGGTGTTCGTGCCTGGATCTCCCGTGCCAGCACGCCGACCATGGCCGTCGTTCCGGCGTGCATCAGGGCGGTGCCGAATCCGCGGACAGCCCAGAGCAGGAGATTCGTGGAGGTAATCGTCTGCATATAGGCGAGATTTTCCACCAGCGAGAACCCTGTACCGATGGCGAACCCGTAGATCGCGGCATCCACCATAAAACCGATCCGCCCGCGAAAGATCAGGACCAGGAGGTAGGAAGCCTTCAGAATCTCTTCCAAGGCCGGAGCCACGTAGCGAGAGTAGGTCTGAAGTTCCATCCCGGAGAGTCGAAGGAACTCGCTGTTCAGCGGGAGTGCCACAAGCGCCGCCACGATACCGGCGGCGATGGCGACAAGCACAGCGCGGAGCTTTACGAGGCGGTAGCTATCCATATAGACCAGCCCTCCGAGAAGCGCCGCAACCGGGAGTAGGCTGATGGCCAGGGATGGCGCCGAAATGCTCATCAGAGGATTCTGAGCGAGATCATGAATTCGTCGGAGCTATCATAGCCCCGCGCCGCCGCACGTGCATAGCCGACGGAGAAGGTGGTACTCAGGTTGGAGAAGATCACGAGCTTGAAATCCACCTGGGCCCCCAAATTGACCGCCTCGGTACGGAATGCTTCGTCAGTCATGCCGGTTACCAAGCCTGAGGAGAAGACTGCCAGGCGCGCCCAGGTACAGTAGAGTGCCGGAAATCCCAACCGGCGGAAACGCAGCGGCGGCGGGTTCCACTCAACGAGTGCCTTGAGGAAGTCGGTCCCGCCGATGGCGTTCAGCTCAACGCCCGGGAAGCTCTCGAAGTCACGATAGCGACGGATGGACTGGTGGTCCACCCAGTTGTTTCCAAAGCCGCCAAAGTAGAAGTTGGAAAACGGCTCAGCCGGATCGCCGAAGCCGTACCCGGCCGCGGTCCGGATCCAGAGCGCCGAGTGATCGGCAAAGAGCGGGAACCCCCAGTCAAACGTCCCCCACGTGAGCGGGAAAAACGTGGTCCGGGCATAGTAGGTGTGCGCGTTCAGCGTCCAGGTGATCCCTTTCTCGTGGTCTACGCCGCCGAGGGAGCTGAGCCGCCGGGAGAAATTCAGTCTCGCTGTCGCCGTACCGAAGGACCGGGCAGAGGTAGCGACGTTCTGGAATGCCGGCAAGCGCTCGAGGTTGATGAATGCCGCCGCTCTGAGTGAATAGCCCAGGGTGCTCGGTTGGTCATCAATGATGGAACTCCGGTAGCCGGCCGAGAGCGACCCCCCCTTCCGGCTCCGCTTGGTGGGACCGAAAAGATCGTAGAAGTCGGAGACGTTGTAGGTCCCCTGGAAGTCCCACCCCCAGTACTCATAGTGAGCCATCGCATGAAACCGCTCGTTGGGCGGCAGGATGGCATTCGGCGTATACAGGAGTCGGACGTCGAGGGCATGGAGCAGCAGCGGATCGAGAAAGTTCAGCCGCGTGCCCAGGGCGACGGTCTTCTTGTATCCGTGGAGGACAGGATAGGCTGAGGTGAGCCCCATCGCCCAGATCCCCTCGTAATCCCCCGAGGAGATGGTCAGGGAATCCACATCGATGCGTGCAGGCGAGGGAGGGCCGAGCTTCCAGGAGCGGACCACCGGGTAGTTGTCAGCAATGGCCGTACCGAGAAATTGCACGGGGTTCACGTCTTCCACCGGCCGGACCCCAACGACGACGGGCTGGAACCCGTCGGGAAGGTATTGAAATGCCAGGACGGAATCCTCCGAGAGCGGGACAGGGCGGAAGAGACCGGTCTCGCAGTTAGTGAGCCACTCCATCTGCTCGGAGGCAACGTTGTACCGGACCAGGTTGGCCACGCCGGTGTAGTAAGTCGAGCCGTAGAGGAAGCGTCCGTCCCGGGAATGGACGAAGTTCAGCGGGGCTGTGTTCTCGAACTCGTACAACACGTCGTAGTCCGTCCCGCCGAGCAGGAGGCTATCGATGGAGATCCGGATGAGAGCCTGGCTGCCGTTGATCCGCATCATCGCGGCCACCAGGGCGCTTCCGTCCGGCGCCATATCCAGATCATAGAGATCGACGCCGTATTTCAGCGGCAGAATCTCCTGCCAGTGCGCGTAGGGGTAGGGAATGCGGACGATCTGTGAGATCCCGTTGTTATGCTGGACGCCCCAAAGCGAGCGATCGGCATCATTGAAGGTGAGATCGCCGATCCGGGCCTCTTTGAGCAGGACGCGCACCTCCCCCGAGCGCACGTCCACCGCGTTGAGATCGCGCCAGCCCTTGGAGTTCTTCGTGGTGAAGAAGAAGGTGTGCGTGGACGCATCATAGGCCGTGGAAGCCACATTATAGAGGGACGGCGTAGGGACGTCGCAGACGCGGGTGCGTTCCCCGTCCTGGAGGCGGACGGCAGCGATGTGGGCGATCGAGCCGGGGCGGTTCATCCCGACATAGACCATCTGCGACGCCTCGTCGTAGTGCGCCCGTGAGACCGCCCCGAGCGGTTCGCTTCCCACCGGGCGCAGGGGTGTGAGGGGATACTCTCGGATCGTGTCCAGCATCGCCTGCTGCCAGCGATGCTCCCAGCCGACCCATTCTCCCCAGACATCGTCCAGAGGGCGCTCGAAGACCCGCTCAAACTGGCCGGAGAAGGACGCATCGCTGGTGTCGTTGCGCGAGAACCAGGTCAGAACGTTTTCGGGACTGTACCGGTGCGCAAGGTAACTTACGAAGCGCGTGCCGTAGAGATAGGAGTTCGCTCCGATCTGGAAATCGACCGTCGTTCCTTCAGATTCCAGGCCGACGTAATCGTAGAAGTAGTCATTGTCGCGTACCATCGTGCGAAAGACCATCTCGTCGTAGCCGTTTTGCGCTCGCCCGATGCCGCCGGCCATCCAGGTCTCCATGAAGGTCGCGATTCCCTCGTGGTACCAGCGCGGGGCGTACTTCCGGGGGCTCGTCCAGTAGCTGTAGAGCATCGAGGGCGGATCCTCATCCGTGGGAAGGACCTTCCCGAAAAAGAACGAACGGAAGAAGCTGTCGCCCCCGGAGGCCGGGTCGCTCGCCACGACATGCATCAGCTCGTGGCTGATGACCCAGTTGATGCGTTCGTTAGTGGGAGAGGTCTCGTAGGCGTACTCGTACGGCTCGATCCCCAGGATCATGTAGTTGTGGGGCAGGCTCGTGGCGCCGGCGTACCCGTAGTCGTCGTAGTCCTGCAGGAAGAGCAGGACGGGCTCCGAAGGCGTGTAGTGAAAGAGCTTCGAGTGAAAGGACATCGAGTTCTCGAAGCTCCTGACCAGGTGCGGCACGATAAAGGCGTGTTCCGGAGAGTAGTACACCAGCCGCATCGAGCCGGTCTGGAGCGTGTAGAACTCAACGGCGTGAAGCGGTGACATGGCGCCGGTTCCGAGAACGACGGAACAGAGCAGGGGCAACAGCGAACGGACACTCATGGAAGATCTCCGCAAAGCCGGGGGGAAGCATCAGCCAACTGAACCGCGTGATCGATTATCTCGCGACCAACGGAAAGTCGGCGACGCTGGCAAAGACACACGGGAGGGGAAGGCCAGCGTCACTGGCGCTCCCCCTCCCGATACTGTCCGGAGGTCTCAGATCTGGCGTCTATTCGGTCACGCCTGAGGTGCGGCCGGTCATTGCCGCAGTGCGCTCGGAGGCCGTCATTTGACGAGCCATGAACGCGCGTTCAGCAGCCGGCAGCCGGCCGAAGACGGCTGACTGCGAGGCTGCGGGCAGCCGGTCAAACGCCATGGCCTTCTCGTTGGAGGTGAGCCGCTCGAACATCGCTGCTCCGGAGGCGGCCGGGAGCCGGTCGAGCGCCTTCATGACCAGCGACCGATCGAGGGCCGGAAGCCGATCAAGCGCGTCCACTCGGGTGGCCGGTGCAAGCCGCTCGAACACCTCGGCCTTCGAGGCAACGGCCAGGCGGCCGATCATAGCGTTGCGCTCGGTCGAGGGCAGGCGGTCCAGCGCCTCAAGCTTCTCGGCGGAGGACAGTCGGTCGAAGGCCGCGATCTTCTCTGCTGTGGAGATCCGGGCGTTCGTCGCCGCCATCCGGTCCATCAGCACGGCACGGTCGGCAGCAGCAAGACGCTCGGCGATGGCACCCCGCTCGGCAGCAGCCAGGCGCTCATAGGCCACGATCCCCGCCGACATGGTGCGATCCATCAGGGCGGCGCGCGCGTCAACAGGAAGTGCCGCCGCGATCGAGGCACGCTCTTCGACGCTCATTCTGTTGAATGCAGCCGTGCGCTCGTCAACCGACATCTGGGCCAGCAAGAGGGCCTTGTCGGCCGCTGCCAGCCGGTCGAACATGGCGGCCTGGCGCTCGGCCGTCAGGCGGCTGACCAGCGCTGTCTTCCCGGTGGTCGGGAGGCGGTCGAACAGCTCTGCGCCCTCCACAATCGATGCCTCGGTCGCGTCAGCGCTTGCCTCGGCACCGGCCAGCTGGACGTCCGCATCGGTAATCTGCTCGGAGTGGTACTTCCGCGCGGCACCGATCGTTCCCGCGCTCTCCTCAGTCGAGACCGGGGGATAGAAGAACGCGAAGTAGACCACCGCAATGACCGCAATCGTACTGAATGCGATCAGGGGGATGGTTTTACGCTTCCCTTGGTGAGCCATTTGAGAACCTCCGTAGGTTGTGTGGTGAATTACTCTCAACGTCCTCCCGGTCCTAGTGGGGAGCGGGCGGGGCAAAGGCAATTTCCGTTTCATGTTCGACTCCGTCGGCTGTTCGCACAATCAGCCGAAGTGGAGCGGATGCATCTTGCCGCACGTCGAAGAAAAGCTCAAGGGTAGTCTGGCTCTGGTGCTCGAGCTCAATCCGTCCGCCGCCAGCTGTCACGGGGACAGAGCCCGCCCCCTCCGGTCGAACAGCAGCCAGGCGCACCTCATCGGCCGGGTAGCTGAGGATGGCCGAGTGCTCCGCGTCGCCAGTCGACAGGACCACCGTTGCCATCTGAAACTTCCCTGATGACTCCAGGGTGAGCGACCCCGCAAGGCCCTCGGCCATCACCGGGACTCTGGCGATCGGCGTCATCACGGGGACCGACTCCGTGAGACGCATGGTTCCAACCAGGTCGGTCTCCTCAAGCGGGAAGGGAACCAGGGCAACAAAAGCAATGAGGGCCAGCACGAGACCGGCGACGAGTCCCCCGGCAAAAGCGCCGCGCGGGCTGAGGGAGCGGAAGAAGGACGCGATGGGTACGCTCAATGAGGCACCTCGCTGTTGCGGCACACTCGCACGCGCCTCGAGTGCCCGCATGATCGACGGCTTCAACGACGGGGGAACCTCTTTTCGATCCACGGTCGCAAGGGTCCGGGAGACGGCAACGAGATTCCGCCGAAGCTCTGCCGCAGCGGCGTCCTTTGCCACCATCTCCCGCAGGCGCAACTCCTCCTGGGGAGAAAGCACGCCGTCGAGTTCCTGCTGAATAAGGTCCGTGAGTTGCTTCGTGTTCATTCGAGTGTCAGGCCTTCTTGCGTCAGGAGTTTTCGAAGTATTGTCCGCGCTGAAAACAGGCGCGACTTGACAGTCTTTACCGGCAGACCGAGCGTCTTACCAATCTCTTCGTAGGAGAGGTCCTCAAAATGCCGGAGCACGACAACGGCTCGGTAATCAGGCGTGAGTCTCTGGATACACCGCTGCACGAGCCCATCCCGGTCCACGTGCTCTTCCGTCCCCTGGCCGGCAAACGCTGATTCATCGAGCACGTCATGGTGGTGTCGTTTCTTCTCGGTGTTCAGTGCTTCGTTGATGGTGATACGATACAACCAGCTGAAAAACTTGAACTTCGGGTTGAAGGACCGGAGCCTCTCGAACGCCTTTAGAAATGCACTCTGTGCAACATCTTCTGCATCGGCGGCATCCCCGGTAATGCGATAGGCGACGTTGTACACGGGCTTCTGGTACCGGTCAATGAGCGCTTCGAAGGCTCTCAGGTTGCCACCGAGCGTCTCGCGTACTAGTCTGGCGTCGTCGGCCTCTGACATAAGTACAACCTACCACCGAAAAAGTTGGTCTAGGGGTCTTCCACCATCTGGAAGACCAGGTCAAAACGTGCGATTTTGAAGACATCGCGGACCATTTTACCCGTATTGACCAGAATGAGGCCATGGCCGGCGTCGTTCAGGCGCTTCTGGGCCTTGAGGAGCACCCCCAGCCCCGCGCTCGAGATGTAATCGAGCTGTGCCATATCAACGCGGCAGGTTTCGGTGACCGCGTCCAGCACTGCAGAGGCCTCGTCGACCCGGGACGCATCGAACCGCCCCG
>Ga0209536_100016848_pt1 | contig 10375 bp, 8 predicted proteins | sample DeeMarSeWOR28_12_FD_187461 | JGI IMG/M metagenome (GOLD analysis project Ga0209536, IMG submission 187461) | Marine sediment microbial communities from White Oak River estuary, North Carolina - WOR-2-8_12 (SPAdes) (version 2) | ecosystem: Environmental > Aquatic > Marine > Intertidal zone >... | reverse complement strand
CGTGTCTCGCTGGTACAAACCCTTTTCTGCTGCCCTTCGGACCGAAATGTGCAAACGGAGCAGCATGCGCAATGTTGCATGGTTCGGCATGGTTCTGATGCTTGCTATCGGAGGCTTTCGATTGGCTCAGGCCGTCGCGTTGCACACCGGGATACCCAACGAGGATCGCTCGCTGATGTTTCACGGGTATGAAATTCACCACATCAACACCGGCTTGGTGCTCATCTATGTCGCTGCCTGCTGCCTGTATTGCGACATCGGAGGCCGTCGGATAAGGGGCGTCATCTTCGGCATTCTTGCAGCGGGTATTGCACTGGTTAACGATCAAGTCGTTTATTATGCCTTGAAAAATGTTAGCGATGCGGCCTACAACGGTATTGAGTCTCTCGTCGGCGCCGTGGCCGTATCCTCGGTTCAACTGTTGCTGCTGGTTTTGTACACCATGAAGGCGCATTCCGTGAATGATTAGGAGAATGATAGCAAAAAAGGGGACGTTGTTTACAAATTGTACAAACTATTATATGAGGTTTTATTCAGTTCTCAGAGAGGACGCTCTCCCCGAAAAACACGCTGCATTATCTTATTGCGCCTAGCCGCACAAAATTATCGCTGACGACAAGGATCCCGACAACCATCAGGGCCAGAAGAGCCAGTCCATCGAAGGGAAAAAGAGGGGTAAGAGCTTATCGATGACTTTCGAGGGAAATCCCGCCAGGAGTTTCTCCAAAAAGTGATGTTTGGCGGAAAAGGGCCATTTAAGGATTGGACACTAATGAATGAGCCGTCTTCTCATGAGCAAAATTGACAAAACAAAGGTAAGCGCCGAGAAGATCACTAGGTAGAGGAAGTCCATCAAGAGCTGACCCTTCAGATTGCCCATGGCCAGCGCCCGCACCAAGGCGACAAGGTGTGTCAGGGGCAGGGTTTGCGCCAGGGCCTGGGCCCAGTGGGGTAGAGTCTCCAGGGGGAAGAACGTGCCACTAAAGAGGAACATGGGAGTGATGAAAAGAAAGATGGGAAAGTTGAATACCTCAATCTGAGGGACCAGAGCGGTAAAACACATGGCCGCCCCTCCGAAGGCTAGGCCTCCGAGAAAAGCGAGCGGCAGAATCAGCAGGGATTGGGGGTAGACGAGGAGTCCAAAGAAACTTATCACCGCCAGCATCAAGACCGTTGCCAATGAAGATTTTGCGGCGCCCCATACAATTTCACCGGTGATGATCTCATCCAAGTTGAGGGGGGTCGCCATGATGGCGTCAAAGGTTTTTTGATAGTACATTCGTACGAATGAAGCGTAGGTGTTCTCGAAGAAGGCGTTGTACATTATGTTTATGGCGATGAGCGCCGGTGCGATGTAGGCAACGTAACTGACCGACTCCCCGGCATAGGGGATTTCCCGCACCAAGAGCCCCAACCCGGCTCCAAAAGCAAGCAAATACAGCACGGGCTCCAGAATTGGCGGCAAGAAGGTGATCTTCCAAGTGCGCCGCAGCACCAAGGAGTTCCGCTGCAAGATGCGGAAAAATCTTAACGATACGTCTGGCATCCAGTTCATCTGCGGTCCCCGATCAGAGGGTTGCCAAGAGTATAATTTAACGTCCTGGAAACTCTACAACCTATTGATAAAAAATGATTTTTCGAGGCATACGTGTCTACCTCGCACCCGGAATAATGTTATGGTGGAATATTGATTACAAAAGGAAGTTTCTCATCTGTGAACATTCCTAACTTTCATCTCAAGGTAATTTTGCCAACAAACCACTATCTCATTTTCTTGGGGCCCACTATTTCATAGTTCCAGTATTCCATCATTCCCATTGTGAGGGAAGCGAACTAACTCGTCATTCTTATTTCGGGATTCAATCCGGATTTTGTTTTGTCCCACACCTGACAGCGGCACGCTCGTCAACCATGTCCGACACCTCCCAAAGCCACGTCCCATCAGTCTCTCAGTTCCCTGCCCGTGAGCTTGAGAAACACGTCCTCGAGGGTGGCCATTCTCAAGCTGCAACCCCGATCGCAGAAACCCTCGGATATGCGGCGAAAAAGTATCTCACCATCTCTCGTGTAGATAAGCAATCGGTGGGGAAGCTTTTCATGGTCCAGACTATTATGTTTTACAAACTCTAGAAGGGACTCACTGGGGGACTCCACCTCAATCACATTGGCTCCGACGTTCTGGTGGATCAGATCCAGCGGCCGTCCTTCCACTAAAATGCGCCCATGATCCATGATCACCAGTCTGTCGCAAAGGTGTGCCGCCTCTTCCATGTAGTGAGTGGTCAGGAGAATACCGAGCCCACGGGTCTTGAGTTCTGCCAGCCGTTCCCAAACCTGGTGCCGGGATTGGGGGTCTAAACCAGTCGTGGGCTCATCGAGGATAAGGAGGTCAGGTTGGTTGATCAGCGCGCGGGCGATAACCAGTCGCCTCTGCATGCCGCCGGAAAGCTCCAGGATTCTGGCGTGCTGCTTGTGCTCCAGGCGCATGAAACGCAGCAGTTCAGAGGCGCGCTGCCTTGCTGCAACCCTCGCTATGTCGAAATAGCTGGCAAAAGTCAGCAAATTTTCAACCACGGTCAGGTCTGGATCCAGGTTGTTTTCCTGCGGACACACACCGGTTTTCGCCTTGATCAGACGGGCGTGTTGCTGAATGTCCAAGCCAAAGACCTTGAGAGTTCCGGAACTGATCGGGCTAAACCCGTACACCATTCGGACGGTGGTAGTCTTTCCAGCGCCGTTGGGACCGAGAATCCCGAAACACTCTCCCCGGGACATGCGGAATGATACGTCGGCCACCGCCTTGAAGTCGTTAAACGTCTTGCGGAGTCCTTCGGCAAATACAAGATTTTCATGCATGTGCATTTTCACCTTCAACTGAGTTTTTGGTTCGACGCTTCCCAAGAATTCTAATCACTCTGGACCCAGAACACCAGAGTACGGCCACTTGCCAATCATCATCCATAGTGGGCGGTGTTGCCCAAATGGGGTTTACCTGGGTCGTCGCGAGCTTGATCAAAATGGGTTTTCGTCCACAGCCGGCAAAGACCTAACTTCCGTCCGGCTTGCCACTTGTCCTGTGGTCCCGTTATGTGCTAATAGACTTTGGCTTTCAGCTCACACTCGAACGGTGGAAAGGAGAAACAAGATGCGATCGCAACGAGCGTGGACGCTTCAGTCCTTTTTCCTATGTTTCCTGGGCAATGGTGTTTTGCTCGCGGTCTTGTTTTTTATGGCAAGACACGCTGTTTCGGAACTATATCAGTGGATAGTTCCTTTTCTGACCGCCGAAGCAGCGCAATTGCCGCAAGATCTGCACCGGTCCTTGACCAGCCTCGAGCAGTCCATTTTGCAGATCCAGCGCTTTCTCCCTCCGGTCGCATTTGGCCTCGGTGCGGGGCTCACGCTCATGCTTTGGCTAGCGGTTCAATTCATGGGTCGTCGTCTGCTGAACCGGGTTCGCGGAGAAGACGGCGCCGCGCTGGGTGGACCACCTGAGGTCACCGTCAAAGAGGTGGGGGTCTCTGTGACTGAACCGGGTGTGGTTCAATCCTCTCCGCAAGGGGCCGTTCAGATGTTGTCCATTTTGCAGCGACAAGGGCGGCTGATCGATTTTCTCCATGAAGATCTCGGCCTTTACGATGATTCACAGATTGGTGCGGCTGTGCGGAACATTCATCAAGGGTGCAAAGAGGCGTTGAATGAATACCTGAAACTTGAACCAATTTTTGAGGCGGAAGAAGACAATGAGATAGCTGTGCCCACCGGCTTTGATTCCAGGGCTGTCCGATTGACCGGCGACCTCAAGGGCGGTGACCCTCCTTTTCGAGGCATTCTCAGGCATCGCGGGTGGCGTGTAGCACACGTTCAACTTCCACGGTCTACTATGAAGCAGGAAGAAGATTGGATTTTGGCGCCTGCGGAAGTGGAGGTCCTCTGACACAGCTAGAGATTAGTGGGTATGGAAGCCACGTCTGGTGGGCGGGGTCAGGGGGGCTCAGCTTCGCCCGAAAGCGTGGCCCAGAAGAGCCAGGATCAAGTAGGCGCGAGCGCAAAGCATTAGCCACAGGGCAAAGGGAGTAGAGTTAAATGAGAAATCATTCGTTGCCCTGAGCCTTACGCCCTGAACCCTGCGCCTCAATTAATGACCCTGAATGACAGCGAGGCGTAATGGCTGATTAGGAGGAACGAGTTTGCGAAAGCCCAAATTCATCATCGGAATCGATTTGGGGACAACCCACAGTGTCCTCGCATATACTTCAGTGAAGCTCGAAAATGACGACACACCAACCATTCGCATCTTTGCCATACCCCAAGTTGTGAATCCAGGAGAGGTCAGATCCCAAGCGCTACTTCCCTCTTTTCTCTTTCTGCCCGGGCCGCATGATGTGCCGGCAGGAGGTCTTGCTCTCCCCTGGGATTCCCAGAACGACATGGTGGTGGGAGAATTTGCGCGCACTCGAGGTGCAGAGATCCCCAATCGATTGGTCTCATCGGCAAAATCCTGGTTGTGCCACCGTGGGGTGGATCGCACCCAGCCTATCTTGCCATGGGATAGCCCGCCGGACAGTCGACGAGTTTCTCCAGTGGAGCCTGCAGCGCTGTTCATTAAACACCTGCGAGACGCCTGGAATCAAGAGATGGCTGTTGACGATCCAGAAGCTCGGCTGGAGTATCAAGACATATATCTCACGGTTCCTGCCTCCTTTGATGCAGTTGCCAGAGAACTCACGGTCAAGGCGGCAGAGTCTACGGGGTTGGAAAACCTGACTTTACTCGAAGAACCCCAGGCAGCTTTCTACGCCTGGATCGAATCCCAAAAGGAGCAGTGGCGTAAAGAGGTTCGGGTGGGGGAGTCCATTCTGGTTTGCGATATCGGCGGGGGTACAACTGATTTCAGCCTCATCCAGGTCTCCGAGGAAAACGGTGAACTGAGCTTGCGCCGCGTGGCTGTGGGAGACCATATTCTGCTGGGTGGCGACAACATGGATTTGACCCTTGCCTATGCCATACAGGCGAAGTTGGCCCAACAGGGCACCCACCTTGACGCCTGGCAATTCCGCGGTCTAGGGCACCATTGCCGTGCAGCAAAAGAACGCCTCCTGGCAAACCCTCAGCTTGAAGCCGAACCCGTGGTTGTCTTGGGGCGAGGGTCTTCGTTGATTGGCGGAACCATCCGCACTGAGTTGACCCGGGCTGAGTTGGAGGCTGTGCTTGTGGATGGCTTTTTTCCCGCGTGTGAGATTTCGGATTACCCACAGGCAAAACCCAAGACAGGGATACGTGAGATGGGTTTGCCGTACGAACCGGACCCTGCGGTAACCCGCCATCTTGCGCGTTTTTTGGGGCGGCAGTCTCTAAGCGGTGAGGAATCCATGGATGGTCCCTACCCCTCCGCTGTGCTTTTCAACGGCGGCGTAATGAAAGCGGCAGTGCTTCGTGAGCGCGTTCTTGCGGTGTTGAGTCATTGGTTGAGGGATGGCGGCCTGCGGGAGCTGCCCGCTGCGGACCTAGACTTGGCAGTGGCTCGAGGCGCAGCCTATTACGGCTTGGCGCGTCGTGGGCGGGGCATCCGTATTCGTGGGGGTAGCGCTCGCTCCTATTACATCGGCATTGAAAGCGCTATGCCCAGCGTCCCGGGTATTCCGACACCTATGAAAGCGCTCTGCGTGGTTCCATTCGGGATGGAAGAAGGAACCGAGGCGGAAATCCGTGAGCGAGAATTTGGCTTGGTGATTGGAGAACCGGCCGTATTTCACCTCCTTGCCTCGACGGTCCGGAAGAGAGACCAAGTGGCGGAAGTCGTGGAGGACTGGAAAGGTGAAATTGAAGAGGTTGCCACAATGGAAACGGAGCTTCCCTCGACTGGTGCGGAGCCAGAGCGAACGCTGATACCTGTCTGTTTGGAAAGCAGGCTGACCGAGGTGGGCACTCTGGAACTCTGGTGTGTGACCAGAGACCGAGGAAAGCGTTGGAAGCTGGAATTCAACTTGCGAGAGCGTCGAGAAGAATAGCGGCAAAGAAAAGCATGGATGCACCCTCACACTATAAGGACAATCCGTTCAAGTACATCGTCGGGATCGACCTTGGAACCACCAATTCTGCGGTGGCTTACGTGGATCGAACCCCTGACGCCCATGAGAGCCCGCACGTCCGCATCCTCAGCATTCCCCAATTGGTCGCTCCAGGCGAAGTTGGACAACGGACCGTGCTGCCGTCTTTTCTCTATCTCCCTGGCTCCTATGAACTCCCCCCCGGAAGTACGGCCCTTCCCTGGGACAAAGAGCGGGGCTATGCAGTGGGTGAGTTCGCCCGGGAGCAGGGGGCTCAGGTTTACGGGCGCCTCGTCTCATCGGCAAAATCCTGGCTCTGTCATGCTGGCGTGGATCGCACCCGACCGATACTTCCGTGGGGGGCAGGCTCCGGTGTTGAAAAAGTCTCGCCAGTGGAGGCCAGCGCTCGTTATCTCCAACATATACGAGAATCTTGGAATGAGGTCATCGCTCGAGGGCGGCAGGGGTGCCGCTTGGAAGAGCAGATGATCATACTCACCGTGCCTGCTTCTTTCGACGAAGTCGCCCGAGAACTGACCATTGCCGCTGCTCTCGAGTCCGGACTCCCTCGGGTCACGCTTCTGGAGGAACCTCTTGCTGCCTTCTATGCGTGGTTGTCTCAACAAGATGAAGACTGGCAGAGCCATTTGCATCCGGGCCAAATTGTACTGGTATGCGATGTAGGGGGAGGCACCACGGATTTTACCGTCATCGGCATCCAGGAGGGAGAGAACGGGTTGCGTTTAAACCGGCTGGCAGTGGGAGATCACCTCATGCTCGGCGGCGACAACATGGATTTGACGCTCGCACGTCACCTCGAGATGCAGTTGTTGGGCCAGTCCGGTCAATTGGAGTCCGGCAGATGGCATCAACTCTGCCATGAATGCCGCAAGGCCAAAGAGGTTCTCCTGGGGAGTCCTCAGGAGGTCCAGAAGACGGACGTCACCATCATGGGCGCAGGGAGAAAGCTTATCGCGGATACCCTCAAGGTCACACTCACCCTGGCCCAGGCGGAAGAACTTATCCTGGAAGGGTTTTTCCCCCGGGTATCATTGGCGGACACTCCAAAGGAGTCGCGCCGAGCCGGACTTACGGAGTGGGGGCTGCCCTACGTTCAAGAGCCGGCAGTAACACGCCATCTGGCTGGTTTCTGGCAGAATTGCCAGAATCTCTTGCAGAAAGAAATGGGAAGAGGTTCAACATATCCGGACTTTCTCCTGTTCAATGGCGCCGCCTTGAGTCCAGCTTCTGTGCGCACCCGAATCAGCGCGGTTGTCTGCAGCTGGTTTCAAGCGGAAGTGGGAGAAAACTGGACACCTGTTGAGCTTTATACGGCGAATCCGGAATTGGCCGTCGCCAGAGGAGCTGCCTACTATGGCTTGGTCCGGCTGGGTGAAGGTGTGCGTGTGGGAGCCGGCAGCCCCAGAGCGTACTACGTTGAAGTTGAGAAGGGTTCGGACAGAGATGCACGGGACGGGGTGCGCGATGCTGTCTGCCTCGTCCCTCGAGGGATAGAGGAAGGTTTTGAAGCGGAACTCGAGCAACCACCGTTTAACGTGCTTGCCAACCAGCCGGTGAGCTTCCAACTGTTCAGTTCGAACACGCGCTTGGGAGACCGGCTTGGAGATGTGGTCTTCCTCGATGAAAATGAAATCAGCACTTTGCCACCTATCCGGACAGTCTTGCGCTACGGGAAAAAAGGAGCGGCAAGGACACTCCCGGCAGGATTGGCTGTTCGTCTGACCGAGGTGGGTACGCTGGAACTGTGGTGCATATCCAAGCAAAGCCCGCACCGCTGGCAGCTGCAGTTCGACGTGCGTCAGGAACAAGAGCCTGCCACTCGAGACTTTGCAGCGGGTGAAACCCTTGACGCGGCCCTCATCGAACGAGCCCAGTCCAAGATACTTGCCGTTTTTCAGGGTGAAAAACCCTCCACCGCAGATTCACCCCAAACCTTGGCGAAAGATCTTGTCTCTACCTTGAAACTCGCGAAGGGCAAATGGCCAACCCAGACCATTCGAAAAATGGCTGACACCTTGATGGAGTGCAAAGAAGCGCGTTCTCGGACCTCTCAACACGAGGCCCGATGGCTCAATCTGCTCGGTTTTTGCTTACGTCCAGGGTTCGGGGATCCGCTGGATGAATGGAGGCTCAAGCAAGTTTGGAAGCTCTATCGGCCGGGCTTGAAGTTCTCAAGGCAGGCTCAATGTCGATCCGAATGGTGGATTTTCTGGCGACGAGTGGCTGCGGGACTCACGGCGGGCCAACAGCGACTCGTTTATCAGCAAGTGATTCACCACCTTGAGTTTCCAGACCCGAAGAAGTCCGGCAAGAGGGCACAAAAGAGATTAAGTGGCCATGAGGGACTCGAGCTTTGGATGGCACTAGCGAATTTCGAACGGCTTCCGGTAGACGCAAAAGTAGAACTCGGCAGACTCCTGCTGGCGAGAATACAAAAGGGAAAACCTAAAACACAGGATATATGGTCACTGAGCCGTTTGGGCGGTCGTATTCCTCTCTATGGGCCCATTGATCAGGTCATTCCCAGTGAAGAAGCCTCTGTCTGGCTTGAGACCTTGCTCTCTCTCAAGTTGGCGCCTACGGAAGCACTAGCGCATGCATTAGTTCATTTGGCCCGACCAACGGGAGACAGACAAAGGAATTTGCCGCCAGAGATTCTGGAGCGGGTCTCCACCTGGCTGGATAAGGCGGTCCGGGCCAGTCATTACAGGGATCTGTTGACCCGACCCGAAACCACCTTGAGCGACAAAGACCGGAACTGGATGTTTGGCGAAGATCTCCCCTCAGGCCTTGTGCTTATCTAGTCAATGGGAAAAAAGGATGACAATCCTTCTCCCTTGTCTTTTCTAGTATTCTGCTGTATTAAAAAAGTATGATAAGCTCCCAGAGTTCGGGGGGAAGTTATTGGTGTATTGCAGCAGGATCAAGCAGTTATCTACCGATGAGTCTTTGAAGAGCCTCCCTTGACCTCGTTGACCGTTGGGTGTGATATTCCAGGGCCAATCGTTTAGAATTGTGCGAAGGCAGCCTGGTTTTCTATTAGATGAGAGGACAGTGTAACCTGTGCAAAATCCTTACTTGGAATGGATTGATGAAAACCAAGTGATGCGTCGCCTTGAAATTGTTGACAGGGTCTTCATCGGCCGAACGTGCAAGGGCATCGCCGATACAAAACGAATCATCGTGAGTCATGCCGATGTCTCGCGAGATCATGCTGAAATCAGTCTGAGCGGTTCTCGCTTACAGCTGACGGACAGGAGCAAGAATGGTACATGGGTCCATAATGTGAGAGTTGCACCAGGTTCTACGAAGGTCCTCAGAAATGGTGATGTGGTGCGAGTGGGTGATACGCTGATCTATGTGGCATATCCTCAACTGGCCTCGTCGGATGAAGATGACGGCTGGTCAGTTCCCATGACCCGAATCAGGCGTGAGCAGTTGATCGTGACCCATTTGGTCGCTGATATTAGGGGCTTTACCAGTGTCTCCCAAGTTCTTGAGTCAGAGCAGGTCTATGAGTTCGTCAAAGAAATATTCGATACCTTCACTACGATTGTCCATGATAATAAGGGCACGATTAAGGATTACGCTGGCGATGCGGTCTATGCTTTTTGGGAACACGGTGAGGAGGCTAGTGAGGAGCAAGCTGTGATGGCCTGTCGAACTGCTGTCAAACAGGCACAGACATTGAAGCAACTTCGAGCGAAGTTAGGCGTCACGAATCCAGCTGCTGAGAGTCTAAAACTGGGATGGGGGATCACCACTGGCCAGGTTACCATGTCGCACTATGGATCGAGAGCGTCTGATATGGCGTTAGTGGGTGACAGTACAAATCTTGCTTTTCGTCTGTCCGGTATGGCGAACAAAGATCTGGCCAGAGAGATAATCATTTGTTCGACTACCGCCGATCTTGTCCGAGACACGCTGGCGCTGGATGATCTGGGGCTTGTTTCTGTCAGGGGACGCTCGAGTCAAGAACGAGTTTGCGCAATTTTGATGGAACATCCTCGAAGTTAGAAGTGACACGAGATTGTAGAGGCTGTGGTTCAGAAGCAGCACATGCAACCAGGAGTTCCCCCAAAATATCTCGGTTGCGGAGGAACACTCTTTGGGTTTTGCAGGGTAAGCTACTCCACAACGTGCAATTGAATCCCACTAAAATGGGATTCGAAATGTAAGGTGGATATCTGATCTTATTGTAGTTCGCTCGCAGTCCCGCCGAGGCGGGCCTGGGTTGGTGCTCGCTGAAGCATTTTCGCGCCATTTATGGCAGCGTGGCCGTTGAGAAAGCGCCACATCTTCAT
>Ga0209536_100016847_pt1 | contig 10376 bp, 7 predicted proteins | sample DeeMarSeWOR28_12_FD_187461 | JGI IMG/M metagenome (GOLD analysis project Ga0209536, IMG submission 187461) | Marine sediment microbial communities from White Oak River estuary, North Carolina - WOR-2-8_12 (SPAdes) (version 2) | ecosystem: Environmental > Aquatic > Marine > Intertidal zone >... | reverse complement strand
TGAACGACCACCCTTCGGCCGGGGGCGGGGTTGACCTTCGCGGGGCAACTGAACGCGCCGACGTGTTTCATATAACCGTAGCGAATACCCGCGACGCCCGGCGCGACGTGGCCGTTCGAGCCGCGCTTGGCAGGTTCGCTTCGGGCATCCGGCGTGTCCTGGGGCTCACCGTTTGATATCGGTTCGCTGGCCATCAAACGCCTCATCAACACACGAGGGATCGAAGCTCAGTTTACTCGTTTCGCGGCCCCAACACCAGCTTCCGCGATACGCGAGTTCCGCGTCGGGCACGAAGGCCCCCGGACGGGCGCTACTGCCCGATCGGCGTGCCCGGCGGGGCCGGGCGCGGACGGCTGCGCTCCGTCGGGTCGTCGCGTCGGTTGAGAAACCGATCGATGTCGGCCCAGGCGAGCTGCAGGTGGGCCTCCTCCTCCGGCAATCGCACCTGCTGCGTCTGGATCTGTTCGAAGATCCAGCGCAGGCCCCACTCCGCGCCGCTGCGCACCTCCACGGTGGCGTCGGGATCGCTGGCGAGGTCGATCAGCTGGTCCACCACCACGCGCTGGATCACGCGGCGCAGCACGGCGCCCTCCCGCGACGTGCGCGCGGCCCAGGTGCGCTCCAGCACCCGGGCGACGACCTCCTCGAGTGACGGCACCTCGCCGTTCCGGGCATGCAGCGCCATGAGCCGCGCCGCCCGGCGAGGCTCCAGCAGCGCGCCGAGCACCATGTGTGAGAGCGTGCGCGCCGCGCCCAGCTGGTCGAAGGCGGGATAGGCGTCGGAGCCAAAGAACCACTCGTCGTCCTGATACCCGAAGGCGCGCGGCGCCATCAGCGCGAGCACTCGCTCGGGGATCGCCAGCTCCTCCGGCTCGAGCGCGTCGAGCACCAGCTCCAGCGCGCGGCGCTGCCGCTCCGGCGCGATGATCGTGGTGGGCGCCAGCCCGTCGCCGCGCACCGCGTACGTGAACTCCATGCCGCCGACCGCCTTGATCGCGGCCTCCAAGGCGTAGCGGTGGTGCAGATACACGGGCACGAAGCGGTGGTTGAGCCATGCCATGGGCTCCCCGGGCCGGATCGCCCGCTCATCGAAGCGGTCGATCAGCGCGCGGCGCACCTCCGACACCCTGGCCAGCTCCTCTACGGCGTCGCTCCCGTTCACCCACTGCGTGACCTCGGGGTAGGAGCCCCAGATCGCGTTGTCGGGGCCGGTGTTGAACTTGAGCCCGTTGTCGATCGCCTCGCGCACGATGGCCTCGAGCCCCTCTGCCTCGGAGGCCGAGTCGGCAAACTCCGTGTAGGCGTAGCGGATGGCGATCGAGTCGTATGCGCCGGGTCCCTCGCGGTACGCCTGGGACACGTCGATGTGCCCGTCCACCAGCCGAATCAACGGACCGGGGTAGTCCATCACGGAGGCCCGGCCGTAGCTCGCGGCGATGAAGTTGTGTGCGAGGCCCAGCGTGTGTCCCACCTCGTGCGCCGCGTGCTGCCGTCGCCGAGCCATGGCGAACTCCTCGGCGGTGACCGTGGAGTCGAGGGACGCGAGCCACGCGTCCAGCGCGGGATCGCCGGGGTCCGCGGCAGGGACCGCGCCGGCGTAGATGTTGTAGTCGGTGAGCGAGCGGTAAGAGTCCATCCGCACGGCGGCCTTGATGATCTCTCCCGTACGCGGGTCCACGAACGACGGCCCGATCGAGAACCCCGGGCTCGAGCGATGGACCCATTGGATCACGTTGTAGCGGGCATCCATCGGGTCCATGTCGTCGGGCATGTCCTCCACCCGGTAGGCATTTACGAACCCCGCCGCCTCGAACACGCTGTTCCACCAGCTCGCCCCCTCGCGAAAGGCGGTGCGGTACGGCTCGGGGATGCCGCCATCCAGATAGTAGACGATCGGCTCCACCGGCTCGGACATCGGAGTGTCCGGGTCCCGCTTCTGCAGCCGGTGCCGCACCGCGTATCCGCCCTCGTAGCGCTGGTCCAGGGCGCGCGAGAAGTCGAGGAACGATGCGAGGAAGACGCCGATGTGCGGGTCGCCGGCCCGCGGCGTGAAACCGCCGTCCGGCAGCTGCACCAGGGAGAGGTGCTGCCGCAGGGTGAGGGCGCGGCCGTCGGGGGCGTGCGAGCGCACCAGCGGGCCTGGCGCCGACGAGGTGAAGGTCAGGGAGACCTCGACCTCGGTGTTCTGGGGAAAGGCCTTGGTGCGTGGCAGATACACCGTGCTGCGGTCGCGGTCCAGCGCGAAGCGGCCCTGGCCGGCGCTCTCGAGCCACCGCGCCACCCCGACGTGATCGGCCGTGAAGTGCACCGTCGCGTCGACCAGCACGCGGTCGCGCTCTTCGGCGAGCACCGCAAAGGCCGCGAGGGTGGAGGTGGGGAAGGACTCCTCCACCGAGCGTGTGAGCGCCGGGTTGTCGGTCTGCACGGCGCGGAACCGCGGGTTGGTGAGCACCAGCAGCACCGTGGGGCCGTGGCGCTCGAACCGCGCGATCCCCTCGTCGCCGATCATGCCCCGGTCGAGTCCCAGCCGCGTGTCGCCCACGCCGGTGGCCAGCGAGGTGAGGTAGAGGAACTCCTCGCCCAGCTGAGCAACCTCGAGCAGCAGCCGCCCGCCCACGGCGTCCCAGTAGAGGGGGAAGTACCCGTCCAGCCGCTCCATCCCCCGCGTGTAGTCGCGGATCGACTGCTGAGCGGACAGCGGGATCGGGGCGAGACACAGGACGCTGAGCACGACGACGACCAGCCGACGCATCGGAGACCTCCGGGGTTGGGTTCGCGCGACCCCGAAGGAAACGGATGCGATCCGACGTTGTCTAGGGGCGGGCCGCGGCGGGGAGAAACAAGAGAGCCGGACGGCTTGCGCCGCCCGGCTCGAGGCGTGGTTCACCGGCCAAGGGTTACTGCGGGGGGAGGAGAACCTTGTCGATTACGTGAATCACGCCGTTGCTGGCCAACACGTCGGTCTGGATCACGTTGGCATCGTTGATCTTCACGCCCATCGAGGCGTCGATGCTCACGGTGCCGCCCTGCAGCGTGGTGGCGCTCGTGAGGCTCACGACATCGGCCGCGAGCACGCGACCCGCGACCACGTGGTACAGCAGGATGTCTGCGAGCGCGTCGGGGTCGGCGAGGAGGGCCTCGACCGTGCCGGCCGGCAGTGCGTCGAAGGCGTCGTCGGTGGGGGCGAGGACCGTGAACGGTCCGTCGCCGGCCAACGTCTCCGCCAGCCCCGCCGCCTCGACCGCTGCGAGCAGCGTGGTGAACGATCCGGCCGCCGCCGCCGTCTGCGGGATGGGCAGCAGCTCCGGCTCGTTGGTGTCGTCGCAGGCCGTGAGGAACAGGGCCACGGCCAGCGAGCCGGTCGCCGCCATGCGGGAAAGGGTGGAACGTGTCATGGGCGCATCCTCCGATGGAGCGGTTCTAAATTGTTGGCGTTCAATGAGTTAGAATTCCCAACGCCGTGTACCGTCCAGCAACTGTCCAGGAATATGGTTCCGTGCGGCCATGTTGTCAAGGCTCTGTCGAGCTATTGATTTGGACATGAGCTAGACATGGATCAGCTTTGCACCGGACCCGGTGTCTCTTAGCTTGCGCGGAACCGGAGGCTTGGGTGGATGCCCTGACCGCAGTCCTGCTCGTGGCGCTGGCCCTGCTGGCGGCCGCGCTCGTGGTGGTATTGGTGCGGAGCGGTGCCGGCGTGCCGCAGCAGCTCGCCGAGCTGCGCGCCCGGCTGGATGGGCTGGTGGCTGCCCAGGGGGAGGTGCCGCGGGCTTTGGCCGAGGGAAGCGCGGAGCAGGCGCGCTCGCTGGCCGAAGTGCGCGAGCGGCTGGTCCGGCTGTCGGAGGCGACGGCGCGGCTCGAGGCGGTGGGGCAGTCCGTGGCCCAGGTCCAGGAGCTGCTCAAGGTGCCGAAGCTGCGCGGCACACTGGGCGAGGTGTGGCTGGAGGAGCTGCTGCGCCAGGTCTTTCCGGCGGGCCTGTTCGAGACGCAGTACGGGTTCTCGACCGGCGAGCGGGTCGATGCGGTGATCCGCGTCGGAGACCGGCTCGTCCCCGTCGATGCCAAGTTCCCACTCGAGGCGTGTCAGCGGGTCTTCGCCGCGGACGGCGAGGCGGCCGAGCGGGAGCGCCGCGCGTTCCGGCGGTCGCTCAGGGCGCGCGTGGACGAGATCGCCGACAAGTACATCCGGCCGGAGGAGGGGACCTTCGACTTCGCGCTGATGTACATCCCCGCAGAAAACGTCTACTACGAGGCCGTGGTGCGCGGTGAGGAGCCGACCGACGAGGAGAGTCTGGTGGGGTACGCCCTGGAGCGGCGCGTGATCCCGGTCTCTCCCAACAGCTTCTACGCGTATCTGGCCGCCATCCTGCACGGTCTCCGCGGGCTCGAGGTGGAGCAGCGCGCGCAGGAGATCTTGGCGGGGCTCGGTGGACTGCAGCAGAAGCTGGCTCGCTTCCAGCGGACACACGCCCTGGTCGGCCGACACCTCGAGAACGCTCTGCGGCAGTACGGTGAGTCCGGCCGGGAGCTGCAGCAGGTGCAGGGGATGCTGGAGCGCCTCACGGGGGTCGGCGGCACGGTGCACGTCGACGACCGCGACATGACGGCGGTCCCGCCGCGCGATTAGCTTCTGCCCATGCCCAGCCCCCTGATCATTATCGCCGGCATCCTCGTGGTCTCCGCGGTGGGGTTGCTGCTCGCCGGGCTCGCCGCCCTCAAGCGGCGGCGGCTGTTCGGCTCCGCGGCGAGCCTGACGCTCGGCTTGCTGCTCCTCAGCCTTGCGGGCCTGAGCGCCACGGTCGCCGTGGCGATCCAGGGTTACCGAGCCTTCACCCGGGAGGAGGTCGTGGCGGTGGTGAGCACGCGCCCGACCGGCGTGCAGACGTTCAACGCCACCTTCACCTTCCCCGACGGCAGCGAGCGGTCCTTCAGCCTGGCGGGCGACGAGTTCTATGTCGACGCCCACATCCTCAAGTGGAAGCCCGTTGCCAACCTCCTGGGGCTCCACACCACGTACGAGCTCGACCGGGTGGCCGGCCGCTACACCGATATCGACGACGAGCTCGGACGGCCCCGCACGGTATTCAGCCTCCGCCAGGACAAACTGGTGGACATGTTCGAGCTGCGCCGCCGCTTCCCGCCGTTGTTCCAGCCGCTGGTAGATGCCGAGTACGGCTCCGCCACCTTCATGCTGGCCAACGAGCGGACCCGCTTCGAGGTGCTGGTGAGCACGTCCGGCCTGCTCGTGCGGGGAGTGGAGGGGGGCTGAGGGCGCGCGATTTGTGCAAGGGGTCTTTAAATGCCGCTTCACGTTAGGCTCATATTCGCCGGGGTAGTCTCCAGCGCTGTACTGGGACCCGCGGCGGCCATCGGTCAGGAGCCGGCGAGCCCGGCGCCGTGCGCGGCGGACGCGGCCTATCGCCAGTTCGACTTCTGGGTTGGTGAGTGGGACGTGTTCACCCCGGAGGGCGAGCGAGCCGGGACCAACCGGATCGAGAAGCTGCTCCGAGGCTGCCTGTTGCTCGAGAGCTGGACTGGGGCCCAGGGCGGTGAAGGGAAGAGCATCAACTACTACGACCCCGTCCGAAAGCGGTGGGTGCAGACGTGGGTGGACGGGCAGGGCGGCATTATCGCGGCGGAGGGCGAGCTCGAGGACGGCACCATGCGCTTCGAGGGCGAGCACCTCTACCCGGATGGCCGGCGGGAGGCCTACCGCATGACCTTCACACCACGAGCGGACGGGTCGGTGCGCCAGTTCATCGAGCAGTCGACGGACGGCGGGGCGACGTGGTCCGTGTGGTTTGATGGGACGTACGTGAGGAAGCACGACTGAGCGGCTGACAACGTTTCCCTAGGGGTTGGGAGGAGATCGTCATGAGCAACTACGTCTCGCAGTTGATGGCGAGCGTCAAGGCAAAGAACCCGGCGGAGCCCGAGTTCCATCAGGCGGTCCATGAGGTCGCCGAGTCGGTGCAGCTGGTCTACGAGCGGCACCCCGAGTACCGGGGGGCGAAGATCCTCGAGCGGATCATCGAGCCCGAGCGGGTGATTCTGTTCCGGGTGCCGTGGGTGGACGATCACGGTGATGTCCAGATCAACCGGGGCTTCCGGATCGAGATGAACAGCGCCATCGGCCCGTACAAAGGCGGCCTGCGCTTTCACCCCTCGGTGAACCTCGGCATCCTGAAATTCCTCGCCTTCGAGCAGGTCTTCAAGAATGCGCTCACGACGCTCCCCATGGGGGGCGGCAAGGGTGGGTCCGACTTCGATCCCAAGGGCAAGAGCGACGCCGAGGTCATGCGCTTCTGCCAGAGCTTCATGACCGAGCTGCAGCGCCACATCGGACCGAACACCGACGTGCCTGCCGGCGATATCGGCGTCGGCGGTCGCGAGATCGGGTTCCTGTTCGGCCAGTACAAGAAGATCCGCAACGAGTTCACCGGCGTGCTCACGGGCAAGGGGATCAACTGGGGAGGCTCCCTGATCCGGCCCGAGGCGACCGGCTACGGCGCCGTGTATTTCGCCGCCGAGATGCTGCAGACCCGCGGCGAGACCCTCGAGGGCAAGACGTGCCTGGTGTCAGGCAGCGGCAACGTCGCTCAGTACACGTGCGAGAAGCTGCTCGATCTAGGCGGGAAGCCCGTCACGCTGTCCGATTCGTCCGGCTACATCCACGACCCCGACGGGATCGACCGGGACAAGCTGGCATTCGTGAAGGATCTCAAGAACGTGCGGCGCGGCCGAATCCACGAGTACACCGAGAAGTACAAGGGCGCGAAGTTCACCAAGCTCGACCCGAAGAAGGGGCACAACCCCCTGTGGGATCACGAAGCTGCGTGCGCCTTCCCGTCGGCGACGGAGAACGAGATCAATGCGCAGGACGCCAAGAACCTGCTCAAGAATGGCATCTATGTGGTGTCCGAAGGCGCCAACATGCCGACCGTCCCGGAGGGAGTAGAGCTGTTCCTGGACAAGGGCATTCTCTATGGCCCCGGCAAGGCGGCGAACGCGGGCGGGGTCGCGGTGTCCGGTCTCGAGATGGCGCAGAACAGCATGCGCTACTCTTGGACCCGCGATGAGGTCGACAACCGGCTGCGCATGATCATGCAGTCGATCCACCAGGCGTGCGTCGAGACGGCCGATCGCTTCGGGGTGCCGGGGAACTACGTGATGGGTGCCAACATCGCGGGCTTCCTGAAGGTGGCCGACGCGATGCTCGATCTGGGAGTCGTCTAGACGGCCCGCACTCGCCAGGGGGACGGCTCCTCCGGCGCGGGCCAGCGTTTTCGTTTAGAATGTGGCTGTGGGGAGGAGCCTGCTCCTCTCCACAGCCACTTGTCGTTGCCGGGAGAGCTGATGCGCGCGTCGAGTCCGGGGGAGCGAGCCAAGGGGGACTACCGGAGCCGTCAGGGCCGGTTCCAGCACCTGATGTCCTACCACGTGCAGGACATTCTCCTGGTCACGAGCCTCTACGACTCCTTCATCCTGGCCGAGGACGCCGATCTCGGCGAGCTGGTCCTCACCGAGTTCCTCGATCTCAACCTGCGGCACACCCCGGAGCTGACGCACGTCTCGACCGGGGAACGGGCGCTGGCGCTCGCCACCGAGCACCGCCGGCACGACCTCATCATCTCCAGCCTGAACCTGGGCGACATGAACGTGCTGGAGCTGGCCCGCAAGGTACGGGAGGCGGGGCTGGATACCCCGGTCGTCCTGCTCGCGTATGACGCGCGCGAGCTCAAGGATTTCATGGCGAGCAACGACACGTCCGGCCTGGAGCGCATCTTCCTGTGGCAAGGGGACGTCAGGATCCTGCTCGCCGTCGTGAAGTACATCGAGGACCGTCGGAACCTCGCGCACGACACGGGGCAGGCGGGGGTGCCGGCCATCGTGGTGGTCGAGGACAAGCCGCGGTTCTACTCCTCGTTCCTTCCGGTCATCTACACCGAGCTCATGCAGCACGCCCACAGTCTGATGCCCGAAGGGCTGAACCGGGCGCACAAGCTCATGCGCATCCGTGCGCGGCCAAAGGTGCTGCTGTGCCAGACCTACGAGGAGGCTTGGGGGTTCATCAGGGAATACCCGGACGAGATCCTCGGTCTCATTACGGACATCGAGTTCCCACACGACGGACGGCTCGACCCGCTTGCAGGCGTCGAGCTCGCCCGCCAGGTGCGGGGCCTGCGGCATGACATCCCGATCATGCTGCAGTCGGGCCGCCCCGAGAACGAGAAGCTCGCCCACCAGGCGGGGGCATCGTTCCTGCTCAAGGACTCCCCCGTACTGCTCCAGCAGCTGCGCGACTTCATGGTCAACGGGTTCGGGTTCGGAGATTTCGTGTTCCGGTTGCCCAGCGGCAGTGAGGTGGACCGCGCTCACGACCTCGAGGCGTTGATCGAGAAGCTGTGGACGGTCCCGGGCGAGAGCATCGCATACCACGCGGCGCGCAACCACTTCTCCCGCTGGCTCAAGACCCGGACTGAGTTTGCCCTCGCAGAGAACCTCCGACCCTGGCAGCTCTCCGATTTTGAGGGCGTCGAGGAGCTACGGCACTACCTCATTCGGGCCATGGAGGTGTATCGCCGGGAGCAGAGCCGTGGGATCGTGGTCGACTACGAGCGGGCCCGGTTCGACGGCTCGGTGCCGTTCACGCGCATCGGGTCGGGTTCCCTGGGAGGGAAGGCGCGCGGGCTGGCGTTCGTGAACTACCTCCTGCGCGACTACGATGCCACCTCTTACTTCCCGGGGGTGCGGATCACGGTTCCGCCGTGCGTCGTGCTGGGCACGGACGTCTTCGACGATTTCCTGAACCGGAACCGTCTGCGGGACTTTGCCATCGAGCACCGCGACCACGCGCAGATCCAGAAGCGGTTCCTGGCCGCCCGCTTCCCGGAGTCGGTCGAGCGGGACCTCGCCGTCTTCCTGGCGCACATGAAGCAGCCGCTGGCCGTGCGCTCCTCGAGTCTGCTGGAGGACAATCAGTACCAGCCGTTCGCCGGGATCTACCGGACGTTCATGCTGCCCAACAACCACGAGGATCCCGACACGGCACTCGCGCGTCTCATCACCGCCATCAAGCGCGTGTACGCCTCGACTTTTTCCCCGCGCGCCAAGGCGTACTTGGACGCCACGCCGTACCGGCTGGAAGAGGAGAAGATGGCGGTCATCGTCCAGCGGGTCGTGGGAGCGCAGCACGGCGGCCTGTACTACCCCAACTTTGCCGGGGTGGCGCGGTCGCACAACTTCTATCCCACGGCGCCGTTCTCCTCGCAGGACGGGATCGCAGCCGTGGCCCTCGGGTTCGGCCGGACGGTGGGCGAGGGAGAGCGGTGCCTCCGGTTCTGTCCACGGTATCCGCGGCACGTGCTCCAGTTCTCCTCGGTGCAGGAGTTCCTCAACTCCTCGCAGCGCGAGTTCTGGGCGCTCGAGGTGAGGGGCGAGACGGAGGGGGTCCACGACCCCGACGACGACCGGATGGTGCGGCTCGGCCTGGAGCACGCGGAGCGTCACGGAACGCTCCACGCGCTCGGCTCGACCTATTCTCCCGAGAACGATGCCGTGTACGACGGGCTCGCCCGCCCGGGGGTGCGCCTCGTGAGCTTCGCGCCGGTGCTGAAGCAGGAGATCTTCCCGCTTGCCGACGTGCTGGACTACCTGCTGGATCTGGGCGAGCAGGCGACGAGCGCGCCGGTCGAGATCGAGTTCGCCGTCAACCTCTCGGTGCCCAAGGGCGAGCCGATCGAGTTTGGCTACCTGCAGATGCGCCCGCTCGCGCTCTCGCGCGAGCTGGAGGAGCTGGAGATAGGCGACATGCCGGACACCGAGGTCGTCTGTCGCAGCGCCAGCGTTCTCGGCAACGGCAAGGTGGACGATCTCCGTGACCTGGTGGTGGTCGATTACCATCGCTTCGAGCGCTCCAAGAGCAGGGTGGTCGCCGAGGATGTCGCCCATTTCAACGCCGCCCTGCAGGCCAAGGGCCTGAACTACATCCTCATCGGCGTCGGCCGCTGGGGCTCCACCGATCCCTTCCTCGGGATCCCGGTCGCCTGGAGCCAGATCGCCGGCGCGCGGGTGATAGTGGAGGCCGGCTTCAAGGACTTCAAGGTCTCTCCCTCGCAGGGGACGCATTTCTTCCAGAACCTCACCTCCTGCAATGTCGGCTACTTCACGGTCAATCCGGAGGCGGGCGAGGGCTACATCGACTGGGAGTGGCTGTCGTCCAGGCCCGCCGCCGGCGAGAGAGGATGCGTCCGTCACGTCCGCCTGGATGAGCCGCTGACGGTGAAGATGAGCGGCCGCAAGGGTGAAGGCGTGATACTGAAGCCGGGAGTGGAGGATCCGAATGAATCAGGACGATAAGAAGAGGGCCGCGGCGG
>Ga0209536_100016846_pt1 | contig 10376 bp, 6 predicted proteins | sample DeeMarSeWOR28_12_FD_187461 | JGI IMG/M metagenome (GOLD analysis project Ga0209536, IMG submission 187461) | Marine sediment microbial communities from White Oak River estuary, North Carolina - WOR-2-8_12 (SPAdes) (version 2) | ecosystem: Environmental > Aquatic > Marine > Intertidal zone >... | reverse complement strand
TTCCTCGGCCACGGGCGGCTCCTCGGCCACGGGCGGCTCCTCGGCCACGGGCGGCTCCTCGACCACGGGCGGCTCCTCGACTACAGGCGGCTCCTCGACTACAGGCGGCTCCTCAACGACCGGCGGATCCTCGACGACCGGCGGCTCCTCGATGACGGGCGGTTCTTCAACCACCGGAGGCGGCCGGGCCGCCACGACGATGCTCACGCCCGTGCCCGCGTCGACGACCTCGGCAGGCCGGGGACGTTGATCCAGCACGGTGCCCGGGCGGCGGTCGGACGGGCGCTCCCGAACCGTTGCCAGCGCCAGCCGCGCCTCCTCCAGGATCGCCCACACGTCGGATCGATCGCGGCCCAGCAGATCGGGCACCTCCACCCGCATCCGCCTCGCCAGCACCACGCTCACCGCGCTGCCGGGCTCGACGCTCGTTCGCGGCCGCGGCGACTGGCGGACGACCCTGCCTTCCTCTTCCGCCGATTCAACGGTGTCCACCTTGCCCAGGACCAGCCGAAACTCGCGCAGCACCGCTTCCGCGTCCGGCAGGGTCAGGCGAGAGAGGTCGGGCACCGACACCGGCGGCGGGGGCGCGGCCACGACAAGGGGCACGACACGTCCCGGTTCCACTTCGGCGCCGGGGGGCGGATCCTGTTCGATGACCGTGCCGGGCCTTTGGCGCGCCGTCGGCCGCTCGACCACCTGCCCCTGGCGCAATCCCATCCGGACCAGCGTGCGCGCGGCGGTCTCGAGGTCCATGCCGATAACGCTCGGCACGCGGACCCGGGGCGGGGGCGCCAGCACCACGATCACGCCGCCCCCGCGCGGCAGCCGGGCGCCCGGCGGCGGAATCTGATCGATGACCGGGCCTTCCAGGTAGCCGGGCTGTTCCGCTCGAACCTCTTCGACCTGCAGGGCGGCCTTCTTCAGGATCTCGCGCGCCTGCTGCAGATTCCTGCCCTTCAAATCCGGGACCGGCACCGTCACGGGCGCAATCGGCTCCATGACCTCCGGGACCCTCTGCAGCCGTTCCACCGGCACCCTTGTCTGCAGCCGGGGGATGAAGCGGAAGTTATCGGCGTTGATGTGGCCCCACCCTCCCGATGAATTGTCGACGATGCGGATGAAGCCCCTGGCGCCGGCGTAGCGATCCAGGTTCCAGGTAACGGGCTGCATGGTTTCGCTGTTCTTGCCCGAGGCGTAATAGACCCGGTTTTCCCTGAACTCGACGTCGCCGCCCTGGTTCAGCGCGATCAACTCCACGCGGGTCTCGAACGACGCCCCGCCGCCGACCAGGAAGGTCAGCGAGCCCTCCGGAATGGTGAATTCGGCGGACTGCAGATAGCCTGTGGGCCCGTCTCCCTGCACCGAGCCTGGCCGTTCGCCGCGCCGACCCTGGAATCTCTCGAAGGTGCCGATCCACCAGTCGCCCTGGTGGTTGGAGGGTTGCCCACGTTGCCGCGCGGTCGGGTTGTCGCCCCGCGTGGGCTGGTAGCGGAAAGCCTCGCCATTGGGCCGCCAGCCCGCGAGGTTGCCGGTTTCGAAGTCGGTGGTGAAGGTGATGTTCTGAGGGAATGCCGGCGAGGCCGCTGCAAGGATCAGCACGCCGGCCAGAACGACAAAAAACGCCCGCCCTGTCCCGGTCCGCAATGCACGGCCCACACGGCGAATGGCGTCTATGCCTGACATGCCTCTGGCTTGGCGTCCTGCTCTTCCCGGGATGGAGTGGCCTGTCCCTTGATTCTACCTCCGGTCAGCATAGCCTGCCACCGGTGTTCCCGCCGGGGATTGCCACTCCGCCATGCGCAAGCCGCGTTGTGCGCGGCGGTGACCCCGTCGAGGCCCGCAGGCTCGGCGGGCGGTTTTCAGTAACCCTTCATTTCCTTCGCCGTGAACGGATGTTTCGGCGGCGAACCGAGAATGGCCCCGAGCATGGAGTTGAGCGTGTACACGTCATTGTCGAATCCGCCGTGGCTCGTGCTGCGGCTGACCTTGTCCCGGCTGCTCGAGTAGATCAGGTTCAGACCGGGCCGTGACGTGAGGTCCTTGGAGTATCGCCGCATGCCCAGGATCGGCTTGTCCACATCCCGCTCGAAGGCCCGCGACACCAGGTACAGCAGCGATTTGCGATAGACCCCCGCAACGCTGTCGTCGAGTTCGGCCTTCTCCGACAGGTTGTAAATATCCAGCCTGGGCAGCCGCGTTCCGGTCGCGTTGCGGCCGAGCCGCGGCGCGTAATGCTGCTCGTAAAAATCGATCGTGCAGGCCGGTGCGAACAGCGTGCAGGTCGAGATCAGGTCGTCCCAGCCGAACGAGTCGGCGGCGGCCAGCAGGTGCCCGATCAGCACGCCGCCGGTGCTGTGGCCGGCCAAGTGGATTTTCATGCCGGTCTCCTTGAGCCCCACGGCCATGACCTTCATCGCTTCGATGCCGTCGCCCGGGAGCCCGTCCGCATGGGTTTCGAACGGCAGCCGGGCGCCTCGCTTCATTTCGTCCCACAGTGGCGTGACGGGTTTGCGCAGGATGTCCTCGACCATCCTGTCGGTCTGCTCGATGATCTTGTCCTTCATGCGGCCGAAAAATCCCTCGGCGCGGTGTTCGGCGGTCGTGAACGCGCGGCTGACGGCGTCGCCGAGTTCCTCGGCCAACCCGGTGTCGTACATGATGTGAAACGGGTAGACGCCATTGCGCTTGAAGCCTTCCTTGAGCGCGGCGATCCGGCGGGCCGATGCCTTCGGGCTGTTGAGCCCGCCGTGGACGTAGATCAGGAGGTGTTTGTAGTGCCGTTTGCTCTCCTTGATGCGCTTCACCGTTTGCGCGATGTCGTGCGGGCAGGTCCAGTAGTCGCCGTGCTCCTCGAACCTGCCGTCGTCGAAGTGCGCGAAGTGCCCGGCGATCTCCATGCGCTTCGGAGCGCGGCGGCCGAATTCGGCCTCCGTGGCCGGCGCGGAACTGGCGATCAGGCCGAAGATCTGCGGGGTCGCCAGGCCGAGGCGAAACACCCAGCCGTCGATGACACTCTCGATCCAGTCCTCGTAGCGCCACAGCGCGAAACCCTCTGTGCCCCACTTCGGGCCCCAGGAGTTCTGCACGATGAAGCCGCACTCGTCGTAGCCGACGATGGCGAAGGCGTGGCCGCCCTCGTACCCGCTGCTCGGCACGATCGTGGCCATCGGGTCCTCTTTTTTCAGCTTCTTCGGGCTCCACCAGCCCGAGTGCACGTTGGCGGAGACCAGCAGCGCCCCGACCTCGTTGAGCGCGGCGTGATAATCGACCACATCGGGCCGCAAGCGGTAATAGGCGCCGAGCGGGGTGCTGCGGGCATTGATCGCGCGCTCGACGGTCAATTCGCCGGGCTCGGCGGGATCGTAGGGCCATAACGAATCGGCGCAGACACCCATGTTCTTCCAGCCGCGAATGACCCCGCGGCAACTCGATCCGTCGTAACTCTCCCCCGGCCACTCGTCGTGGCGCCTGGCCATCTCGTACAGCATGCGCGGGCTGGCCGCGAACCGGCTGTCGCGCAGAGCGTTCAGCTTGTTGATGACGGCCGCACAGGCGAAGCCCGTGCAGGCGCCCTCCTGCCCCTGGTCGAGCACGGTCGTGCCGACTCGGTTGTCGATCTTCGGGCGCAAAGCCACCAGGGCCGGTTCGTACCACCGGTCGCGAATGTCCGGCGGATCCTGCCGCGCGTTCAGGACACGCTTCTCGCCGGCGGCCTTGACGTTTTTGGATTTGAAGCTGCTGTCGTTCATGTCTGCCAAAACTCCTCATCGGTATGTGCCGCGCCTGCGGCTGGGCCTGGCCCGGTAGACTCAAAATTCGAGCGGCGCGCCCTCGGGATACGACGCCGTGTAGCCGAGGCTCTCCTGGCGGGCCGGGTCCGCCCACGGCTCGGTAAAATCACTGCGGTAGTTGAATACCAGGTCGGGCCCCTTCTCCCCTTCGTGATTGCGCACGATCAGTTGCAGGGCTTCCTGGTCGGGGTGCTTGAAGTAGGCGCCGTCCGATGAAACCAGGTAACGCCGAGCCCGGGCCAGCCTGACCAGCTTCTTGGAGAGGTTGCTGAAGCTGCCGTGGTGCGGCAGCTTGAACGCCTCGACGGACTGTGGGGCTCCCTCCTGTTCATGGAACCGCTGCAGTGAGCGCTCCAGCACGGGCGCCCAGGCGTCGCCGGCCAGCAACAGGTGCTTGCCGCCGTAAGTGAAGATGAATGCAATGCTGGAGCCGTTGGCCTCGGAACTGTCCGGCTTGAGACCGAGCACGCCCTTGGGCGGGCCGTAGCGGGACTTGCGGTCCAGTTCCTCCAGCGCGTGCTCCCGGTCGCCGGGGGTGAAGTGCGCCTTCTTCAGGACATCCGCCCAGTGGCTGCGCAGATTCTCCAGTTCGGCGGGCCCGGGCGACAGAAGTGTAATCCGGGCGTTGTCTTCGAGGGGATAGCTCGGCAGTTCGCCGCTATCCGGCACGACGATGCGCTTGCCGCCGGTGGCCCGATTCCAGGGCAATGAATCCCGTTCGAGCAGCGCGCCCAGGTACTCTCCCTGCTTCGCGCCGAGCACGCCGGCGGTCTGCGGCTGCAGATGTTCCCAGTCGTTGAACCAGATGTCCTTGAACTTGAGGCCCAGCGACTTGTCCTGCAGCAACCTGATGATACCGTCGATGTGATCGGCGTCGACGTGGGTGATCACCAGCAATTCGAATTCGCGCTGGGACTCCGGAATCTGCAGCAGTCTCTCCCTGAGGGCGTCGTAGCGGTACCAGGGGCCGCCGTCGATCAGGATCCGGCGCGGCTTGTCCGGGGAGCCGTACTCCAGCAGCAGGGAATCGCCGTACGCGGCCTGCAGCATTTCCAGCCGCAACACCTTCAAACCTCCTTCGGCGCCAGCCGCCAGTCGGCGCCGCCGTAGGCGCAGATGGCCAGAGCCAGCGGATTGCCGGCACGCACCATCTGGGTTCTGACCGCGCGAACGACCTCGCCCATGGGCACGACCTCGTCCCCGCCCCGCAGCCAGAACTGCCGCACGAACTCGCGCGCCAGCGGCGCCGCCTGCATGCCGAGCACGTAGGTGACGGTGCCCACCACCACCGCGGCCCCCGCGCTCCTCAACTTGGCGATGAAGTCCTCGTACTGCACCGCTGCTGCCGCGGTGTTGCAGCCGAGCATCAGGATGACCGATTGCGGAGGCGGCTTGTAATCCGTGCCGATTTCGTTGAGCGCCAGTTCCTGGTCGGCGCCGATCTGCAAGGCCTGGAAACCCAGTTCGTTGTCCACGTTGTGGGGCAGAGCCACCAGCAGCACCGGCTGGTGCGCGTCGCCCAGTTCCTCCCACTGGTGCCAGTCACTGGCCAGGTACGAACGGCTGGCGGTGATCTCGTTCAACGCCTGCAGCGTCTCGCTGACCTCGTTCGGATCCTCGTCATTGACGTGGTCGGAAGCGGCAAACACCACGCCGCCGACGGCTGGGAGCAAATCGTCGCTGGCGCTCGGCTCCGGCGGCGAGTCCCCGGCGAGGTCGACCGGCCGCACCTGGCGTTCGATTACGCGGTTCAGCCCCCAGAACCCCATTGGGCAGACGATGCTGCCGTCGTCCGCGGCCGAGCAGCCGTCGCAGCCGGCGCCGGTGCCCGACGCCGCGGCGAAGGTTGGGCACAGGGTGGCCTCCTTGTTCGGCGGCCGGCGGTCGTAGAGATACTCCACGGGGAAAAAATCGGCCGAGTACGGGCTCACGACCTGCACGCGCCGCACCTCGCTCAGGGGATCGTCCCCGAACAGTTGGCGGCGCATGAACTCACCCTGTGCGGCCAGCATCCGCAGCAACCGCAAGCCCGGGCCGGTGCCCAGGCCGGAATCCAGCTGATAAACGCCGCTGGCGCCGGCGAACAGCGCCTCGCGTATCTTTCCGAGGCGTCCGTCGATACCGGCCATGCTCGGCGTGCGGTCCTCCTGGCCCGGCCGGTGGATGAGCAGCTGGCGGCCATCCTTGTAGAACATCAGCTGCGGTTTCTGCCCATGGTCCAGGTCAGCGGCGCTGCGCTGGCCCTTTCTGAACTGGATCCCGGAGGCTTTTGCGTCACCCTCCCCTGCGGTGACCGGCCCGCCCAGGTAACCGGTCTGGATATGCGCCCCCTGGTGCAGCACGATGATCGTGAGATCGACCCGCTCCAGGTCTGCCGGGACCGTCACGACGAAAGTGGCCGTTTCGCTCGCCCCGCTGCGCGGCAGCTTGATCGTTTCGCTGCGGGCGTCGTCGAACAGGCGGGGCGCCACCAGCAGCACCGTCAATTCGTGCCCGGCCGGGTCCGGCGGCAGCAGGTGGTCGGGAAACGCTTCGCCGAGCTGGATGTGTTCGGCGCTCGGTGGCGCGATCGATACCTGGATCTCGTGCAGGGCGCCCTTCTCGAAAGATTTGGAACGCTTCGTCAGCGTGCCGTCCCGGCTGACGAATATGTCGGCCTGCAGAAAGCGCGCCTCCGCCGGCGGCTCAGCGCGGGTCTCCTCCGGCTCCGATCCCCGACGTTCAGGTTCAGGCTTTGGCACGGCCCGCCCGATCCCTCGACCCATGCGGCTGATCCCACGGCGCAGCCTGCCGCCCCGCGTTGCGCGGCGCGGCACGGGTTCGGGTTCGGGCTCAGGTTCGGGTTCAGGCTCGGCGGAGGGCGGTGGCCCCGCCATCAGCGGGGGGCCGGATCCGCCCCAGCGGTCGATCATGTCGTCCAGGATGCTGCGAACTTGTGGCGCCAGACTGCCGAGGCCAACGTTTTGCGAAAGCACGATCTCGGCGCCGGGGTGGGCGAACAGCACGTCCCGGAACGGCAGTTCGCCGAGATCGCGCGCCGCAAGGGCCCGCAGATGCGCCTGCCAGGCAGGGTCCGCCTCTCCGCAGGCGGCGATGTAGTCGGCGGCCAGCCCGGGTTGACCGGCCCGGTTGAGCCGCGCGACGACGAGGCTCCTGTACCAGCCCGGCAGCCACCTTTCAGGCTCCGACAGCGCGGCCCGGATCCTGTCGACAAGGGCGGCGGCCTGGTCGTGCTCAATCAGCGGCAGCAGGTACGCCAGGCGGGACACGAGCCTCTCGCCGCGCTCATACCCGATGTCCGCGATGTGCATCGCCAGGCTCAGCTGCCCGGGGCCGTTAAGGTAGGGCAGCAGGGCGGAAGCCGAATCCAGTTGAAGGTGATTGGCGGACAGCAGCTCAGCCAGGATTTCGCTGCGCTCAGCCGCCGGAACCACCCCGCCCAGCCAGCCGAGCAACGAAGGCCGCTCCCAGTCACCGGAAGACCCGGCCGCCTCGCACGCGGCGGACAGGAGGGCGCCATTCGCATGGAGGGGAAAGCGGGCCGCCAGCCGGGCGAGAAGTTCGGCATGGCTCCGCTCGCCTTCGCCGCTCCGCGGGGCCAGGTCCACCAGGGCCAGGTGGCGCTGGGCAAGGCAGGAACCCAGTGCCGGAAACTGTTCCAACAGGCGGCCGCTCTCACTGTCTTCGCCAAGCCGCGCCGCGACTGACTGGAACACGGCCTGCCGCAAATCCGGCCAGGGGGGAGGTCCTGAATTTCCCTCTGCGTAGAGTTGTGCCGAGCGGCACAGTTCCTCGAGGTCATCACGCCGGACGAACGGCGCCAGGTGCGGGAGCAGGGTCGGCTCGGGCGCCCGGGAGCGCTCGGCCGTTCCGCGGCCCAGCAACAGGTCGGCTAAATCCGGGTAGTTCTCTATACCCACGGACGGGCTCCTCGATGCGTCGAGCGACTCAAATCAGGTAGTCGGCTTCGGGCAGGCCCCGTGGGTCGGCAATGGCCATGTCGAATCGCGACCGCAATGCGGAATCCGCCAGTGCGTAGCCCCAGTTGATCAGGTGCGCCTGTTCCTCCGGGCTGAACTTGTTCAGCCGGGTGCGCATGCGCGAGATGCCGACCGTCTTCTCGGAGTCAGCCACCAGCGCCGGGCTCAGGTTGTTCGCGGCCAGCGGAAACTCACCTATGCGCGTGCCGATGCCCCAATAGGCGCCGCGCTTCTCCCCATCGATGAACTGGCCCACCAGCCGTCTCGTGCGCAGGGCCCTGACCTGCTCGGACATGATGTCCAGCGTCCGCTTCGTGCGGGCCACCTGGCTGAACCGGGTGCCCGTGCACTTGATGTCGACACTGAACGGCGCGCCCGCGTCGCTGACGAGTATGCGATCGCATCTCTGGGTCAGCCGCTCGACCCCGAGGTTGTCGTAAATGCCCCCGTCCCCGAGCCACATGGTCTCGCGCAGGTAGGCGTCACCGTGCAGGTCCGAGATGTCGCTCGGCACCCAGGCGTTCGGATCGACGGTCACCTTGACCGGGCACAGCGGCGGAGGAAAGGCGCTCGAGGCCGCAACGGCCGTGGCGATGGATATGTTCGGCTCGTGAATCTTGCCCAGGTGGTATTCGCCCAGGTACAGGCGGGTAAAGCGCACGCTGGCGCCGGTCTGCAGGCTGGTGGCGTAAATCGTGAACGCGGGGCCTTGCCCGCTGGCGGGGAGATCCTGCAGGGTCCTGTCGCCATACAGGTGTTTCCGGTAGTTCGCGATCAGCGACTCGCTCGGATGCCTGACCGGGTTGAGTATGCCCCCGAGAATCGTGCCGACGTCGATGGTGCGGCTGCAGAACGCCTTGATCGGCCGGGTGATCACCTCGTCGAAGTTGGTGGCGACCCCCTGGCCGTCGAACTGCAGGCGCCCCCAGTTGAGGCCCAGGTGGCCCGCGATGATGGAACCTCCCGAGACGCTGGTGACCTCGTCGAGCTGACCCAGAAGCGCCGCTTCGTTGAGGCGCAGCAATGACCCAACGTGAAACAGCGTGGCGCGAAACCCGCCGCCTGACAACGCCAATCCCAACATCGTGTATCCCTCCTGTGCGATCGATGAACTTGCCGTGTTCAACCCATGTATAAGCCATGTCGCCCGATATTGCCAGTTGCGAGCCCGCTCGCCAGAGAGCCAATGACCTCCATCCGTCGGCCGTGCTCGATGTTTCGATCCGGCCGCGCACGGCTGCGAGCGGATGGGTTAGCATAGACGCCACGAGGGTTTCCCCGCGGAGCCGACGGATCCTGTCCGTCATCGGGGCGACCCTGTTCGTCCATCAAACGGAGACTGTCTTCATGAAAAAATTGATCCTGATCCTGCTCGTCATCCCGGCCTTCTGCGGCGGCACGGCCGTCGCCGACTTCGAAGTGGTCGAAGCCAAGTTGAAAGCCGCCATGCAGGCCGAAGTGCGCACTGAAGCCGAAGTGGAGCGTGACCGCAATCGCAAGCCGGTCGAAACCCTCGAGTTCTTCGGCCTGCAGGACGACATGAAAGTCGTGGAATTACTGCCGGGAGGCGGCTGGTACACCAAGCTGCTCGCCCCGGTCCTGGCCGAAAACGGCGAGTTCTACGTGGCGCTGGGCACGGGCAACGTGTCCGAAAACCTGCTCGGCCAGGAGGGTTTCGACAAGGTCGGGGTGCTGGCCGAGGACGCGAAGATCTACCGGCCCGAGGGATCCCGGGCCTATGTCCTGGAGATGGACGGGCTTGGCGTCACGGACGTGGACATCGTGTTCACCTTCCGCAATTACCACAATTTCGGCCCCGAGGGCCGCGCGGCGATGAACGCGGCCGTTTACGACGCGCTCAAGCCGGGCGGCATTTACGCCGTCGTCGACCATACGCGGCGCCACATGGAATCCGACAACCCGGAGAACCGCCGGCGCATGGATCCGGTGCTGGCGATACGGGAAATCCAGTCCGCCGGATTCGAACTGGTGGACTTCTCCGACCTGCACTTCCGCCCCGACGACGAACTTCGCTATGAAGTGGGCCGCAAAACGGTGACCGGCAATACCGATCGCTGGACGCTGAAGTTCAGAAAGCAGGATCGTTAGGCGCCCTGCCGCGCGTAAGCCTCGTCCCGCCGCTAATTGGGCAACCAACGGGCGGCTGGGTCCGTCCATTGAACGTGGGTCGACAAACGGCCCACGTGGCGATGGTCGCTGACACCGAAACGAGGTAAACACCGTGAAAGAGAGCAACACGATTCGCAAGACCTGCAAGCCCATCCTGTTCGCCGCCGCGCTCACCGTGGCCGTTTTCCCGTTGCTGGCATCGGCGGGCGCCGGGGAGGCCGATCGCGGCGCCACGATCTTCTTCGACAAGTCCAGCCGGGTGGTGAGCACCTCCGAATCGCTGTACGCCCGGCTGAAGGCTGAATCCCGGAAGGTCTGCGGCGACTCCAGCATCTACCTGACCGGCTCGGTCCGGCGTTCAGCGGGTATCGAGGAATGCTACGACGGCACGCTGACGGCAGCCGTCGACCGCCTTGGCGACCCCAAGGTAAGCGCTCTTCACGACAAGGAGTCCACCGAACTCTGACTCGCTCCC
>Ga0209536_100016845_pt1 | contig 10376 bp, 10 predicted proteins | sample DeeMarSeWOR28_12_FD_187461 | JGI IMG/M metagenome (GOLD analysis project Ga0209536, IMG submission 187461) | Marine sediment microbial communities from White Oak River estuary, North Carolina - WOR-2-8_12 (SPAdes) (version 2) | ecosystem: Environmental > Aquatic > Marine > Intertidal zone >... | reverse complement strand
GTTCCAGAACCATTGACACCGTCTGTGTCTCCTGTGGTTCAAGAGTAATACGCTTGAAACCTTTGAGGTCCTGTATGCCTATTGGTATGTGAGACCAGGCTGGCATAGCCTCCATCGCTGCCCAGGCAAGGGCATGCTTACCCTCACGGAATTGGGATACCTGGTTAAAATGGCAGGCATAGCAGGTATCTGGAATGGGTATCAGTGCTTTAGCCACATCGGTGTCGTCCATGTGTTCTGAACCGTGACAAATGGCGCAGTCGGAGACTGGATACATTTTACTTTGACGCCACTGTTCAACGATACCCGGAGTTTCATCTTCATGACAGGTAATGCATTCACTTTCATCAGCTTTAACTACCAAGTTATTTATGGTAAAGAAAAGAATGAAAGCTAGAAGTACAGCTCCGGCGGTTAGGAGGGACAATTTGATTGTTAGAAATCTACTCATAATATACCTCCCATTTATTGTTAGCGATAGAGGCATTATTTGATTAAGTATTAACCCTATACAATAATAGTTGAAAGTAAGCTTGTCAATACTTTTTAACATTATAGCAATTCCTCATACAGACTAAGGCTATGTGAATGCTCTATCTGCTATAATTAAATTGTGAAAAAACGGTTACTTTTACTCATAGATGGCAATGCTCTCCTGCATAGGGCTTACCATGTTATTCCACCACTAACGGTAAGCAAAACTGGTGAGATGATAGGTGCCGTTTACGGTTTTGCTAGTATGCTACTAAAAGCGATAGGCGAGTTGAAACCAACGCATTATGCCATCGCTTTTGATAAGAAAGGCCCCACTTTTAGACATCATCTATATGATCAGTACAAGGCGCATCGCCCAGAAACTCCCAAGGAATTGGTAGCTCAGCTGGGTCGTGTGAGGCAGCTGGTTGAAGCCTTTAACCTACCCGCATTTGAACTTGAAGGTTATGAGGCTGACGATATTCTCGGCAGCCTCAGCCGACAAGCGACAGAACAGGGATTGGATACAGTCATTATCACTGGTGATGCCGATGCTATGCAGCTGGTGTCGCCGCGAGTAAAAGTTTTTTATCCCAAACCGGGGGGTTCTTTCTCCGACGCCATGCTATATGATGAAAAAGCTGTCAGTAGCAAATATGGTATAGGTCCAAAGTCTATCGCCGACCTCAAAGCACTGGTGGGTGATAAATCGGATAATATCCCCGGTGTCAGTGGTATCGGTAATAAAACTGCAGTGAGCCTCATTCAGAGATTCGGTGGGATTGAACAGATTTTTGCCCACCTAGATGAGGTAACGCCAGAAAAATTGAGAAATCGCTTGAGGAAAAACGAAGACATCGCCCGCCTGAGTAAGGAACTAGCTACAATTATTGTAAGTGGATTACCAGTGAGGCTTGAATTGAAGGATTCGGAATTAAACCGTTTTAATCGGCAGCAGGTGACCGAGCTTTTTCGTGAACTTGAGTTTACTAGTTTGTTGCCAAGGCTTTCAGATATGGAAAACATGGAAATAAAGTCGGATACATCAGGCGATGAAAAACCAAAGTCTGACGTTGATTACAGCATCATATGCACAACGCAGGCTCTAGATGTACTTATAAATAAACTCAAGAAGGCTGGCTCATTCTCATTTGATACCGAAACAACAAGCCTAAATCCATTGTTGGCTCAACTGATTGGGCTCTCTTTCTCTACGGCAATTGGTGAGGCTTACTATATACCTGTGGGCCATGTCGGGCTTGAGAATATAAAACAGTTACCGGTAGAAATGGTTATTGAGAGAATAAAACCCCTTTTTGAAGAGGTTGCTCTATCAAAGATTGCCCAAAATGGTAAGTATGATGTTGAGATACTCGCGGAACAGGGAGTGGAGGTAAAAAACCTCTCCTTTGATACCATGATTGCCGCCCACTTGCTTGGAGAGAAAGCCTTGGGTTTGAAAGCTCTTGCTTTCAGCCGATTAGGGATAGAGATGACCCCAATATATGACCTAATTGGAAAAGGAGCGAAAAAGACATGTATTTCAAGAGTTGGAATAGAACGTACCGGTAACTATGCATGCGCCGATGCTGATATAACCTTACAGCTCGCTAAAATCTTTGAAGACGAACTGCATAGAAAGGAATTGTGGCAGTTATTCAAAGAAGTTGAAATGCCGTTGGTGCCAGTTTTGATAAATATGGAAATGAACGGAATTGCTATCGACGGCGAACTTCTGGGACAGATGTCGCGCCGCTTGGGTGAAAGATTAGTCGGGTTAGAAAAGAAAATATATGAGAATGCCGGTCATAAGTTTAACATCAATTCACCACAGCAGCTGGGATTGGTTCTGTTTGATGAACTGAAGTTGCCGACAGCTGTTAAAACGAAAAGCGGTTATTCCACAAATGCATCGGTATTAGAAAATCTGCGTTCGGTGCATCCGATAATAAAGCCAATTATCGAATATCGTCAGTTGAGTAAGCTGAAATCCACATATATTGATGCTTTGCCTGGTTTGATTAATCCCCGTACGCAAAGGCTTCACACCTGCTTCAATCAGACTAGAACTACCACTGGGCGGCTTTCTTCAAGCGAACCCAATCTCCAAAATATCCCTGTACGAGGTGAACAGGGTAAAGAGATAAGGCGAGCATTTATTGCTGCAGATAACTGTCAACTTATGTCAGCAGATTACTCCCAAATTGACCTAAGAGTCCTAGCTCACCTATCTCAAGACCCGGCGCTTTTAGAAACCTTTTATCAGGATGGCGACATTCATAACGCCACTGCTGTTCGTCTATTGGGTGTGTCCGAAGATGATGTTACCGGAGATATGCGACGGTTGGCAAAGACGGTAAATTTTGGTGTTATCTATGGCATGAGTGGCTATGGACTAGAAAAGGCAACGGAATTGTCTCGGGAGGAGGCTGATCAGTTTATTGTCTCATATTTTGAAAAATATCCGAAGGTAAAGGAGTATCTGGAATCGACAAAGAAGATGGCAAGAGAGTCGGGCTATGTCCAGACAATACTGGGCAGAAGACGCACTATACCAGAAATTAATTCATCAAATCGCAATCTTAGGGAAGCCGCTGAGCGTATGGCGATTAACATGCCTATTCAAGGTTCCTCGGCGGATATAATAAAAGTGGCTATGATTAAATTGTATGATGAAATGAGAGAGCAACAGCTAGAGAGCAAATTACTGCTTCAGGTGCACGATGAGCTTATCTTTGAAGTTCCCAAAAATGAACTGGAAAAAATGAAGAAGCTAGTGCCACATATCATGGCGACCTCCCTTGAGATAAGCCTACCACTTAAGGTGGATGTCAAAACGGGTAAAAACTGGGAACAGATGGAATAAATGTCTGGATGCGAAGACGCTATTATATTATCTATCTCGTCTGCCTGATTCTATTCGGGTTATTGTGCTACGCTGTATGCAGATCTTACAACTTACCAGGAGATTTAGCCATCAGCAGCTGGTTTACGGGTATCAATGGGTCTTCTATTGACAGACTTATGGTAGCTGTATCAGGTTTTGGCGAAACAGTAGTAGAGATAATTACAATTTCCCTGTTAGTGCTTGTTCTAATGCTTTACAAAAAAAAGTTGGAAGCATTCTTTGTGGCAATTTTGCCAAGTTTGGTGGCGCTATTCACATGGCTGCTAAAGATTATTATTAATCGACCCCGGCCCGGGGATGAGTTGGCGAGCGATAGGGGATTGAGTTTCCCTAGCGGGCACGTTTCTTATATCGTTGTATTATTTGGCTTTCTTTTATACGTTCTACCATGGCTTATAAGACAGCGGATAATCAAAACGGTGTTGCAGGTAATGATGATAATATTGATGTTACTTATGATGACTTCTCGAATATATCTCGGAGAACACTGGCCAAGCGATGTACTAGGTGGTGCTATGCTGGCTGGTCTAATACTTGTTCCGCTGATTCTTATATATACTAAGAACAACCAAGGAGGAAAGGGTGCCAGAGCTGCCTGAGGTGGAAACAATAAAGAACGAACTTGCGACGCATGTTATAGGACATATCATTACAGGTGTAACACTGTTCTGGGATCGAATGCTCCGCCAACCATCACCAAAGCAGTTTTATCACTGTATATCAGGTAAAAAGATAACCGAACTGACAAGGCGTGGTAAGTATCTGATATTCCGATTGGATAGCGGTAATTCACTCGTAATTCATCTGAAAATGAGCGGTTCTTTGATTTTGGATACTGATATGCCTCCAGAATATACACGGGCGGTAATTCACTTGGATAACGGCGTCAATATATTTTTCTGTGATCCTCGAAAATTCGGTAGAATATCTTTAGTCACAGATGTGGGTAATATTACTGAAAAACTTGGGCCAGAACCACTGGAAGCTAATTTTACAGTGGAAATGTTAGCTGAAAAACTTGAAAAACGAAAAGCACCGCTAAAGGCGGTGCTTCTTAACCAGGCTTTGATTGCCGGGATAGGCAATATGTATGCTGATGAAGCCTTGTTTGCTGCTAGAATCAATCCTTTAAGACCGGCTTATAGTCTGTCGCAAGATGAAATAAAGCATTTGCATTATGCCATCCGAAAGGTATTAAAAGATGCCATTAAAAGTAAAGGTGCCAGTGTGAGCACATATTTCCGCCCTGGTGGTGAAATGGGTAGCGCCCACTCCCATTTTAAGGTTGCCCATCAAAAAGGCAAACTCTGCTCTATCTGCAGCAATCCCATCGAACGCATTCCGATTCGCCAGCGTGGTAGCTATTATTGCCCTGTGTGCCAACCGGGGAAGGATTGAGCAAGAGTTTGGTTTTTGCATTTTAACCGGGCTCTGATATAATTACATACTAGTTTACTGAAAACAAGGTGGATTTAATTGATGACAGAGGCAAGTAAAGAAGACCTCCAAAAATTCATTGACAATGTTAACAAAAAGGATACAAAACGTAACGGGTTGAAAATACGTTTCTCCTTTACCAAGCGAAAACGATAAGAGCCGACAATTCTTAAGTAGATTCAAAGGGATGGTTCTTGCGTTCAAAATCGGGTATATAGTGTTTGTGGGATGATGGGTTCTGGGCCCACCCTTCTTCTAATCCAGCTTCTCTCATAGCTTGGAATGCTTCTGTGTATTCGGTATTATTGATAGGCCTTGCAAGCGCGGGGTAGTTATAGGCTTTATGGGTCGGGTGATATTGTGACATCAGACTGATGGTTACTTTTGGAGATACTTCTTCAACCAGCCATTTAAACGACCGTCGGCTACCGGCTATATTGTTGGGTAAGACAAGATGGCGCACGATCAATCCTCGCTTCGCTATCCCGTGGCTATCAATCACAAGTTCTCCTACTTGGCGATACATCTCTTTTATAGCATCGCGTGAATGAATTACATAATGATGGGCTTTGGAAAACCTTCGAGCATACCTATCAGAGGCGTATTTCAAGTCCGGAAGGTAGATATCAATTATGCCATCTAATTCCTTTAGTGTTTCAATAGAATCGAAGCTGTTTGTATTGTAGACTAGGGGCACTTTCAAGCCCATTGGTATTGCTTCAATTAGGGCTTTTACAATCTGGGGTACGAAATGAGAAGGCGAGACAAAGTTAATATTGTGGCAGCTCAGACTGTTTTGAAGGTGGAGCATATAACTGGCTAGGGTATCGCAGTCTATCACATTATGTTTTTGATATCTATAGTTCTGGCTTATCAGATGATTCTGGCAGTAGCAGCACTTTAAATTGCAGTTGCTGAAGAAGATAGTCCCCGAACCCCGACTACCGGAAAGAACAGGCTCTTCGCCATGATGGTCGCAATAAGAAGATACTATGGGTAGATGAACCGAGTGGCAAAAACCAGTTCTACCCTTAAGGCGGTTGACACCACACTGATGTGGACATATATCACAGGCAGTTAACCGTTGCCACAATCTCTCCATACGATTAGCAAGCTCGCCTGATTTATATAAGGAAGCGTAACTCAATGCAATATTCCCAATAACAACTTCGTAGTATATAGGTGAGGGGATTAGTTTTCGCTAGTCTCTTCAGGAATTTCTTTCAGTTTGGCTATCGCCATTTTTATACGGTTAATACAACGATCCTTACCTAGGACTACCATTGTCTGGAAAAGGGGTGGTGCTGCCGTTCTTCCGGTAACGGCTACTCTCAAAGTACCAAAAAGCTGCCCTGTCTTAAGCTCAAGCTCATCAGCCAGCGGCCGTAGCATTGCCTCTAGGGATATTTCATCAAAAGTAGATAGTCTTCTAAGCTTCAGCAACGATGTTTCCAGAGCTTTTTCAACCATTGCACGGTTCATCTTTTTTATTATTAGTAGGTCGGGCTGGTATTCTAGTTCATTGAAAAAGAAGAAATCAGAAAGCTCAGTCACCTCTTCAAGTGTTTTAATCCTTTCTTGGATAAGCGGTGTTATTTTTTCTATGTATTCAATAGACAGTGGTCGCTGCACCCTCGGCGGCAAATCTCTTTCAAGAAAAGGTGTTATCTGACGAGATAGAGCCCCTGAACCCAGGTTTCGGATATAGATACCATTCATCCAATCTAGCTTTTCCCGATTGAAAATAGCCGCTGTTTGGCTAACCCTTTTTAAGGAGAAACTTTCAATCAGTTTCTTTCGAGATAATACTTCAGTCTTATCATCCAGTGACCAGCCTAACAGTGCTAGAAAGTTTATCATCGCCTCCGGTAGGTAGCCCTTTCTTTGGTATTCAGTTATGGACGCCACTCCGTGACGCTTACTCAGCTTGGAGCGATCTGTGCCCAGTAAGATTGGCAAGTGGGCAAATTGTGGTGGTTTGTAATCCAGTGAATTATAGAGCATAAGATGACGTGGAGTACTGGAGAGCCACTCTTCAGCTCGTAGCACATGGCTTATCTTCATTAAGTTGTCGTCTACTACACTAGCGAGATGATAAGTGGGGTATCCATCGGATTTCAATATTATAAAATCATCTATTTTGGCGTTCTCAAAGGTTACCTCGCCACGTATTATGTCCTTAAAAGTCGTTCCTTTTTCCAGTGGGGTTCTAAAGCGGATTACCCTACGGGAGCTAGAGATAAACTTGAGAATATGGTTAGTTGCCGATATCTGACGGCAATGTCGGTCATAACCCGGCGGTTGCTTGAGACTAATCTGCTCAGCCCGCATTTGATCCAATCGCTCGGGTGTACAGTAACAGTAATAAGCATCTCCCTGTTCAACAAGGCGCTTAGCGGCTTCCTGATAAAACTTTAAACGCTCAGACTGGAAATAAGGTCCGTAATTACCTCCCATCTCAGGTCCTTCGTCCCAATCAATTCCCAGCCAACGCAAACCGTCAAGAATAACCTCCACTGCTCCTGCTACTGTTCTGGCAACGTCTGTATTTTCAATACGAACTATAAAGCTGCCTTGATGATGACGGGCAAATAGCCAGTTAAAAAGAGCGGTTCTGATGTTACCCACATGCGGAAAACCAGTGGGGCTTGGGGCATAGCGGACTCTAACCTTTTCAGTTGTCAATTATAATCCTTTATTTATATTTCCTTTATCCACCTACGCTCATCTTGGGACTAGGAGCGGTAATTGTGGCTTCGGGAATTTTTACTACATACGTTTCGGCCATTTTGTCATGAAAACCCTGCTTCTGGCTATCAAAGGCAATCCAAATAAAACCAATGAGTAAAACGGCGCCGGATACAATATAACCTAAATATCGCAACAGAGCGATACTAACACTCACATTGGAGGCATCAGTTCTAATTAGCTTTATGTTCATGAGTATCTTGCCTGGCGTCTGCCCACGCCATAGCCAGAAACCAACAAAATAGGCGATATTCACAATAAGGGATAATAGATTACCTCCAACGAGATAGGGCAGGGCACGCCAGACGGGCTCTTCGAAGACATCGCCAGTACCCCAGAAGCCGTCGAAGCCAAACCATTGGTAGGGTGCAAAGATGAGAAAGATAATGGAGCTTATGGCAGCTAAAGCAAAGAGGTCAATAAGGCCAGCTCCAAGTCTCCTCCAGAAGCCGGCGAATTCCAGGGTACAGATTTCTCTTTTCTTCTCTACTATGTTCTCTCGGTAATTTGAGATTGAATTCATTTCACTATTCTACCACTCAGTAGGGTAACATTCTAGGCAATAACCCTCAGAGCCTGCTCCAAATCCGATGGTAGCTCAGAGGTGAATTCTATAAATCGGCCATTGGAAGGCAGTTTAAATCCTAAACGGTGGGCATGAACAAACTGGCGTGATAAGAAAGGGGATTTAACTCCGTAGGTGGTATCACCCACTACCGGATAGCCAATAGCTGACAGATGGACGCGTATTTGATGAGTGCGACCTGTTTCTGGCTTGACCTCAAGTAGACTGCAATCGCCTATATATTTTAAGACGTGATATTCAGTACGGGCATCACGTCCATTTTCAACCACTGCCATACGTTTACGGTTGTACGGATTCCGTCCAATTGGGGCTTCGATAAAACCTCTATATGGTGATAGATGTCCTTTAACCATCACCAGGTAGGTTTTTATTACTAAACGCTTTTTAAATTGGTTTGATAGATTATTAAGCGCTTCTCTATTTTTAGCGATAAGAATCAATCCTGAGGTGTTCTTATCTAGCCGGTGTACGATTCCCGGCCGAATGACATCTCCACCATTTGGGAGGTTAGGAAAGCGAGCTAGGATGGCGTTTACAAGGGTATGCCCAGGATTACCTGGAGCCGGATGGACGGTAAGGTTGGAAGGTTTATCTATCACTAGTAAATCGCTGTCTTCGTATATTATTTTCAAAGGAATATCATTGGCTGTCAGGTGACTAGGTTCTGGTGGGGGTATACTGATGGAGAGACGGTCACCGCTTTTGAGCTTCAGGCTTGCTTTGGCGGATTTGGTGTTGACGGTAATATGACCTTCTTCAATAAGCTTCTTGGCATGTGTTCGGGAGAGTTCAGGGTATTTTTCACCTATGTATTTATCAAGACGAAGTCCATTTGAATTAACGATAAGATTAAACGCATTTTTCATTCTTGCTTTAATCCTTCGAATTCAGTCGCAAGAGGTGATAGGCCAACAAGATAGAACCCACAACCACTGATGAATCAGCTATGTTGAATGCTGGCCAGTAGTTGAAATCGAGAAAATCAACGACATGGCCGAAGCTCAAACGGTTAATCAGATTACCCACCGCTCCAGCGAAGATAAGCCCGAGAGAAAATTTACCGAGAAATGTGCCTAGAATCTGGAAACGGTTTTGCATAATAAAAACAAGAAATAGTATTAAACAGGCACCGAGAATGCCGAATATAGAAAGTATCAGGTTCTGGTTTTGAAAAAGACCAAAGGAAGAGCCGGTATTTTGAACATGGGTCAGTCGGAAAAAACCAATTTCAAATGTTGATTCACCTATTGCTAGGTTAGACTTTATCCAAAGTTTACTTAGCTGGTCGGCTATAATTACGGATGCGGAGACAACTAAAAAAATTGCGTTTTGCCGAAAAAAAAACCAGAACCTATTAAATTTTTGCATTCTTTGCCTGAGCAGCCTTACAACTCATGCACAGCGTTGCCTGAGGTAGTGCTTCTAGACGTTCTGGGTCAATGGGCTTACTACAGCTTTCACATATGCCGTAGGTTCCTTTTTCAAATTTTGCTAGAGCGCTATCCACCATAGCCAGTTGGTCAAGGACACGTTTCTCCAGAGCCATTCTGTTTTCAAGCTCGGCAGTTTCGGTAGCCTCTTCTTCCCTCTTGCCAAAAGGACTACCTTCCCGCCGCTCTTCCGGAGAACGGTTGGCTCTTATTTGTTCAAGTTGTTCAACCAGACGTTTACGATCATCCTCCAAGCGGAGGCGGATTATCTTTAGATTGGCTGTGGTCACCGTTTATAACCCCCGTTTCCATTTACTGTTTTTACAACATCCTATTTTTTAAAAACCTGCGAGTTGACTGCTACTTTTGTGATTGCATCGGAGAAATGTGATGGACTCTTGGAACTATATCCGTGGCACTGGCGACATGCGAATGATCCTGCTATGGTTAGCCAACCGGATGAAGTTTATCTTAAACAGACCTGATTGCCTTTCCATAATAATATAGCCATAGTTCAGATATAAAGTGGGTTGAGTCATAACTAAGTGTAACCTATTCTATATATAAAATCAATACCTTATCACTTAAAACCGGTTTTTTCACGGTCAGCATAGCAATCATCAAGGGGTTAACGTAATCTCTCCTGAGGGAGGGTATTTTATATAATAATAAAGATAATACTTAAAATTAGTATATTAACTCTGCCTAAAAAGCCCTGCACTCGCTAGTACAAGCCCAGCACCTAGAACTATCTCTAATATAGCGGTGTTTCTGACAAAATTAATGGTACCTA
>Ga0209536_100016844_pt1 | contig 10377 bp, 10 predicted proteins | sample DeeMarSeWOR28_12_FD_187461 | JGI IMG/M metagenome (GOLD analysis project Ga0209536, IMG submission 187461) | Marine sediment microbial communities from White Oak River estuary, North Carolina - WOR-2-8_12 (SPAdes) (version 2) | ecosystem: Environmental > Aquatic > Marine > Intertidal zone >... | reverse complement strand
CCCCCTGGGGGGCATCGTCCCCGTTGGGGGCAAGGTCCCCTGCGGGGGCAGCGTCCCCGAAGGGGGCAAGGTCCCCATCGGGGGAAGAAGAGCAGCAGGCGGCTGATCTGATTGCGGCTGGCGCTGATCGAGTACACGTGGCTTCGAAAGACTTAACAGGGGATGTGGACGTCACCCTGGCCACGTTGGCACCCTTCCTGGAGGAGGCCAAGCCGGAGTTCATCCTGTCTGCCGACGACTGGCTGGGACGCGAGCTAGTGCCTCGCCTGGCTCAGCGCTTGGAGGCTGGTCTGGCGACGCGCTGCCTGGAGGTGTCCATCAACGCCAGCGATCGCACCTTGATCGCCGTGCGTCCAGTGTATCAGGGCGAGTACTACGAAGTGGTCAACTTCGCACCCCATTGGCCGCAAATGGCCACCCTGATTACGCCCCCGCTCAGCGAGCCGTATCTGGACCGCTACCGGTCCGGCGAGATCGAGAGGTTCACGCCAGAGCTTTCCACCGGCAGTCGGGTGCGGGTCCTGGCCGAAGCCGAGCCGCCTGGCCGGCCGCTGCCGCTGGGGAAGGCCCCAGTTGTCGTCTCCGGCGGGGCGGCGCTGGGCGAAGCCGGGTTTGGAAAGCTGGCCGAGCTGGCCGGGCGACTGGGGGGCACTTACGCTGGCGCGCGCGAGGCCTTTGAGCTGGGCTGGATCGAGAAGGACCAACTGGTCGATGTCACCGGTCACCAGATCGCACCCCAACTCTACATGGCCTTCGGCGTGGCCGGGGATATGCTGCACGCGGCGGGGACCAAGGGTGCCAGGTTCGTGGTAGCCGTGCACCCCGACCCGGATGCACCCATCTTCGCCCAGGCCGACCTGGGAATCGTCGGCGACCCGTCTGAGGCGATCGACCGCTTGCTGGCCGCGCTCTAAATCGACTTGTCTAATAGTGACATTCGTGATAAGAATCGTGGGTGTCATTCAGACTCAAGGCTGTTTCGAGAGAAAGGTTAGAAAGGAGTTAAACCATGGCACAAGTACTGATCGTAGGCGACGGCCCTGCCGGGCTGAGTGCGGCCTTGTTTTTGGCCAAGAAGGGCATGGAGGTTACTGTCTTCGGTGTTGACCAGAGCGACATGCACCGCGCCAAGCTGTATAACTACCTGGGCATCCCGGAAATAACCGGCAGCGACTTTCAGAAGATCGCCAGGGATCAGGTGAAGAAGTTTGGGGCCAGCATCCGGGACCTGCGGGTGACGGGGATCGTAAAGGCGGCCGAGGGCTTCACGGTTACCACTGAAGATGAGGCCCAACATCAGGGCAAGTATCTGATCCTGGCCGAGGGCAAGAGGCTGGAACTGGCCAAGAGCCTCGACTTGCCGAGAACCCCGGAAGGCGTCGAAGTTGACGGCGTGGGGCGTAGCGCTGTCGAGGGCCTGTACGTGGTGGGCCGGGGCGCAGGCATACCCCGCAGCCAGGCGATTATCTCGGCCGGACAGGGGGCCACGGCTGCCCTGGATATTCTATCCACCGAGGCAGGCAAACACGTGAAAGATTACGACGAAGTTGAATAGCGCAGAGGCTTCTTCGCTCGACAAGCCGGCCATCACACATCTGGAGAATAACAGAGGGGGAGTGACCTGGTGAGGGGTCACTCCCCTTCTTTGTATCTTAGGCGTCATGGCTGAGTTTTGACAATAGCCGGCAAGTGGATCGAGTAGTTAAGGGTGCTTCTACCTGGCGGATCGCCCAGGTATAGTTGGCCATAACCGAACCGTGCATCCAGGCCGGGGTTTCCCATATCCACGCTTCGCCCCTCAAGGAAGGACTGAATTTGATCAGGGCTGTAGTTGGGGTAAGCGCTCAGCACCAGGGCCGCAGCGCCGGCCACGTGGGGTGTCGCCGCCGAGGTGCCATTAAACGCGCTGGCGCCATAGCTCTGCGTGGATACGTTGGCGAAGCCGGAGATGTCCGGCTTGATAAAGCCGCCAGTTGCGGCCCCACCCGGACCGTTAGTGGGCCCTTCAGAGCTGTAAAATTCCTGAGTCAGGCTGCTGACGTCGAGAGCGGCCACCGTGATAGCATCTGGCGCGTCGGCCAGATTTGCGATACTGCGGGCAGTTACAAGTTCCAGGGGGCGAGGCGGTCGCAGGCTGGTGATGACGAACCCTGGCGTGAAAACTTCAAAATTCACAGGACGGTTGCCACGCACGCGCTCGATCCTGAAGCCATAATGACCAGGGTCGAGGGCGACGATGGCCGCAACCCACTCTGTCGGCGTCTGGCCGGGACCCCCATTCTGCACGTCCGTGCTGCTGGCCACTGGGACCCAGTCAGCGCCAGCGCCATCACGGCGCACCAAATGCACGTCATAATCCTGGTTGACGTCCGCCCAGTCGTTCCAACGCACCATTACGTTGATCTCCGCCAGCAACAAGGGAGAGCACGTCACCCCGTCGGTGGTAAAACAGTTGACATCCCCACCGTCCGCGAACTCGTGGAAGCTATCCAGGTCAGTGTTGTTATAGACTCCTCCCCAATGCGACTCGCGGTCGTTGCCGGCGGCTGTCACCCACAGGATACCGGCAGCCCGCGCCTGGGCTACCTTCTCCGCCAGGTAACCGGTCCCGTCGCCGGCTGTTGCATTGTAAATGCCCAGCGAAGTAGATATGATATCCACCCTTTGGGTGATCAGCCAGTCGACCGCCTCAGCCAGATCCAGATCGGTGGCCACCTTGGCCAGATAGATTTCTGAAGCGGGGGCAACGTCGTAAGCGATCTCGACACACGCGGTGCCGTGCTCGGTGGTGCCGTCTACCTGCGCGTCGTCTTCGCCATCCACGAAATTTCTGACTGTTACCGAGGCGGGCAGATCGCTGCCCAGCAAACCCCGGTAGCCAATGAAGCCGCCATCTATGACCCCTATCTTGACGCCGGAGCCGGTATGTCCGGCCGTGTGCCAGGCCGTAGCGTTGATGACGGACAGCCCTTCCGTGGTCGAGTTGCCCACGTACAGACTCTCCAGAGGAAATGCCCGGATGGGCCGCCGGATGAAGTAGACGTCTTCCTCGGCGGCCACAGGTTCCAGGGCGTCGACAGGCAGCCAGCCCTGGATCAGGGTATCGCCGAAGCCAACACCCGTCACCTCGCCCCGGGCCTCGGTCATGGCCTGAACGGCCCCTTCCCAACCGGCCTGGTGGGTCACGACCTGCACGTGGACCCTGTCCCCCGATATTCTGAGCGATCCCGACTCGGCGGCTGACAGAGCTTCACCAACCGACTCTTCAGCGGCGGCGGCCACATTGGCCAGATACGAGTCCAGTTTGGGGTTGCGTGGGGGATGTGCGTCGTCGTCCTGTGGTGGGGGGTGCGCTCCCTGGCTGGGAGAGGCGTTCGTGAACAAGAGAATGCCTAGCATCAATAGCGGAAGAACCAGCCTGGCTCTTCCACCAAACCTTGAGCCTTGGTTTTTCTTCATTCGCTCTCCTTAGCGGGTTTTCGTGGACCCCGGAGGATGACGGCCAGGGCCGCATCTATCATAGCACAACATCAACAAAGGAAGAAGACTGCCTGCGTACGATTCCCAGACGATTTGACGATGCACATCCGGCGCGCCCTTTGATAGCGTACTAGCCCTTGACCACCAAGTTGTGATCAAAACCAGTCAGCGTCTGGGAACCCGACTCTGTAACAACGACCACATCCTCGATGCGTATCCCGAAACGGCCCGGGAAATACACGCCCGGCTCAACGCTGAAGACCATGCCCGTCTCCAGGGTCTGCTGATTGCCGGCCATGATATACGGCACTTCGTGCCCCTCCAGCCCCACACCATGTCCGGTGCGATGGATAAAATATTCGCCGTATCCCCGCCCCTCCAGGCTGCTCCGCGCGGCGCGATCCACCTCGTGCGCCGATACCCCCGGCCCGACCGCCGCCCGACCGCGCGTGTTGGCCTCCAGCACGGCACGGTAGGCTTCCAGAAACTCGGCCGGTGGCTCGCCCAGGAAGACCACCCGCGTGATGTCGGATTGGTAGCCATCCAGCGTGGCACCGATGTCGATGATAATCGCATCCCCCTCCCCCAAGCGGCGCTCCCCGCTGTGGTGGTGTGGATAGGCGCCATTGGGACCCGAGGCCACCAGGGTAAAGGTCACCGCCTCGGCCCCGTCCAGCCGGAAGGCCTCCTCGGCGGCCCAGGCCACCTGGGTTTCGCTGACGCCCGGCAGGCAGGCATCCACCGCCGCCTGCATCGCCCGGTCGGCCTGGGCCGCAGCCCGCGCCAGCGCTTGTATTTCCTCGGGTGACTTGCGCGCGCGCAGGGGGGCGATCAGCGCCTCAACCGGGATGGTCTCACCCGGCTGGGTAGCCGCCATCAGCGGCAGCAGGAAATCGGCCCTCATGGCGCCGTCAACCGCCAGCTTCTGGGCGGGCGGCATACCCGACAGGGCGGCCCTTAAGGCCTCCCCCGGCCCCTCGTCGTCGGCCCAGGTATGCAGGGGCAGGTCCGTATGCGCCGCCCATTCCTCGGCGTTCAGCTTGGGGACCACCGCACGAACTGCCTGGGGTGAGATGAGCAGCAGGCACAGCCGCTCGTCCGGGTGGGGCACAAAGCCAGCCAGATAGCGCATATTAGCCGTCGGTCCCACCGCGATCAAGTCAACGCCCGCCTCCTGCATACTGGCCCGCAGGCGATCGCTTCGTCTCTGAAATTCAGTCATGAGCTTCCCTTTCTCACGCACGTTTCAAGTACCCGTCTTGTTTGCCAATATTGATCAGGGGGGATTATGTCACAGTCCGGCTGGCTGCGCAATCTGGAGATCGCCGCCAAATCCTCTATCCCAGCGAGAAGAGCAATGGGTGAGGACCCCCAAGCATATTTGTGTAGCACTTGACAAGCATGTCGATATCGGCTATAGTATTCTTGAACCTATCCGATATCGAAATGGGGAGCTACGCTATGCTCGAGCCGCGCCTGCTGGCCCGCCTGGAAGCTAAGAAAGCTCAGCTGGATGCCCGACGCCCGCTACCAGCGGCCGCCGTACGTCGCCTCTACCAGCAACTGACCGTCGAATGGATCTACAACTCCAACGCCATCGAGGGTAGTACCCTTACCCTGCGTGAAACGCAGCTCATCCTGGAAACCGGCTTGACGATCGGCGGCAAGACGCTGCGCGAGCACTTCGAGGTGATCAACCACAAAGAAGCCATCGACTACGTAGAGGGACTGGTGGCCGGGGATGAGCCTGTCACCCCGTTTCACGTGCGCCGGATTCACCAGCTACTCCTGGCGCGCATTGACGACGGGAACGCCGGCCAGTACCGAGCCCTGCCGGTGCGCATCGCGGGCACCCGCCATCAGCCACCCGACCCGTGGGAGGTATCACGCCTGGTGGATGAGTGGGGCGAGTGGCTAGGAGGTCCCGCATTAGGCCTGCAACCCGTCGAGCGGGCCGCCTCAGCGCATCACCGGCTGGTCGCCATTCACCCCTTCATCGATGGCAACGGTCGCACCGCACGGCTGGTGATGAACTTGCTGCTGATGCGCGACGGCTACCCGCCGACTATCATCCTGCGCGTCAACCGTGGTCAGTACTACCGTGTCCTGGCTCGAGCCGACGCAGGGGATCAAAAGCCCCTGGTCAACCTTGTGGGGCGAGCGGTGGAGCGGAGCTTGACCCTGTACCTGGAAGCCTGCACACCGCGTAGCGAGCCTCACCCACCCGAAGACGAGTGGCTCCCCCTGCGCGAGGCGGCCCAGGGTACACCCTATAGCCAGGAGTACCTGAGCCTGCTGGCCCGCAAGGGGCGCCTGGAAGCCATCAAGCGCGGGCGAGTGTGGTACACCACCCGGCGCGCGGTGGCGGCTTATCAGCAATCTGTGTCCGATAGACCCGAGCAGAGCACCTGAGGAACAGCCATCGGGCCCTTGTCGTCCTTCTGGAGTTGACTATATTCCAAGTCTGTGATAAAATTATTGGTAGATAACTAAAACTAACGATATTTTTATCCAAACGCCCAAATGGACTCTCAAACCACTACCCAAATCGCGCTAAACCTCTTCCGACAGCACGGTGGCATCCTGCGCACCGCTGAGGCGCTGCGCCTGGGCATTCACCCCCGCACTCTCTACGCAATGCGTGATTCCGGAATGCTGGAACAGCTGAGTCGGGGACTCTACCGCCTGGCTGACCTGCCCCCCCTCTCCAACCCTGATCTGGTCACTGTCGCGCTCAAGATCCCAAAAGCCGTGATTTGTCTGGTGTCTGCTCTGGCCTTCTATGAATTGACTACCCAGATCCCCCAAGCCCTAGACGTCGCCCTGCGCAATCGGGCCGAGCGCCCGCGTCTCGGCTATCCGCCACTACGCGTCTTTTGGTTCTCAGGCCCAGCTTGGAGTGAGGGGGTTGAGACGCATCAAATTGACGACATTACCGTTCGTATGTATTGCCCGGAGAAGAGCATCGCCGACAGCTTCAAGTACCGGCGCAAGATTGGGCTGGACATTGCCCTGGAAGCCCTCAGACTGTATCGCCAGCGAGACCCCGTTGACGTCAGCAAGCTGCTAAATTATGCCCGCATCTGCCGGGTCGAAAGAGTGATGAGACCCTACCTGGAGGCGCTGCTATGACCCGCAACGTACCTGCCTCCGTTCACCAGCGATTGCTGAACTACGCAAGGGTCGAGGGACGCCCTTTTAACGAAGTCTTGCAGCACTTTGCCCTCGAACGCTTTCTCTACCGTCTGGGGCGCTCATCTTATCATCGCCAGTTTGTGCTCAAAGGGGCACTGATGTTCACTGTCTGGCAGTCGCGTTCCCTGAGACCTACCCGCGACATCGATTTGCTGGGCCGGCTGGAGGACACAGTTGAAGGCATCGAAGCAGCCATTCAGGCGATTTCCCAGGAGTCGGCGCTGGAGGACGGCATGCGCTTTGATGCCAAGAGTGTTGCCAGCGAGCGCATCATCGAGACGGGGCAGTACCAGGGCGTGCGCGTGCGCTTTGTTGCCTACCTAGACATGGCGCGCATTCCCATGCAGATTGACGTCGGCTTTGGTGATGCCCTGGTACCCGGCCCGGTATTGGTGCACTTGCCCACAATCTTGGATTTCCCGTCGCCTGAAGTGCAGGGATACACCCGAGAAAGCACGGTTGCTGAGAAGTTTCAAGCCATGGTCCATCTGGGGGAAGTCAACAGCCGGATGAAGGACTTCTACGATGTCTGGTTCCTGGTCACTCATTTCGCCTTTGACGGCCCGCTGCTGGCCCGGGCAATCCGTGAGACATTTCACCAGCGTCGAACCGCGCTCCGGCTGGCTCCCGCTGCCTTCAGCGAGGCCTTTGCCCAAAATCGCGAGAAGCAGGCTCAGTGGGTCGCGCTCGTTCGCCGTCACCAGTTTGCTGATGTGCCCGCCACTCTTGACGAGGCCATCCAAGTGATTGCTGCGTTTCTTCGACCGGTAGTTCAGGCGCTGACTGAAGGGCGAACCCTCAATTGTCGTTGGTTGCCAGGTGGTCCATGGTCCGAAGATCTCTAATCACAGACTATGCAGTGAATACGGACACAGGAATCACTGCAAAGCGAGTGGAGGAGGAATCTGGTTCTAGCTTTGGGGCTTAAGCTCCGCCTGAAGGAAGACGGCTGGCGGAACGATGCGAATGCCCAGGCCACGGGTCAAGCCGAATAGGACCAAGCCCAAAACCAATAGGCCAGCCCCTTCCACTCCCCCCAGCCCTCGAAGGCGGACTCGACCTCGGCCCGTCCCACCGCTTCACCGCTGTACCACTCGTGCGAGACCATCTTGAGCGCCCAGGAGTCGACCGGGACGAAGTCATAGCGGCCCAGCAGCATCAGCAGGTTGGCGGCCGCGTACTCCCCCACCCCCTTGATGGCCAGCAGTTCCTGGCGTAGCTCGGGGGTGGGCGTGTCCGTCGCCTTGAATCCCTCCAGGTCAAGGGCGCCCGCGGCCACGGAGCGGGCCAGCTCCAGCACGTACGGGGCGCGATAGCCCAGCCCGGCCACCGAGCGCAGCGTTTCCGCGTCGCTGGCGGCCAATTGCTCCGGGCTCGGAAAGGCGTGGCGGCTGGGGTCCGCGGGCAGCGGGGGGCCAAATTGGGAGACCAGGGCCCGGACCATGCGGATGGTGCCCGCCCAACTGGTATTCGTGGTCAGGATCGTTTTGACTGTATCCTCAAAGAGCGTGGCTGAACGAAGGATGCGTCCTCGGGCCCTTTCTTCAACGTGCGCCAGCTTGGGCTCCTGGCGCGCCAGCGCGTAGAAGCTGGAGAAATCCTGATCCAGCCCCAGCATCCACGTCACCTGGCGCGCGACTTGAGCCCCTTCTGCCTCGCTCAACCCGCCATCCACCTCGACCCGCACGCCCTCCGCGCTTTCCCCGATGTGCACGGCCGCCACGCGGCCCGAATCGAGCTGCCCGACGTAGGTCAGCCCGCCGCTGCCCTCATCCTCGGCGAAGGGAGCCAGTCTTATCCAGCCGTGCGATCTCACCACCGCGGACAAGGAGAATGGAGCGCGAGCCGGCAACCTCACTTCCATGGCGCTTTCCTTTCCGCCTCCTAGCCCACCAGCCCCCGCCAGTCAATGGCCTTCACCGTAGCCTTCAAGCCGTGGTCGTCGTCCACCGCGTGGAAGGTCAGATCCGTGAAGACCCGCTCGGCCAGCGGGCGTACCAGATCCAGGGGGATGATCTCGTCCCGGGTCCCGTGATACACCACCGTCGGCACCGAAACCGGCGGCGGGGGCGACTGGGCGAAGTCGGGCCAGATCAGCGCCGGCGCCAGCAAGATCAGCTTGTCCACCTGGCCCGGGTGTTGGCAGGTGAAGGTGGCGCCCATCAGGCCCCCGAAGCTAGAGCCGATGATGGCCCAGCCTGACCGATCCCCCAGCACGGCCTTCAGCTGCGCCATGCGCTCCTCCAGCGTGCCCTCGAAGTCGGGCGTCAGCATGCCGGGGAAGACCCCGCGCAGCAGGTTGGCCTTGAAGCTCTGGCCGCTGCTGATCAGGCCGTGGATGAAGATCAGGCGGCGGTTGGTCGGATCATCAACCACTTCCCGACGAAACCCCCAGCTTGGCACGCGTGAAGCTGGGGACGTTGGTGGCTGCCCGGAAAGCCAGCCGCGCTTCGTCCTTTCCCGCAGAATCACCCGGATATCGATAACTCACCGAATAACGGTCCAGCAGCACCAATAGATCGCGCAGGAACTCAAAGCTGGCATCCAGCGGGAGACACAGCTCCAGTAGCTCGATCAAGCTATGCGTCCTGGGGAAGAGCGCGCCGTGCTCCTGAAGAAAGGCCTTGAGGTACTTCTCAGCTGTTTGCTGAGCGTGGAAACAAGCCGCGTCATAATTGGGTCGGCGGCGGGCGCGTGTTTCCCTGCCTGCGGTGGCGTAATCACCCTAGGCCTTCTCCAACCACTCAAGGGTCAATTCGTTCATAGAGCACCTTGCCCTTGCGAGTTGCCTCGTGCAAGAAGGAGTCACCCAGGGCCAGTCGTCTGGCCATGGTGGCCGGGGTGCGCACAATCAAGTCAAGCCCGAAGTGGTACTCAATGGACTGGCAGATGCGCACCGCCTGCTCCATCTCCTTGAGAGGAGTATCCATCACCACCAGCAGATCCACGTCGCTTCCGGGGCTAGGTCGACCGTAGGCATAAGAGCCAAACAGGATAATCTGCTCAGGTTGGAAACGTTCGACAATCTGGCGCACCACGCTTTCGATGCTCTCCTGAGGAGTGCGCTGGCTTGCCTCGGCCCGCTGAGGCGATGCGCCGGCCGGGACAGTGGTCTGAGTCATGTCTTCCTTCTCAACCGTTCTGTCACCCATAGCCGATCCTCCATTTGCCGGGCGCTCATCTTCTCTCGGACGAGTTGTTGATTGGCATCCCTGCTTCAACATCCGAACCCACCCTGAGTTAGTTTAGCACAACCCACCCGGAATGTCGAGTAAGACAGACTTGGCCCACCAGCTTCCGCCAATCTATGGCCCTCATAGTAGCCATCAACCCATAGTCGTCCACCGCGTGCTTCCCTGCGTCCAAGGTCTTGTCCTTCACCTCGACCGCCGAAATTTGACAGGTAGACCGGGAGCCATATAATAAAACAATACGGATGTTGTTTATCTAATACCAACCAAGGAGGCATTTAGACATGCAACACAACACGAGTATGGCAAACTTAGCGCAGTACCTGGCTGACTGGCGGCGTGGCGCGCGCCTCGTGCTGGCCTTGGTCAGTTTGGCAGTCCTGGCCCTACCGCTGGCCACCCCGGCCGCGGCTGCAGGGCCTCCGGTCTTCCCCGAGCTGATCTCCCTGCCCGATGGGTTCCGCCCCGAAGGGATCACCACCGGGCGCGGCAGCACCTTCTTCGCCGGCTC
>Ga0209536_100016843_pt1 | contig 10378 bp, 6 predicted proteins | sample DeeMarSeWOR28_12_FD_187461 | JGI IMG/M metagenome (GOLD analysis project Ga0209536, IMG submission 187461) | Marine sediment microbial communities from White Oak River estuary, North Carolina - WOR-2-8_12 (SPAdes) (version 2) | ecosystem: Environmental > Aquatic > Marine > Intertidal zone >... | reverse complement strand
TACCAGATCGAATTTTTTGCTGGCCATTACTCGCCCTCCTCCTGTTTTCTTCCAGATAACAGGTAGAGGACAGCCATCCTCACGGCCTGTCCGTTGGTGACCTGATCCAGTATTACAGAGTGTTTGCTGTCGGCTACATCACTGGTAATTTCAACCCCTCGATTGATGGGACCGGGATGCATAATGGTGAAGTTCCTGTTAAGTCTTTTCAGTCTGTCCCGGGTGATTCCATAATAATTGTGATATTCCCTTAAAGAGGGAAATAATCCGGATTGCTGCCGCTCTAACTGAAGCCGTAAAATATTCAACACATCCACTTGCGGGATAATTTCATCCACATTGTGATAGACCTCCACTCCCAACTTTTCGATTTCCCTGGGAATCAATGTGGATGGCCCGCAGACGATCACCCTAGTTCCCAATGCTCTCAATCCGTAAATGTTAGACATGGAAACGCGCGAGTGGGAAATGTCGCCAACCAACGCCACGGTGAGATCCTCCAGTTTCCCCAATTTTTCGCGTATGGTCATCATATCCAGAAGTGCCTGAGTGGGATGCTCATGTCCCCCGTCCCCGGCATTAACGAAATTTGCATCCACCACTTTTGCAAGCAGATGCGGCGCTCCGGGTGAACTGTGCCGGACCACAACCATATCAATTTTCATCGCCTCGATGTTTTTCATCGTATCAATCAGGGTTTCCCCCTTTTTGACTGAACTGGCGCTGGATGTGAAATTAACAATATCCGCCGAAAGTCGTTTTTCCGCTAACTCAAATGAAATGCGCGTGCGGGTGGAAGGCTCATAAAACAGGTTCACAACCGTTTTACCCTGCAAGGTTGGAACGCGCTTTACGGGACGATCAAAAACCTCGCGGAAATGACGGGCGGTATCGAGAATAGCATAAATCTCTTTTTTGGTGATGCCGTCAAGACCTAATAAATGTTTACTCTTTAACATAAGCGTACCTCTCTAACAGTCGATTTATGCTTCGACTGTTTTATTCAGTGACCTCGGTGAGGATAACCGCATCTTCCTCATCCACCTCGGTCAGTTTAACTTTAATTTCCTCTCCAACAGACGTAGGAATATTTTTCCCGACGATATCTGCCTTGATGGGCAACTCGCGATGCCCCCGATCAACCAGCACCACAAGGTAAATGCAAGCCGGACGACCATAGTCCATCAGCGCATCCAAGGCGGCGCGGACGGTCCGCCCGGTATAAAGGACGTCATCGATCAGTACAATATTTTTATCGTCGATGGCAAATGGGATGCTGGAGACTTCCACGGACGGCTGTTTGAGGCGGGTACGGACATCATCGCGGTAGAATGTGGCGTCCAGAAATCCGGTGGATATATCCGAGCCCTCAATCTCTTTTATTTTGTCAGAAATGCGCTGGGCAATGTGGGCTCCCCGGGTGCGCAACCCCACCAGTACCAGATTTTCCGTGCCGCGGTTCCTTTCCAGAATCTCATGGGCCAGGCGGGTGATGATCCGTTCAATGTCCTCCGCCGTTAATATGGTTGCTTTGACCTTTTCTTTCATTAAGTAACTCCGGTTAGATAAAAAAATACCCCCGAAGAAAACTCTCCAGAGGTTTGATTTTTAATTGGATTATTTACAATGCTTTTTTTCATAACCTTCACTACCTCGCCGGATAGTATTAAAGGGTTCAAGTTTCATTTTATTATGTGGGCGATACTGGACTTGAACCAGTGACCTCTGCGATGTGAGCGCAGCGCTCTAGCCAACTGAGCTAATCGCCCCAAATCGGCTTGTCAAAAATATCATTCCGCTTATAAAAACGCAAGGGGAAAGTTTAAAGAAAAATTGAGAATTGTTGGGACCTGAAAATCTCTAACATGAGAAACATTTGTGATCGATCACCCCCGGAAAAAATTTCTCATATAAGAAACATGACTTGAAAGTTTCTATATGGAGAAATTTGTTTTTCTATGCAGAAACATTAAATTTGAGCTGCCTATTAGCTCAACACTATGTTAGAATTTAATGTAGCAAAAATGATTCAGAAGACAATAATTTTGACAGTTATCCTATTTTTGCAATTGGTGGTCGTTATACGCTTAATATTTAATAATTGGATTTGAAACCTTTGGTAATAAATATGGATGGATATAACTATGTTTGATGTTAGTACTTATTTAAATCGACGGCATAAGTTAAGGACCGGTGTTGATTCAGGTATCATACTATTGATGGGAAATGATGAAAGCCCGATGAATTATGCGGACAACACCTATCATTTCAGGCAGGACAGCTCCTTCCTTTATTATTTTGGCTTAAACAGCGCTGGCTTAACTGGCATTGTCGATGTTGATGAAGGGAAAGACTATCTCTTTGGAAACGACCTGACTGTTGAAGATTTTGTTTGGATGGGATATCAACCCGCACTAAGAGACCAGGCACAGAAAGTTGGCATTGAAAACACCGGGAGTATTCCAGACCTGGAAGAATTCCTGAAAGAAGCTGTGGCAAAAGGCAGGAAAATACATCTATTGCCTCCATATCGTGCTGAAAATAAAATTAAGCTGTTCCACTGGCTTGATATTAATCCAAAGGATACTCATAAAGCTGCGTCTATTGAGCTAATCAAATCTGTTGTAGCGCAACGCGAAATTAAATCTGCTGATGAGCTTCTGGAAATTGAAAAAGCAGTAAATACAACCGTGGATATGCATGTAACTGCAATGCAAATGGTACGGCCCGGTATCCTGGAATCGGAAATTGCTGCCAAAATGCTGGAGATCGCCGCAAAAGATGGTGGTAATATTTCATTTCCAATTATTGCTACAAAACATGGTGAAACCCTACATAATCATTACCACGGTAACCAATTAAAAGATGGCGATCTGTTCCTTCTCGATTGCGGGGCAGAAACTGCCATGGGATATGCAGGTGATTTATCAAGTACAATGCCCGTAAGCACATCATATACAGTACACCAGAAAGATGTATACAATATCACTTTGGCATCTCATAATGCAGCGATTGAGATGTTAGCGCCTGGGATACCCTTTAAGGATGTCTATTACCAAGCATGCCGGATAATTGTCGATGGCATGAAAGATCTGGATTTAATGAAGGGTGATATTGAAGAAGCTATACAAGCAGGTGCACATGCTATTTTTTTTCCATGTGGTTTAGGTCACCAGATGGGGCTTGATGTGCATGATATGGAAGATCTGGGAGAAGTTTATGTAGGGTATGAAGGCAAAGCAAAAAGCACGCAGTTCGGAATCAAATCATTAAGACTGGCAAAACCTTTAATCCCGGGTATGGTAGTGACTATTGAACCGGGAATCTATTTTATACCTTCTTTAATTGATATGTGGAGAGCTGAAAAACGATTTACTGATTTTATAAATTATGACAAGCTTGAGAATTATAAAGATTTTGGAGGTATCAGGAACGAAGAAAATTTTGTTATCACAGCAGATGGATACAAGCTAATAGGCAGGAACAAACCTAAAACAATTGAAGATGTTGAAAAACAAAAATCCCGGGGAAGTTCATATGAAGGTTAAAGCCAAACTGCTTATAATGTTTGTTTTGGCAATCCTAATAGTACCATGTTTTACGGCAGCGCAGGAAAACCGGAATATTTTAACTCTTGAGAGGATTTACAAAGAAAATGAATTTGAACTAAACGAATTTGGACCTGCTGTGTGGCTTGAGGACGGCTCCGGTTACACAACTCTTGAGGTATCGGGCAAATTTCCTAGGGCAAAAGATATAATTAAATATAATCCCGAATCCGGAGAGCGGTCTATACTTGTTAACGCCAGTCAATTGATCCCAAAAGGTACACAAAATCCTTTGCTGATTTCAGACTATCAATGGTCAGCGGATGGGAAAAGACTATTAATTTTTACAAATACTAAACACGTATGGAGATATGAAACCAGGGGCGATTACTGGGTATTGAATATCGTTTCAGGTGAACTATCTCAGCTTGGGAAATTCGCAAAGCCTTCAACAATGATGTTTGCCAAGTTTTCACCCGATGGCAAGAAAGTTGGCTATGTTGTCAAGAATAATATTTTTGTTGAAGACCTGAATAGTCCTGTGGTGATTCAACTTACCCATGATGGTTCCTCCAGAATCATCAATGGAACGTTTGACTGGGTGTATGAAGAAGAACTTGATTGCCGTGACGGATTCAGATGGAGTCCTGATAGTAAGACCATTGCTTACTGGCAGTCGGATACGGAAGGAACCGGAGTGTTTTATTTGATCAATAATATCGATTCGCTTTATTCCAAACCTATTCCATTTCCATATCCAAAGGCAGGTACAACAAACTCCGCTGTTAAAGTAGGAGTTGTATCTGCTACGGGCGGCGAAACGAAATGGTTTGATATTCCGGGCGATCCCAGAAATAATTACCTGGCACGAATGGATTTCATACCCAATTCAAATGAAGTGATGATTCAGCAATTGAACAGGCTTCAGAATAGAAACACGGTTTGGATTGGCCATGTCAAATCTATGCAGCTTATTAACATTCTAACTGATAAAGATGATGCTTTCCTTGACATCCATGATAATATTCAATGGTTAGACAAAGAAAAATATTTTACATGGACCAGCGAAAAGGATGGTTGGCGCCACCTATATAAAGTTTCCAGGGATGGGAAAGAAATGGACCTGATCACCAAAGGTAATTTTGATGTTGTAAATATAGATTGTATCGATGAAAAGGGTGGCTATGTTTATTACATCGCATCCCCAACAAATTATACACAACGGTATCTTTACCGCAGCCGTATCGACGGCAAGGGTGTTCCTGAACGTGTCAGCCCAAAAGATATTGAAGGACAGTTTTCATATCAGATGTCACCCGATGCAAAATGGGCTATTACAACGTTCCAAAACGTTACGACACCAAACAGGATATCTGTTATTAGTCTTCCCGGCCATAAGGAAATCACCTTACTTGAGGACAATTCTAAAATAAAGGCAAAATATGATGCCCTTGATTTAAATCCCAAGGAGTTTTTTAAAATTGATATTGGTGACATAGTACTTGATGCGTGGATGATTAAGCCAGCCGGATTTGATCCCTCCAAAAAATACCCTTTGATTTTCTATATATATGGAGAACCATGGAACTCAACAGTTCAGGATAACTGGACCCGCCGGGGAATGTGGCACCAATATTTGGCCAAGCAGGGATATATTATTATGAGTGTGGACAACCGTGGAACAAATGTTCCACGAGGGCGCACCTGGCGGAAAAGTATCTACAGGCAGGTGGGCATACTGGCTGCGCATGATCAGGCTAAAGCGGCCAGGGAAATCCTTAAACGCTTCGCTTTTGTTGATGTAGAAAGAGTGGGTATGTGGGGATGGAGCGGTGGTGGTCAGATGACCTTGAATTGCATGTTCCGTTATCCGGAAATTTATAAAACTGGAATCGCCGTAGCATTTGTCTCCGACCAACGACTGTATGATACCATCTATCAGGAGCGCTATATGGGACTTCCTGAAGATAATAAAGAAGGGTATTATAACGGCTCACCCATTAACCATGCATCAAAATTAGAGGGTAACCTGATGATAATTCATGGAACAGGTGATGATAATGTCCATTATCAGAGTTTCGAGATGTTGGTTGATGAACTGATAAAGCAGAACAAGCTCTTTAGCATGATGTCTTATCCAATGCGTTCTCATAGCATAAACGAAAGAGAAAATACTTCGCTTCATCTGCACAGGGTAATGGAGGATTTCTGGAAAAAAAATCTGCCTTCAGGTGGAAAGTAGAAAGATGAGAATGAATAAAGAAAGTAAAAGACAACCAATCAGGTTAATAAAAAGAAGCGAGATGGCTAAGTTTTTTAAAATGACCGAAGCCATTGATAGCATGGCATATGCTTTCACAAGACTATCATCAGGTGATTGTTATGTCCCAAAGCGATATATAACAAGAAGCAGAGATGAATCATTAACTTTTCTATTAAAACCGGCATTTGTTAATAATCATGACAAATCAAGCATTAAAATTATTACTCAGAAAAACTCTAATTCCATTCCTGGTATTCCAACAATTTTGGGTATTGTTTTACTAATTGACAATATGACCGGGGAAATTTTATCGATAATGGATGGGGCATTTATAACAGCGTTGCGCACCGGGGCTGCAAGTGGTTTGGCCACAAAACATTTGTCTAGAAAAAATTCGTCTAAATTAGCAATATTTGGATGCGGCAGCCAGGGAAGAACACAACTTAAGGCTGTGAATGCTGTGAGGAAGATAGAAAAAATTTGGATTTTTGACAAATCACGTAAACAAGCGGAGATGTTTATTGAAGAAATGGTCTCTGAGACAGCAGATATTGAATTTACAAGCGACCGTGCTGTATTAAAAGATGTGGACATTATTTGCACGGCGACAAATTCAGAGAAACCATTGTTTTACAAAAGCCATTTAAAGGCAGGAACCCATATCAATGCAATTGGCTCATTCCAACCGGAGACGCAGGAAATTGACCCTGAAATAATCAAATCATCACGAATTTTTTTAGATGATAAAGAAGCTTGCGTGAACGAGAGTGGTGATTTATTAAAAGCATTCAAAGATCGCACGCTTCCGAATGATAACATCATTGGTGAGATAGGTGAATACCTGCTAAAAAAAATTGCTGGAAGAACTTCTTCCGATGAGACAACAATCTTTAAAAGTGTAGGAAATGCTATTCAGGATTTTGAGGTAGCTAACAGAATTTATAATAAATCCCTAACTGAAAAATTTGGTGAGGAAATAAGACTTTATGAATAATAACCCCAGCATTTTCAATGATGTAATTGGACCAGTAATGCGTGGACCATCAAGTTCGCATACTGCGGCTTCTTGGCGTATTGCCAGAACTTGTTTAGAGATTTTGAATGAGCCATTAAAGAAAGCAATTGTAGATTTTGATAAGAATGGAATCTGGGCATTTAATTATCGTGAGCAAGGAACAGTAATGGGCATTAATGGAGGTTTGCTGGGTTTAGAAATAACAGATAGCCTCATGAAGGATACTGAAAAAGTGGCCACGGAGGGGGAAATTTCAATTACATATGAAATCAATTCATTTCCTACAAAACACATAAACACAGTGCGCCTCTTATTGGAAGGGATCAATGGTAAGACTGTTCAGGTTGTCGCGGCATCTCTTGGAGGAGGCTCGTTTGAGATTCAGCAAATAGATGGTTTCGATGTAAGTATATGTGGTGATTATTTTGAGTTACTGGTTCAGAGTAAAACGAAGGATGGTTTACCTGATGATCTCAAAATGATTTTTCATGAAAATTTATTATTGTCTCAGTCGTCAGGAAAAAATGGTAACCTGATAAACCTTAAGTCTCCAAACAAAATTACGGATGATATCATTAAACACTTCAACGACGATAGTATTTTTGGCAAGGTAATAATTGTCAATCCGATTCTTCCAATTATTTCTGGAAATGCCACAGAAATGCCTTTTACAACCATTGGATCTTTATTAGAATATGCCAGGGAAGAAAATCTGGATTTGGGAGAACTGGGGATAATTTATGAAAAATGCCAAAGTGGCTTACCTGATTCGGTCCTTCTTAGTAAAATGGAGGAGATTGTTAATATTATTGAAAATAGCATTCAAAATGGTTTAGCGGGGACAAAATATGAGGACCGCATTTTACACCAGCAATCACATCTAATTAATAAGGCTGAGAAAGCAGGAAAAATTCTTCAAAATTCATTAGTGAATAAAATTATTGCTTATGTTTCAGCAATTATGGAATCGAAGAGTGCTATGGAAGTTATTGTAGCGCTTCCTACTGCGGGTTCATGTGGAACGGTTGGCGGTGTTTTAAAAGCCGTAGCGGATGACATGAATTCCACACCTCAAGAGAAAATAAAAGCTTATTTTGCTGCCGGGATAGCCGGGGCTTATTTTGCTAAGGGACCTGGATTCTCGGCTGAAGAACATGGTTGTCAGGTTGAATGTGGCGCTTCCGCTGGGATGGCAGCTGCTGGCTTAGCTCAGTTATTTGGGGGAACCGCGAAACAAGCCTTAAGTGCCGCTTCAATGGCAGTTCAAAATATGATTGGTTTGGTGTGCGACCCGATAGCTGACCGTGTTGAAGCTCCTTGTTTAGGTAAAAATATAAGTGCCGCTGTTAATGCCCTTTCTTCGGCCACAATGGCATGTTCTGGATTTGATGCAGTCATCCCGTTCGATGAGGTTCTTGAAACCGTTTCACGTGTGAGTAAACAAATGCCAACTTGTGTAAAGTGTACTGGTCAAGGCGGATTAGCGATGACACCTACAGCATTACGGTTAAAGACGAAATTAATTAATTTCAGATGATGTTAATTTGCATAATCTATATAGATAAACATAGAAATCTCTGAACAAAAAACTGGATAATTAAACAAAGTAATCCTCTTTGGAATTCCAATCAGAAGCGGGAACGAGCATGGATCCCCTCTAATGCATCGAATCATCTGAACAACAGCTATTACCGGCAAATCATAATCAATCAATTTTATCTTGAAAAGTGCAATTATCAAGAATCTCTATTTCTGCAAAAGCACCTACCCAAATTCAATGCTGGTCATTTGTAAAAAAAACAAAAAACCGCCGGCTTAATTCCAGCGGGTTTCAAACTCCCAATTATGAGTCGGTTGACCAAAAGTTGTTCAAATTCCTCTTGTAAATATAGTCCTAAAAATTTATCTTAATTTTTCGCTAACCTAAAAGAATGGAGGCCCAATGGAAAAGGAAAAATTTATTCCTTTTGTACCAGCCGATACGGATTTAAAAGAATTTACCGTCAGAGCAATCGTGCTTGGTGTGCTTATGGCGATTATCTTAGGCGCTGCCAATGCTTATTTAGGAATGAAAGCCGGTCTGACGGTGGCCGCAACTTTCCCGGCGGCGGTGGTGGCAATGGCTGCGTTACGAGTGGTACGCGGCACAATCCTGGAAGAGAATATTGCCCGAACCACGGCATCAGTGGGCGAAGCGCTAATTGCCGGAGCAATTTTTACCATTCCGGCTTTTGTTATCAGCGGTGTTTGGGATGAGCTGCATGTATGGGAGAGCACTGCAATCATGATGATTGGCGGTGTATTAGGTGTGCTCTTTGTAATTATCCTCAGGCGATCTCTTGTGGAAGAAGCGGATTTGCCATTCCCGGAGAGTGTGGCTGCAGCTGAAATTGTCAAAGCGGGACAGGGCGGTCAGACCGGGGCTGCCTATGTGTTTGGCAGTATGGGACTGGCGGGGCTATGGGAGTTAATTAAGAATTCCAACGGAATCCATTTAATACAAGATTATACCCGCGATTTTGTGCCCATGGCAAGTTCTAAAATTGAATTGCTCGGGAAAAAATTAGGTTTTGAGGGCGGATTTATTTTTGAAAGTCCGGCGGCGTCACCGGCGTTGGTTGGGGTTGGCTTTATTGTCGGGTTAAAGATTTCATCGGTTCTGTTTGCCGGTGCGTTATTAGGCTGGCTGTTCCTGGTGCCGGTTGGGATATTTATGAATCCCGGCTTGAGTGAGTTTATTGCAACAGGCAGCAGCTGGGTTGATATCGCAATGGATGTATGGCGAAACCAGATCAGACCACTGGCAGTGGGTACAATGATTGTGGCAGCATTTTATACATTATATAATTTGCGTTCCGCTCTCACATCGGGTATAGCAAAAGCGTTTAAAGATTTAGCTATTGCTAAAAAATCCACCGATGCAGTGAACCGATTAGAATTGGATTTGGATTTTAAAAAAGTCATCACTGCAATTATTCTCTTAGCAGTTCCTGTATTTATTCTTTATAACTATCTTAGTGGTTCAGCCGGCGGTTCTATTCTTTTAACAATTGTGATGATTATTTTGGGATTTTTATTTGCAGCTGTTGCCGGTTACCTGGTTGGATTAGTCGGAAGTTCAAATAATCCAATCAGTGGATTGACTTTATCGGCATTGCTTATTTCAGCAGTGCTTATGGTAATGATCGGTGTGACAGGTACCGGAGGTGTTATGGCCGTGTTGGGGGTTGCAGGTGTAGTTTGCTGTGCTGCCGGTATAGCCGGGGATATGATGCAGGATCTTAAAGTTGGTCATATTCTTGGGGGTACACCACGCCGAATGCAGATAGGCGAGATTATCGGGGTTATTGCTGCTGCATCCGTTTTGATTTGGCCCATGATTGCAATGGATCGGGTTTATCATATCGGAAGCGAGGCATTACCGGCGCCCCAGGCTGGCTTAATGGCTTTAATGGCTAAAGGAATTGTTGGAGGCGAAATGCCCTGGCCTTTAGTTGTGGCAGGAATGTTTCTCGCAGTGGGTCTGATTTTGGTGAAATCGCCCTCTCCAAT
>Ga0209536_100016840_pt1 | contig 10378 bp, 7 predicted proteins | sample DeeMarSeWOR28_12_FD_187461 | JGI IMG/M metagenome (GOLD analysis project Ga0209536, IMG submission 187461) | Marine sediment microbial communities from White Oak River estuary, North Carolina - WOR-2-8_12 (SPAdes) (version 2) | ecosystem: Environmental > Aquatic > Marine > Intertidal zone >... | reverse complement strand
ACATTGTTTTTCAGCAGCACTACAAATTGATCGAAAGACTCGATTTGACCCTGCAGCTTGATGCCATTCACCAGGAAAATCGAAACCGGGACATGTTCTCTTCGTAATGCGTTCAGGTAAGGTTCCTGCAGCATTTGTCCTTTAGACATATTCAGCACTCCATAAAATTATTATTGTTCTGCCGCGGCCGCCTTTCGGCCGGCCCGACAGAGTCTATGATTCCTTTCCCGTAAATTCGTTCCAGTCAAGGCCTCGTGATTGCCGCCTCAAGTTGCCGAAATATAGCATCTTTACGGTAATTCAAGCAATTGTACGCCCTGGCGTCGGTTTGTTTGCGCAACCAGGTGATTTGCCGCTTGGCGAGCTGCCGCGTGGCGGCGATCGCCCTGTCGATCATTTGCTGGCGCGTGAGCTCGCCCTCGAGGTACTGCCAGACCTGGCGATAGCCGACGCAGCGCATCGACGGCAGCGACAAATCGAGGTCGCCGCGCCGCCGCAGGGCCTCGACCTCGTCGACGAAGCCCTGCTCCAGCATCGCCAGGAAGCGATATGCAATGCGCTGGTGCAGCGCCGCCCTGTCGTCTGCCGCGAGTATGATCTTTTCGATAACGCCCGCATGGCCCGAGGTTTGCTGCTGCTGCAGTTGCGACATGGGCCTTCCCGATATCTCGAAAACTTCCAGTGCGCGCTGGATGCGCTGCGGATCGGTAGCGCGAATGCGTTCGGCGCTGACAGGGTCGACTTCCGCCAGGCGTTCGTGCAGCGCCGCCAGGCCGAGTTCGCGCGCTTCGCGGTCTAGCCGCCGGCGCAGCTCCGGCGCGGCCGGCGGCAGGCGGTTCAGGCCGTGTTCGAAGGCATGGAAATACATCATCGTGCCGCCGGCGAGCAGCGGCAGGCGACCCCGGTCCGTGATTTCGCCGACCAGCCGGCCGCATTCCTCGACGAAATCCCAGACCGACCAGGAATCGGCCGGGTCGATGATATCGATGAGATGATGCGGTACCGAGGCCAGCACATCCGCCGGCGGCTTGGCGGTGCCGATATTCATACCGCGGAAAATCAGCGCCGAGTCGACGCTGACGATCTCGACGTCGAAACGCTCGGCGATGGCGAGCGCGAGATCTGTCTTACCCGTCGCCGTTGCTCCCATCAGCGCGACAACCCGAGGCCCGGACATGCTACTGGCCGCGCAGGAAAAGCTTGTCGAGTTGATCCAGGCCGAGCTGCTTCCAGGTCGGACGGCCGTGGTTGCACTGTCCGCTGCGCTCGGTGTGCTCGATATCGCGCAGCAGCGCGTTCATTTCCGCGATCGACAGCTGCCGGTTGGCGCGAACCGAGGCATGGCAGGCCATGGTCGCGAGCATCTCGTTCTGCACCTCCTGCACGCGCTGCGAATCGCCGTGCTCGGCCAGGTCGGCCAGCACGTCGCGCAGCAACTGCTCGCTGTCGGCATTTTTCAATAGCGCCGGAACCGCGCGCAGGCGCAACTGCTCCGGGCCGAGGCGTTCCACGCCGAAACCGAGATGGCCGAAGAAGTCGTTATTTTCCTCGACCAGGTCCGCCTCGCTCTGGCTGACGTTGAACGAAACCGGCACCAGCAGCGGTTGCGAAATGACGTCCTCGGCTTCCGCGTTCTGTTTCATGCGCTCGTAGACAATGCGCTCATGCGCCGCGTGCATGTCGACCACGATCAGGCCGTCGGCGTTTTCGGCGAGGATATAAATGCCTTTCAATTGTGCCAGCGCATAGCCCAGCGGCGGCACCTGCGCGGACTGCTCGTCGACCGCGGGCGCCCCCGCCTCCGGGTTCAGCAACTGCTGGTAGCTTTGCATCTGTTCCTGCAGGTTGCGGCTGCGATCACTGCCGCGAAAGTGCGCAAAATCGAGGCCGGACTGCGCCGGCGCGGGCGCCGGTATCCCGGCAGGCTCGAGCATGGCAAAGCCGGGGGAATCGATTTGCTGCTCCGGCTGCACCCCGGCCAGCGCCTGGTGCAGGCTGCGAAACAGGAAATCATGTACCCGGCGCGAATTGCGGAAGCGAACCTCGTGCTTCTGCGGATGCACGTTGACGTCCAGTTCGCGCGGGTCCATCTCGAGCGATAAAACGTAGGCCGGATGCCGGCCGTGGAACAGCACGTCCTGGTATGCCTGGCGCACGGCGTGATTGATGAGCTTGTCGCGCACCACCCGGCCATTGACGAAAAAGTACTGCATGTCGGCCTGGCTGCGGTTGAAGGTCGGCAAGGCTACCCAGCCGCGCAGGCGCAGGTCGTCGCTGGCGATATCGATCTCGACCAGGCTGGCGGCGAAATCCTTGCCGCACAGGGTCGCCAGGCGGCGGCGCTGATCGTCGAGGTCGCGCGCCGAGGGCAGCTGGTAGACGGTTTTCTGGTTATGGATCAGTCTGAAGGCGACCTCGGGATGGGACAGCGCGATGTGCTTGAACAGGCTCTCGATATGCTTGTATTCGGTCTGCTCGGTGCGCAGGAATTTCTTGCGCGCGGGGACATTGTAAAAAAGTTCCAGCACCTCGACCCGGGTGCCCTGCGGCAAAGAGTCGGGAACGGGATCTCGATCCTCGCGTGCGCGCAGCCGCCAGGCCCCCTCTTCCTCCGCGCCGCGCGAGGCCAGCGTCAGGCGCGAGACCGAGGCGATGCTCGGCAGGGCCTCGCCGCGAAATCCGAGCGAGGCGATGTTTTCCAGGTCTTCGAGGCTTGCGATCTTGCTGGTGGCGTGGCGAGACAGCGCGCTGCCGAGCTGCTCGCGATCGATACCGCAGCCGTCATCGCTGATGCGAATCATCCGCGTGCCACCCGCATCGACCTCGACGGTAATCGAGCCGGCGCCGGCATCGAGGCTGTTTTCGACCAGTTCCTTGACCACCGACGCCGGCCGCTCGACCACCTCTCCGGCGGCAATTTGATTGATCAGCTGCGATGGTAGCGTGTGTATCTGCGGCAAGGTTATCGATGTACTCTGCAACAAGGGTCAGGCGACCAGGCGAGCCTCCAGCTTTTCCTGGTCGGCCGCGAACAGACGGATACCTTCGGCCAGTTTCTCGGTCGCCATCGCGTCCTGATTGAGCATCCAGCGAAACTGCTTTTCGTCGAGCACCACTCTCGGCTCCACGTTGGCAACCGGACCGGCGCCGAGCCTGCGCTCAAGCCGCGACTCGTCCTCTGCCAGCGCCTGCATCAGCTGCGGGCTGATGGTGAGCCGGTCGCAGCCGGCGAGCTGCTCGATCTGGCCGGTATTGCGGAAACTCGCGCCCATCACCAGGGTCTCGAAACCATGATGCTTGTAGTAGTTGTAAATTCGCGTCACCGACTGCACCCCGGGATCCTCGGCCGCGGGGATCTGCTCTGCCCCGCTCGCCGCCAGATGCCAGTCCAGGATGCGGCCGACGAACGGCGATATCAGGTAAACGCCGGCCTCGGCGCAGGCAGCGGCCTGGGCGAAACCGAACAGCAGCGTCAGGTTGCAGTTGATACCCTCGCTTTCGAGTATGCGTGCGGCCTCTATACCTTCCCAGGTCGACGCAATCTTGATCAGCACGCGGCCGCGCTCGCTGCCGCGCGACTCGTACAGGTTGATCAACCGCCGGGCGCGCGCCACGGTCGCGTCGCGATCGAAGGAAAGCCGCGCGTCGACTTCCGTGGAGACCCGTCCGGGCACGCTGTTCTGAATTTCGAGACCGATGCTGACGGCAAGATAATCGCAGGCCGCGGCGGCGCGCGATGCCGGGTTACTGCCGTGCTCGCGGCCCCAGACCCGGGCCTGCTCCAGCAGCGGCTGGTAGCGCGGCAGATCGGCCGCCTTCAGCAGCAATGACGGGTTGGTAGTCGCATCCCGGGGCTGGTAACGGATAATCGCATCCAGATCGCCGGTGTCGGCGACTACCTGGGTCATGGATTTGAGCTGATCGAGTTTGTTCATTTCACGTTGCTTCAGTAACATGCAGCAGAAGATTCGCCGGACGCTGAGAATACCAGAAAATCCTTCCCTGGATTGCGCTAAATCACGATGTTGGAACTGAGCTACGTCATCCTGCTACTGGTCGCCGGCTACCTGCTGTTCGCTTCCTTTCTGTATTTTTACCAGCGCAGACTAATCTACTACCCGGTGCAGCCTGACCCGGAATTTGACGCCGATGAAATTGTCATCGACAACAACGGTACCCGCCTGCACGGCTGGGTTCTCAATCCGGGCAAGGCGAAGGCGGTAATCTATTTCGGCGGCAACTCGGAGTTGATATCGCACCGCGCCGACTTTTTCGAGAGCGTGTTCGGCGATTACAGCATCTACCTGATGAACTATCGCGGCTATGGCAAGAGCGAGGGCAGCCCGAGCGAGGCGGGGCTGTTCTCGGATTCACTGGCGATCTACGACAACCTGCGCCCCCGTCATGATTCGATTACTGCCTATGGCCGCAGTCTCGGCAGCGGCGTCGCGGTCTACCTCGCGGCGATGCGTCCGCTCGAGCGGCTGATCCTGCTGACGCCCTACGACAGCATCACCGAGCTTGCGCGGAAGCTTTACCCGATGTTTCCGGTGAGTTACCTGCTCAAGGATCGCTTCGATTCGGCGGCGCGAGCGCCCGACATCAGCGTCCCGGTGTTGATTACCAGCGCGGAGCGCGATCGCGAGATCGCACTGGAGCATACCCTGGCGCTGCGCCAGCGTTTCGTTCGAGCGCGGGTCGTCTATCAGCGGATCGCGGGGGCCGCGCACAACGACATCGTCGAGTTCACGGAATACCGCGAACTGGTCGGGCGTTTTCTTGCCGGCGAGGATTAAGCCTGGCGGCCCTGCAGGTGCGCCTCGATGCCTTTGAACACAGCCTTGGCGAGATTTTGCTGGTGCTTCGGATTGCGCAGCTTCTTTTCCTCGGCCGGATTCGACAGGAAAGCCGTTTCGATCAGGATAGACGGCATGTCCGGCGCCTTCAGCACCGCGAATCCGGCCTGCTGCACCTTCTTGTTATTCAGCCGCGAAACCTTGCCAAGCTGCGACAACACGTCGGAACCGAGTTCCAGGCTGTCCTGAATGGTTGCCGACTGCGACAGGTCGAGCAGCACAGAAGCGATCAGGTCGTCCTTGTCGTCGAGGCTGATACCGCCGATCAGGTCCGACGAGTTTTCTTTCTTCGCAATCCAGCGCGCCGCTTCGGAACTGGCGCCGCTGAGCGACAGTGCGTACACCGACGCGCCCTTGACATGGGACTTGTGAAACGAGTCGGCATGCAGCGAGACGAAGATATCAGCCTCGGCCTCGCGCGCCTTCTTGACGCGGTTACGCAAGGACACGAAACGATCGGCTTCGCGGGTCAATATGGCCCGATAACCCGGGGTGCGGTCGATGATCGCCTTGGTCTTGCGCGCCACCGCCAGGGCAACGTCCTTCTCGCGCGTGCCCTTCTTGCCGATCGCGCCGGGGTCGCGGCCGCCGTGGCCGGGATCCAGCGCGATGACGAATTGATTCTTGCGCTGCTGCCTTTCCTGCTGGCTGGTCTGGATCGGCGTCGGGCTCAGGTCGGTGGCATGCAGATCGACCACCAGGCGGTGTCCCGACTTGCCGTCCGGCTTGAGCGCGAAACTGCGCGGACGGACCTTGTTCTTCAGATCGATCACCACGCGCAGGCGCCCGCCCTCTTTGCTCGCCGAGCGCAAACCCTTCATCAGGTTCGTGGTCTGCCGGCTGATGGCGATAGCCTCGCTTTTGCGCGTATCCATCAGGTCGACGACGATTCGATACGGCTCGGCCAGAGTGAACAGGTTGTGTTCGAACTCGCCGGTCAGGTCGAATACGACGCGGGTATGGTCCTCGGCCGACTGCGAGATACGCACGCCGGTCAGCGTGGCGCCGGGTTTGGCGAACGCGGGTTTGGCACCGAATAATAGTGCAGCGGACAGCCCGAACCGGGAGACCCGCTTCATGAAAACACGTCTGGCGATGGAGAATGGATCCATGATTCGCTTTTGTTATCAGGTACGGTTGCCTATTTATAGTAAAAGCATGAATAAAAATCAATGCTTTTTCTATATTTATTATATAGATAGTGCCGTTTTTTAAAACTGGAGTGAAGTCCTGCGGTCAATCGGCCGCGGCGAGCCGCGCCAAAACTTCCCTACCCCAGCCGCTGCCGGCGGTCAGCGTCAGGCTGCGGCCCTCGGGGTGATAGTCGAGTTCGATCGCGATATCGACCGCGTTCAGATAGCCCGCGGCGCGCTGCGGCCACTCAATCAGGCACAGCGTCTGTGAATTGAGGTAGTCGCGGTAGCCAAGGTACTCCAGTTCCTCCGCGTCGCCGAGGCGATACAGGTCGAAATGGGCAACAGAGAAATCATCGAAAGGATAGAATTCGACCAGCGTGTAGGTCGGGCTGCGCACGCCCGAATCGACGCCGAGAGACTGCAGCGCGCCGCGCACCAGGGTGGTCTTGCCGGTACCCAGCTCGCCGCTCAGCGTGATCACGCCGCCGCGGTCGCAGGCGGCGATGAGTCGGGCGCCGAAGTCGCGCATTTCCTGTTCGCTGCGAATCAGCAAAACGCTTCAGCCCGTGTCGCGGAGTTGCCGCATGACCAGCGGTATCTGATCGATGATGTCGCCGGCGATCAGTCCGCTTTGATCTCGATCGCGGCTCCAGGACTCGGCGCACAGGGCGTGTATGTAAACGCCCGAGCGAGCCGCCTCGAACGCCGGCAACCCCTGCCCCAGCAGTGCCGCAATGATACCGCTAAGCACATCGCCCATGCCCGCGCTCGCCATGCCGGGATTGCCGCGCGTGTTGATCGCAAGGCGCGTAACGCCAGGCTCGCCAATCAGCGTGCCGGAACCTTTCAGCACGGTGGTCGCGTTGAACTCCGCGAGCAGGCGTTCGCAGGCCTGCAGGCGGTTGGCCTGCACTTCCGCGCCGCTCGAGGACAGCAGTTTCGCCGCCTCGCCGGGATGTGGCGTAATGATCCGCTGCGGCGCCTTCAGCGAGTGCAGAAAATCGGCATCGAGCGCGCTCGCATCGATCACCATCGGCTGCTCGGCCGAGCGCAGGCGCTCAAGGCATTCCCGCGCGGCGCTGCCCTGCCCCAGCCCGGGTCCGACGATGACGACGCTCGCGTCCGCAAGCTTCGCATCGAGCGCATCCCAGCCGAGCACCATGATTTCCGGGAACGCCGCCAGGTTATTGCGGCACTCGGGATGCACCAGCGCCGTCACCAGGCCCGCGCCGCTGCGCAGCGCCGCGCGCGCGGCGAGGGTTACGGCGCCGCTCATGCCCTGATCGCCGCCGACCACGAGCAGGTTGCCGTAGTTATTCTTGTGCGAGTTGCGCCTGCGCGGCGGCGGCAGGGCGCAGGACTCGATTACCTCGAGCGCCGCGGGCTCGCTGCCGCGCACAAAGCCGGAGACGCCGAGATCGTCGAACAGCAGTTCACCGCAGTAATCCGGGCCGTCGGCGAGGAACTGCCCGGTCTTGCGGCCGATGAACGTCACCGTCAGGCTGGCCTCGACCGCGACCGGTTGCGCGATCCCGGTCAAGCCGTTCAGTCCCGACGGGATATCGATCGCGACGCTGGGCGCCGGGTGTCGATTGATCGCGGCGACGAGTTGCTGCCAGTCCTGGTTCAACTCGCGCTGCAGGCCGATGCCGAGCAGGCCATCGACGATAATTTCGCCGTCCAGCTGCTGCCCCTGCCAGGGCTCGCAGACCCCGCCGCCGTGCTCCCAGGCTTCGCGGAAATGGCGCGAAGTCGCAGACTGCCGCGACAGGTCGCCCTGCACCAGCAGCTGCACCTCGACTCCCTGCCGTTTCGCGCACAGCGCGACGACGAAAGCATCGCCGCCGTTGTTGCCGGAGCCGGCGAATACGGTAATGCGCGACAGCTGCGGCCAGCGCTGGTCGATCGCACGCCAGACGGCTTCGCCGGCGCGCTGCATCAGTTCGGTCTCGGCGAAGCCGTCCACGCGAAAAGCCGCCTGGTCGAGCCGATAAACCGATTCGGGTCTGTACAATTTCATGCGCGTTTTATACCGCAGCGCCGCGGCCATTGCCACCGCCACGCCGCTTTCCGCTGCGGGCAATGATGCCGCCTGATACATTTTTGCACCTAAACGGGTACACGAATTCGCCGCCGGTCTACTTTGTTATACTGGCCGCAATTTCAATCGGTACCCGCCCATGACCATTCCCGCCACCAGCTTCCACGCCAAATCCGACAAGGAATTGCGATCGCGCGTGAAACTGCTCGGCAAGCTGGTCGGCAATGTTTTGCTCAAGCACGAGCGACCCGAGGTATTCCACGCCGTCGAATCGCTGCGCACCGGCTTCATCCAGCTGCGCAAGCGCGACAGCGAGGCGAAACGCAAGGCGCTGATCAAGCTGATCGACGGCCTCGAGCCCGCCGTCGTGAGCCAGGTGGTGCGCGCCTTCACGCTCTACTTCAACCTGGTCAATATCGCCGAGGAAGACTACCTGCATCGGCTGCGGCGCAACGCCGTGCAGCAACAGGGGCATGCCGCCTGGGCCGGCTCGTTCCATCATACCCTCGAAGAATTCAGGGACCGGGGCGTGGACGCGGAACGCCTGCAACAAATGTGTAACCGGTTGATGTACAAACCAGTGTTCACCGCGCACCCGACCGAATCGCGCCGACGCACCGTCATGCACCACCAGCGCGAAGTGTTCAAGATCATCGATCAGCTCACCGACCCGCGGCTCAGCCAGTTCGACCGCGACGACCTGATCGACGCGCTGCAATTGCAGATCGACACGCTCTGGCTGACCAACGAGGTGCGCCCGAGCAAGCCGACCGTAATCGACGAAATCAAGATGGGCCTGCATTATTTCCAGCGCAGCCTGTTCGAAGCGGTCAAGGTCGATTACCGCTACCTCGAGCGCGCCGTGATCAACACTTACGGCGAGGACGACAGCGGTAATCCCGTGGTCTCGATTCCGAGCTTCATCGAGTTCGGCTCCTGGATCGGCGGCGACCGCGACGGCAACCCGTTCGTCACCGCCGAGCTGACGCGCAGGGCGCTATACATGCAGGCCGAGGAAATCCTCGGCGAGCACATTCGCCAGGTGCACCACCTGGCGCAGGTACTGTCCATGTCGGCACGATGGTCCGAGCCGAGCGAGGCCTTCATCGAAGGACTGCGCCGGGATGAAGCGCTCGGCGTCAAGGCCTTCGACCAGCGCCGCGACCAGTTCGAAGACGAGGTCTACCGGCGCAAGCTCTACCACATGCATTACCGCCTGCGAAAAAACCTGGCCATCGTCCGCAACCAGTTGCGCGGCGAGGAGACGCCGGACAGCGGCCACGCTTACGGCAGGATCGAGGACTACCTCGCCGACCTCTACTCGATCCGCGATTCGCTGGTCAGCCACGGCGAATGGGGCTTCGCCAACGGCGATTTGAAGGACGCCATTCGCATCGCCGAAACCTTCGGCTTTCACCTGGCCTCGCTCGACCTGCGCCAGGAATCGACCCGCCACGGCGAGGCGGTCGCCGAAATCCTGCGCGCCCAGGGCATCGGGGACTATCTCGATCTCGACGAGCCCGAGCGCGTTGCCCTGCTCGCCAGGGCGATCGACGACGGCGGCCTCGCCAGCTTCGAGCGCGCCGTACTCGGCGATGTCAGCCGCGAGGTCGTCGCGGTATTCGACAGCATCGGCCCGATGCGCGCGCAAGTCGGCAGGCGCGCGATCGGCAGCTATGTCATCTCGATGACGCACTCCGCCAGTCACGTCATGGAAGTCATGTATCTCGGCTACCTCGCCGGCCTCGCAGGCAAACAGGGCGACGGATATTTTTGCGAGCTCGAAATCGCGCCGCTGTTCGAAACCATCGATGACCTCGGCCACATCGACAGCGTGCTCGAAACCTTGCTGCAGCAACCCGTATACAAGGCGCTGCTGCTCGCGTCTGGCGGCGTGCAGGAAGTCATGCTCGGTTACTCGGACTCGTGCAAGGACGGCGGCATCGTGTCCGCGTCCTGGGGTCTCTACCGGGCGCAGCAAAAGGTTGTCGGCATCAGCGAGAGCCACGGCATCGAGTGCCGCATATTCCACGGCCGCGGCGGCACCATCACCCGCGGCGGCGGGCCGACGCACGAAGCCATCCTGGCGCAGCCGCCGGGCACGGTGCGCGGCCAGATCAAGTTCACCGAACAAGGGGAAGTGCTGTCGCACAAGTACGGCAACGCCGAAACCGCGATCTATGAACTCAGCATGGGCATCACCGGCGTGATGAAGGCGACCATGACCAGCCTGCTGGAAGACCGCGAGGACTACAGCAGTTTCCACGCGCCGATGCAGCAGCTCGCCGATCTCTCCGAGGATTACTACCGCGAACTGACCGACCGCACCGAGGGCTTCTTCGAGT
>Ga0209536_100016839_pt1 | contig 10378 bp, 5 predicted proteins | sample DeeMarSeWOR28_12_FD_187461 | JGI IMG/M metagenome (GOLD analysis project Ga0209536, IMG submission 187461) | Marine sediment microbial communities from White Oak River estuary, North Carolina - WOR-2-8_12 (SPAdes) (version 2) | ecosystem: Environmental > Aquatic > Marine > Intertidal zone >... | reverse complement strand
TGTTCTACTCCATTTTTAATATATCTACCCTTTTGGAAATTCCATTTTCATTAAATGCTTCTACGGTAACAAAATAGGACTGGTCCACATTCAGGCATTTTAATTCTAGTTTGTTTTTATCATAAACCAGCCATGAACTGTATAATTTATCCGGAGCAATACCCCAAATGACATTATATCCCTGAGCGTTCGGTTGACTTTCCCATTGTATCATGGCATCTCTTCGATCCATATATCGATGAACGCTGAAATTCTTTACTTTGGCAGGTTTCTTTCCGGATCCGGTCCCAAATACACGTAAGGCCGAAACAGCAAGGTGGGGTGTAGGAACATGAAGGTTCCGGTATTTAACATATCGAACGGTACGTGGAACACCCAACTCCACATAATCATTAGGAACATCTTTATAATTGTCTCTTCGATCTACCAACACCTCCCAATCTGTACCATTCAATGAACCCTCAATAACATATCGATGGTACATACCAGGAATTTTTCCGTATAGACCGGATTGATGATCATGGAAATTTAGTTGTATGGCGTATACCTTTCCCGGATTCTCAAGATCGATCTCAATCCATTGCCGATCTGAATTTTCAGCTGCCAGCCAGAAAGATTTAACATTTTCATCAACTATTTTATCAGATGTATTCGGTTCGACTTGTGAAGATGCGCTGACCGGTTTTTTATACGATAATAACATCCATCCTGTGAATTGACCCTGTTTTCCAGGTATTGATGGAGCAAAATATGGGTAATCTCCAAAATAGGTGTTCGTGTGCATCAGACCATCCTTATCAAAATAGGCAGGGAACAAACCTATTCTTCTTTCCCAATTTATATTGTATGAAAGGGACATGGTGGCAAAATGCCAGTAAGTCTCCTGAGGACCCAGAACGGTGCTGCCATGTCCTGCCCCATTCATAAATCCACCGGGTTTGTATGAGACCGGATTGTTTGGGGCATAGGTATAAGGACCTAAGGGAGCATTGGCTGTATATACACCATCGCCGTAGACGTTGAATTCTGTTCCAGGAGCGGCATATTGAAGATAATAGGTTTTGTCATGCTTGGTAATCCACGGTCCTTCGATGTACCCACCCAGGATAGTGTCTCCGTGGTTCTCGCCAAAACGTTCCCAACCGTGTAGTTGGCTGTCCAGGTTAAATAAATCCACTATTTCATCGGAAGGCTTAAAGCGCTGATTTTTATCGAGTCTTCTACCTCGAATAGGATAGATATTTGATGATCCCCAGTAAATATATGCCTTGTCATCATCGTCAATGAAAAAACAGGGATCCTGAAGATTATTCAATATGGCAGGAACCGCTTTCCAATCTCCTTTTTTCGGATTATCTGTATATAAAATACTCATGGAGCCGGATGGATTACCCGTAACATAAAGTACGGAATCTTCATAATTGAAAGCTGCAGGAGCATTCGATCCTTCGAAATACCATTTTTCAGGACTGATAAAAGTCCAGTTTAACAGATCGGATGAGTGCCAGTACCCCAATGATCTGGTTACAAATAAATAGTATTCATTTCTGAACTCCACTACAGCGGGATCTGCACCGGACCGATACGAAATATTATTGTAAGCATTGTAGATCATGTAGGTATAATCAATGTTAATGGGATTGCAATAGGTTTGCATCTGAGTAGCTTGAGGATGAACTTCAGATACAGATGTAAAAAGGAGAAGCATAACAATTAATAAAAGGCAGGATTTGCAAAGAATAATTTTTTTCATTGATAGATCATCGTATTTTCGAATTGCGTCCACCATTCGATCTGAATACCAGTATTTTGCCCAGCTAATTTAATTCAATCCAGGGACTTTTAAATCCAAGTTTATTCAGTCCATCCTGTACTTCCGGGCAGGACATAAACAATTCCCAGAGAAATCCAGAACGGTAATTTTCGATCATAACCGGTATGGGACCCTGGTCAATCGCCAGGTATCTTGGCAGGTACCAATCATGTTCAAAACTGAATGCGTCATAGGGTCCAAATTTACCTACCAGCGAATCTGACTCATTATAAAGGAATTTCAAAAATGCCATGCTTTCTTCGGGAGTATATGGAAAGGAAGACAAGGCGGCGGTTGGTGAAATTACGCCCAGGTCCATGTCCGGCCTGTGACCGGCATATCCTTTCATGGAATAACTGGAGGTTAAACCCCAGCAGTTTTTTCCATATCCTTCAAAATGATTGGGATTCTGAACACAATATCTGTAATGGATCAAGGCATGATTTCGATTGAGTTTCCAATAGTCGGCATATCGGTCGGATAAGTCTCTTGGGTCTAATCCCAGATAGGAATAATGTGCCCAGAACAAGGGACCGACTGGCGAATCGTTGGTTTCATAATGATTCAATACAGTCTCCAATCCCAAATATTCCCTGTCGGTTATTATTTTTCCATCCATGGCCCATCCCTTATGGTAAACAGCAGGATCTACCGGATGAGAGGGAGATGAAGCTGCCAACACATACATAATGAGACATTCGTTGTAACCTCTCACATCAAAATTCATTTCCCATCCATAATTAGGGGACCAGTGCCAGTAAAGTACATTTTCTTCTCCTTTCGTATGCCAATCCCATTCAATATTTCTCCAAAGTTTATTGATTCTTCGTGCCAGTTCCTGTTCTTCTTCCGACCCGTCCTTAAAATATTGTCTCACACATAGCAGGCCCTGAGCAAAGAATGCAGTCTCCACCAGATCACCCCCATCATCTTTTTTACTGAATGGGATTACCTTTCCGGTTTCCCCGTTCCACCAATGGGGCCATACTCCATGAAAATTATCAGCTCTTTGCAGAAAATTTACAATCTTCTCAAACCGCCTGAATCCTTCCTCCCTCGTAATAAATCCTCTCTTGATACCGACCAAAATTGCCATAAGTCCGAAACCCGATCCGCCTGAAGTTATTATTTCAGGGCCATGATTAGGGTAAATATTATCAACGTGCAAACGTTCCCTTGCCATGCCGGAAGTCGGCTCGGCCCCTTCCCAGAAATATTGAAAAGTCTGGTACTGGACCAGATTAAGCAATGAGTCTTCAGATAACTCGATTTTATTAGTATGTTCAATTGATATCAATTTTCTACCCTTGGATGAGCAATTAAATAAAGTCAGGGCTAGTGCGATTAGGATGATAATATTTTTCATTTTGAATTATTTAGTAGGCAAAACCAAGTTCATTTAATCCTTGGTGAACCTCGGGACAGGACATGAATAAATTCCAGAGTAATCCTGTCCGGTAATTCTCAATCATGAGGATGATCGGACCCTGGTCAATGGCAATATTGGAGGAGGCATACCAATTCTCAGAAATATTGAATGCGTCATAAAAGCCGTAGGGTCCCCATAATCGATCCCCTAACATGTAGTAAAAATACCGCAGCGCATCCATGGATTCATCCGGAGTAAAGGCAATGGATGAAAGGGCCGCCGTCGGCGTTATTACACCCCGATCATTTGTCGGAGAATGAGCCGAATACCCATTATTTCCATCGCTGGCAGTCAGACCCCAGCAGGATTCATTATAACCAACATAATCAAGCGGATTGATTTTACAATGTGCTCTGTTAATAAGTGTATGGTTAACCACCTGCTCCCAGTAATCCGCGTGGGCATCTTTCAGGTTTCGCGGATCTAATCCAAGGAAAGTATATTGTTCAAAAAATAAGGGCCCTCCATAATCCGGCCCCAATGGGAGCATGATATCATAGAATCTTTTGCCATTGAGAAAATGATTGCTGTTGACCCATCCGTCATCATAAACTTCCTTAGTGATACCATGAGTGGGTGACGAAGCTGAAAGAATATAGGGTATTAAGGCTTCATTCCATCCACGTATCTTCATATTTTTCTCCCAGCCAAAATTAGGTGACCAGTGCCACGTGAGTGAATTTTCTCCCTGGGTGTACCAGTCCCACTCAACACTTTCCCAAAGCCCGTTTATCTGAGCAATTAAAACATTTTCTATTGGATTATTGGCATCCAGATACTGCCTAAGGGTCAACATCCCCATTACCAAATAGGAAGTTTCGACCAGGTCTCCCCCATCATCATTGGGACTGAAAGGAATCGCCTTGCCCGTGGTGCCATGAAGCCAATGGGACCAGGCCCCATGAAACCGGTCGGATTGTTGCAGGAAATCAATCATGGTGGATAACCTGCTTAAACCCTCCGACCGAGTGATAAATCCTCGTTCGATTCCAACGATTATCGCCATAATTCCAAATCCGCTGCCTCCGGAGGTTACTGTCTCACTGGAAGTATTACGTTCCCGGCTTAATCCACTTACCGGATGTCCAAAATCCCAGAAGTACGTAAATGTCTGTCGCTGTACTTTAGTCAGGAGTTCTTCATCCGGAATTTCAGGAAATTTCAGGGTGGAATCCAACTCCGTATAAAAAGTTAAAGCGTACCCTTTAAAATCCTCTCCTTCGACCCCTTTTAAGGAATTAGAGATCGTGAATAAATATCTGGTAAGATACTGAAGCTTATTGATACCTGCTACATTAGCGGTCTGATTATTATTCGAAAGGGATATTTCCAGATCCGGGGAATCAGGCCCGGAGAGAGCAGCTGCATTTTCAAAGGAATCCCCGTTAATGGGGGCGGAAAAATCAAAAACTATTTCAAATTCCATGGGTATTTGCCTGATCCGATCCGCATCCCCAATCTCGACGTTATTTATTTTAATGGATTCAATGGTCAGAGCACCCAGAACCGTTTTAAAATTAATTTCCCTGGATTGAAATTTTTCCCCGTAAGCTCCTGACAACTGGCCGGATATAAATAGCGTATAAATCGTATTATTCTGTAATGCCCCAACAGGAAAGAGAACTACATTTTTATCCTGGGAAAGAAAAGAAAAATTAATCTTTATATCTTCAGCATTTTTTCTGAGTATGATTGAGTTTTTTGCTGCGGATTTTTCAACCGGCTTTGAAAATTCCAGTGAAATGTTTCTATCAACTGGCAGATCTTTACTCATCTCTCCAACCAGGTTTATTTCCGTCGAACCAACAAACACTTGTAATAATTCAAGTGTTCCTCCTCCAGGATCATCCTTATTACATCCAAAAATCATGTAAACAGAAAGAAAGAAAATGGATATTAATCTGATCTGCATGAGAGACTGATTATGAGGATCCCGGAAAACACCGGGACCCTCATATTTATTTTAAATTATCCCGGAACAATTATAAGAATCAGGATTCGTCATCGATGATTGTCTGTATTTCCGTGGGTGTAAGAGCCTTGTTAAATAATCGCAGTTCATCCATTAAACTCAGGTCGGATTTATGATCCCATTCCGTAAACCGCGGAACACCCGACATAATGGTAAGCACATCGCATCCGGTCCAATCGATCCCGTTAAAAGTACTTAATTTTACCTCCGCCCCATTTATATAAACGATGGCTTCAGTTGCTGAAATCGTAAATGCAAAGTGCACCCATTCCCCGGTTGTTGGAGCCACATCGGCAGCGTCTCCTCCATCTACCCAGGTATCCGCCGATCCATCTCCCACATTCAACTTGAATCGCTGCAAACCCGCTGCATCTTCTCGGAAAAACCGGAAACCACTCGTCCGCAGGTTTTGTACATCCGGATAGCCCGCATTATCCACGTCAGGAGGACCCATCACAAGAATTCCGGCCCGGTTGGGATCTGCATTTATTTTCATCCAGCATACAGCGCTGAATTCATCCCCCTGTAATCCGTCTGTTGAAAAGGTAAGGTAGGAATCCGTTGCTCCGGCATAAGCCTTTCCGATTTTTCCATCGGCAAAACCCGGTGTTCCGACAACGGTAGCATCTGTCCCGCTTACGAGTTCCATATTGTCGTCTTCAAAAGGCATATAAAAGACCTCCCCATCGTATTTGGGTTGGTATGAAGGCCCCTGTCCGGATTCCACCTGAATAATGGTTTGTATTTCAGACTGCGTCAATGCCTTTTCAAATAAACGTAATTCATCCATAAAGCTCAGGTCCGATAAATGATTCCAGCCTGTGAAACGCGGAACCCCGGACATGATGGAAAAAACGTCGCAATCTGTCCAATCCACTCCGGAAAAAGCACCTTGTGAAACTACCTGCCCATCAATATACACAACAGCCTCGGTGCCGGATATCGTAAATGCGAAATGAACCCATTCATTCGTGGTGGGATCGACATCGGCTGCAGCCCCTCCATCAAACCAGGAATCTGCCGTACCATTGCCAACGTTCAGTTTAAACCGTTGCATACCCGCGGCGTTTTCACGGAAAAACCGGAAACCGGAAGTGCGGTTGTTCATGGCGGTCGGGTTGTTCGGATCCGGAGGTCCCATTACCAAAATACCTGCACGATCCGGTACGGCATTTATTTTCATCCAGAATACCGCACTGAATTCATTTTCCTGCAGTCCATTCGTAGGGAATGATAGGTAGGAATCCGTCGCTCCGGCATACGCATTCAATCCCTGGACACTTTCACCGGCAAAACCGGGATTCCCAACTACGGTTGGCGTTATAAAATTAACGAGGTCCATATAATCGCCATCGAAAGGTAAATACAATATTTCACCGTCATAAATGGGTATATAAGGGGGTGTTTTCTCAAATTCAACCGATTCAGTAGTGGTTTTCCCATCCAGGTCGATGGCCGTGATGGTCAAGGTATGAGGACCATTGGTGACATTATCATAAAGGTATTCTAATACTGCTCTTCTATAATCCTTAAAATCGGTGAAGCTAGCAATCTCTGATCCATCCATGGATACACTGATGGATCCGATTTCTATATCATCGGTTACTTCAAACTGGATATTAATTGAAGTAACTAATTCGGGTACCTGGATCTGAGTACCTTCCAATGGAAAATCAATGGTAACTTCTGGCGCCGACTCATCAGGTTCAGGTGCTACCTGTGTAATATCATCAATATATCCATCTTTACAGCTAAATGTTAAAAACAATAAAGCGGTAAAAAATAACTTATAAACTTTCATCCTTCTATTCTTTAATATTTACTTATTAATTTAAATCATCTTTAAGTTGAGGTAAAATATCCTGTTGCGGCAACGGATAAGGTAAGAAGCGATCAGATGCCGCATCATAGCTCCTGCCTCCATAATTTAACTCATCTGTCCGGTTATACCTCACAAGGTCAAAAAAGCGGATACCCCATTCCATTCCAAATTCGGCATACTTTTCATCCAAAACATCATCCAGAGTCACCCCACTCAAAGTGGGAAGTCCTGCACGGATTCTGACTGCATTCACAGCCTCATCAGCGGATAGCGCAGAACTGTTTGCCCCGTTGACCAATGCTTCCGCATGCATTAGCAGGATTTCTGCATAACGTATGCATTTAAAATTATTATTTTCTCCATAGGTAGTCCGCCCTGTGGTCAGTTGAACGGATGGCAGATAATGCTTGCCGCTTAAGTAATCGTATCTTGGATGGTTATTGAATGTATCGCCATCCCGCGTCGTATTTGAGATCCAATCAGGTAAGGTAGCATAGTTCGGATCCGCCTGGATGGAATCGATGCCATCCGGTGTGAATAGTACTGTTGTTTCCAATCGAATCTGTTCGCCGCGATCCAGCATGAATTTGATGTATTTGATACTCGGTTCCCAGAAACCCCAGCCCCCGCCGGCACCTGCAACTGCTGGTGTCCAGCTCGATGGACCAAAGAAATCCCACAGATAACGGGTTCGTGTTCCTGAACTCTGCCCAAAATCAGAATATTGTAGCTCCAATAAATTTTCATCGCTCAGTTTACCTGGTATTTTAAATAAATTGTAATAATCAGTCATAAGCTGAAAGGCACCTGAACTGATAATTTCACCGGTAGCATCAGCAACTGCCTGGTAATTTTTCAACTCCAGATCGGCCATGGCTTTCACTGCCAGCGCCGTATATCGAGTAACTCCTCCCGGGACATCCGTGCGTTCATTAGGATGCAAATCCGGCAGTAAAGGAATCGCCTCCTCCATCTCATCGGATATATGCTCCATCACCTCTTCAAATGATGAAAGTTGAACGTTGTACAGGTCACTGGGCTGGGAGGTTCTGGGAATGAGGATACGACCCCAGGTCCGGGCCAGTTGTAACATTTCGAATGCCCGCAACACCCTGATCTCTGCTTTGTATTGTTCCGCAGCCGAGGCATTGGCTCCCGCTTCTTTAAACTTATCGATGGTTTCCATGGCACCATGGAAGTAAATGATGTCGGTGTAAAGATTAAGCCAGGTGGAATTGTACATCCAGAAGTTACGGTCATATCTGAATTCATCAGTTTCCTGCAAGGGGAACTGGTCTCCCGCAGCATTGACATCATCTCCTCTGACCGAGATCAAGGGAAAGGTTTCCCACTGTAAAAAAATGAATTCTGCATAGGCTCCATAAAGCATAAGAATCATGTTTTCAGATTGCGCAAAATCGATGTTTTCAGCAATATCCTGATTCTCAAGGGGTTCATCAAGCATATCGCTGCAGGAGGTGACTATAAACAAGGATAACACCAACCACAGAATATACTTTTTATTGATTATTAATTTCATCATTTTCATATTAGCATTAAAGTTTTACATTCAAACCGATTGTATAAATAGCCGGGATCGGATAAACTTGCCGGTCTATTCCATCTGGCACTTCAGGATTGAAACCGTTGTAATTAAAGACGGTTAGCGGACGTTCCGCTGTTAAGATCACCCTGACATCCGGCATTCTAGCTCCGAACAATTCTTTATTCACAATATTGTAAGCCAACTGAATATTCTGGATCCTGAAAAAAGAACCACTTTCCACAAAATATTCACTCATATTCTGGTTCCATCCTTTACGCAGGCCGGCAGCGGAAGGATATTTGTTTGATGTCCCTTCTCCCCGCCACAGGTTGGTAACAAGTTCGGCATCCAGGTTGGTGTCGTTTGTAAATATAATCTCACCCCTTTTCCGGTTCAAAATGTTGTGACCTGATTGACCCTGGAAGAAGGCAGAAAAATCGAAGTTACGCCACGTAATTCCGATATTAAATCCATAGGTAAGTTCGGGTAGATAAGAACCCAGGACCACCCGGTCTTCATCATTAACTACCCCGTCTCCATTTTGATCTTTAAAGAAGAAGTCCCCCGGTTCAAGACCACTATCTGCAATGAATTCTCCGGTATAACCACTCGAATTAATTTCTTCGGTATTTTGAAATATACCTACAACTTCATATCCGAAAAAGGCCTGATAGGGTTCCCCGACAATGGATCGTTGCCGGAATTCGGCTTGCCCTGCATCCAGAAAGATAGGGCCTCCCAGGCTGCGGACCTCATTCTTAAGAGTCGCAAAATTACCTCCGATAACATAGGATAGATCTTCACTAATATCATCATTCCATCCAACAGTAAATTCAAATCCTTTATTTCTGATCCTTCCTACACTTCTTCGCTCCGTATCCCTGAAAACCGGAGGAATGATAGAAACAGCCAGGTTTTCAGTATCTCTAATATAGTAATCAGCTTCCAGCGAAAGTCTGTTCCCCAGGAATCTTGAAGTAAAACCGATATTTGTTTCTACGGTTGTTTCCCATTGTTCGATCAAATCAAATGTCGGACGAAGCCTACGCCCCGTAACAAGCACATCATTGAGGGCAGCCTGATTTTCTTCCAGCGTAGGAGCTCCTACGGCCGGTCTGATACCGTCATTTCCCATTTGCCCCCAACTTCCCCTGAATTTCAGGAAGTCGATGAAATTAACATTAAAAAAGGCTTCTTCCGATAGTACCCATCCGGCACCGAAGGTGATGAAATCACCCCATTTCTCTTGAAATTTATTGTTCCCGTCTCTCCGGTAGGTACCATATACAAGGTATCTGTCTCCATAGTTGTATGCCAACCTGGCGAAAAAGGACTGGAAGAATAACCGGCTGTTTATAGTACCGCCACTGGCATCACCCACATTATTGATGTCAATATTTAAGGACCGTGAAAGATACCAGAATTCCTCATTATCCCATGTAGGATTCGGCACTAATTCCTCACCCCTGGCAAATAATATTTCACTCGTTTCACTTCTATAGGAATATCCGCCTACCACAGTGATGTGATGATCATCAAAATCATCGATATAGGTTAAATAATTATCCCATATCTGGTCGTAACTATTCACATTTTGTTTTCGGATTGCAGAGGGGAACTCGGTGACTCCGTCGTTAAAACCGAAATCCAAATTTCGGGTGGATATTCCCTCAATATTATAATTATAAGCGGATTTAAAAGTCAATTTATCCGGTATAATACTGATTTCTGCAAATAAGTTTCCAAGAATTTTCCTGATATCGTTTCTATTGTCTTGATAAAGAAGGCTGTAAAAG
>Ga0209536_100016838_pt1 | contig 10379 bp, 4 predicted proteins | sample DeeMarSeWOR28_12_FD_187461 | JGI IMG/M metagenome (GOLD analysis project Ga0209536, IMG submission 187461) | Marine sediment microbial communities from White Oak River estuary, North Carolina - WOR-2-8_12 (SPAdes) (version 2) | ecosystem: Environmental > Aquatic > Marine > Intertidal zone >... | reverse complement strand
TTCGTCCTCATCTATATCGTTATCACGTCTTTCATCAATCAACAGATCAGCAGTACCTTCACCAGTAATATAATTTTTATACGATGCCCCGGGTAAAGGTGGAGTTCTTCTTATTCTTGTTTCATAATGAGTCGACTGGTTTTCATCAACTAGACCATCTAAATCATTGTCTATTGCATCATTAGCAGACGGATCAGGAATAAATACTTCTCGTCCATTAATAATTTGTAAAGTTGCATGTCCCTCCCTGAAGGATGTGACACCTGGCTCAATAATGAACCTAACACCAAGAGAGAAGACAGTATCTGTAGTAGAACTAACAGTATGCAGCGTACGTTGATATATTCTTAAGCCTTGTGGATCCGTGGTTTCATTTATTAAGACAACCTTGTCACTCGTATTATAAATTACCGGATTAAAATCATCCAGTACAAATCGTGGTGAAGAAGATTTCGAATCATCATCATTGTCAATACCATCAAAAGGATTCCCAGGTGATTCAAGGAATGCGTAGCCGACATATCCTACTTGCTGTCCCTTATTTCCAATACCATCACTATCCCATGAATAGGTAATCCAATCTTTAATATCAAAAAATCCCAGGTCATCCTGGCTATCACCATCTCCACCTGCGAGAGTTCCGACTACTGTACCGAAGTCGGCCTTTCTATAAACAGTAGTTCCGTCATTATTTATTTCATATAGCCAAAAAATTGCATCTTCAGCCAAAAAACTAGACCACTGAAAACCTCTCTGCCTCATTCGAAGTGCCATACCATTTCTGGTTTCATCGGTACTATCCGGTTTAAAATTTGAGTTAAATTCATCATCCCACTGGTCATCCGCTTCAAAAAAGGATTCCTGGTCTGCATTAAATATTCCCCTGCCAAAAAAACCAAACCACTGGGTATTGCCATCTTCGTCCTTCCAGGCGTTTGCTATCGGATCGTTCCAACCCTCTATTGGCCATGATTGAGGAATATGGCTCATAGCCACCGAGGAAACATTAGGATTTCTAAAACCGGGTACCGGATTCCATCCCCAGAAATGGCCATCAATAGGGCTTTTTTCGTCGAATTGACCTCTTCTAGGACCCCTGGAAATTACTACCGTCTGAAGAGTATCATTCAGTTCATTTATAAACTCAACTCCAATCAGAGGGATGCAATCGCCAATATAATTCTCTCCGGTGCCAAGAGGCCATTCACCTCTGATATCTATACCAGTATTTACTCCAGCAATCTGACCATCATTATAAAAAGTAATACCGGCTCTGTTTCCGGTATGGTACCCAATGGTTAACAGTGTCGGATCACCACGCTGGGCAAATATATTGATGCCATAAAGCACAACAATTATAACTAATAACTTCCTCATGATTACCTTTTTAAAATTTAATAATTAAAGGAAAAACCAATCTCAACTCTTCTCGGTTCGGAGAAGTATGTTGGATCGGTATAAAATTCATCTAAACTTGCATTGTATTCAGTTGCATTTATTCTTTGGGCTTCCAGCTTAGCAAATGTAAAGAACGGATCACCCGAATCATTATAAACGTTTACAGGATTTTCAGAATCAAATAAATTAATTACTCTTATAAACACAGTGAATAGAGAATTTGCTATCTCAAAATCCTTATAAACTCTCAAATCCGTGTTAAAAATAGTTGGTTTCCTGTCACTATTCCTTGGAAATGCATTTTGGGTAACTCTTGTGTTTTTATTTACCTCAGGTGTATATGGCTGGCCTGTAAAAAAATTACCAATAATTGAGAATCCCCAGTTTCTTGCTTCTGAATAAGCTATGGATAAGTTCAATGTATGAGTCTGATCCCAGTTTAAAGGTCCGATATAAGTTTCAGGGAGAGCACCGCCTAATATTGCATTCCTTGAATCTGCAGGATCTGAAGAATTTCCCTTTACATCTGAAAAAGTATAATCTAAGTTAGCTGCCAATCCACCAGAAAACCTTTTGGTAAATTTTATAACAAAACCTCTCGCGAATCCAAAATCTGTATTAGCGTATTGACTATAAGATTGTGCACCGCCAAATACAACAACCTCTTCAGTTTGAGTACCAGTGAGATTTCTAAAATCCTCGAAGAATACTGTCAGGTCTACAGCTATGTCACTACCAATTTGCTGTTGGAGACCAAGTTCTCCTTTTACAGTAGTCTGAGGTTTAAGATCGGTGTTGCCGAAAAGACCTGCATTTCCTGAATTAACATCCAACTTGAATTGCGGATTTTCATATAGAAAAGTATATCGTGGTAATTGTTGAAAATGTCCATATGAAAAATGTATCACTCCCTTATCGGAAATTGGAAATGCTAATCCTACACGCGGACTAATCTGTGTTTTTGCGGATGCATCCTGATACCAGTATTGTGCCCTGTCTTCAACAGTTTTAGAAGTTTCGCCCTGGTCCTGTATTCCATTTCCGTTGGTATCATTAAATCTATTATTCGGTTTAAGCGGATTAAATATATTTGGATCCGTCGGATCGGATAGAATGACACCGTCCGGTTGAAAATAATCAAACCTGACTCCTAAATTGAAAATTAGATTAAATGCTTCAAACTTTGACTGAACATAACCGGAAGCTTCATAGGGCTCATGTAAATAAGTATCAAAATCGGTTGTTGTTTTTAACGGAATGGCAACATTATAAGGAGTGACTCTCTGACCATTTTCATCGACCATCGGAACAAGATTTATCTTCTCATAATACATTCTGTTTTTTGCAAAATTACCGCCAAACTGTAAGTTAATTTCCTGGTTAATTTGTGTGGTCCAGTCTAATTTTGCAGCATAAGTTCCTGTATTTCTTGTGAAACGATTGGCATCTGAACCACTGTCTGTTCCACCAATACCAAAACTGTATGGAGGTGTTCTAACTGTTGAATTATCCTCATAATTAGTTGGTTTGTTCGGATTCCCTGTATAAATATCCTCAAATAGGTAATGACGATAATCTTTAAAAGTATAACTTAAGTTTAGTGTATAAAAGCTGCTTGAAGAAATTGCATGGTTGAATGCCAGAATATTTGTATATGATTTGTTAAAACGATTGAGGTTATTATCAGGGGTTAGTTTATTAAAATGATTGTAATCATGATAATTTCTCCGATCCATAATGTAGTTATAACTTACTTTAAGTCCTTGAAAAAGACGATATGTTAACTTACCCTGACCATATATATTTTCATTATCATTCATTGATACGTTTTCGCCGTACTGCCGCATTTCAGATGGAAGATATGATGCCCGTTCTTCGTTTTTCACAAATATATATTGTTGCGTGATTGGATCTTCAAATGCTCTATCAGTTATTAGAAAGTCTCTCCTTCCGAAAAGCGATCCTGTATTGAAATAGTACCTTCCATTTACATAAAAGAATAATTCATCTCTAATAATCGGACCGCTGATGCTACCTTCAAAATTTCTTATGGCTGCAGGATTGAGGTCATCAATGTTTTCGTAAATCCCTGTTCGATTGGAAACATAATCACCAACAAAAGTCTGAAAATTAAAATTAAAGTCATTATTTCCGTCTTTAGTTACAAGATTAATAACGCCGGATTGTGCCTGCCCGTATTCTGCATTAAAAGCACCACTTATCACCTGTAATTCCTGCACTGCATTTTGATTAACATTTACAAGAGCACTTCCATCATAAACATCAGTTACAGGAACTCCGTCAATCTGATAAACTACCTGGTTACTTCTGCCGCCTCGGATATGAATTTCATTACCTGAAACTACCACACCTGCCTGAAGCTGGAGCACATCCCCTATATCTGTAACAGGTAACTGCGAAATAACATCATCACCAACTATAGATGTGCTGGAAGTCAGGTCTTGCCTGATAAGCGGCTTTGTGGCAATTACAACAACTTCCTCTTCCAGTTCAACACTTTCCGGAGTAAGCTGAAAATCAAGGGTTGTTGTTAAATCTATAGATACACCTACATCCTGTACAGATACATTATTATACCCAATTGCTGACGCTTTAATAGTATAAAGCCCGGGTGAAACATTTAAGATGGTATAGTAACCGTCAATATCTGTAGCAGCCCCTAAATTTGTACCCATAATAATAACGTTTACAAAAGGAAGCGCTTCGCCGGATGAGGCATCAGTTATTCTCCCGGCTACTTTCCCCTTTGTTCCGGCAAGAGTAATAGTTTGAGATACAAGAAGAACAGTAAAAATTATTAGTAAAAATCTTTTCATATTTTGCTCCTTCTGTTGCTTAATGCACTAACACAACAAAGCCAGTTAATAAGTTCTTCAAAATGGATTAGTCCAGAAAATGTGTATTATATAAACTAACATTCAAATTTATAAAAAGGTCTCTCCTTTACAAAATCGTTTTGTGGATGGTATTTAATTCAAAAGTAACCAGCACATTGATCGCAATATGAAAACTTGTCACAATAAGTTTTAATAACACACCCTCAAAACTTAATGATAATTTTCAACCATAATTACCTATTTGTCTAAGCAATTTCTATCATAATTTATAAAAACATTATATAAAAGTATATAGCATAAATCATAATTTTTAGTCACTTAGCAATACCAGCATAAAGATTAAACTGAATTACCAGGAAAGAATAGTCAACTAATAATCAGGATTTCAGGATAAAAAAAGAGAGGGTACATCTAATAATGCTTTTATATGTCATATCACTAATTTGAACCAGGCTAGTTTGGAAATTATTCTTAATAATCTTTAATTTATTTTTGAATTTAAAAACAATTCGTTCAAATAAATTATTATCCGATATGAAGACAGAATACATTTATGCAACGTTGCTTGCTTTAATTACTCTTAGCTGTACACAACCTCAAAATAATATTACTGAATTAATAAAACCCATAATTCTAAAGGAAGGAACTATTACAAAACTAACCCTTAGCGATCTGTTCTATGCAGATAATTATGATGTAAGTTTTTTACCAAATAATAATTTCGATATCGAAGTTAACGAGGCTGAAAAAATTTTGGAGATCGAAGCTCTCAACAACTTCAGTGGTTTAGATTTAGTTTCTTTTAATCTTTCAGACAAGACTTTTGAACTGCCTGTTAAACTCATACAGAAAAAGAAATACGCATTTACATACACACCAGAAGGAAAAGCTGAACAGGTAAATCTCTTTGGTCAGTTTAACGGATGGAACAGAGAGAATCTTCCAATGAAAGATGAGGATGGTGATGGAACATATAATATAAGTATTCCACTTGATCCCGGCAGGTACGAATATAAATTTTTTGTTGATGGTGAAGAATTAATTGATCCATTAAATCCTGCAAATGTTCCAAACGGAATGGGAGATTTTAATTCGGTTCTGGTAATATCCAAATCTGCAGCCGATAATCATTATTTGCATCTCTTGGATCACGAAGAAGAAGAAAACACGTTTTCTTATAACTTTTACTATGAAGTTATTACTAAAGATCTAATTAACAAAAAGAATATTGTTGCCTTAATAGATAACTCCAAAATAAAACCGGAAAAAATAAAGCTTGAAGGCAGCAAAATCAGTTTATCATTTAATAAGGATGAACTGAAGGGCAACAGGGTTATTCGTGTGGCTGTTACAAGTAATGGTAAAGCTACCAGTTTTCAGACTGTTAGATTGGAAAATGGATCACCCATTGTAAATGAGATTTCTAACAACTGGGGTGATGCAATAATCTATTCAGTTATGATCGACCGGTTTAATGATGGTGACACGACAAATAATAACCCGATTAAACATCCGGAATTATCTATAAAAGCAAATTATCAGGGTGGTGATCTTCAGGGAATTATTGATAAACTTGAAGATGGATATTTTGATTCACTCGGTGTTAATACATTCTGGATCTCGCCTATTGTTGATAATACTAATAATGCCTATCAGGAATTTCCACCTCCACACAGGTATTTTACGGGTTACCATGGTTACTGGCCGGTTTCAGAAATAGAAGTGGAAGAACATTTTGGCGATATCGAATTGGCTAAAAAGTTTGTGGAAATGGCGCATAATCGCGGGATGAATGTTCTGCTCGATTATATTGCCAATCATGTTCACGAGGAGAATCCACTGTGGAAAGAACACAGAAATTGGTTTGGTGTTCTTGATTTACCTGATGGAAGAAAAAATCTTAGACTATTTGATGAGCAGAGGCTAACAACATGGTTCGAACCATACATGCCCTCATTTGATTATGAAGGCTCAGAAGAAGCACTACAATTTATGACCGATAATGCAGTGTGGTGGTTGAAAGAAACAAATGCTGATGGATTCAGACATGATGCAGTAAAGCATGTACCCAATAAATTCTGGAGAACTCTAACAAAAAAAATAAAGCAAGAAATAGGAATACCCAATAACAAAACTGTATACCAGATGGGAGAAACTTTCGGCGGAATCGATTTAATAAGTTCGTATGTAAATAACGGGCAGCTAAGTTCACAGTTTAATTTTAATTTGTATGATGTGGCAATACCGGTGTTTCTAAATCCCGATAACTCTTTTGAACTCTTAGATCTGCAAATGCAAAAAACCTTTTCTGTTTATGGCGTTAATCATTTAATGGCTAATATTATGGATAGCCATGACAAAATTAGATACATGGCTTATGCAGACGGAGACTTAGAAATAAACAGCAACACTGCGAAAGAGCTGGGATGGACTGATCCACCGACGGTTGATAATCCATCAAGTTATAAAAAACTGCGGCTTCATCTGGCTTACATATTAACCATACCAGGTGTACCGGTAATTTATTACGGCAATGAAATTGGAATGACAGGGGCTGCTGATCCCGATAACAGAAGGATGATGCGTTTTGGAGATGAACTTACTCTGCTTGAAAAAGAAAATTTAAAAGAGATAAGCAAAATTGTACATTTAAGGAAGAATCATTCTGCGCTCAGAAAGGGAGATTTTTATACGTTGCTGGCAGATGTGAATTGCTATGCATATTTAAGATCGGATATGAATGAGAGAGTATTGGTAGTTTTAAATAAAAGCGAAAAGAAGCAGAAAGTTCAATTGAATATTCCTCAAATGTATAACTTAACTGAGGCGGTCGATTTATCGCATCGGAATGATTACAAAATAATTGATAACAAACTTATATTGGATATTCCTGCGATTGGCTGGCAAATATTTAAGCTCAATTAATTAGCATAAAGTTTTGTGATTAAGCCAATTTGGAAAATGTAACTTGATGTAACATTACCAATTCAACCTATATTACTTTCAAAACTATTTCTGTTTTTGTATTTAATCATTTATCCACCGCTGATCCCTTAACAGCAATTTACCAGTGAACACTCCGCTGTTCATTCAGTAGGATATACTTTTAATTTATATCTAAATTCAACAATCCGACTGATGAGAAATCTATCGCGACTGATATCTTATCAAGAGGTGGATCAACAGACTAAGAATTTACATTTATTGTGGGTCTTATGTTTAATTCTCCTAATTCATTGAATTTAAATATGTATTCAGAAATCGTTGGGAACGGAACCAAGAAACTCAACCAATGAAAATCTCTTGTTAAAATAATTATCTATACGGAGTATTATTGTGTGTGTTCACTTTATTTGCTAATTATGAAATAATGTTGGATATTGCATAGATAGTATATAATCATACTAAACCAATAAATTCATTTCTAATTTATAATTTTTGGAGGTTCTATGAAACTTTTGCATTCAAGTATCCGCATAATGGTGTTTTCCATTTTTCTTTTGTGTGGGACGGTTCTTTTAGCTCAACCAGCCCAAGGCAATGTAGTAGTAATTAATAATGCTGAATTATCGTTATCAGATGATGGTTCAATTGCAGAGTTTGATTCTTTAACTCATTTATATAATACTAGAGTATTAGAAAAAAACGAGTTAATAATAAGCTATAAAGTTGTCCGCCACTGGTGGGGTAACAATAATAGGGATTTTATTACTATATATGAGGTAAAAGGCTGGGAAGATGTAATAGCAGCAAACCAGCGTAACGGAGAATTATTTGAAGAAGCTTGGTCAACAGAAGAAGCCAGAAAAAAATATAATGATGCTTATAATAAATACTTTACGGGAGAGCACTCTGACGAAATATATCAGGAAGTAGTTTTTAATAAGTAAACATAACTGTTTAGGGGGTGGTGACGAACCGCCTCCTACTCTAAACTCTAATCTAATATTTACCAATATGTCTTTTATACAATAAGGGTTATTGAATATAAATGTTTTCCAAAGTAAAGCAACTCCATCCGAATTCATTACCAACATTGTCAGAGAGTAGTCTTTTAAGATATATTGCTTTCTCCATTCTTTATGTTGCTCAAGGTATTCCCTATGGATTATTATGGTATTCCATTCCCGCCTGGTTAGCAATGAATGCCAAGACTCCTGGTGAAATTGGCGGATACATTGCAGTTCTTGGAATACCCTGGAGTTTTAAGATAATCAATGCTCCATTTATGGATAGATTTACATATCTGGCAATGGGAAGAAGAAGACTATGGATTTTATCTGGGCAAGCAGGATTGATAATAAGTCTGTTAGTTATGGCCTTTATTTCTAATCCATTAGATAATCTTACTTGGTTAATGATACTGGGTTTTACAAATAACTTCTTTACGGTTATTCAAGACATAGCAGTTGATGGGATGGCAGTAGATATTCTACCACCTGATCAGCAAGCCAGAGCAAACGGAGTAATGTGGGGTTCAAAAGTAGTGGGTAAGTCATTAACAGTTGTTGCAGGAACTTGGTTGTTGAACATATACGGATTTTCTTTCACAATGATCTTCTTTTCATTAATCGTAATGGTGATACTCTTTGTCCCAATGGTTCTAAGGGAGCGTCCCGGAGAGAAGCTATTACCCTGGACTCCAGGCGAGGCGTCAGATACAGCAGCCGCACTTCAGCTTCATAGTTTTAAATCAATATTTAAAAGTCTATTTAAATTTTTCTTTCTTCCAGTGAGCTTTATAATGGGAGTGGCTGTATTCAATGCAACAATTGGAGAGGGTTTAATCGATGCACTATTACCAATTTTTACAGTTCAAGAACTGGGTTGGAGCGACGAAGAGTATTCTCAAATCTTTGCAATAGCAAATTTAATTTCCGGTGTCGCTGGGATGTTCATTGGAGGTGCTTTAACAGATTTATTGGGTAAAATAAGAATGATGTCTATTTACTTAGTGGGTTTGATGTTACTGGTTGGAGCATTTTCTTACTTTAGCAATCTATGGATTCATAAGGAATTCGTATTCGGCTTTATTATTTCCTTTTATATTCTGATTACCTTTAACACCATTGCAATATTTGCCAGCGCAATGAAATTGTGTTCCAAAAGAGTAGCTGCTTCACAGTTTACACTATATATGGCAATTACAAACCTAGGATATGCAATTGGTGCTGGGATAATTGGTCCTCTAAAAGAATTATTTAATTGGGAGTATGTTCTATTAGCTTACTTACCTTTTGTATTGGTAATGCTTATAATGATAAGGTTTATCGACTTTGATAAACATCAAAAAAGATTAAATGAATTAGAAGACCGATACACAGACAATTAATTTTTTATAACTAAGAAGATGGTGTTAATGAAGTAGTAAACTCAATTTTTATAGAATCCCGCTAATAAATATGTGTGAGTTTTGTAATTTTATAGTTAGTTGAACTCAAATTAATTCCTACGATATAGAATAAGTTTAGCTGCATTTCTTTTTATTTGAGATTCCCTTTTTTTGTGGATCTTATGTTTAAAACTCCTAAATCCTTGTATTTAAACAAGAAGATAGTTCCTGCCCCGAACTGAACCTACAAATCAATTCGATAAAACATATTTCTAAAAAAGCGTTCACATCCATCACTTGCCAATTATCAATCATTTGTTGCTTCTAACAATAAATATTTGCAATTTTATATAGGAGGTTCTACCCCTTAGGAGAAACGTATGGATCATGGTTCTCTTATCTCTTTCTGGGATATTGTGCTTCCCCCGAGGAGTAGATATCTGAAATAAATTTCGGAGGAGTCAGCTATGGGCAAAGCATCTTTTTTTCCATTTCTTACAATTCTTTTTTTCTTCTCAAATTTATTTTTTGCAAAGGAAGTAATACAGATTAAGGGAAAGGTCACCGATAGCAAAGGTGATCCGCTTATCGGGGCAAACGTTATAATACTCAACTCTTCTTATGGCGCATCAACAGAATGGAATGGATTTTACTTTATTGATCTACCCGTAAATGAAAGTGAAAAAGAAGTAACCTTGGAAGCTCGCCATGTTGGATATATTTCAAAATCCGTTTCTATTATTTTAGAAAATGAAATAATTGTTCAAAACTTTGCATTAGAAGAAGATGTT
>Ga0209536_100016837_pt1 | contig 10379 bp, 13 predicted proteins | sample DeeMarSeWOR28_12_FD_187461 | JGI IMG/M metagenome (GOLD analysis project Ga0209536, IMG submission 187461) | Marine sediment microbial communities from White Oak River estuary, North Carolina - WOR-2-8_12 (SPAdes) (version 2) | ecosystem: Environmental > Aquatic > Marine > Intertidal zone >... | reverse complement strand
GAGCCGCTCCTGCACGATCTCGGAGTGGAGGAAGCCCAGGAAGCCGCAGCGGAAGCCGAAGCCGAGGGCCGCGCTGGTCTCGGGCTCGTAAACCAGCGACGAGTCGTTCAGCTGCAGCTTCTCGAGGGCGACCTTCAGGTCCTCGTAGTCCTCCGCGTCGACCGGGTAGAGTCCGGTGAAGACCATGGGCTTCACGTCCTGGAAGCCCGGGAGGGGATCCTCGGCCCGCCGCTTCGCGTCGGTCAGGGTGTCGCCGATCCGTACCTCGGCGAGGGCCTTGATTCCGGCCACCACCATCCCCACCTCGCCGGACTCGAGGCGCGCAACCGCCCGCGGGTGGGGATCGATCACGTGCAGGGCCTGGATCTCGCGCTCGCCCCCCATCGCCATCATGCGGATGCGCTGACCCCGCTCGAGCGATCCGTCGACGACGCGGACCAGCATCACCGCACCGACGTAAGGGTCGAACCAGGAGTCGAAGATCAGAGCCCGGGTGGGAGCGGCCGGGTCGCCGCGGGGCGGGGGAACCACGGCGACGATCCGCTCGAGCAGCTCCTCGATCCCCTTCCCTTCCTTCGCAGACACGGGCAGCACGTCGGCGGCGTCGAGCCCAACGACTTCCTCGATCTCCTCTGCCACGCGCTCCGGCTCCGCCGCCGGCAGGTCGATCTTGTTCACCACCGGTACGATCTCGAGACCGGCGTCCACGGCCAGGTAGGCGTTGGCGAGGGTCTGCGCCTCGATGCCCTGGGCGGCGTCGACGACCAGCACCGCGCCCTCGCAGGCCTGGAGCGCGCGCGACACCTCGTAGGAGAAGTCGACGTGGCCGGGGGTGTCGATGAGGTTCAGGATGTAATCGGTGCCGTCGCGCGCGGTGTAGTGCATCCGCGCCGTCTGGGCCTTGATCGTGATCCCCCGCTCGCGCTCCAGGTCCATCTTGTCGAGGAACTGATCGCGCTTCTCGCGACTCGTGAGCGATCCCGTCGCGTCGAGCAGGCGATCGGCGAGCGTGCTCTTCCCGTGGTCGATGTGCGCCACGATGCAGAAGTTGCGGATGTGCGACGAATCGGTCACTCGCGATCCCCGGCCCGCGCCAGCTCGCTCCTGAAGTAGTCGCGAGTCCTCACCAGCCCCTCGCGCACCGGGACCTGCGGCTCCCAGCCCTTCAGCACGCGGCGGGCGAGCGTGATGTCGGGTCGGCGGACCTTCGGATCGTCCGGCGGGAGCGGACGGGTCACGAGCTGGCTCGAGCTCTCGCACAGCTCGACGATCGTCTCGGCCATCTCGCGCAGCGACATCTCGTTGGGATTCCCGATGTTGACCGGACCCACGTGGTCCGAGTTGAGCAGACGAAAGATGCCCTCGACCAGGTCGTCCACGTAGCAGAAGGAGCGCGTCTGGGAACCGTCGCCGAAGAGTGTGACGTCTTCGCCGCGGAGGGCCTGGCGGAAGAAGTTCGGAATGGCGCGACCGTCGTCCACCTGCATACGCGGGCCGAAGGTATTGAAGATCCGCACGATCCGGACGTCCACGTCGTGGTGCCGGTGGTAGGCCATCGTCATCGCCTCCGAGAAGCGCTTCGCCTCGTCGTAGACGCCTCGGATCCCGATCGGGTTCACGTTCCCCCAGTAGGTCTCGGGCTGGGGGTTCACGTCCGGATCGCCATAGCACTCCGAGGTGCTCGCCAGCAGGAAGCGAGCCCCCTTCGCCTTCGCCAGCCCGAGGGCCTTGTGGGTGCCCAGGGAGCCCACCTTCAGGATCTGGATCGGCAGTCGCTCGAAATCCGCGGGGCTCGCCGGGGATGCGAAGTGGAGGATGGCGTCGAGACGGCCGTCGATGTGGAGGTAGTTGGTGACGTCGTAGTGCTGGAACTCGAAGCGCTCGTGTCCGAGGAGCGGACGGATGTTCTCCACGCGACCCGTCAGGAGGTTGTCGAACGCGATGACGTGGTAGCCCTCGTCGATGAGTCGCCGGCAGAGGTGGGAGCCTATGAAGCCGGCGCCGCCGGTCACGAGGGCGCGGGGCGTTTCCGTTGACATCAGGGTCCTCCAGCTGGGGTCGGCGGTGAGAGAGGGGAATCCTCGGAGTCCAGGTAGGCCCTCAGGGCCTCGCGCCAGCTGCGCATTCGCACTCCGGCGCGCTCGGCCTTCGAGCAGTCGAGGACCGACCACGCCGGTCGCGGCGCGCCGACCTCGAGGTCGCGTGTGCGGATCCGCTCCACCTCGAGCCCGCGAAACCCGGCCTCGTCGAGACAGGCCCGGGCGAGATCCCACCAGGTGGCCTCGCCCGCGTTCGCCACATGGTACAGGCCCCGGGCCCCGACCTCGACCAGACGTCGGATGGCGCGGGCCAGGTCGGCGGCGTAGGTGGGACGACCGCGCTGGTCCCCCACCACCCGCAGGGGCCCCTCGACTTCGCCACGGCGCCGAAGCTCGGCCTGGGCCAGGATCGAGGCGACGAAGTTGCGCCCCCGCCCAAAGACCCAGCTCGTGCGCACCACCAGGAACCCCTCCGAGCCGGCCAGGACGGCCCGCTCGCCTTCGAGCTTCGTGCGTCCGTAGACCGATCGGGGACCCGTGGGATCCGTCTCGCGGTAGGGACGCTCGGCGTCGCCGGGGAAGACGTAGTCGGTGGAGGGGTGGACCAGGTGCGCCCCCGCCTCGAGGCAGGCGGCCGCCAGCACGGCGGGAGCCTCCGCATTGCCGCGCCGAGCCGCCTCGGGCTCCCGCTCGCAGCGATCGACGTGGGTGAAGGCGGCCGCGTTGACGACGATCCGCGTGCCCGACGGCAGGGACGCCAGGACGGAACGCACCGCGGCCGGGTCCGCCACGTCCAGCTCGGCGTGACCGAGCGCTCGCACGGACTCGCCCTGCCCTTCGAGCTGCGCGACCAGCGCGCTTCCGAGCTGGCCTCGACACCCGGTCACCAGCCAGGTCGCACCCACCCCGCTACTCGGCGTCTTCGTCGAGGACCCAGGTGGGCAGCGAACGACCGGACTTGAGGCGCGCCGCGACGGCATCCGCCTCGTTTCGCGATGCGTAGGGGCCGACGCGCACGCGCCAGCGCGGCCCGCTTCCCGCTCCGGCCGCGACGTAGGCCGGATAGCCGCCCTTCTGAAGCTCACCCTTCAGCAGCTCGGCCGAGGCGCGCTCGGCGAAGGCCCCCACCTGCACGGCAACGCGAGGAGGCGCGGCCGCGACCGGCGGCGGGGTCCGCTTCGGCGCCGACGGCGCGACGGCTGGCTTCGGCGCCGGCGCCGGGGGCTTTGCGGCCACCCTGGGAGCCGGCTTCGGCGGAGCGGCCACCGCCGCGGGCGGCTCGACCTCGGCCTCGGGGGCGACCTCGGCCACCTCGGTCTCGACCGGCCCGCGATCCGACCAGGCCACCTCGCTCGTGTTGCCCGAGAGGTAGGCCACCAGCAGACCCGGCTCCTTCCACACGAGCCCGGCGACGGCGCCCACGACGAAGGCCAGCACCGCGAGCACGCTCAGGGCCAGGAGTGCCCCCCAGACACCTCGTCCTCGCGAAGATCTCCGTCCGTCTCGGCGCGCCGTCACATCCGCTCCGGGGCCGACACGCCGAGCAGCGCCAGGGCGTTGGCCAGCACCGTCCGCACACCGAGCGTCAGCCCCAGCCGGGCATTCGTGAGCGGCTCGTCGCCCGAGAGCACGCGATGACGACTGCCGTCCTGCACGTAGGGGTTCCAGAGCGCGGCCACTTCCAGGGCGAAGTAGGCCACGTGGTGCGGCTCGCGGGTCCCGCACGCCCGCTCGAGGACGTCGGGGAACTCCGCGATCTTCTTGAGGATCTCGATCTCCTCGGGAAGCGTGAGCGCACTGGCGTCGACGCTCGCCGCATCGGGCATGGCGACACCCTGCTCCTGCGCCTTGCGCTCGATGCCATGGGTCCGCGCGTGGGCGTACTGCACCCGATAAGCCGGGTTCTTCTTCCAGTCCGCGTCCTCGGCCACGTCGAGGTCGAAGTCGAGGTGGCTCTCGGCCCGGCGCTGCACCATGAAGAAGCGGAAGACGTCTCCCCCCACCCGCTCCAGCAGCTCGTCGACGGTCACGTAGCTGGCGCGGCGGGTGGACTGCTTCACCTGCTCTCCGCCCCGGGTCAGGGTCACGAACTGGTGCATCACGAGCTCGATGTGGTCCTTCGGGCACCCCAGAGCACCGACCGCCTCGACGACGAAGGGGAACTGCTCCTTGTGATCCGCGCCCTGCACGTCGACCACCCGATCGAAACCGCGGCGGAACTTCTCTCGGTGGTAGGCGATGTCGGGCAGCAGGTAGGTGGGCTCCCCGGAGCTCTTCACCAGTACGCGATCGCGGTCGAGCCCCAGGGCGCTCGCGCGAAGCCAGGTCGCGCCCTCCCCCTCGTAGACCAGGTCGCGGGCGCGCAGGTCGGCGAGCACCGCCTCCAGGTGTCCCCCGCTGTAGAGATCCTGCTCGCTCGAATAGACGTCGAACTCGATCCCCAGGTTCGAGAGCGTCTTGCGAATCTCTCCGAAGATCGCGTTCTGGGCGACCTCGCGAAAGATCCCGTCGCCAGGCTCGTCGGCCAGCGCGTCGCCGTGCTCGGCACGGAGATCGCGTGCGAGCTCTGCGATGTACTCCCCCTGATAGCCGTCCTTCGGGAAGACGACGGGCAGCCCGTCGATCTGCTCGGGCCAGGTCTCGGGATCGCCGTCGGCCCCCGTCGGCGGCGGGGCGGCGCGGCCCAGCGCCTCCAGATAGCGCGCCCGGACCGACTCCCCGAGCACCCGCATCTGCCGGCCGCCGTCGTTGAAGTAGTACTCGCGAATCACGTCGTAGCCCTGGGACTCCAGCAGCCGCGCGATGGCGTCACCGAGCACGGCCTGGCGCCCGTGGCCCAGGGTGAGCGGACCGGTGGGATTCGCCGAGACGAACTCGACCTGGACCCGGACTCCGCGGCCGGTGTCGCTGCGACCGTATCGCGCCCCCTCCTCGAGCACCCGGGGCAGGAGGGCCTGCCAGCGCGAGCCCGCGAGCCAGACGTTGACGAAGCCCGGCCCCGCCACCTCAACGCGCTCGATGGCGTCCGAGGCGTCGCCGAGCCGCGCGGCGATGTCTTCCGCGATCTGTCGCGGTGCGCGGCGCAAGCGCTTCGCCAGCAGCAGGGCCGCATTGCAGGCGAAGTCACCGTGCTCCGGATTGCGCGACGTCTCCAGGGCGAACTCCGGCACCGCCCCCTCGTCGCCGCTCGCGTCGAGGAGCTCTCGCAGCACCGTCTCGAAGTGCTCGGTCAGCTGTTCGCGCATGTCTCCCCAGGGTGGCCGCCGAAGCCACTTTCGTCAATCAACCCGAGGAGTTGACCCCGGCCGAGCCCGCAGCCTCACCAGGGTCTCGCCGGGGCGCACGTACTCCAGGCGCTCGCGGATCGCGCGCTCGATGGCGAACTCGTCCTGCTCGAGCGAGGCCGCGGCCTCGCGGCGCGTACCCACGTCCTCTCGCAGCGCCGCGATGCGCTGTCGGGCGTCGGCCAGATCGGCTCTCAGCCGCCACCAGGTCCGCAGCCCCGAGTCGCCGTCGATCGTCGCAAAGAAGAGTGCCGCCCCGGCCAGAGCCGGAATCGCCCACCAGCCCCTCAATCCACCCCCCGAATCGAGCAGGGAAGCCTAGCCCAGGACCCGGTGGCCCAGCATCCGCCCCTAGCCCTCCGCCAGGAGCCTGCGCAGGCGCTCTACGTAGGCCGGCGCGTCCCAGTCCTTGGGTCCGATGTAGCGCTCGACCACCACGCCGTCCCGGCCGATCAGGAAGGTCTCGGGGAAGCGAAAGGTCTGGTAGTCGCGCGCGACACGCTTCTCCGGATCGAGGAGCACCGGGAAGGGCAGCGACAGCCGCTCCTGGAATCCAGCCACCTCCTCGACCCCGTCGTCCACCGAGACGGCCAGGAGCTCGAACCCGTCCCCGCGCAGCGCCTGGTAGAGGCGGCCCATCGCCGGCATCTCGTCCTCACAGGGCTTGCACCAGGTTGCCCAGAAGTTGAGCAGCACGACCCGACCCCGCAGCGACGCGAGGGAGATCTCGGAGCCATCCGCGAGCGTCGGCAGCGCGAACTCCGGCGCCTCGCTACCTCGCCCGAGGGGCGGCGGCGTGTCCGGAAGGCTCACCAGGGCGAACGCCGCCGCGGCCACCACGGCCAGTACGACCAGCCAGGTTCCGGGTCGCGGCACGCGGGGCTCAGTCCGACTTCTTGCTCGAGGCCTTCTTCGCGGCCAACTTCTTCGCCGTGGACTTCTTCGCCGCCGCCTTCTTCGTCGTGGCCTTCTTGGTCGCGGCCTTCTTCGTCGCGGCCTTCTTCGTAGCGCTCTTCTTCCCCGAGGCCTTCTTCGAGGCGGGCTTCGACGTGGAGGGCCCGGGAAGCGCCTCGACCAGCTCGACGATCGACAGCGGAGCGGCATCGCCCACCCGGATCCGCGTCTTCAGGACCCGCGTATAGCCGCCGGGGCGGTCCCGATAGCGATCGGCCAACTCGCCGAAGACCTTCGCCGTCACCTCGCGCTCGCGGATCACCCGCAGCGCGCGACGCCGGGCGTGGAGGTCCCCGCGCTTGCCCAGGGTGATCATCCGATCGGCGAGGCGCCGAACCTCCTTCGCCTTCGCGTCGGTAGTCTCGACGCGCTCGTGCTGAAGGAGCGACGTGACGAGGTTGCGATACATCGCCAGACGGTGGGCCGAGGATCTCCCCAGCTTCCTCGCGTGCACTCGATGGCGCATGACTAGATCTCGCGCTCCCTCATTCGTTCGATCTCGCCGCGGTCCGGGAAGTTCTCCACCTGCATGCCCAGCTCGAGGCCCATGCTCGAGAGGACGTCCTTGATCTCGTTCAGGGACTTCCGGCCGAAGTTCTTCGTCTTGAGCATCTCGCCCTCGCTTCGCTGGACCAGCTCACCGATCAGGCGGATGTTCGCATTCTGCAGGCAGTTCGCCGAGCGCACCGACAGCTCGAGCTCGTCCACAGACTTGAAGAGATTCGGGTTGAGGGGAGTGGGCTCCTCCGCCACCGGCCGATGGACCTCGGTGGGCTCCTCGAAGTTGATGAAGATCGTGAGCTGCTCCTTGAGGATCTTCGCGCCGTAGGCCAGCGCGTCGACGGGCGGTATCGTGCCGTCGGTCCACACCTCGAGTGAGAGCCGATCGAAGTCCGTCTCGCGACCGACGCGCGCCGGAGTCACGGTGTAGTTCACCTTGTGCACCGGCGAGAAGATCGCGTCGATCGGGATGGTGCCGATCGGCATCTCCTCGGTCTTGTTCTTCTCCGCGGGCACGTAGCCCTTGCCGTGACTCACCGTGACCTCGATGTCCACGTCTGCCTCGGGCGAGAGCGTGGCGATCTTGTGGTCCGCATTCACCACCTCGACGGTGGGATCGCCTCCCGTGAGGTCCCCGGCGCGGAGTACGCCCTCTCCCGTCGTATGGACGCGAAGGGTCTTCGGGCCTTCGCCGTGCATGCGAAGGCAGACTTCCTTCAGATTCAGGATGATGTCGCTGACATCCTCCATGACTCCCGGGATCGTCGAGAACTCGTGGAGCACGCCCTCGATCTTCACGGCAGTGATCGCCGAGCCCTGAAGGGACGAGAGCAGCACGCGTCGCAGCGCGTTGCCAAGCGTGACGCCGAAGCCGCGCTCCAGCGGCTCGCACGAGAAGCGCCCGTAGATGTCCGCCTCCCCGCCGCCGTCGGCCTCGAGGCCTCGCGGTCGAATGAGCTCTCTCCAGTTTCTCGCGATGAGATCCTGATTCATTGGTCGTTTCCTCCCCCGCGAACCGTTCTAACGCGAGTACAGCTCGACGATGAGCTGCTCCTGAATCGGCATGGTGATGTCTTCTCGAACGGGCATCGCCTTCACTGTGCCGGCGAAGTTGTCCTTGTCGGTCTCAAGCCACTGCGGCACCGATCGTCCCTCGAGGGTCTCGAGGGAGCCCGCGATCCGCGTGACCTTCTGGGACTTCTCGCGAACCGTCACCAGGTCTCCCTGGCGAAGAGTCATGGAAGGGATGGTCGCCTTGCGGCCGTTCACCAGGAAATGGGCGTGACGCACGAGCTGACGGGCCTCGGCCCGGGACGTCGCGAAGCCCATCCGGAAGACCACGTTGTCGAGGCGACGCTCCAGGAGCACCAGCAGGTTCTCGCCGGCGCGGCCCTTCATGCGTGCGGCGCGCTTCATCGTGGCCGCGAACTGCCCCTCGAGCAGCCCGTACATGCGCTTCACCTTCTGCTTCTCGCGAAGCTGGACCCCGTAGTCGGAGAACCGCGCGCGACCCTGCCCGTGCTGTCCGGGGGGGTAGCTGCGGCGCTCCACGCCGCACTTCGCGCTGAAGCATCGGTCGCCCTTCAGGAAGAGCTTCGTGCCCTCCCGACGGCAGAGCCGGCAGACAGCCTGGGTATATCGAGCCATATCCTTCCTCTCCGCCCTAGACGCGTCGCCGCTTCGGCGGGCGGCACCCGTTGTGCGGAATCGGTGTCACGTCCTTGATCATCGTCACCTTGATTCCCGCGGCCTGGAGCGCGCGAACGGCGGACTCGCGCCCGGCTCCCGGCCCCTTCACGTAGACCGCGAGCTGACGGATGCCGTTCTCTACCGCCTTCTTCGCGCACTCTTCCGCCGCCACCTGCGCAGCGAAGGGGGTCGACTTCCTCGACCCCTTGAAGCCCTGTCCGCCGGCCGTGGACCAGCAGAGCGCACCGCCCGCCACGTCCGTGATCGTGATGATCGTGTTGTTGAACGTGGACTGGATGTGCGCAACGCCCGACTGGACGTTCTTCTTGACCTTCTTGCGTCCGCCCTTCTTCACTAGAGCCTCACTACTTCTTCGTGGCCGGCTTCTTCTTGCCGGCAACGGTCTTCGCGGGGCCCTTACGCGTCCGCGCGTTGGTATGGGTGCGTTGGCCCCGAACCGGTAGGCCTCGTCTGTGTCGCAGGCCGCGATAGCAGCCGATGTCCATCAGCATCTTCACGTTCTGCGTGGTGTCCCGCCTCAGATCGCCTTCGACCTTGTAGTCGCGCTCGATGATCTCTCGCAGTTTCACCAGCTCGGCATCGGCGAGCACGTCCGTCTTCGAGTCGGGAGCGATCTCCGCCTTCTCGCAGATCTTCGCGGCCGACGTACGACCGATGCCTGTGATGTACGTCAGCGCGATGTCGATTCGCTTGTTCCTGGGCAGGTCTACCCCTGCGAGTCGCGCCATGTTTCCTCCTCGCGCTCGAAGCGCCGTCTATCCCTGTCGCTGCTTGTGCTTCGGGTTGTCGCAGATCACGCGAACCACCCCGCGCCGCTTGATGATCCGGCACTTGTCACACATCTTCCGTACCGATGCCCTGACCTTCATCTGGGATCTCCCCTTCAGTGCGATCCGTCGATCCGGGTGAGGATCTCGGGGCCACGATCCGTGATCAGGATCGTGTGCTCGAAATGGGCAGCCATGGAGCCATCCGAAGTCGCGGCCGTCCACTCGTCGTCGAGCATTCGAACGCTCGGCCCCCCTGCCGTCACCATCGGCTCGATCGCGAACACCATGCCGGGCTGGAGCCGTGGCCCGCGACCCGGAACCCCGTAGTTGGGGATCCAGGGCGGCTCGTGCAGGGCGCTGCCGATGCCGTGACCCGCGAAGTCGCGGACGACGGAGAAGCCCGCGCCCTCGACGCGCTCCTGCACCCGGTGACCGAGATCGGACAGCCGGGTTCCGGGTTCCATGATCGCCATTGCATCCTCGAGCGACTGCTTCGACACCTCCAGCAGCCGCTCCTCTTCCTCTCCCACCGCGCCGACGGCGACCGTCACCGCAGAATCGCCGTGATATCCGTCCACGGACACGCCGAAGTCGAGGCTGACCAGATCGCCCTCCTCGAGCTCGCGTGATCCGGGGATGCCGTGGACGATCTCGTCGTTGACCGAAACGCACAGCACGGCCGGGTACTTCGGGAGACCCTGGGGATCGTAGCCCTTGAAGGACGACTGCACACCCCGGGCCTCGATCTCCTTCTCGGCCACCCGGTCGAGCTCGGCGGTAGAGACCCCCGGCCTCACGTGGCGGCGAAGCTCCAGCAGGATCTCCGCCACGTGCCGCCCGGCCTCTCGCATGGCCGCGATCTCCCGGCGGGTCTTGATGGGAATGCGCTCTCGGAAGGCCATCAGGACAGCGCCTCCTCGATCCGCTTCTCGACCTCGTCGACGGTGCCCAGCGCGGCCACCCGGCGCAGCAGGCCCAGGCCCTCGTAGTGGGCCACCAGGGGCTCCGTCTGCTCCCGATAGACGCGCATCCGGTTGCGGATGGCGTCCTCGTTGTCGTCGCTTCGACCCTCGATCTGGGCGCGCTCCAGCAGGCGCTTGACCAGCTCGTCCTCATCTACC
>Ga0209536_100016836_pt1 | contig 10379 bp, 7 predicted proteins | sample DeeMarSeWOR28_12_FD_187461 | JGI IMG/M metagenome (GOLD analysis project Ga0209536, IMG submission 187461) | Marine sediment microbial communities from White Oak River estuary, North Carolina - WOR-2-8_12 (SPAdes) (version 2) | ecosystem: Environmental > Aquatic > Marine > Intertidal zone >... | reverse complement strand
TCCCAACACAGTTTCGCACGGATGATCGATGGGTCATTGTGTTCGCTGTTGAGGTTCAGTTTTTCAAGTCCGTAAAAATCGCCCCCCGGGACAAATGTATTAAAAGAAACCTTAAAAGATTTTTTCTGTGCCTGGCGGGAGGTATTCCCACGCAGCCGGAAGCCGACATTGTCAACCGTATCGGTTATCAAATGATTTTCAAATATAAATTGGGCAGAAAATTCATGATCGCTTTCCAGGTTTGCCTCATCCATGATCCAGTTCAGTGTGTCGGGATCAATAAATATGTGCACTTTTGCCACCGACTGGTCGCTAAAAACCGGATTTTCATCAGGAATAATGTTCTGGCTATACAAGAATATGACCGGGAAAAGAATAAAGCAGGAAATATGATTAAGCGACCTGGACATAGAAGTACCTCCCCGGATTGGAATATTGTTTTTGGACATCTGATAAAACAAAAAACCTCAGAATAATAATTCCCGGATGGAATTGCATCATATCTTTGCAGAGCCGGATCATTTCATTAACTGCACCGGTATCATATCTGAACAGCAAACCGGATTCCAAATTAATTACACGTGAATGAATAATTAAATAGGATAACAATTGCAAATAAAAACTTTATTGTTGTTTATTTATACAGAATTAGTAATATTCTGGTCCACATATCTTTTTAACAAAAATTTATCATAAACATACGAGGAGAAGGATAATGAAACTGCATCCGTTACAGATTGGTGCTTATCTGGTCATTATTGCAGCGGGAATGAAACTTGCCGCACCGATATTGAATAATATCCTGTTAGCGGTTTTGCTTGCAACCAGTGTTATGCCGATCATTTTATGGATGATGAAAAAAGGGTTACCAAAAGCATTATCACTCTCCATCACAATCATTTCATTGGTTTTGATCACCCTGTTTATTGCATCTATCGTAAGTGTTGCTGTTGTTGGGGTAGCCGATAAAATCCCGCATTATCAGGAACAACTGGTATCACTTAAGGATGGCACTATTGCATTACTCTCACGGATGGGGATCGATCTGTCGGAGATGATGTCGATGCAGGAACTTAAACCGGATAAGATCATGGAACTGGCTTCGGGTTTTATTGCGGGAATTGTGAATACCTTCAGTAATTTTACACTGATATTTCTGCTGATCATATTCATCCTGATCGATATTGCCGATATCCGCTATAAGGTCCACCGCGGGGAGAAAATAATCAGCCCGCTGCAGGAAAAAACATCAGAATTGGCCGCAGAATTGCGTAAATACGTTTCTATTTCTGCGTTTACGGGTTTTCTTACCGCTCTGGGAAATCTCATCCTCCTGCTGATCCTGGGTGTTGACTTTCCGGTTTTATGGGCGTTTCTTTCCTTCTTATTCAGCTTTATCCCCAATTTTGGTTTCATCCTCAGCGTTATTCCACCGGCTTTTATTGCACTGGGAGATTCGGGTATAACCATGGCAATCATTGTTATTATCGGGTTTGTGATCATAAACGGTATTGTGGAAAATGTGATCAAGCCCAAATATATGGGCGGAGAACTTAACATGTCACTGACGAACATATTTCTTTCACTAATTGTCTGGACCTGGATCCTTGGTGCTATGGGTGCGATCCTGGCCATCCCGCTTACCATCACATTTATGAAAGCCTGGGAGATACTCTTTGCTCCGGACAGCGTGTGATTTTTTTGGACAGGATAATCCCAACAGGATCCCTTTATGACAGGATTGAACGGACTGCTGAATTTAAGAAGGTGCTATAAAACATTTCACGAAGATCCACTAAACAGGCACGATGATTCACAAAGTTTTTAGAGCATATTTAATGAGAATTTCTTAGCTCTGGAATGCAATGTTCAGTCCTGTATAACTGATAATCCGTTCAATCAAATCCTTTTATATATATACTTCGTGTGCCTTCTTGATTTGCTTCGCGGAACTTCGTGATATTGATCAGTCTTGTAAACCCGGTTAATCTTGTCATCCTGTCTTAAAAGAAAGACAACCGAGATACAATCCGTATGCACATGAAAAATTCAGATAGGAGTAAACACAATCCGACCGGAGTCAGAATGGTCAGATTCCGCACGCTGCCTGCCGGTATCTGGTTTTTGGGATTTGTTTCACTCTTTATGGATATGTCCTCTGAACTGATCCACAGCCTGCTTCCGGTATTTATGTCAACCGTACTTGGTGCCTCCATGGCCACCATTGGTATTATCGAAGGTGCCGGTGAGGCTGCGGCAGCTATGACAAAAGTATTTTCAGGTGCAGTTAGCGATTATTTTGGGAAACGCAAATTACTGGTCGTTATTGGCTATGGTCTGGCCGCAATCACAAAACCGGTCTTTCCGCTGGCCATGTCTATCGGATGGGTATTTACCGGACGGTTTGTTGACCGGATCGGTAAAGGTATTCGCGGCGCACCACGTGATGCCCTGGTGGCGGATATTACGCCGGAAGGGTTACGGGGTGCGGCCTTCGGACTTCGTCAGTCGCTGGACTCTGCCGGTGCATTCATCGGCCCGCTTATTGCGTTGGTTTTTATGGCACTGCTGGCAGACAATCTCAGGCTGGTACTCTGGGTGGCTGTGGTTCCGGCGGTTATTGCCGTCGTGCTACTGCTGTTTGGGGTAAAAGATCCCGAAGGAACAAAAATCAGACGTAACGTCCGTAATCCGCTCTCCCTGGTAAACGCCAGACACTTATCTCTGCGATTCTGGCTTATCGTGCTGCTTGGCGCGGTATTCACCCTGGCCCGCTTCAGTGAAGCTTTCCTGATCCTGCGCGCCAGGGATACTGGTCTGGCTATCGGCTATATTCCCCTGGTCATGATCGTCATGAATCTGGTTTATACCGCAACTGCTTATCCGGCAGGGGCTGCGGCTGACCGGCACAGCCAGCGCCGTTTACTTATTGCCGGACTTTTTATCCTGTTATCGGCGGATGTCGTGCTGGCCGCAGCGGGCACGCCTTGGACAGTTTTTATCGGCGCCGCGCTCTGGGGACTGCATATGGGCCTTACCCAGGGATTATTTGCCAAACTGGTCGCCGATAACGCTCCGGCAGATATGCGTGGAACCGCCTTCGGATTTTTCAACCTGATCAATGGGGCAGTCGTCCTGTTTGCCAGTATGATTGCCGGTGCTCTCTGGACCGCTTTTGGTGCACCGGCCACATTTTTGGCCGGCGGAAGTTTTGCCCTGCTTGCCGCAATCGGATTAATTATCTTCCAGGGAAACCATAAATCGCGGATGACCGCTGCTGGTTCAGCCTGAGTCCCTGAATTAGAGTGAAATAATTGTCAGTTGTAATTAAAAATCCGTATCCGTAATTTGATTTTATCTTCCGGTCCGTCAGGATTTTATTTGTCCAATTACCGGTCATAAGTGAACGATCGGGAGCAAAATCAGTAAAATCAGATCAAAAAGGAGATATGATGTTATGACATATGGTCACAGATATGGCTTATCATTACTCGCAATATTTCTTTTATCCACCATGATCCGGGCTGAAACAAAATTACCCGGATTCCATTCCAGCCCCTATTTTGATGAACAGGTGATCACTTTTAAATGGAACCCTGAGATCCGGATCCAGATCAATGCGCCTTCCCCTGAAATGTTTGATCCGGAGAAGCCCGTCGGCCTGGCCCTGTTTGCCCTGCCCAACGGCAATACGATCGAACAGACCGTCGGTAAAGTCCTTCAGGAGGGGGATGACTGGCATTTTGACATTCAGCATATCGGTGCCCAGACCCGGTTTTTACGGGAGAAAGATACCGGCTACAATCTGGTTACTGTTTATCTGGAAGCCGATCAGAAAAGCTGGCCGACCTGGAAAAGCACCTACCCCAATTATGCGGCAATCATCAAATCGCTGGTCGAGTATCTGAAATTTTATTTTAAAGACTATAATCCGTTCGTTATTCTCACCGGCCACAGCGGCGGTGGCAGGTTTATCTTTTCCTTTATGGATGCCTTTACAGACATTCCCGATTATGTCGATCGGATCTGCTTTCTGGACAGTAATTACGGCTACGAAAATTCCTACGGGGATCAGATGATCCGCTGGATCAACGGCGCCGAAGACCGCTATATAAGTGTTCTTGCCTATAATGACAGTATTGCCCTTTACAATGGAGAGCCCATTGTTTCGCCAACCGGCGGAACCTGGTACCGCAGCCGGATGATGCAGAAATATTTTGCCAATTTTTACACTTTCACAACAACCGAAGACACAGAATTTATCCGCCATGCAGCATTAAACGGCCGGATCAAGATCCTGCTTAAACATAATCCCGAACAAAAGATCCTGCATACGGTTCAGGTGGAACGGAACGGATTCATCCATACGATGCTGACCGGAACCAGCCTTGATGAAGATGGCTACACGTATTATGGTGAACGTGGCTATGCTGATCTGATCCAGAGCAATGTGCTGGCCCCGAACAGCGTACAGATCCCGCTCCGCAATCCGGATGCCATGGCCGGATCCGCATTTATGCAATATATCATGAACATGTCCTTTGCCGACCGGGAAAATGCCATTCTGCAGGAATTACTGACCGGCAATATCCCCTATTTTATCCGGGACCTGACCACAATCCAGACATCGAGTGCCGATGCAAACGGGACCATGCATACGATCGAATACCGGGTCATGCCCATCTACCTGGCGATCGGGAGTGACAGTGATTTCTGCCGCGTTCCAATGGGACCGATAACCGCACAGAAAGCGGCGGACTTTTACGGAACCAGCATGCCCACGCCGAAGATGGTCGATGAAATTTATGTCAATGCCGCGACAAAACTTGCACCGGTAACCTATACCCCCGTCGGAAACGAAAATGAAAAGGTCTATAAATTTGTCGAGCACAACACGGCCATCGAAGGGCAGCGGATCGCGGCTGGGGGAGTACTTGGCCAATTGACCGGCGGGACCAAGAAAGATGTGGTCCTGAGCAACAAGATCATCGATCCGGCCCGGCCCAACCATGTGGTGATCTACGGCTGGCATCAGCTGAACGGCCTCCCGATCCAGCCGGTCTACAATGGCCATATCAACACCTATGTCGACTACAGTCACGGGATTCGTCTGCTCGATGATGACATTCTTTTCGATGGCACGGTAAAAAATATCCGGGATGTTCTCAAAGATCCGGTGCTTTATAAAACGCTCAGTAACGAGGTCGGAGCGATGGTCCAGCCGACCTATATTGCCGATGGAACGGTGCCGGAACGGCCGGATTCATTCGGTCTCAGATGTGAACAGGATTACCGGTTAAAATTGCGGGTATTGCGCGGGGCCAATGTCCTTCAGCATCACCTGTATCTCAGCCGCGACGGTCTGCAGTTTGGTACACCGGTTACGTTTACCGGGAGCGAATATATCATTGAAGGCCTGCCTTCCGATTCGATCATTTATGTAAAACTGATTGCGGAGAGCGCGGGAGGTCTCTCCCCTGAATCGGAGGTCCTTGCCGCTCTGCCGAAAGCGGGCGGTATGCCAAAAATGCTGGTGGTAAACGGTTTTGACCGGCCATCTGCCGGAAATACCTTTAATTTTATCCGTCAGCACGGCGCAGCGATTGTTCAACAGGGCGTCGCGTTTGAATCGGCCACCAATGAGGCCGTGACCGACGGTATCTTCTCTTTACAGGATTATCCGGTGGTCGATTATATTCTGGGTGATGAATCCACCGTTGATGAATCTTTTTCCGACGGCGAACAGTCGATCGTTGCTACTTTTCTGAAAACCGGCGGCCGGTTGTTTGTTTCCGGCGCAGAGATCGCCTGGGATCTGGATTACAGAGGTTCGACCACCGACAAAGCCTTCTTTCAAAACTATCTGAAGGCCCGGTATTCGGCCGATGCGCCGGGCGGTGTATCGGGCACCTGCTATTCAGCCGAAGGCATTTCCGGCGGGATATTCGGCGACATTCCGACAATCAATTTTGACAACGGTTCGCAGGGAACGATCGACGTTAAATATGCCGACGCACTGATCACATCAGGCGGCAGTACGGAGATCGTAAGATATAAAACCGTGACCACGCATACCCTTGGTGGGATCAGCTTTGACGGTCAATTTCCAAATGGTACAAAACCGGGAAAACTGGTATATCTGGGATTTCCGTTTGAGACCATTTATCCGGAGGAGACCCGCAACCATATCATGACCAATATCCTGGATTTTTTATTTGATGGTGTTGATCACCTGGAAATCTTACCGGAAGAAGTACCCGGTCAGTTTATGCTTGCGCAAAATTATCCCAACCCTTTTAATCCTGCCACAACGATCCCCTTTTATCTTCCCAAAACAACCGACGTGACCCTGACGATTTATAATGAGCTGGGGGTAAAAATCCGCGAATGGTATCTTCCTGCCCAGAATAGGGGTTCCCATACCATACTATGGAACGGGACGAATCAGAACGGCTTTCCGGTCAGTTCCGGAACCTATTTTTACCGGATGTCCTCCGGTGCATTCCATGCAACCAGGAAGCTGGTGCTGATAAAGTAGCGGCCGGCTTACAAAATTTGCTTAAATCGCAAAACTGTTATATTGTGATTTGATTTATTAAAGAATCAACTATACCACATCATTTTGTTCGGGCAATGCGGAATCCGACACCGGGGCCGACAAGGGAAGGATTGTGGAAACCACGGAAGAATACCTGCGTGTAATCGACATGGGTGATCATATTACCGCCGCGAAAAACGCGGTCAATCCCCGCATCCGGTCCGGCCGGATCGCTCTGTGACTCAGCGGTATACGATCCGTACCAGTCCCAGCACCATTCCCACACGTTACCGCTCATATCATGCAATCCGAGTTCATTGGCCATTTTTGTACCGACCTGGTGCGTCAGCCCCTTGCTGTTGGAATAATACCAGCCCACCCGGTTCAGATCGTTGCCTCCACTGTATTTATACCCCGTCGACAGACTGCCGCCCCGGGCCGCAAATTCCCATTCCGCCTCGGTCGGTAAACGATACCCGCCGGCGCTAAAATTACAGGTGACATCCCTGCCGGATATCTCATAGCAGGGTTCCAGTCCCTCCATTATACTCAGCCTGTTACAGAAAGTCACCGCATCGAACCAGGAAACGCGCTCTACCGGCCGGTTACCATCATTGGTGGTCGTTGGATTATATTCCATCACCGATCGGTACTGTGCGATGGTGATCTCGTATTTGGAAAGATAATAAGCTCCCACGGTGACCGTATGCGGTGGCAGTTGATTAAAAGATCCGTCTCCCCGGGTGTTACCCATGGTAAATGTTCCGCCTTCGATGAGGATCTTTTCGATAACAATCCCCTCCCCGGCTTCACTCGGTTGCTTCGTACAGGACCAGACCAGGCATCCGATCAATATTGCAGCGATAATGAATATTCGATTTAACTTATAATCCAGTCTTTGAAGGAGGGCACGAGACAGATCTTTCAAGACTAATCCATTCTTTTTAACGATTAAAATCAGTAATAACAATTTTACCCGGAATATATTGATTTCGTAAACCTGATACGAAAATGGCAGCGTAAAGTTTATTTCCGGAGTGTTCACCGTGGTTCCTTTCAAGCATTTCAGATATTGTAATCGTAAAACCGTATCAAATATTCACATTTATGTGGGTCTGAGGGAATTGCAAACGGGCAATGAGCGTTTAACAATCCATTATAAACTTTATTTCTGTTTATTCTGAATCTAAAACCGGAGAATATATTATGGCCAGATTTTTGATTGAAGTCCCCCATAAAGATCATTTGACCGCCTGCGAGCATGCCGTACGGACCCTGCTGTCCACCGGATCACATTTTCTGACCCATGCGGACTGGGGTTGTCATGACGGCGAGCACAAAGCCTGGGTTATCGTCGATGTGGATACCAGAGAGGAAGCAAGATCCATCCTGCCCCCCGAATACCGTTCCACAGCAAAGATCATCCAGCTGAATAAATTTACCAAAGAAGAAATTGATGAAATATTCGGTAAAATGTCTCATACCAATGTTCATTGATTTTTGACATGCCCGACGCAAAAGAAAAACCATCATCGGGTTATAACAGAGCACTCTACCCCCTTCTTGCGGTAAATTTTGTCGGAACCCTTGGCCTTGGTATTGTACTACCCTTTCTGGTCTATCTGGTCACTGATTTTGGCGGCAACGCGCTGATCTACGGCATATTCGGTGCGACCTACTCGGCCTTCCAGATGATCGGGGCGCCCATACTCGGCAAATGGTCCGATCAATACGGCCGCCGAAAGATCCTGCTGCTCAGCCATCTCGGAACCCTGCTCTCATGGCTGATCTTCTATCTGGCCTTCTTCCTGCCCGTTCACAATTTTTTCACCATCGACACAGATTTCCTGGGAACCTTCAGCCTGACACTTCCCCTGATCGTTCTGTTTGTGGCCCGCGTTTTTGACGGGCTGACCGGCGGTAATGTCTCAGTCGCCAATGCCTATCTGGCGGATATTACCGATGAATCAAAACGCAGTGAAAATTTCGGGAGAATGGCCATATCTTCCAATCTGGGCTATATCATCGGGCCTGCCCTGGCCGGTCTCCTTGGGGCAACCGCCCTGGGGGAGCAACTACCCGTGCTGGCAGCCATACTCATTTCGGTGATTACCGCCGTGATCATCATATTCTTACTGCCCGATTCCAAAACCATTACCTTGCAGAAAAACCCGGAGTTGATGAACGTGCGTAAAGTCCTCGCCCAGGAGCAAAAGGAATGCTTCAAAATAACCTGCAAGGACAAGCTCACGATCAGAGACGTTTTTAAAATGAAAACGGCTTCGCTGCTGCTTATGATCAATTTTTTTGTTTATCTTGGATTCAATTTCTTCTACATCGCCTTCCCTGTCCATGCCGTAGAGGCGCTTATCTGGGATCTGGCTGAAACCGGTTTATTCTTTTCCTTTTTAAGTATCGTGATGGTGCTCGTTCAGGGTCCGGTTTTGCGTATATTGTCAAAAAAATGGTCAGATCCGGTACTGCTTGCAGTCGGAAGTTTTTTTCTGGCGGGAAGTTTTCTGTATTTTCTTTCCCTGGAAACCTGGCTGGTGTATGCCGGAGCTGTAGTCCTGGCCCTTGGGAACGGTCTCATGTGGCCTTCCCTATTATCACTGCTTTCAAAATCCGTGCCTGAAAAATTTCAGGGATCAATACAGGGATATGCCGGAAGTCTGGGCAGTGCGGCAAGTATTATCGGTCTGCTTTCGGGGGGATTGCTATATACCCAGATCGGTGTAGGTGTATTTATCCTGGCAGCCGCTGTTATTTTTATTATTTTCCTGATATCATTCCGCCTTTTCGGAGATAAATTTCCCACATTGGCCGAGGCAAAAATATAGGTTTTGTATCTCAGAATAGTCACAGCATTAGGTGTATAATTCCTCTCCGGAAAGTGCCAGACACCAGGGTGTCATTCCGAACGCGTTCCGGGATCTACTGCTTTACCGGACTTCGAGGTGCTGAACTGAATTCCCCATTGTGACTCTCGGACAGTATGCCCTGTTGTACTTATCGGGGTGGCCTCAGTGGATTCAGTATTTATTTCAGAATAAATATATTTTAAAAATGTCATTGCCAGGAATCCCCTCATCTGGCGGGAGTGACAAAGCAATCCTTAATTGATCAGATCCTGCCTGCGGATTTTCAGGGCTTGCCAAACCTATCAGTGATGCATTAGAGCAGTACCCCGAATATGGTGATCACATAAAAAAGCACCGTGGCTAAGGCCTCCAGTAAAAAATACTTCTTTTGGATCCTGATAAATTCCTGACCAGGTTCCTGGCCGGGTGCAGGTGCCAGGGATAATAAACCGGTTGACACAGTTTTTTTTTACACCTATTTTGAGCGGTGAGCGATTAGATCAGGGTACTATGATGAACAGGTCTGCAACAAAGCAATATTTTGTATGGCAAATACTCATTGCCGCGATACTGGTCACAGGACCGATTTCCTGCACCGGGTCTTCTGAAAAAAATAAGCTGGATGCTCGTCCCAATATCCTTCTGCTGGTGGCGGACGATCTCGGCTATGCCGACCCCGGCTGCTATGGCGGAGATATCGAAACCCCGAATATCGATCACCTCGCCGCTAACGGTCTGCGGTTCAGCCGGTTCCACACCTCACCCTACTGTGCACCGACCCGGGCCATGTTGCTTTCGGGAAATGACAACCACATCGCCGGGATGGGCCGGCAGTCCCTCCGGACACAGACGTTCGGCTATGAAGGAAAACTGACCGATCGGATAGTTACGATACCACAGTTATTGCGTGATGCCGGTTACCATACCTATATGGCCGGAAAATGGCATCTCGGCATGGATCCGGAAGCCAATCCGCAGGT
>Ga0209536_100016835_pt1 | contig 10379 bp, 10 predicted proteins | sample DeeMarSeWOR28_12_FD_187461 | JGI IMG/M metagenome (GOLD analysis project Ga0209536, IMG submission 187461) | Marine sediment microbial communities from White Oak River estuary, North Carolina - WOR-2-8_12 (SPAdes) (version 2) | ecosystem: Environmental > Aquatic > Marine > Intertidal zone >... | reverse complement strand
AAAATCCGCGGTTAAAGGAGATAGATTGACATGTCGTGCTTACTATTGAAAAATGGCAATGCTCAGACATATTAAAGAATCCGGGCTTACAGGACCAGGTATTCTTTGCTCAAGTAACTGGAGGACCGCTGTGCAGGAGAGAATCCGAGAGGCTGCAAACATCATTTGTCAGTCAAGGCAAACCTTGGCTCTGACTGGCGCGGGGATTTCAGTGGAGTCGGGGATTCCTGACTTCCGCAGTCCCGGTGGCTTGTGGGAAAAATTTGATCCCATGGAATTTGGCACGATTCAAGCTTTTCGAGCTGATCCTGAAAAAATTTGGACCATGCTCGAGGACGTCTCTGTCTTGCTACGGCGCGCCCGTCCCAATCCTGCCCACACAGGACTCGGTCGACTCCAGGAGATGGGATTACTGCATACCATCATCACCCAGAACATCGACAGCTTGCACCAGGAAGGCGGTGCCACACGCGTAATCGAATACCACGGCAATACCAAAACCCTCTCATGCCTCTGGTGTAAGAAGCGCTATGGCGCTGATGAACTGGAAGGGGAGGTACCCCCGAAATGCACCTGCGGCAAAATTCTTAAACCCGACGTCGTTTTCTTTGGAGAATCTATTCCTCTCAGGGCCTTGCAGGAATCCTACGCCTTAGCCTCCTCATGCCAAGCACTCCTCGTATTGGGTACCTCGGCTGAGGTAACGCCCGCGAATACCATCCCGCAGACGGCGAAAGCGGCTGGGGCAGCGGTTATTGAAATAAATGTGGCTCCTACCGTACTAACTAATTGGTTGACGGACATCTTCCTCCAAGGCAGTGCCAGCGAGGTGGTCAGCCAACTGGTACAAGAGGTTGAGAGTCTGATCGAGAAGGAGTCAGGAGCAAGAATTTAGGAGTTAGGAGAAGCCATAGGAAGATTGGAATAATTGAATAATGGGCAGGGTTCATTGAAGATTTTAGATTGCAAATTGCAGATTTTTCTGAACGACAAGCGGAGATTAACGGGGGGAGAAAAAAAGACTCTTGATCGACTGGCGTTGGCCTGCCATGGATGGTGGGTTAGTGACGCGAAATGAGTTCTTGTTTCTCCTTTTCAGTGATAAAGCCTTTCTGAGTCAAAATGTTTAGACCCATTTCTCTTTCCTTGACAGGTAGATTGAGAACATCGCCGAGCACCTTGTCGATACCCTGTTCTCGCACCAGATCTTCGTCGTAAAGCATCTTGAGTGTGTAATAGCGGATCAGACTCCGGTAACTTTCCTCCAGATCGATAAATTTGATACCGGAAAAATGGAGCGGGTCGTCCGTATCCCCAATCTGACGATCAAAACGATACCAGACTACCTCTCCGGCGAGTTGGACGGAATTGAGCGTATCAGGGACTATGAATTCCGCGGTGACCATTTCTTTGGCGAATAATGGATCGTCTGTCTTGACACAAATTCCTTCGGTACTCAGGTTGATCACCTTGCCTTTCAGGGCGCTTCCATCCTTCAAGTCAAGCCGAACGTCCAGATAGACCGGAATACGCAGGCACTTTCTTCTAGCTCGCCCTGTGTCCATCCATTTCCCCTTTAACGACTGATTCTCGGTGTTAGCTAATATAGTGACAAGTCAAGAGACGAATCTGAATGTGCGCCATGGAATAGAAAGTACTGTACTCTTTTATACTACATTTGAAAGGAAGCGATGTAAATCCCAAAAACTCCCGTTCAGCCTCTAGAACATAACGTATTCCCACTGGCCGTTGAGCAGGTCAATGAATAGTATTCTGTCTTCTCTGTGCTTCTTACCCATGAGCAGCTTGATGCCCTCGGCTACCATAAGAGTGGCGACAAATGCGGGCGTGAAGGGAGGATTTCCCAAATCTCTCTCGATGCCCTCCTGTCTTTCTCCGTAGATATGGCTCAGTATCTGACTTCCCGGCCAAACCGTAGCCACTTGCCCGTACCAGCCTCCGATTGCACCGTGGACCAGGGGAATGGCGAAACGCTTCCCCATCTCCTGGAGATGCAGTTTGGCGGGAATCGTGTCCAGGCAGTCGAAAATCAGCCCCACACCCTCATAAGCCGCGTCCTCCAGATCTTCCACCTTACAGGCAAAAGGACTGAATTCCACCGCATCATTTATTTCGGCGACTCTATTCTTTACCACCTCTGTTTTTCTGAGACCGATCGAGTTGAGGTCAGCGTGCAGCTGGCGATTAAGATTCGTCTGCTCGAAATGGTCTGCATCCACACCAATCACAATGCCGGTACCGCAGCGAACGAGTTGTTCGACAACATAGCCACCCAGACCTCCCAGACCTGCGACGAGAACCTTCGACCACAACAGCCGTTTCTGGCCTTCACAGCCAAAGGTGCCCTCGTTCTGCTCGTACCGCTTGGGGAGAATGTCCAAGTCGCACGCTAGTGACTCGGCAATCCTCTTAGGGATGCCCTGTTCCACCACCAGCTCATCGATTGCTGTCTCTATATCTCCGGTGGCTTCAACCAGTTGCTTTAGGATCTTGGACAGGTGTTCATAGTCGTTCTCTGTTTTAACCAAGTTATCCTCCGGCTATAGGTGGAAAGAGTGCTATTGTCTCACCATCGTGCAGTTGTTGCTCCAGTTTCGCGTGGCGACCGTTTACAAGCACGACGGCTACCTCGGACGGTGGAATTGCCATACTTTCAAGAATATCAAGCACTGTGGTCCCATCGGTAAACTCGATTTTCTCTTGCTGATCGAATTTCCGCAGGGTTGCAAAAAGTTTAATCTCCAGTTCCATGTCAGATCCTTGTGGCAAGAAGACTTTTATCCTGTTCTAGGAGAAGTGCACCAAAATTTTCGATTTTCCACAGTATAGCAGCTTCCGGGATTTGCGCCAACCATGCGCCTTTACGGCCTCCCAGCACATATAAAGAAAAAGCGGAGCCGGTGACTCCGCATGGTCTTTGAACAATGATTAGTCATACGGGGTCACATCTTAAAGTGTTGATTATGAGCACTTAATATTTAAGATGTGACCCCCCACTTTCACACAAAATCAAATCACTCTAGTAGTTGTCATTTCTTAGGCAGGGTATAAGTCGCGGTGACTTCCATCCAATTGTCACCTTTAGTTTCATCCTTGGTAGAGGGCGTTATGAACCTTCCGGTGAAAGAGACTTTCCCTTTGATACCTTCAAACCGGCCGGTTCCTTTAATGTATTCACCCTTGCCCTCATACGAGTCAAGCTTTTCACCAGGTGCGGGCGCATGGGTGCCTTGAACCTTTACCGTAGTTGTAGAACCGTCCTTAAAGGTTATTTGGTTATACCCTTGAAACGAAACTTGCCCTTTGATCTTATCAAACGTACCTCGGAGGGTGATAGCCGCAACTTCGTCTTCAAAGATAGCCACGCCTCTCCTCTCATACAAACCAAGGACATGTCCTTTTTCGTCACCGACTAGAATCCACTCAACCTTGGTCAGTTGGCTTGTGTAGTTGTACTTTACAGTCTTTGCCTGAGCCGGTGTGACAGGCACCAAGAGCCAGGCTGCGATGAGCAACATGCTAAAGAGTCCCAAGATGGCAACGCATTGCTTACTCTTCACGGTTGTAGTCATCGCTGTTCCCTCCCACAGGTTGGTTGTTCAAACTATGGCAATTTATTGATCATTCCAACAAACTCCTCTTTAGTGAAAGCCTTGAGAGTCGTTGTCCTGACGTTGCCTTGTGAACCTAATGCCAGAGCGAAAGTCATAGCGATCTCATCACTAGGACCTTCACCGATAGCTACGATATCGTATTCTCCCATTACCGCGTAGACACCGATCACTTTTCCTCCCATCTCTTCATATCCCTTTATGGCGTCTGCAATCCGCTGCGGGATTTCCTTGATATTTTTGATCCCCTGATCGGTGAATTTGTATAGAGTTATGTAGGTCGGCATAGAGTCAGCCTCCTTTCTAGAAATAGACCCAGTGGTTTACCGTTATCCCAAAAAAACCAGCCTAATTGCCCAAGCCTCCGAGGCGTGAATAAACCCCTCAGAGGCTTCATATCGGCACTTTCTGGAAACTCCTTGTCATAAAGACGTCCAATCGATAGAAGAAAATGCTGTGAAAATGATTTAGAGAGATCGGCGACAGGAAGTGCAGAACCGGAGTAATGATCTCTTGAAATGTGCGAGAGTTGGTGACTAACTGCAGATTACAATAATGATTTGTTCCGTGTAAATAAAAATAATTGGAAGAAAAGGTAATTTTCACAGTTGGCTGAGGGAAGCGGGTCAGGTGTAATTGATCGAGAACAATGCGAACTCCACCGCTGGCTTATGCTCGCTGGGAAATCTCACTTTACATCTCCTTGCTTAGTCCATTACATCTTGATAGATTGCCCTTGACTCCTTTGAGCGATTCACCCACCCGAGGGTATTTCCTATGAAGTTTAAGGCTGTGATGTTCGATCTGGACGGAACGCTTCTCGACACCATTGAGGATCTCACCGATTCCATGAACGTCGTGCTCGGTCGCCTTGGGTTTCCCACCCACGATCCGGAGACTTGCAAGAATTTCGTTGGGGACGGCGTGGAGATGTTCGCATTCCGTGCTCTTCCCGAAAACCACCGTGATGAGGCCACAGTGGCAAAGTGCGCCCTTGGTATGCGCGAGGAGTATCGCAATCGCTGGGCGCAAAAGACACGACCATACGATGGTATCCCAGAGCTTCTGGATGGCTTGACGCTTCGCAATCTCAAAATGGCCATACTATCCAACAAACCAGATGACGCCACCAAGGAAATGGTTGCTGAACTCCTCTCCCGATGGCAATTCCATCCCGTTGCGGGAGCTCTGCCCTCAGTGCCGAAAAAACCGGACCCCACTCTCGCAGTAGAAATATCACAACGGCTTCTGATACCAGCGGAAAGGTTCCTCTACCTGGGCGACACCGGCACTGATATGAAGACGGCCCGGGCCGCGGGGATGTTTCCGGTTGGGGTACTGTGGGGCTTTCGCACGGCTGAGGAATTGAGGGATAATGGGGCGAGTAAACTGGTCAAGCACCCGATGGAGGTCTTGAGACTTCTCTGAGACTAGGAACCAGGCAGTAGGCACTACTAAAGACAAAGGAAAGACCAGGCACCTGGGATTGTCACAGTGCTTAGTGTCTAGTGCCTAGTTAGGATGACTGCCAACTATTCCTAGAGAACGAGTGCGATGAAAGACCTTTCTTTTGAAAAGAACGAGGTTTTATTCGGTTCTGACCCCACGGAGGGAATTGTGGCAGTGGAGCCGGTGGGAGAAGACAAAATGCGTCTTTTCCTGCGGCGTGGGGATCGGTTGGAAACCCGGGATGAACCTTTTACCCCATTTCTCCTTCTGGAGAACGAAAAGTTACTCCAGGGTTTCAAGCAACCTTTCCGGTTTGAAAAGTTTTCCTCCACCAACGACTACAAAGTCTTAGCGATCTTTGAACAGTGGGGTGACTGTGCCAAGGCCAGAACGTACCTTCACAAAAAAACGGGACAGCCAGTTTCGTCACCCCAGGCGCCATACCTTTTCCTCTCAGACCCGGTGCATCAATATCTGCTGCTCACAGGAAAAACCTTATTTAAGGGACTTTCCTTCAAGGATCTGCATCGGCTGGCACTGGACATAGAGACGGCCACGGCACCGGGCTACGATTTCTCAAATCCACAGCGCGAAGAGGACCGAATACTCTCCATTGCCCTGATGGATAATCTTGGTAGTGAGGAGGTTCTGTTCGCCACTGACTATGAGGAAGGGGAGATGCTTGCAGCTTTGGGATCTCGGATAACTCAGATCGATCCCGACGTGCTGGAGGGGCACAATTTATTCAATTTTGACCTGGAATACATTGTCACCCGGGCTCGGGTGCATGGCGTCGAGCTCCCATGGGGGCGGGACGGTAGTGAACCACGCACTCGCCGGTCCCGCCTCAGTGTGGCAGAGCGGGTCATCGACTACACCAGGATGGATATCTTTGGCCGACACGTGGTGGATACTCTCTTCCTTGTCCAATATTATGACGTGGCCGCGCGAGAGCTGGAAAGCTACGCACTCAAGTCAGCAGCTCGCCATTTCGGGCTTGCAACTCCAGAAAGGACTTACATCGAGCCAGAGAAAATACAGTGGTACTACGAACATGATCCTGAAGTGCTGAAACAATACAATCTTGATGACGTGCGAGAGACCCTCGCCCTGTCTGAGCTGCTGGGATATTCCTTTTTCCTGCAAACCATGATTTTCCCCTTCTCTTACCAGAATATTTTCGTACGAGGAAACGCTACCAAGATCAATGCTCTTTTCCTAAGAGAGTACCTGAGGCAACGGGCCTCTATACCGAAGCCAGGAGTGGCGGAATCTTTTGCTGGCGGCTACACGGACGTCTTCCGCCATGGAATTGTCAGACCCGTGGTATCTTGCGATGCTGCCTCGCTGTATCCCTCCATCCTGATTTCCTATGATCTGAAACCTTCAGGCGACAGTCTCAATATCTTCTTGCCGCTGCTCAAAGACCTGCGAGATTTTAGGTTCCAGGCCAAGAAAAAAGCGCAGACGGCGGAAGACCCTTATAAAAGAGACTACTACGAGGCCCTGCAGCAAACCTATAAAATCCTAGTTAATTCATTCTATGGATATCTTGGTACGAGATTGCACCATTTTTCCGACCCCCATCTGGCAGGGGAAGTTACCGGTCATGGCCGTGAGATTATTGTTCAAATGATAGAGTGGATCCGAGAACAAGGTGGTGAACCTATCGAGATAGACACTGATGGTATCTACTTTGTACCGCCTCCAGGTGTGAAGAGCGATAAGGACGTCAGGGTTCTGGTTGAACGTCTCTCTAATAGCATGCCCAAGGGGATAGAGGTAGAAATGGCCGGGAAGTATCAGGCTATGTTCTCCTACAAGAAAAAAAACTATGCCCTGATGGACGATCAAGGAAATGTAATTATAAAGGGTAGCGCCCTTCGTTCCAGGGGAATGGAGAAGTACCTGCGGGAATTCCTTTCAGACATGATTCAACTGATGCTGCAAGGTAAAGGAAAAGAGGTCTATCCTCTGTCACAGGAATATTTGAGCAAACTCGATGGCCACGAGTTTGACATCGGTTGGTTGGCCAAAACGGAAACCCTGACCGAATCTCTGGAAAGTTATCGAGAAAAGGTGGAAGCCAAGAAGCGCAATCCCGCAGCGACCTACGAACTGGCTTTAGCTTCAGGGAGACCTTACCGCGCCGGAGACCAGGTTTCCTACTACGTGACTGGAAAAGCAAAAAGAGTCACAGTTTACGAGACTAGCAAGCTCACATCAAACTACAAATCAGACAAACCTGACGAGAATGTAGCCTATTACCAGGCCAAGCTTCTCGACCTCCTCAAGAAGTTCAAAGAATTTCTCCCCCGGGAGAGAGACTAGGCACTAGGCACTAGGCACTAGGCACTAGGCACTTGTAAAGCGACGTGGGGAGCTTGCATTTTAAATTTCGAAATTCGAAATTTAAAATCTGAAATCTTCAATTCCGCCTATGCGTCATGCTTTACCTTACCGGCTACTCAACTGACTGGCTTTGCGATTTTCTTCGAATTCCCCTTGACAGGCTCAAGGAGCTTCGGTCATAAGTTAAGAAGCAGTCTCCCGTAATCACAAACCAATTACCTGACAACCACAATAAATCGGCGAATCAGAGAAATAAGAGAAATAAAGGGGGTAGTGTTATGAGAAAACTAATCCGCGTAAACCTGGCTGAAGGTGCGGTCCGAATGGAGGATCTCACTCCGGAATACTCCCCTCTGGGAGGGCGGGGCCTAACTTCAACGATCGTGGCACGCGAGGTGCCGCCGCTCTGCCATCCTCTAGGGGCTGATAACAAGCTGGTGGTGGCTGCTGGGCTTTTGGCGGGTACCACTTGCGCTAACTCGGGACGCCTTTCCATTGGCGGCAAGAGCCCCCTCACCGGCGGTATCAAAGAGAGCAACGTGGGGGGCAATGTGGCAATGAAAATGGGCAAATTAGGAATCGCCGGCATCGTGCTGGAAGGGCAGGCCCCGGAAGGAAAGCTTTTCTACTTATTGATAACCAAAGATGGTGCTCAACTGTTACCTGCCGATGAATATAAGGGGTTAAAGAATTATGACCTTGCCGGTAAGCTACAGGATAAATACGGCAAGAAGGTGGGAATAGTCTCAATAGGGCCGGCTGGCGAAATGAAGCTCTCTGCGGCCTCAGTGGCAGTTACCAATACGAATGGAACCCCTTCCCGCCATGCTGGACGAGGAGGCATGGGCGCAGTTATGGGCTCAAAAGGATTCAAGGCCATTGTGGTGGATGATAAGGAGGCTCCTGGGGTCACATATCATGATAAGGAAGCTTTTAAAGAGGCGGCAGCCGTTTTCAGAGACGCTCTCCGGGAACATCCGGTTACCAAGCCTGGCGGAGGGTTGGCTGTTTACGGGACCAATGTGCTGACCAACATCATTAATGAAGCTGGGGGCTTTCCTACGCGCAATTTCACCGAAGGCCAGTTTGAGGGAGCGCAGAAAATCAGTGGTGAGACCATGCACGATGTCATCAAGGAGCGAGGCGGCAATACCACCCATTCTGGTTGCTCTACTTGCATCATACAGTGCTCAAACGAGTATGTTGACAAAGATAAAAACTATGTAACCTCGGCCTTGGAGTACGAAACTGTCTGGGCCACTGGCGCAAATTGCGGCATAGACGATTTGGATGCCATCGCCCAACTTGACCGCCTGTGTGATGATTACGGGCTGGACACTATTGAAACCGGTTGCGCAATAGCTGTTGCCATGCATGCCGGGGTTAAATCTTTCGGGGATGGAGCCGGTGCCATCGAACTTCTCCACGAAATCGGTAAAGGTAGCCCTCTGGGTCGCATCTTGGGTAATGGAGCCGCAGTAACGGGTCAGGCCTTTGGAGTATCCCATGTGCCTGTGGTTAAAGGGCAGTCCCTCCCGGCCTACGATCCCCGGGCTGTTAAAGGAATTGGTGTCACCTACGCCACTAGCACCATGGGCGCCGACCATACAGCCGGATACGCGGTGGCCACTAACATCCTGAAAGTGGGGGGATTTGTAGATCCTCTCAAACGCGAGGGTCAGGTTGACCTTTCCAGAAATCTCCAGATCGCTACAGCAGCAGTAGATGCGGCGGGCCTTTGCGTGTTCGTGGCTTTTGCGGTTCTGGATATCGGCAGTGGCTTGGAGGCGATTCCCAAAATGCTCAATGCACAATACGGCTGGGCCCTAACTCTGGACGATGTAACAGAATACGGCAAGCAAATACTCAAAACGGAACGGGAATTCAACAAGGCAGCAGGTTTCACAGCCCCTGATGACAGGCTGCCCGAGTTCTTCCGCAAAGAGCCGCTAACGCCTCACAATGTGGTCTTTGATGTTACGGATGAGGAACTGGACACAGTCCTCGACTTCTAGAAAGAACCACAATTGACTCGCGATCAAGGGGGCTTTGGCCCCCTTTGCTAATTGAATATCGAATATCGAACAAGGAATTTCGAACAGCAGAACTTATTGAAATGAATAAGAAAGTTTTCTTCACTTCGATATTCTACGGTTCAAGGATTAACATTGCCAGCTAGTTTGAGGATCATTCTTACCTAAAGATGCAGACATGCGAATAACCGTTCTTTTAGGTGGAAATCTAAGAAACGAAGCGGGGGAGGGGTCCCAAGAATTTGAATTTGAACTCCGGCCCGGATCGCAGGTTGAAGACCTGCTACTTCGCCTTGGGCTCCCTCGGAACAGGGTCAAGATGATCATGGTAAATGGCCGGGGAGGTACATTGACCTCACCAATTCGGGACGGAGATCGGGTGGCCCTTTTCCCGCCCGAGCTTGCTTTCAACACCTTCGTGTCTCTCGGATTCCGGAAGGAGTCGGTGGAGAAAAGAAAGAAGCAGAGCGCATAGAGCATGGATAGCTGGCAGCCTGCAGCAGGCAGCAAAGGATGACGCGGAGAAGCGGCGATAAGGCGGCGCGACGCAAGAAGCGGCAAATGACCAAACACATGTACTTGGCAGGCACGGAGGCCTGCCCCACAGGTCACCAGAGAATAGATATTAAATCTGCAATCGACTGGAGTACCATATGCTCAGGCATGTAGTTTTCTTCAAGTTCAAAAAAGGGGTGGGGGAAGTAGAAATAACAGACCTCGTGCAAAGCCTTGCTGGGCTGCCTCCTGTGATCCCGGAAATTCTGTCCTACGAATTCGGTCGAGACCTGGTCCGATCGGAAAGATCATACGATTTGGCCTTGGTCTCTACCTTCAAGGATCTTGACGCATTGCAGCGTTATCAAAAACACCCTGACCACCAGGTTGTCTTGAAAAAGGTAAACGAGTGCTGCGA
>Ga0209536_100016834_pt1 | contig 10379 bp, 7 predicted proteins | sample DeeMarSeWOR28_12_FD_187461 | JGI IMG/M metagenome (GOLD analysis project Ga0209536, IMG submission 187461) | Marine sediment microbial communities from White Oak River estuary, North Carolina - WOR-2-8_12 (SPAdes) (version 2) | ecosystem: Environmental > Aquatic > Marine > Intertidal zone >... | reverse complement strand
GCCTACACCGAGGTTTTCCCGTTTTTGTCGACACCCGGGATACACCTGTCCGCCATCGCGGACGGGGCGCAGGACGCCCTGCCGGACATCATCCGCTTCTAGCAGGGGGCTTGATGGCGAACGCGCGCGCGGAGAAACGCTACCAAGGACAAGCCTGCAGACCCAACCTTCTCAATTAGTCAGGTGACTGAAAGCTCCTGCCTGATCGACTACTGCGTCTGCTCTGGGGCAGTTCTCAGACTATTGCACCGCACAACGGCGCGCCGCTTGTCGACCCATTTCTGCCGGTCGAGCACCTGAGCATATACTCTCAGTATTGATTGGAGATTGGACTGGGGAGTCCAATGGAGAAGCCATCGGCCTATCGTGGGAATGATCCATGCGTCTTCGTTTGCTACGCACACGATGATGCCGAGATCGTATACCCTGAAATCGCCTGGTTGCAGGCGCAGGGCCTGGCCATTCGCCCCAGTGGTGGGGACGGGGTATGGCGGGCGATGGAGTTCGCCGGCAGCGAGGCAGTTGTAGCGGACGTGAATCCTTTTTCGAACGAGAGCCGTTACCTTTACTTCAATGTCGACGATGCGTTTGCCTTCGATCTGTTCGATCAGACTGTCGTGGTCTCGGTGACATACCGCGACGCCGGTTGTGCATCTTTCCACATCGAATATGACAACACCGACCCGGGCAAAGGTGCGATGGAGGGTGCGTTTCGCACCACGGGCAATGTCTCGGTCAGTGGTACGGGCAGTTGGAAGAGCGCCGAGTTAACGCTGACACGGTGCCGCTTCATGAATCGATGCAACGGCGCGGACCTGCGCATCGTAGTCCTTGGCGGCGATCTGGCCCTGGCGGTAAGTAAGATCAAACTGACACGTACAAAAGTTGCAGGAGAGAGAAAATGATGATGAGACGGTGTTTCAAATATACCTTGGCTGCACTGGTTTTATTTAGTGTACTGCCTTGCCAGGCGCAGAGATTGTGGGAGCTGGCCAACGCAAACAAGGACCTGCTTCGAATATCGACGCTATTCACGGCCCAGAACGTACGCGACCATCTTTCCGGCGACGAGGGTATGAGTGACGCGATCGACTGGTGCAGGAAGACTGGCGTTACGCACGTCTTCATCGAGACTTTCAGGAGTAACTACCGAGCTGAGCGAGGAACGTTGCAGCGCGCCAAGTCACGATTCGAGGCCGAGGGCTTTGATGTTTCGGGTTGTGTTACCACGACCATCGTAGGAAAAGTATCCACAGGCTGGAACCTGATCTCCTGTTATACGAACGAGGGGACTCAGAAGCACCTCCAGGAAATATTCGAATATACCGCATCAATCTTCGATCAGATCATGATCGACGATTTTCTTTTTACCGATTGTCAATGCAACGAATGCCAGGCGGCCCGCGGGCAAGACTCGTGGGCTGATTACCGCTGCGAGCTTATGATCAAGGCCGGCCGCGATAGAATCCTCGCCCCGGCCAGGGCCGTCAATCCCAATGTCAAGATCATAATCAAGTACCCGCAATGGTATGACAACTTTCACAATCGCGGATACGAGGTATTGCGCCAAACCGCCGACTACGACAGAATCTGGGTTGGCACGGAAACCCGCGACTTCGACAACGAACGCTGGGGAGGAAAGGTCCAGTACGAGGCCTATTATATTATGCGCTGGCTCGGCGAAATAGGCGGCACGAAGACCGGCGGCGGATGGTTCGACCCCTACGGCACGACGCAAGACACATATGTCGAGCAGGCGAGGCAGACCGTCCTGGCAGATGCCAAAGAGATGCTGCTGTTTTGCTATGGCTCACTGCAGAAGGACACCGGACCGGCGAACGTCAAAAGACTCCGAGCCGAGGTCCCAGGTTTGTTCAGACTTGCGAGACTTGTGCGTGATAAATCCATAAAAGGAATCGCCGCTCCCAAGCCGCCCAACAGCGACGCGCAGAACGAGCAGTATGTGTTCGATTTCACTGGAATGCTGGGCTTGCCCCTTGTGCCCACATCTAGAATCGACAGCGATGTAGAAGCCGCCTTCTTCTCCGTGCACGCATTAAAAGACCCGCACTTCAGCGACAAACTCAAAAGTATGCTCGATGCTAGAAAGCCTGTCCTGATCACGGACGGCCTTGCCGGGAAACTCAAGGGCGTGGATCTCAACGGCGCAAATCCGGCGGTCCTTAAGGTAGGCGGAAAACCTCGCGAGTTGCTGAAACTAACCAGGGCGCAGCTCAGGGACATCAGGAAGAAACTGCTGGCACCATTCGGGATGACTTTTGACGCACCAAACAAAGTGGCTCTCTACCTCATAGGTGAGAATTGCCTTATTGTGGAAAACTTCAATGATGAGCCTGTCGATGTGTCAGTCGGGTTTCGCAGGCGCGTCGAGGCGCGGCAAGTGCTCGTTCTGCCGGGCGGCGGAAGAGTTGATTTCTCTTGCAATGGCGGCACGCTGAGTCTGGCGGAAATCACGCCTCGGACTTTGGTGGCGGTCGAATACTGATCGAATAACGGCCCCAAGATGCGGCAAACGATTATGCCACTTGACAAGAAGCACCAAGGCGCCTTGGAACCACTTGAATCGCCTTTTTGACCGGCGCCCCTGGCCGCTGAGGGTGAGGGTTATTTTTGTGTGCGCGGGGGTTTTTCTACTTATTATCCACCGGCGGCAGTATTGCTGACACGACGGCCGGCGGGATTGAGGAGTCTTTGCATATTGCGTACTAGTAAGTGGTTATGCGCAAATGACTAACCGGGCTTGCTTTGTTGGTGCACATAAAGCTTTTGTCCACGTGGATTTAGCGAGGGAGTCGCGGCCTCTCGTCAAGCTCAAAAACGAGTATTGGCGACTGCCGTTGGTTTCATGGGGTTTTTTCGAGGCTGTTGGAATGTTAGTTGCTAGAGACTTTGCAAGTTATTAACAGGTTGTCCACAATTATAGCGCTCTCGCTTCCAGCCCGTTATACATGGCAGTCCTTGCACGGCGCGCCCAACCCAGCAGCCGGCAGCTGCGGACTGCCTGGACCCATCGAAGCCGGAGGCAGTCCGCACCTGGACCGGGCCTATTCACAACTGCCCGACTATGTAGGACTTAGGCGGCATACTTTTACAAATGATACGGGTGGCGCTGTGGCCTGGACATCATTCGTTGCGCCTGCGCATCGCCGACTATCGTCTGATTTGCCTGATCCCACTCGAGCTTTCGACCGAGTTGGTAGGAGAGATTGCCCAGGATGCACAGGTTGGCCACGCCGGCTGCCGCTTCCATGTTCATGATAGTCTGCGAACCTGTCCTGATCCCTTTGAACCAGTCTTCGAAGTGGCCCGGACTCTTGTACACGTCTTTTGCGCCGGCCGGCGGCTCCCAGTTGCGGGCCTTCCTCTCGGCCCAAGTGCCGCCGTCGCCGCCCCAGTGGATGAACTCGCCCTTGTCACCGCGATAGATAGCGCCGTACCCGGGCCGCGAGATCTTGCGGATTTCCCGGTTGAGTTCGTCGGCAGTGCGTTTCTCGGCCGGCGGAAGCTGGTCGTTGGGCATCTGTCGCCAGGTCATTACCCAATCGGGATTCTTGAATGTGTATGTCACGTCCATCAGCACCGCGCTGTCCCAAAGCCCCTGCTTGGGGGCGGTCCCGGTTGCCTCGACGGTAACCGGGCCGGTGCCGTCGGCCCCCATCCACCACATGGCGCAGCTCATCACGTGAGCACCGCGGTCTCGAATCTGCCCGCCGCCCGATTCTAACAGCCAGCGGAAGACACCGTGACAGTATCTTTTGTTGTAGGGTCTCCAGCGCAGCGGACCAAGCCACATGTCCCAATCCAGCTCGGTTGGAGGATCGCTGTCCGGGACCGGGTTCTTGTCCTCGGGACTTGGATAGTGGAAACAATCGACCCGGCTGATATGACCTATATTGCCGTTGACCAGGTAACGATGCGCCAGGTACGCTTCCGGCTGCGACCGGCCCTGCGAGCCGATCTGGACCGAGACTTTGTTCTTCTTTGCCGCGGCGACCATCGCCTTGCCTTCCTCGATGGTGCAGCAGGCCGGCTTTTCACAGTAGATGTGCTTGCCGGTTTCGGCGGCGTGAACGACCTGGACGCCGTGCCAGTGGTCTGGTGTGCCGATTACGACTGCGTCGATGTCTTTGCGCATTAGAATGTGGCGATAATCGTGGTAAGCGTCGGTGCCCTCGCCGGCCGTCTTGACGGCGTTGTCGAGCCGTTGCTTGTCGATGTCGCAAACTGCCGCGATGTTGACCTCGCCTGCATCCCGGAACCTTGTGACTTCGCGAAGCAGTCCGCCGCCTCTGCCGCCTACGCCGATATGCGCGGTGGTTATTCGTTCGTTTGCGCCCAGTCTGCCGGGTGCCGCGAGGACTCCGGACGGTATCAGATACGGCACGCTGGCCGCCGCTGCGCCTGCGGCAGTCAGGAACTGGCGCCTGTTGAGTTGTTTTGCCTTTTTCATTGTCTATCACCTTTCTGCATATTCTGTTGCAGGCAATGTGCCGGCGTTGGTCATTTCGTCGGTACGAGCTTCACACACGGATAGCCTTCTACATTCACACCTCGCTTGCGAAGTGACTGGGCTAGGTTGGGCTTGAAATCCTCCGGTGCTATTTCAAATCCAGCCTTCAACGCCTGGACTGCTCTTTGGATCGGAATTCGCTCGAGCGCCATTCGCGCATCCTCGCGAAGGTGCTTGTCCGAGAGCAGTTCGGCGATCGGCTTTATAGCACGCATGCCTCCGATCTCCGAGAGCATCCATAGGACCTCGCGCCGGACCGATACGGGCTGGTCGGCTCCCAGAAGCCCGTATAGCTTGCCCACGACTGCCGTCTTGGCATTGGGTGCCCCCGGCCGGCCTGCGTGGCGCACGATCTTCCACATAGCGCGCTTGGCCGCGCGGGCCACCTCGAGATCCTCGTGTGTCATCACCAGCGCCAGAGGCTGAACCGCTGGAGCACCGACATCGCCTGCGCTCTGCCAGGCCTCAGTGCGCGTCTCGGCGTCACTGTCCTCAATCCTTCTGATTAGCCTTTTTACCCCCCTGTTTCTCCGGGCGGCTCGGGCCTTTCCCGTCATCGTCGCGGCCGCACCGGCTGCAAGTGATGCCTTCTTGAAGTCGTTTGTGGACATGTTCTGTACCCTTTCTCTTTGACGTTTCCAGATGTTATGCGAATCACAGCGGATTGTATAGGTCCCGAAGGGCGCTGTCAACATTGTGTGTTTTGTTGCCATATATAAAGGTGAAGTGGTTCTTGTCAGCTGGTTGCCCAGCGGCAAAAAGCAATAGAAGCGCTATGATAGTACGGGTAAATATGTTGAGTTCAATGCCGGCAGGCAATTCTTGACGCCTGCTTTTGGGCATGATCTGGCTTCGAGAAGGAGGGGGTTTTTTCCTGGGGCACGTTTCTTTAGCCGCCTGCCATGTCTGGAAGTATCTCAAGGCCGAGCATTGTAATGTCGTCGATGTCAGATGGCTCTATTTGTCGATTCTTCATAAGCTCGTTAAATGAGTCCATTAACTCAACAACAGGTGAATCGGTAGCGTTGCAGAAGTCTTGGCAAAAGTCAAAGCGCCCCTGGTCGTTGAAACTGCCTATGAAAGGCTCGGCCCCGTCGGAATACAACAGCAGCTTGTCGCCGGGTTGAAGCTGCACGGTCTCCTGGCCGTAATCAGCCTGCTCGAAGATCCCCAGCAGCGAGCCCCGCACCTGCAGTTGTCTCGGGCGCTCACCTAGCCTGATAATGATAGGATAGGGATGGCCCGCACGTGCATATGTCAATTGCAGTGTCTTTATGTTCAACAGGCAATAGCAGCAGGTGGCAAACTGATAGCCTGACAGCTTCTGCGCGTTCAATCGCAGATTTAGATTCTTAAGAACCTCGGCGGGCGAGAAGACACGGTAATTGGTGGCAACCGTCTCTCGCATGAGAAGGGCTTGTTTTAGAAATATTGTAAGCAATGCAGCGGGCATTCCGTGGCCTACGACGTCGGCCACGTAAAAGGCAATGTGCTGCTCGTCGATCCGGGCCACGTCGTAAATGTCACCGGAAACCCATTCTGCAGGTAAGAACACAGTCGCCCACCGCATCTGATCGGTATTGGGCAGTGTCGCGGGGAGAAAATCCTGTTGGACGAGACCCGCCAAACGAAGCTGCTCAGTCAGGTTGTCCGCTAGCGCTTTTGTCATGCTAAGTTGCTCGGCCAGTCTATTCCTGAAGATTGTGCGTGCAGGCCTTTGTGGAAGCACGGGTTTAACCGCCGCTCCCGATGCACCTTTGCGGCAGGCCAGGTTCAGGCTCACCTGCGTCCACAACTCATCCGTGGAGGCGCCGCTAGTTGGGCTGCTCAAACAGAAGCTGGTCTTCGTCGGGGACAGGCAAAAGCTCCTCACACCCCTCTCCATCGGAGCTGTGAGCAGAACCACGCCTATATGTTCGGTCTCCAGTAATTCGATTATTCGGGCCAATTGCTGCTGGGACGTGACAGAGCCGTGGGTATCGATAATGACAGTTCCTATCAGATCCAGTCTCTTGCGTGCTTCGCCGAACCTCTCCACTGGAAGAAGGATGTAGGATAGGTTCTTTTGTTTGAACAGCCGCCTTATTTCAACCGGAATCGAGTCTTTGTCGGTCAGATACAGAACATCTGTAAGACTCATGGGCAGCTCAACTGCGTTCAATAATCCTTCTGCTTCCATCCTACGAATTTTCCTTGCCTGTTTTATTGGACCGTGCACAGAGCTCGGCCACTAAGACGAGCACGTGCTATTGTCGGCTTATTGCGGGGGCCACTTTCCGTTTTTCGGGCATTTTTTGGGCGTTTTCCTGGATAGGCAGGACCTTATATGTTAGAAGGTCTAGCGCCCAGCCGACGCAGACAAATGCCATCCGAGGCAGGAATCACCGCGGCCGAACCGAGAGCGCAGATTCGACGCAGGCAATAGCTTGATGTTCTGCGACGGGTGGCCCTGAGAGGTTCTACATCAGCCGGCGAAGATTGCCGAGCCGATGCGGAGGATGGTCGCCCCCTCCTCGACTGCTACCTCGTAGTCCGAACTCATGCCCATGCTCAACTCGGTAAACTCGGGGCCGACAATTTTCTCGCCGCGCATCTCGACAAACAGTTCTCTCGCGCGAACGAAACAGGCTCGAACAACGTCCTTGTTATGGGTAAGCGGCGCCATTGTCATCAGCCCGGCCAGTTGGAGATTGGGCAGGCTTTCTATCTGCTCGGCCAGATGCGTCGCGGCACCGACGGGGACACCGTACTTCTGCGGTTCATTTGAAGTATTGACTTGCAGAAGCACCCGGGGTCGTAAGTTGAGTTTGGCCCCGGCAACGCTTATCTCTTCGGCCAGCCGAAGCGTGTCTACTGAGTGAACCAGAGCAGCCAAAGGCAGCGCCTGGCGCACCTTGTTGCGCTGCAAATGGCCGATCAAATGCCAATGGACTTGTTTGGCCACAGCGGGATCGCCATTGGATTGCTGCAGAAAATCCGACACCTGAGCGGCTACCTTCTTCAATTGCTGGACACGGTTTTCTCCCAGTTCGGTGAAACCAAGACGAAGAACCTCCTTGATGGCTTCGATGTTGGCCGATTTTGTTACAATGACGAGCTTAACCTCGTCGGGTGCTCTGCCGGCACGAGCGCAGGCCGAGGCGACAGCTTCCTTGACATGTTTTATTCTTGAGGCAATTTTACTCATAAGGCAATAAACAAGGAGCAAAGATCAAAAAACACAATCCATAAGGGTGCATGAAAACAGCCAAAATAGCAACCTGAGACGTTTATTTCCAGCACAAAAACGATGTGTCCGGAAATTTCGTTGTTTTTTGCCGTCAGCGGAGAATCTCTTCGGCTGGAGTGTCTTTCGCGGTCCGTGCGAACAGGGCAATGCTAACAAAAAAAAAGAAAAAATCGCCATTTTAAGCTTGCATTTGAGGGCCCGAACCTGTATACTAATACTAATCAAAGCAATGTGGGGCGGTAATCGACCCCTTGTAGTTTTGGCGGTTTTCTTTTTTGCCAGTTGACTGGGTGCTCTGAAAGTGTTAGTTTTCCCCAGTTGATCCTTGTGGCCGAATTAATGCCGTCGTTTGGCGGCTCACGAACCTCGGCGAGGCAGTGTGGTTCACCGGTCTCCCCCCCAGCCGGTTCCACCACCTCGCCTTTTATATAGGCACACTTTGAGCGCAATCTGAGGGATTACTGTCCACGGATCTGGACCGTCACCTTTCTGTTTCGAGGCCCGTCGAATTCGCAGAAGAAGATTCCCTGCCACGTCCCTAGTGCGGGCGATCCGTTGCAGATCAGGATTTGCTCGCTGCAGCCTATTAGTGAACTCTTGCAGTGCGCGTCGGAGTTGCCCTCGCCGTGTCGGTAGCCGGCGCGACGTTGAGGCATCAGCTCTTCAAGGGTCAAGAGCATATCGTGAGGAACCGACGGGTCAGCGTTTTCATTTATGGTTATAGCCGCGGTGGTGTGGGAACAGTAGATTATTGCGTCGCCGTTACTGATGCCCGATTGGACGATAAGCGATCGCACCTTACTGGTGATATCAATCATCTGGCTGCGGCTCTTGGTGCTGACTTGAAAGCCTTCTGTCACGATTTTCATTTTTGTCACTCCTTACATCTGCTCGACTACTTCTATGCCCAGCAGCTCATGAAGGCCGTGCTTGATTGTCCTGGCGGTAAGATCGCAGAGCAAAAGCCTAGTAGGTCTCCTATCGGGCCCGGCTCCCAGGACCGGACAGTTCGTATAAAACGCGCTGAATTTCTGCGCAAGCTCAAAAAGGTACATCGTCAGATAGTTTGGTCTGTAGTCAATCGCGGCCGCTTGTATCGCCTCGCCGTAACGAATGAGATGTTTGGCCAGATCCAGCTCGGCCGGGTCGGCCAGTCTAATCTCTGTCACTGCCGCAAGCTCGGCCTCGATATCCAGGTCTTTGCTTTGCGCCTTTCGCTCGATCGACTTTATACGAGCATAGGCGTACTGCATATACGGCGCAGTATTTCCATCCATCGCAAGCATCTTGTCGAAGCTAAATACGTAGTCGCTCGTTCTGTTGTTAGAGTAGTCGGCGTACTTGACGGCGCCGATGCCAACCGCTTTTGCGATCTGGGCTTTCTTCTCGGCCGGCAGATCAGGATTCTTCTCTTCTACGACTGCCATCGCCCGTTCGACTGCTTCGTCGAGCAAATCCTTGAGCTTTACGTTTTCACCCGAGCGCGTCTTCAGCGGCGCTCCATCCTCGCCCAGGACGCTTCCAAACATGACATGCGAAAGCTCAAGATCGTCGCGTGCCCAGCCGGCCATCTTCGCAACCGCAAACAACATCTCGAAGTGAAGCTTCTGCCGCGCATCAGTGACATACACGATGGCGTTGGCCTTCAATTCGTCAACCCGATACCGCAGCGCCGCCAGATCTGTAGTCGCATAAAGATACGCCCCATCCGACTTCTGAATAATGAACGGCAACGGATCACCTTGCTTGTTCTTGAAGCCTTCAGCAAAAGCACAGATCGCACCGTCAGACTCTTTAGCTATGTCTGCTATGATGAGATCCGCAACAACCTCCCGAAGTTTTTCTTTGTATTGGCTTTCACCGCGCACATCCTCCCGCTTCAAATTGACGCCGAGAGTCTGATACATCTCATCGCAGTGGCTGAGTGTAATTTCTTTGGCGTCTCTCCAGGCTTCGTACTCCTGGGCATTGCGCTCGCCGCCTTGCTGCAACATGGCGGTCGTGTGACGCGAGAGCGTCTCGTAAGGTATGAACCCGGCTTGCAAAGTGGGTATCTCCAGCCCCATCTCCGCGGTTGAATCTTCCAGCTCGCTAACATACTGATAAGCCAGCAGCAGTTGCTCCCAAAGCTCGCCGATTTTGCTTCTATCGAGGCCGGTGAGGAAAGGCGCAAATATCTTCTTGCCGTCACCGCGCTCCAAAACGGAGTCTTCACACCAGTCTTTCTCATGGCGGTCACGAATGGCCTGGCAAATAGCTTTCAATTGCTCGCCTTCTCTCGCGGCCGCTTTCAGCTTCTCAAGTTCGTCCGCGTAGTACGGCCTTCCCTCGTGCTTTTCTGCCATGCAAAGGTGCCATAAAGCCAGTATCACTCTGCCGAATTGAGTTCCCCAATCTCCCACGTGGTTCTGGCGGATTACTTTGTGTCCGAGGGCTTCAAGTGTGCGGCAGATGCTGTCGCCGATGATGGTGCTTCGCAGATGGCCCACGTGCATTTGCTTGGCGATGTTGGGACTTGAAAAATCGACGACGATTGTCTTGGGCTCGGTAGTTCTTTGGATGCCGAGATCGGCGGAGGCCTTGTTGATTTCAAGCAGTCTGTCGGCCAGGAACTCTGCT
>Ga0209536_100016833_pt1 | contig 10380 bp, 14 predicted proteins | sample DeeMarSeWOR28_12_FD_187461 | JGI IMG/M metagenome (GOLD analysis project Ga0209536, IMG submission 187461) | Marine sediment microbial communities from White Oak River estuary, North Carolina - WOR-2-8_12 (SPAdes) (version 2) | ecosystem: Environmental > Aquatic > Marine > Intertidal zone >... | reverse complement strand
CCTCTGGGTCGCCGGCGACCAGTTGCGAAAAGGCGCCGCGCTGAACGCAGTACAGATAGCCGAGAAGTTGCTTTAGGGCAGAACACAGGAAACAGGAGACAGGAGCCAGAATGACGTGTCTTGTCCTGTGATAGGTTGTCAGGCAGATGATTCTGAATCCTGAGTTTCATATTCTGTATCCTGTGTCCTGCCTCCTGTATTCTGAACCGCATGCCTCTTCGAAACATACGACTGAAGATCGCCTATGACGGCTACGATTATTCCGGCTGGCAGATCCAGCCGGGCAAGAGGACTGTCCAGGGTGAGCTTGTCGAGGCGGTCTCGAATCTTTTCGGCAAACGCACCTATGTTCACGGGGCGAGCCGGACCGATGCCGGTGTCAGCGCGCTCGGACAGGTAGGTCTTTTCGAAACCGACTCGCCCATACCCACCGAGAATCTGGCCAAGGCGATCACCGATAAACTGCCGGCCGACATAGCCGTGCTCGATGCGGCCGAAGAGGCGTGGGGCTTTGACCTGATGAGTTCGGTCACGACCAAGCTCTACCGCTACACGATTTTCACCGGACGGACCCGGCCGGTCCTGAACATTCGACACTGCTGGCACCTGCCCACAAAGCTCGACGTCGGGGCCATGTCCGAAGCGGCGAAACTCCTCGTCGGCAAAAAGGATTTCAAATCCTTCGCATCGGCGGCTGACAAGAGGCAAAGTTCGGTGCGAACAATATTCCGCTGCGATGTCACCTCTGACGATGATTCCGTTTACGTGGATGTCGAAGGCGACGGTTTTCTGTATAATATGGTCAGGAATATCGTAGGCACTCTGGTGGACATCGGCACAGGCAGATGGGAGCCCGACAAGATAGCAGAAATCCTTGAGGCAAAGAGCCGAACAGCCGCGGGCCGACTGGCGCCACCTCAGGGATTGTGCCTGATGTGGATAAGATATTAAGAAGGCAGAATGAAGCCTTTTTTGTCATTCCTGCGAAAGCAGGAATCCATTGTTAACGATGTACTTATCGTAAGATCAGTTATCTGTCTTGGCGTTTACTTGATTCCCGCTTTCGCGGGAATGACAGTGGGCAAGTCGACTTTGTGAAAGACCGGCAGAGCAACTGTTGGAGTTGTATTGAAGACCGTCCATCTCATAACCCGATTGATTCTGGGTGGGGCGCAGGAGAACACCCTCATTACCTGCAAGCTTCTCGCCGAGCGGGGGCATGATGTCACTCTGATCACCGGGCCGGCCCTTGGGCCTGAGGGTGAGCTTTTCGAGCAGGCGAAGGGGCAGGGCTATAAGGTCGTTGTCATCGACAGGCTGCGCCGGGCGATCCATCCCTACAATGATGCCGTGAGCTACTTCCAGATCAAGAAGCTACTGCGCGAGTTGAAGCCTGATATTGTCCACACTCACTCGGCCAAGGCCGGGATATTGGGTCGCTTTGCAGGTCATGCCCTGAAGGGCAAGTGGGGCGAGAATCTACCGGCTGTTGTCCACACTATCCACGGGCTTGCCTTTCATCCGTATCAGAGCGGACTTCTCAACAAATTCTACATCGCGATAGAAAAGTCGACAGCAAAGCGAACGGATTTCTTCGTCACTGTCGCCGACGCGATGACGGCACAGGCGACGGCCGTTGGGATCGGCACGCCCGAGCAATACGTCACCGCCTATTCGGCTATCGAGGAAGATGATTTCCTAAAGCCCATCTCACAGCAGCGCAGAAGTGACTTCAGACAAAAGCACGGGATCGCCGACGATGCGGTCGTGCTCGTTAGCATTGCAAGGCTTTTTATGCTCAAGGGCCATGAATACATCGTTGAATCGGCGAAGGAGCTTTCGAAACGCTTCGACAACTGCGCGTGGCTCTTTGTCGGAGACGGCAATCTTTCGGAGCAGCTCAAGGAACAGGCGCGTCAGTTCGGATTGGCCGACAGAATCAAATTCGCGGGCCTTCTGCCACCCAGTGAGATCCCTCTCGCTATACAATCCTCGGACATCCTCGTACACTGCTCGCTGCGGGAAGGATTAGCGCGGGCACTGCCGCAGGCGATGCTGTGCGGCAGGGCGGCGATATCTTTCGACGTGGATGGTGCCAGGGAAGTAGTGAACGAAAATACCGGAAGACTGATCGAACCGAAGAATGTCGAGCAGTTGACAGAAGCCTGCGCGGAATTGATCGAAGACAAGGATCTGAGGGAACGACTCGGCGAGCAGGCGAGGGAATCGGTGAAAAAGAAATTCGCACCGGATACGATGGTCGATACGATCGAAGAAGTCTATCGCAAACTACTGGGCACCTGAACCAGGAGAATCATCCTGCACGTAGGAGGTCGTCGCACATGACAGATAAAGTCCGTTCCTGCTGGTGGAATTGTTACGCTCCGGACGACAAGAGCGCTGCCGACGACGAGGAACTGGTAGGTATAGATGCGATGGAAGACGCAATTGCTCCTTTGGACGAGCAGACCACAGCAATAAGGCGGCTCATCACCCGCTTCGAGCTGTGCTATCGCGCTGCCGACGAGGAGGCTGAGCGAATCGCACGCGCCATCAGCACGGGCATGGTCCCGGCCGACTCGAACGAGCGTGCGCGCGAGCGAAAGGCCGAGCTGGAGAACAGCTACCGAATTTTGTCGCAGTGGTGTGAGAATCAGAATGTGGAGGACGTCGACCTCAACGTAGGCGGCATCTCGGCTGAGACAGTCGCCGGCTTCATCGGCGAGCCAAGCCCGCTCAAGATCTGGCAGGTGCAGCGAGTCGTCGAGAAAATCGGCGAGGCGCTGGATCCGAGCCGGCGCTACTACAGAATGGCCTTGGATGTCGGAGATTACGGTGAGACGGGAACGGGCTCAGTTGGTGATCATTACAAGGACAATGCCGATTTCCTCGAAAAGACCAGGAAGACAGCAATACATGATACACTGGAGGGGCGAAAGTCGAAGGTCTCTCTCGCGATGGCTGTGGACCTTCTGGAGCCGTGTCACTGGGATTTCGTCGGAGCGCTGGTGGCGATCTTTAAGGCGATCGGCGGAAGTCTCCAGCCCGCGCCTGCCTTCGCATGCTGTGCTCCAAATGTCAAGCTCAGCCCGCTGTTCGACAGAGTGAAGATCATCTCGAACACACTGGGCGCCTTCTGGAAGAATGAGAACAGGGCCGAAGAAATTGACGGCGACCTGCTGGCGGCTCTGGGAGAGCCGACGCCGACGAAACGCTGGCTCGCCGCATCGCTCGACAAGACGATAAGATTGCAGTTGAGTCTTCCGTTCGATGTTGACCCGGGCTGAAAGAGAGGCTGAGGATTACATGAAACGCCACACGGAAAAATTGCAGTTGTGCTGTTGTGTTCTCATATGCACGATGATTGTTCGGAGCGCAGTCGCTGAGAAGATATTTGTCAACGGCAGAAACGGCAGCGATGGAAACCTAGGTACGGAGGAAAGACCGGTCAGGACGATGAAACGCGCGGCGGAGATGGCGAATGCCGCAAAAGGAACCGGCCCCACTACGATCAAGATAGCTCCGGGGACGTATACCCTGACCGAAAGTCTGGAGTTCAACGGCACGCGTCGATACACAAGAAAAGAGCGGCTGGTGATCGAGGCGACAGTTCTGCCCGACGAGCCGCGGTGGAGGCCCGGGATGATGCCGACCATATTATCTGTCGAAGACCCGCGAAGAGACAGCAATCTGGCCGGACTGACCGCAACCCACGGGATGAAAATAGGCGTAAGTCATGTGACGATACGCGGACTGAAGTTTCTTGGCAACCCTCTGTTGCGAAACTGGCACTTGTGTGTCGCACGCACGGGGAATGATCTCGACGACCTGGTTGTGACGCAATGCGTGTTCGCAGGTGACGCCGATGTAATCGATATTAACTGTGCCGTGCTGGCCACCGGTGACGGGTTTGTCGTCGATCACTGCATCTTCCGCAACTGCAACGCCGGTGCCGTCTTCTGGGACGGCCCACAGGGCGTTATTGGCAAGGGCTGTTCGATGAGATACTGCATTGTCGATGGCGCCCGCATCTCAGGGGTCTGGACGTGTCAGACGGCGGAAGATTTCGAATTTCATCACAACATTTTGACGCGCAGCGAATATTTCTGGATGCGAAAAAAAATAGACAATCCGAGGCGTTACACAATCGCCGATTGCCTTGTCGCCGGCAACAAGAATTACTCCGGATACGGCGTCGAAATGGGGCCGACCGACCTGACAGGGCCCGAAGTCACCTATGAAGAAACAAACATCAACAAGAAGGGGCCGGTGGTCTTCGTGAGAGACAAACGAAAGAGGAGCTATCTCCATGTTGCTGCCGGCACCCCGGGAAGTGACCTGGGAGCGGGGTTGTTCACCGAATAGCGGCCAATAGAGTCGGTCTTTCCGGAAAAAACCGAGCCGGCTGCAAAAAAATTCTCAAACAGCAGATCGAACGGACTTCTTTCCGTAACTCTTTATTTTGCAGATGTTTAACCATACGATAGCCGCCGAGAATCTGCCGTCTCTCGGGAATTTTCCGAAAAAGTCGGCAACATATTTGCATTTCGGGCGTTTATACTATAGACTGGTTTGCAGCACAAACTGATATGGGCGGCAAACATGGTTGTGTTTTGGGAGATTTGCCATGAGCAAACAGATAGACGTGGCAGGCATCGAGCGGAAGACCTTTGCAGATTCTCAGCAGGATGGCTTGCTGGAGTTGGTGATGGGCGTCTGTATGGTCGCGATATCGACTCGCCTGTTTTCTCGCGTGCTGGTCGTGATGCTGGTTCTTCCGGTGATCCTGTTCCATCCGTTTCTCGAAGCGATGAGAAAGCGGTTTACGTACCCCCGAATAGGATATGTCAAACTCATCCCGGACAAGCCGAAGGAGGTCATCACCGGCATCTTCCTGGTCTCGATTGCCGTGCTTGCCATACTTGCGATTGCGTTTCTCATCTTTGGCGGCATACGAGACTTCGATCTGTGGCTCAGATGGTGTCCTTTCTGGGGCGGGACTGTTCTGGCCGGCATGTTCAGCTCGTTTGCGTCCAAATCAGGAACGTCCCGGCATTATGTCTTCGCCGCGTGGTCCCTTCTTGCGGGTATCATACTGTCCTTGGTCACGTTCAATGCAACTGAAACCGGAACCCTGTTGTACTTTGCCGTCATGGGAGCGCTGCTGATTCCGTTCGGATTGATACGTTTTGCGGCTTTCCTGCGGGCGCACCCCAAACCCCTGGAGGAGACACAAAATGATCTCGTCGGTTGACATGAGGAAGGTAGAGCGAGGGTCACACCTCGCCATTCGGCGGGACGGCTTGTCGGATATATGCAGCGGGCTCATGCTCGGATTTATGGCCCTCTTCTTTTTGGACTTCAAGTACGCGGGAGCCCTGATCGTCGGTTGCTCAATGCAGACGATTATCCTGCCAATGTGCAGGAGAATGATCACATATCCGCGCGTGGGTTATGTCAAGTTCCGAGGACGCGCGAATATGTGGCAACTGATAGTATGGGATATTGTCGTGCCGCTCGCCGTGATAGGCCTGATCATATGCGTCGGCATCTGGATGAGGCGGTTACTTCCCGTTTGTACAGGGGTGCTTCTGGCTGGCCTGGCTCTGCCGGGCGCTCGGCTCACCGGATACATCCTGGATTACGTGCTTGTCGGTCTATTCTTGCTGAGCGGAGTGGTGGGCCAGCTAATGGTATGGCTCGGCTATGCTCCGGGCACAGCCACCGCGTATCAATTCTGGGCACTGGCTGCCGTCCTGATAGCCGTCGGGCTGGCCGAGTTGATCGGTTTCTTCCACGAACATCCTTCACCTGAACAGGAGACAGATGATGACATTAATTAATCTTACAGACATCGAGAAGAAGGCGTACAGGTCCACGTTCCAGGACGGCATCTGGGACATCTTCCTCGGCCTCACCTTGTTGATTCTTGCCGTCGGTGCGCTACTCTCGAACAGAGGAATGCCGGAGGGCCGGCAGATGACGGTTCTCGTTGGACTACAGGTGGCGGCAGCAGTCTTCTTCATCGCAGGCAAGAAACGTATAACGGTCCCGCGGATGGGCTTCGTCAAGTTCGGTCCGCAGCGCAAACGCAAAATAACGAAATCTCACGTTGTCTTGCTGGGCTCGGTTGTCGTCGGAGCTGTGGCATTTCTGGTCGTTTCTCTGGCGATGCGGGAGACACGGGCTGAGTTGCTAGATTTCATGCCTCTGGCCTGGGCGGTCAATGCGATGGTCGTCTTCAGCCTGTTGGCCCATTATCTGGATTGCCCTCGCCTGTACGGATATGGAGTGCTGTTCGCCCTGCCGGTACCGGTTGACGCGGCGATAAAGACCTTCGCCGGCGTGAATCTGAGTCCCGTGGCATTTGCCGTCCCGGCGATTGTCATGCTGGCAATAGGGGGGGTGCTTTTGGGCAGTTTCTTACGTAGATATCCCAGACCTGAGAGGGGAATGTCCGATGGCAACTGAAATTGATCTCAAGACAATCGAGCAGGAAACACGCATGGTCCTTCATCAAGATGGTTTGGATGAGATTCTGGTCGGGGTCTCGCTGGGGATAATGGCGGTGTTCTTTCTGGACTTCAGACTTTCGATCGCGCTGATTGCCGGCTGCATAATACAGATTCTTGTCAAGCCTGCGTGCCGACGACGAATTACCTACCCCAGGGTGGGTTACGCGAAGCTGAATGAGGCCGCAGGTCAAATTATAAGCCGGGCCAAACTTGCGATTGCCGCCGGGCTGGTCGCTGGAGGGCTGGGGTTATTCTTTATCTCGGAGCTACGCTGGTTGCTGCCCCCGTACCTTGGGATTGTGCTGGCAGGCATTACTTTTGTTCAGGTCCGGCGAAACGCGCATGCTTACGATTATCTCGTCGTCGGTCTGTTTCTGGCCAGCGGTCTTTTGGGATTGCTGCTTATCTCGCTGGGCTGTAATCCGGGACTGGCTACAGCCGTGCAGGGCTGGGCTCTGGCGGGACTTCTGATTCCTGTCGGCGCAGTCAGGCTGGGCCTCTTCCTGCACAAATACCCCAGATCGGCAGAGGAGACAGATGATGACTAGAATTGAGCTAAGACAGATTGAGCAGAAAGCTCGTAGAGCATTTCAGCAGGATGGCCTCAATATACTCTTTGCCGGCGTTGCTCTGGGGATTTTCGCAATTTTCTTCATTGACGTTCGGCACGGATGGGTGTTCGCACTGGGCATCGCCCTGGCCGTTTCCATGCCGCCATTTTTCCGCCGGCAATTTGTCCATCCCCGGATCGGATACGCACGGTTCACGCAATCAAAGGGAATGGGAAGGCACGTAGCAACGATATGTCTGGCCGTGATATGTCTGTTACTATTCTATTGTCTGGGCAAAATAGAGCGTTTCAACCGGCTGATGCCTCTTTACCTCGGCACGGTGTTTTCTGCGGCAGCCCTTGTCGCAGCGATCAAGTCCGGACTGAGCCTGTACTATGTGCTTGCCCTTGTTCTGTTACTGAGCGGGCTCGCAGGTCTAGGCTTCACAATCAAAGGTTGTGCTGCGGGCTGGGTCGTTGCCTTTCAACTCTGGGCCCTGGCTGTGATTCTGACTTTCGTTGGACTGGTTCAACTTCTCTATTTCCTGCGCAGAAATCCCAGGAGGTCGACAGAGGAGAGCAATGGCAAAGGATGAAATCAGTAGAGAAAGCCTTCAGCCGCTGTCGGACATCGATCGTGTGATTCATGAGCCGGCCCGGCTGCTGATCCTGGCATATCTTTCGGTTGTCGAAAGCGCGGACTTTCTCTTCCTGATGAACCAGACCGCCCTGACACGCGGAAATCTGTCCTCACATCTGAGCAAGCTCGAAACCGCCGGCTACATTGAGATCAAGAAGGAATTTGTGGAGAAGATCCCGCGAACGCTTTTGCGTCTTACCGACGAAGGCAGAACGGCGTTTCAGGAGTATCAGTCCGACATGAAGCAGGTGCTTGACAGCCTGTCTCAATGATGATCTCTTCTTCTGCCCCGGCCAGAAGGAGCGAAACGAGGAATCTTGCCCATGCTCTCTTTTCACTGACGGTCGGCTTTCCACAATTTCCGCTCTGTCGGGTCGCTTTGCACCACATCCGAGCGGATTCTCTCCACGATTTCCGGTGTCCGCCGCTGTTAAAGCCACTATAGATGCCGAACGATGAATTTGCAGGATGGTGTTTGAGTTAGCGGCAAAACGTGTTACAATGGGGCCTGTCAGTCCGCTGGCGAAAATGTGCGCACAATGACGTTCTTTACGAAATGCTGGAGGAAGTGCCATGAGCGAGGTGTGCGTGACGGAACTTAAACCGCAGGTAGTAATAGGGATGTGGAAGCGCGGTACGTATGCCGAGGCCGGCGTGATGATCAAGGAACTTCGTAAGTACGCTGAGGTCAGCGGCGCCGAGATCAGCGGCCCGCCCATTTTCATATGTCACGAGACGCCGCGTCAGGCGGTCAAGGCTAATGAGGAAGCCACGGCCGACGTCGAAGTGGTCGTGCCGATTTCAAACGTAGTTGATGGCCAGGGCTCCATAACGTGCTACGAGATCCCGGGCGGGCAAATGGCAAAGATTGTACATAGGGGGCCGTATGAGAAAAGCGCCCCGACGTACAAGAAGCTGTTCGAGTGGATCGCGGCCAATCACAAGAAGGTGGCCGGACCGACCAGGGAAGTCTATCTGAACGATCCGCGAGAGGTTTCGCCCGAAGAGATACTGACCGAAATATACGCGCCGATAGCGTGATGGCTGCGGCGCCGCCTACTTTGAACATGAGGTATCCATGAAGACACTTACCAAAGAGATCTGGATGAACGTGCCGCAACGCCGGGCCATTGTCTCTATTCACAACGAGGTGGAGAGACTCGTTGCCGAGAGCGGCGTCAAAGACGGCTTCGTCTTGGTCAACGCTATGCACATAACGGCGTCCGTATTTATCAATGATAACGAATCCGGCCTGCACCATGATTACGAAGTGTGGCTCGAAAAGCTGGCGCCCGAAAAACCTCACGGCCAGTATCGGCACAACGGCTACGAAGACAACGCCGACGCTCACATGAAGCGGCAGGTAATGGGCCGCGAGGTCGTGGTCGCAATCACGGACGGCACTCTCCATCTCGGCCCATGGGAGCACATCTTCTATTACGAGTTCGATGGCAAACGAAAGAAGAGACTCCTTGTGAAGATCATCGGCGAGTAAGTGACCTGATGGCGTTGTTGTTGTTCCTATCCCAGGTGTTCGTAATATCGCTGTCGGGTGTGATGGCGCCCGGGCCGGTGACAGCGGCGGCGATTGGCATGGGGGCAAGGTCGCGATTCGCCGGCTCGCTTATTGCCGTCGGGCACGGGGTTATCGAGTTTCCACTCATAATCCTGATCGTGCTGGGCGCCGGCAAAGTGTTGAAATTGCCGGCCGCGCAGATCGCGATCGGGCTGGCGGGCGGGATCATCCTTCTCGTGATGGGCATCGGCATGCTGAAGGCACTGCGCTCGGCTGAGCGGGCCGAGGCTCCACTTGCCGGCGGCACTCCGGTATTGACCGGCATACTTCTAACCGCGACCCAGCCCTATTTTCTGCTCTGGTGGGCGACCGTCGGATTGGCGCTTGCGACTCAGGCTGCGGATCTGGGGATGTGGGCGTTTGCGCTTTTTGCGATGGTTCACTGGGTGTGTGATTTTGTCTGGCTCAGCGTCCTGTCGTGGGCGAGTTTCAAGGGCTCGACCGTACTGGGCCCTCGGATTATGCGAATTGTGCTGATGGTCTGTGCTTCGGCTCTGGTTGTTTTTGGCATATGCTTCGTCTTCAGGGCGGCAACAACACTAGCCGATCACTTCTGACGGACTCGGCGTTTCGACCTCGCATTCCTGCTCAATCACATCCATGCCGATATTCAAAGTCTCTTTCAGAGTATGCCGGGCCAGGACCCTGCGCTGAGCCTGAGATACCTTCTTGATGCTGGGGGCCCATTCGGTCGTTGACTGGGCAAATCCCGCCGCAGTCGTCGCTTCGGCAAGCTCCGACAATCTCGTATTCGCCGGGTCTTTGGCCGGGAAGTAACCAATCGTCGGATCGGATGTCCTGACCACGAGCCCGCAGTTGACAAGGTGATCGAGGATCTTCTCGCCGAACTCGCCGGGAAGATCCAGCTTGCCGCATATCACCTCCGGCGCGACCGGGGACTGGTTGTTCTCGAACGCCGTGGCGATCTCTCTGACAATATTGATCAGAGTAAGATCGTTGGCAATGAAGTATTCCTGGGTTTCCTTTGCGGCGGCGATCTCAGCGGCGTCGAGGGTCTTCAAATGCTGCGTGGTGAATGTCAACTGCAATCCGAACAGGACAATGAGGCACGTAATATAGATCCACAGAACCGTCATCG
>Ga0209536_100016832_pt1 | contig 10380 bp, 10 predicted proteins | sample DeeMarSeWOR28_12_FD_187461 | JGI IMG/M metagenome (GOLD analysis project Ga0209536, IMG submission 187461) | Marine sediment microbial communities from White Oak River estuary, North Carolina - WOR-2-8_12 (SPAdes) (version 2) | ecosystem: Environmental > Aquatic > Marine > Intertidal zone >... | reverse complement strand
TACCGCGGACCACGGCATCCTCGAGACAGCCTTCAGGGATGACGGCTCACCCAACCTCAGCCACACCTGCAACCGGGTGCCGTTTCTCCTAGTCGATCCCGAAATCTCGGGAAAAAGCGACGCTTTAAAAAGAGACGGCACCCTGGCGGATGTGGCGCCGACCGTGTTACAGGTCATGGGCATCCCCAAACCGAAATTGATGAGCGGCCAAAGCCTGCTCAAAGACCATGTCTTCCCGGCTCAAAAAAGGAAAGCGCTTCTGGTGATTTTAGACGGCTGGGGCCTGGGACAGCCGGACGAGACCAATCACATTTTTCTGGCGGATACGCCGGTGTGGGACCGGTTGCTCCGCCAGCACACCTTTGCCCGGCTCGAGGCATCCGGTAAAGCGGTCGGTTTGCTGGAATGGAAACAGGGCAATTCAGAGGCCGGGCATCAGACCATCGGTGCCGGACGGGTGGTTGTGCAGGACGATGCCCGGATTGATCTGGCGATTGAAGACGGCGCTTTCTTTGAAAACCCCGTGTTTTCCGAGGCGATGGCTGCCGTTGCAAAACAAAAAAGCGCCCTTCACCTGATCGGGCTTTTGTCCGAAAAAAGTTCTCACGGAAGCATCGGCTACCCCCTGGCGCTTTTAAAACTTGCCCGGGACAAACGGCTCGACGAGGTTTATGTCCACACGATCCTGGACGGCCGCAGCACCAAGATCAAAAGCGCACCAACCTTCCTGAAAAGACTGCAAAAAGAAATAAATACGCTGGGCATCGGGGAGGTTGCTTCGGGCATGGGCAGGGCGTTTGCGCTGGATCGAGACGGTGATTACCAAAAAACCAAGCGCGCCTATGATGCCCTTGTTTTCGGCATCGGGAGGAAAGTGCCGATTGAAAATAAGCCCTGATTTTTTTTCCAGCCTTTACCTTCAATCATTTTTTGGCCGCATTGAAAAATTCCGCCGCTGCATCGCTCAGGAGCTTCGTGAGATGGGTATAGGTATAGCGGATGCCCTTTTCCAAAACAGACCTGATGTTTGTGGTATTTCCCGGCGTGCCGGAAGTTTTGCCGGCAGCGGCTATTTTGGTAAACGTGCTGTCGATCGCCTTGGCCACTGGGGCTGCTTTCGGATTTCCGGGAAATCCCATTGACAGGGAAAGATCCGAAGGGCCGATAAAGAAAACATCGACCTGCTCAACCGCTAAAATTTCGTCGACATTTTTAATTGCTTCAGCTTCTTCGATCTGGACACAAACCAGCGTTTCCCTGTTCGAGGTGTTGACAAAATTTTCCACAGACCCACCGAACCCGTACTCCGCCGGGCGGGTTCCGGCAGCCAGCCCTCTGCTGCCAAGGGGGTGATACTTCACCGCTTCCACCACCTTACGGGCATCTTCCGCCGTATTGACATGGGGCACCTGGACACCCATAACTCCCCGGTCCATTACGTTAAGGATCTCATGGGACTCCTTGGTCCTCGGCCGGGCGATAGCCGTGATGCCGGAGGCTTCGGCCGCCATCGTCAGTATCTCCACTGTTTCGAGGGAAATGGTTCCATGCTCACAATCGATCAGCACCCAGTCAAAGCCCAGCTTCCCGGCCATTTCAACCAACTGCGGCGATGGAATCATGATTGAAAGGCCGAATACAGGTTCCCCCGCAAAGAGCTTGGCTTTCATCTTGTTGGGTTTCATTTAACACTCCTTGATTTAATTGAGCTGTTTTTCCATAAAGCCGACGACCTCGTCTATCGAATCGGGTTTTTCCGGAAAAACCTCCTTTAAGCCCAGCTTGCATGAGCGTTCAAAGAAGGCTTCCGTGCAGGCCGTTAGAAGCGGCTCTATGTCCATTTCCCGCAAAACCGCAGCGACTTGTTTCATTTCATGGTAACGTCTTTCGTGGGCGACTGCATGCGTCTTAACCCAGTTGCCAGCGATAATATCAAATGTGTTCTTGGCGAACAACCCATTGATCTCCTGCCAGAGGTCTTCTTGGATGCCTGCCCGCCTGCCCGCGATGAGAAGTTCAAGAATAAGCGCTTCAAGTCCTTTAGAAAAAATGCTCCTGAGCATTTTAAAGGTGGACGCCTTTCCAATCTCGGGACTGTAATAGGTTGCATTTAGACCTAATTGCGTGAGTGTTTCAGCAGTTTCCGCGCCTCTTTTACCCGCTGTAAGTATATGCGTTCGAGTCCCGGTGACTCCGATCGCCCCGAGGATAGCCCCCTCAACAAAGTCTGCACCGGATGAAAGAATGCTCTGGGCGATCAATTTTTTTAGCGAAGGGGCGGTTGCATTTAAATCCAAAAAGATTTGACCGGTATCAAGATAATCAGCACAGGCTTGGGCCGCTTCTTTTGCCACGTCGGTAGTGACAACTGAAAGGATAAGGTCGGCCCTAGAAACTGCATCTGCAAGGGGTAGAAAGACTATTTTTTCACTACGAGCGCGATTTCTCAGATTTTCCAGACCATTTTTCTGTTCTAAAAGAATATCGTAAGCATACACCGCTGCGCCCTTTTGACTGAGTGCTGCCGATATAATTGAGCCGACTTCTCCAAAACCGATAAAAGTGATTTTAATTGCAGGCATTGACCGGCCTCCTCTACAATGAATTGTCGATTCGCACCTTCAGACAAGTTGTCAATATTTGAATTTTATCCGCCTCTCAAAAGATTGTTTTCCCACCCAGGATTTTTTCCGCCTATTCAATCAGCGCTTCTTCTTTTCCAATATCCACGGTAGTCGCCCCCGCCAGGCTGCAGCGGGCATCAAGGAACTCCGTTTGTCGATCTTTTTTAGGTGTTTTAAAGTTTTTCGAAAAAGCAGGCGTTAATTACAGTGAAGCAGAATCGAGGAAAGGCAGGACCATACCGTATATACCAGAACACCTCGACATCTTGTCATCATCATAATATTAAATCATTGATTTTAGCGTGACACGGTCCAGTTGATCAGCGGCATCCTTGGCCTTGTCGGAAACCAGGGCGATGGTGTCCAGGCAGAGTTTTAAGTGGATTTTACGGCTGAATTCCAAAGAAGAGGTGAAGATCTTTTTGGTCAGATCCCATTCAATTTGGTCTACGTCCGACTCCTTGAGACCCACCTCTCTGGCATGCTGGCGGGAGACCTCGATCGGGCACTCGCCTCTCGTAAAACACAAAAGGGCCTCTTTAAGGGGCTTGATAATCCCGAGGGATTCCTTGCTGGCGGTAAGAAAAAAAGGCTTTAAAGCAGCCGGGACCTGCGGACGCTGATTTAAAAAGAAATCACAGCAGTCTTCACCGGCGTTGGCGACTTCGTCAATACTTTCAACCAGGCTGTAGATATCGTCTCTAATTCGGGGCAGAAAGGCACCGTAATACAGCTTGTTGCGGATGTCATACCTGACCAGGTCGGCATTGGTCTCGATCTTGTCGGTTTCCAGGGAAAGTTTCTTGGCTTTCAGCTTATCCTCCGCCAGATAGGCGTCAATGGTTTCGATGGCGGTCAGAAGACACGTCTCGACAATTTCGGCATGTTTTTCAACTAGTTCGATTACCTCTTTTTCCTTTTTAAAGAACATCCCCTTTTCTCCTTGATCTTGATGTGCTTAAGCCGAACCTCCTTTAACATATTATACGCCGGAACCGCTTAAAGCAATATAAATTCGCATCAGCAGGTAAGCGGTTATACCGCTGGACAGTGGTGTGGAAATCCATCCGATGCCGATTTCCGCAAGTGTCCGCAGCCTGACGGTTTTTGCCCCCTTTTTCAGGCCGATGCCGGTTACTCCCCCAACCACGGCCTGGGAAGAAGAAACCGGCACCCCCACCTGCGTAAACAGATGCACCGTAATTGCGGCTGAGAGAGAAGATATAAAGGCCGAGAAGCCGTCTAAATCAACGATTTTTTTTCCGACCGTGTCCATGACTTTTTTACTGTACGTCAGTACGCCGGAGGCGATACTCAGGCTGCCGATCAGGGCGGCTTCAAACGGACTCAGCATACCTGAACCCACATAAACCCCGGTCACATTGGCCACGTTGTTTGCGCCTAAAGAATAAGATCCGTAGCAGCCGGCAAATATCAGGGCGATCTTAATAAAAATATTTCGCAGGCGGATATTCAGCAAAAACTTTTGAAACAGCTGACCCAAAATCGAATACAGGAAGAAACTGAACAGCAGGGCGCCGATGGGGGTAAACACCCAGCAGATGACAACTTTATAGAGTTTGGTAAAATCGGGAATACCCGAAATCATGCCGATGCCCAGCACCGCCCCCATGATGGCCTGTGAAGCGGAAACCGGCAAGGCCAAGAAGGAAAAGATGCCGACACACAGGCCGGCGGAAAAGGCGGCAATAAAAGCCCCCATGTGTGTCAGTTGGGACATATTGCCGACGGTGTCCATGGATTTATAACCTTCGACCAGCGCACCGAGGATGACGAAAATGGAGATCAGAATGACGGCGGTGCGGTATTTGACAACCTCCGCAGCCACACCGGTACCGAAAAGATTGGCCGAATCATTGCTGCCGAGCGCCCAGCCGATAAATATGCCGCCGGTTAATTTCCACATGAGTATCGATACGAGGGGAGTCGGTTATGTGCGGGGCAAAAGGTATAATAATTTTCCAATTTTGCCTTTTTTTCTTCCCCCAAAATCTTCCTTTTTTTTAGTTTTTTTCGAGCTGTTCGCAGCACCCGTGTGTTTTTAAAGGTCCTTTCCGGTCTTTTTGAGCGTTATTTTTTGCTGCGCTCGCGCCACTGCTTGAGCAGGGGGTAAATAAAGGACAAAAATGCGAGCGTCAGCATGATCAACGCCAATTTGTCTTTTAAAAAGATGGTATATCCCCCCATCATTACCGCGCGCCGATAGTTGTCCTCAACCATGGTCCCCAGAACAATCCCCAAAACCACCGGCGCGACCGGATATCCGTAACGCTTAAAAATCCAGCCGACAATCCCGAAGCCGATGCAAGCGGCCACGTCGAACATCGAACTTTTCACCGCAAAGCTGCCGATGATGGCGATGGCCAGTATCATCGGGTACAGAATTCCGTCCGGAACCGAAACAACTTTGATAAACAGCCGGTTTCCATAAAGCCCCATAAACAGCATGAAGATGTTGGCCACGATCAGCGCCGAAAAGATTCCATAAACAATATCCGGATTGTCCCTGAACAAAAGCGGTCCGGGAACCAAATCGTGCAGCATGAAGGCGCCCAAAAGGACCGCATCGGTTGCGCTGCCCGGTATCCCCAGCGCCAGCAGCGGAACGAGGGCGCCGCCGACGGAACTGCTGTTGGCGCCTTCGGCTGCCGCAACGCCCTCCAGGCAGCCTTTGCCGAATTTTTCGGGCTCCTTGCTGGCCCGTTTGGAAATGTCGTAGCTGATGAAAGAGGCAATCGTCGCGCCGGCGCCCGGGAAGATGCCTATGATGGTGCCGATGATGGACGACCGAAGGATGGTGCCCTTGATTTCCATGAATTCTTTTATAGAGGGGAGCTTGTTGTCTATTTTATCCAGCGTGCGGGCAAGCCCCGTCCATTTTTCGACTTTTTCAAAGACCACACTCACAGCAAATAGGCCGATTAAAGCCGGGATCAGCGTAAAACCGTCGTAAAGCATGTCGCTGCCGAAGGTAAAGCGGGAGAATCCGGAAATCGAGTCGATACCAACGGTTTTGACGAGCAGACCGAAAAGGATGGCCAGCAGGGCTTTGATAATATTACCTCTGCCCATGGAGGCAACCGTGGCCAGTCCAAAAAGCGCCAAGGCAAAATAATCGGCCGGGCTGAACTTGAGGGCTATGCGTGCCAAGGGTACCGCAAATAAAATAAGGATGGCCACCCCGATTGCCCCGCCGATGGTGGAGGCAATCAGGGCTGTCCCCAGGCCTTTCCCCGCTTTGCCCTGCAGCGTGAGGGGATAACCGTCAAAAGCCGTCACGGCCGCTGCCGGGGTGCCCGGCGTGTTGATGAGCACGGCGGTTATCGAACCCCCGTAATTCGTCGCAATGTAAATCGAGGTGAGCAGGATCAAGGCCAGGCCGGGGGGCATGGTGTAGCTGAAGGGGACCAGGAGGGCAACGGCGGTTGAAGGGGACAGCCCGGGCATGGCACCGGCCAGAATACCAAAGATTACGCCCACGACGATGGCCAGTATCGGTTTCCAGCCGAGCAGCGAAGCAAAACCCATCAACAGGCTGTCAAGCAGGCCCATAAAGCAGCTCTCTTTCCCGCGCAATTAAAAGCAAATGCTTGAGTCGGTTTAATTAATATTTTGCCTTTTAGTAAAAATATTCAAAATAGCCGAGCGGGAGCTGAATGAATAAAATTTTGTAAAAAACCACGTAGGAAAAAACCACCCAGCCCCCTGCTACCAGATAAATGATCAATTTTTTTCTGTATGAAAGAATGTGCATTAAAAGGACCAGAAAAAGAAAAGTGCTTAAAAAATACCCCGCAATCTGCATGGCAAAATAGTACGCCACCAGCAGGCCGATGATCATGATTAAGAAACTGACCCGGCCGAGTTCGGGGTCAGGGGCGACAGTACCGCGCCGAATCTGATACAAAATGACCAGGCTGAGTAAAATTGTCCAGAAAATCCAAAGATTCGGGACGGCATCCGGGCCGACATCTTCTTCCGGAAAGCTGAAGGTGATGGCAAAAAACAAGATAGAAAGGGCGATCAATCCGCAGGGAAGAAGAATATTGCCCAGATATTCTTTCTTCCCTGAACGGCAAACAGCGAAACCTATGCCGAATAAAGACAGAAGCAATAAGGCGATTAAAAGTTTTAGCCCGAAGCCATCACTGAAAAATGCTAACATACACAGCCGTCCACTCAGCAAATCATAAGATAAAAAGAATTTGCGGCGTAATCTAGCCCGACTGCCACAGGATTCTACTTTAAAATGCCAAGATCCTTTAACGTGGCTGTAAACTCGGCGGCATCTTTTTGGATGATTTTGTTAAACTTGTCTTCCTTGTAAAAGACCGGGTTAGCCCCGCCCCTTAAAATGTATTCGCGCCATTGGGGGTCTTTATTGACCTTCTCGAACAGGTCTTCATAAAAGGCGCGGGCATCGGCAGGAATCCCCTGTTTGGCCATAAAGCCCCGCCACATGATTTCGTCTTCCATTCCGGAAACGCCAAGTTCGGTGAAGGTGGGGGCATGGGAAAATTTGCCTTCCAGGCGCTGTGGCGCGGCAATGACGGCAACCATTAAATCCGGTCGGCCGATAACATCCTGCGGATTGCCCACGTAAACGGCGCCGTGCCCGCCCATCAAGGCTGCCATGGCCTTGCCGCCGCTGGCGTAAGGTATCCATTTCCCGCTGATACCCGCCGCTTTCCATGTCTTCATGGCCATAATGTGATCGTTGCCGCCCTTGGCCGGCCCCACCCACAACTGGGATCCTTTTTTCGCTTTGGCGTCGGCCACGACCTGCTGCCAGGTTTCGATCGCCGATCCTTTCTTGGTAATGATGGCTTCGGGGTCTGAAACCATCATGGCCAGCCAGGTGAGGTTTTCAACTTTAATATCGCTTTTGGATGAAACGATCTTGCCGATGTTCGACCGGGTTACGGCCATGAATTTGTATCCGTCCGCCCTGCTCGCCATGATGTCTTTAATGGCAACAATCCCGCCGCCACCGGCCTTGTTGATAACGACAAAGTCGGCATCGGTGTATTTTTTGGCGATCGCCTCAAATTTTCGGGCGAAAACATCTATCGCACCGCCCGGTTTGGTATATACGATGAGCTTGATGGGTCTATCCGGAAACTTCGCCAAGGCCGCGGTGGTTGAAACGGACATAAGCGCCAGCACAAGGAAAAATACAGTTGTTTTTGATTTCATGACATTCCTCCTTTTGTGTGAGTTTCTATGGCCACCTTAAAAAACTACCAGTTTTTATATGGGTTTTGAATGAGGTTGGAATTAAAGTATTTCGGGTCGCCAGTCACCTCTACACCGATCCATTCGGGCTGATCGAAACGCTGCGCTTCGCTTTCCAACTCCACTTCGGCGAGCACAAGCCCCTGGTTTTCACCGAAAAACTCATCGACTTCCCAGGTCAAATTTCCCCGGTCAATTTTATATCTGTTTTTTTCGATGAGCGGTTTTTCGCACAGTTCGTTCAACATGTCATCAGCATCCTTAAGCGGGATTTCATATTCGTACTCAACCCGTGTTGCTCCGGTTGTAATTCCTTTGACCGTCAAAAAGCCTTTATCGTCTATGGTGCGCACCCGCACCACACGCTCCTTGGCACTGTTTAAATATCCCTGCCGATATCTTGTTCCGCCGGCCAGTTGTTTAAAGGTATTGTCTTTTACAAGGAATTTTCGCTCAATTTCCGTACCCATTTTCCATCCTCCCGGTTTTGGAGTAAAATTACATATGGCCGACGAATTTCTTGAAAATCTGATAAGCGCAGCCGGTTTTCTAATTGGCTAAAGGTTTCATCCCGATAATTCGTTTGATTGCCAGCAGATAGTTTGTGTTTTCATATTCGGTTAAGCCAAGCATGTCGATGGCCTTGAGAATGGCGTCCAAATCTTCCAGTTCAACCGCTACCGTTTGAATGGCTGCCCCGTTTATCAGCAGGTGGGCAATTTCAGTTATACATCCATTGACGGTAAAAGCAAAACGTCTTTTGAAAACACGAACCGCCGTGAGCTGATTGTGCGGTAAGATGAGTTCATCAAGGTATTGTTCAAGCGTGTATTCGTCCCTTTTGAAACCAGGCGCTTCAACCTCGAAAGCAGGGAAAACTTGACTTTTAATCATTTCGGCTTTCATGGGAAACCCCCCTTTCATACGGGGGTTCCACCGTTCCAGACCTTGTTTTTTATCGACCAGTTCTTTGATGTCCATTTTGTCATCGCGGATTTTGGTGTTGTTTAGATCATTGGCCGCGGATACAATATATATTTCGCCACTTTCTCGAATCATTTCGCATTTGGAATACTTCCGCATTTTGGTTTCCACCATGCCGAAGTTTTGCGCAAATGTTCGAAATTCATATCGGGGTATTATTTCGCTCACGATTCACTCCTTTCCTGGATGAACCCTTCCGGCAGTTAACGATGGGTTAAATTTGGGTAACCTTCTACACTTTACCAAATAGCGAAACATTGATATAAGGTCAAATTATAATATTTTATTATTCATATAAGAAAATTTAATGAACATCGACCAGTTACGCGCTTTTTATACGGTTGCCCGGACCGGCAGTTTTACCCAGGCGGCCGGAAAACTTTACATTACCCAGTCTGCCGTAAGCCAGCAGGTTCAGGCGCTCGAACATTCTTTGGGAATTACCCTGTTCGACAGATCGGGCAAAAAGGTTTCCCTGACCGGAGAAGGAGAAATTCTTCTGTCATACGCCAAACGATTGTTCGATCTGTACGGGGAAATCGTCTCTCTGTTCGAACTCCAGCGAACGCTCAAGAAGGGAAAGATCAGCATCGCTTCCACCAGAGTACTGGGGACCTATTATTTGCCCCAGATGATCGGTCTTTTTAACCGGCAGTACCCTGAAATAGAAATCGATCTTAAGCTGGGCAATTCACATCGAATTCTGGAGATAATTCTTGAAGGTGAAGTCGACTTCGGCTTTGCCGGCAAGATTCGGAGCTATTCCCGGCTGAAAAGCGTTCTCGTGCATCAGGAACGCCTGCTGATCGTTTGTTCGTCCGACCATTATCTGGCGTCAAAAAGGAAAATCGGCCTTGATGAATTGATCAAATACCCTTTTATCTGGCGCGAGAAAGGAACCCAGACCCGCAAAGTCGTGAAACACTGGTTTGAGGAAAATTTGGGCAGAAATTATCCTCAAAAATTTATCGAGCTTGAAAATGTCGAAGCGGCAAAAAGAATTGTGGAAGCAGGTTACGGCATTACAATCATTCCTGAAGCGGCCGTAAAAAGAGAAATCGACTCCGGCGTGTTGATGGACATTGAGCTCAAAGGTTTCGACCACTTTGTTGATTTTCACCTTTTCTATTTTAAAGGTAAAATTGTCGGAAAGGCAGCCGAAACTTTCCTTAAAATGCTGGCCGGTATCAGGCTGTTTTCTCATTCGGAAAACCTGAAAAAGAGCCTGAAGCTGGGCTTTTAAATGCACAGCTCACAAAAAATTTTCATGGGCGCCATGCCCACCAAACGGACGCTTTAGGCAAATTAAGGCGAAAGGAGGTATGAACAGGTGAAAATAAAACGGGTGGAATTTATCCCGATCCGAGTGGCGGGCACCTCGACCCTTCGTATTTCCAAGGGCGCAACCCAGGTGATTCAATCCGTAATCGTCAGGCTTGAAACAGAAGAAGGCCTCGTGGGTTTGGGCGAAGCCGTATCCTGTCCGCCGGGATACCCGGAAGAGCTACAGGAAGAA
>Ga0209536_100016831_pt1 | contig 10380 bp, 9 predicted proteins | sample DeeMarSeWOR28_12_FD_187461 | JGI IMG/M metagenome (GOLD analysis project Ga0209536, IMG submission 187461) | Marine sediment microbial communities from White Oak River estuary, North Carolina - WOR-2-8_12 (SPAdes) (version 2) | ecosystem: Environmental > Aquatic > Marine > Intertidal zone >... | reverse complement strand
TCGTAATTTTTTAGAGTATTTCGTTATTATTAAATTGGATGTTTACATTTGAACACAATGTCTTGCATCGCATGCATCATAGGTTTGTGAGTGTTTCATCTCTGAAAATTTTATCTTCGTAGAAAACATATATTCGAAATAAATAAACATTAAACATTGATGCGGGTGTTTATTCATGCGAACTATAGAATGGAAAGATGGCATTGTAGTTATTATTGACCAAACAAAGCTACCAAAAGAAACAGATTGGATAAAAATAGAAAATTATAGGGAGATGGCTTCTGCGATTAAAGATATGAAGCTTCGTGGTGCTCCTCTTATTGGAGTTGCGGCTGCATATGGTTTGGCTTTGACTGCGTATCACTCAATAGCCAAAAGTAGAGAAGATTTGATAAAGGCTTTAGAAGAATCCGCTGAGGTTCTGCGTAATACACGACCGACTGCAGTGAATCTGTTTTGGGCTATAGATAGAGTAATGAAAAAAGCAAAACAAGTAGATGGAACTATGAACGAGTTGGCACAGGCAGTTATTTCTGAAGCAGAAGCAATGGCAGACGAGGATGTTGAATCAAATAAAAGAATGGGAAAACATGGAGCAACACTCATTGAAGATGGAGACGTGATTCTTACTCATTGTAATGCAGGAAGCCTAGCCACGGTTGATTATGGTACTGCTCTTGGAGTTATACGTGGAGCCATTGAAGAGGGAAAAAAAGTTAAGGTTATCTCCTGTGAAACACGCCCAAGAATGCAGGGTGCAAAACTAACATGCTATGAACTTATGCGGGACAGCATTCCGGTCACTTTGATTAGTGACACGATGGTCGGCTACGTTATGTCACGAGGAATGGTAGACAAAGTTGTTGTCGGTGCAGATAGGATTGTAAGAAACTCAGTTCTAAACAAGATCGGAACATATAATATTGCCATTTTAGCGTTTGAGCACGGAATACCATTCTACGTTGCAGCACCTATGTCAACAATGGACCAGACTCTCAGTTCTGAAGATGTCGTAATAGAAGAAAGAAACCCCTCCGAGATTACGAACATTGGTTGTGAACGAGTTGCCCCTGAGGGTATCAAAGTATTTAATCCAGCGTTTGACATAACACCACTAGAATATGTAGATGCGATCATTACAGAAGATGGAATATTGGTTCCAGAGCTTAATCTAAAACCAAAAAGAAAGGATTAAAACAGACTGCTTTCTGTAAATTCATAATTTGCGTTCTGGAGAGTAAACATGACTAAAGCAAAATGTAACCAAAAACACTGCATAAACAACTTAGACGGTTATTGCCAATCACGGATAAGAAACTGGTTTGGATTATGTAGATTTAAAAGGAAATCCAAACCAAAACAAATCTGAACAACAGCAAGTATTAATTTTTTCTTTTTTCTAGATTACAGCTAAATGATGATGGAGATAATTGCTGCTCTACTTAAACTTCACAACCAAAAGAGGTAGAAATCTAATCCCTTGAAAATTCATTTATTTATGCGCGCGCATTTAAAATTTAGAGTAAAATGTAGAGGGATAGAACGGCTAGATATCACTATAACTCCTAGAATCAAGCAGTGTAAATCCCAGAAAAGGAAGCAGCTAAGACATTCTTCAAGGATATCTTCTGTTGTATTTTGAATGAAATCAATGTAGGAAGCTGGCCTCTTATTTTGCATCATGATAGTAAGAGAAACAGCTCCTAATGTTTAATCTAAAAACGAATCAAAGAATCCATGTAGAGTGTAATTCAGGTTCAATAATAGAACCAGAAACTGTTCCACATCTAAAATGATGCTGGCAATAAGAAATGTTGGAAAATCGATGAAAACAAGAAAAAGCCCAGGAATAAGATGATACCACACAAAAGGCAAATTTACATATTATAAAGAAGAAGGGAAATTATATTTTGCTGTCAAGAAAAGTTGTTGCTCTTTCTGTTTCTGCTTTTTAGTAGACTTTTGTTGATCCCATCTATCATTGCTTCAACGCTTGCCATTACTATGTCTTCATTAACTGCTCTTGATGAAACGACATTTCCTTCCTTATCTTCAACTTTAATGATGACTTCTCCAATGGCATCAGAGCCTCCAGTGGTAGCTTCTATCCTGTATTCCTTCAGCCTAACATTAACTAGTGGCGATGTCAGTTTCTGAACTGCTTTAATTGCTGCGTCAACAGGACCAAAACCCGTTTCCGAAGACACATACTCCTGACCGTCCAGCACCAATCTGACTGAAGCGGTTGGGATAACACCGATTCCAGTTACTACAGAGAAACCGGCTAAGTCAACAATCCTTTTCTCTTTGACAACTTTGCCCATAACAGAACGGGCGATAGCTAACATGTCAGCGTCGGTTACTTTTTTGCCTTTGTCACCAAGATCCTTAACAGTCCTTACAACTTCAGCAAGCTGTTCATTAGTTGGATATAGACCCGAATCTTCTAATTCTGCTCGTATTCCGCTTGTCCCTGCTAATTTTCCAGCAACTAGTTTTCGTTTACGTCCAACAAACTCAGGTTGTATAGGCTCAAACGTGGAAGGCGCAACAGTTACCCCCCTTGTGTGTATACCTGATTCGTGCGAGAAGGCATTCTCGCCCACGATTGCTTTGTTGGCTTGAATCTGCATACCAGTTAGCTTGGCAACCAGTCGTGAAGTCTCATAAAGTTGTGAATGATTAATTCTTGTTTTCTTCTTGTAAATCAATTCTAGCGCAACTGCAACTTCTTCTAATGCTGCGTTTCCTGCGCGTTCTCCTAAACCGTTAACTGCAACATGAATCTGTGAAGCACCTGCTTCAACACCCGCCAATGAATTAGCAACAGCCATACCAAAATCGTTGTGACAATGAACACTTATTGGAATTGTAACAACACTAGTTACATCTTTAATTAGCTCCTGCATTGTTGTTGGGATCATAATCCCAACAGTGTCAGGAATGTTTATTCGATCAGCCCCAGCGTTTTCTGCAGCTCTGCAAATCTGTTTCAGAAAAACTCTGTCTGTTCTTGAAGCATCCATCGGAGAATACTCACACACCAAACCATGACTTTTGATGTATTCAATTGAATCGATTGAACTAGCCAAAACCTCTTCTGGTGTCATGTTAACTGCGTACTTCATTTGAACATCAGAAGTCGAAATAAACGTGTGAATTGCCCCAACATTACAGCCTATTGCAACGTCAATGTCTTTTCGTTTTGTTCTAGCCAAAGCACAAATCTCAGCAGACAAACCAGCCTTGGAAATCTCCTTTGCTGCCCTTTTCTCGCCCTCAGAACTAATTGGCGTACCCGCTTCTATTGTGTCAACACCCACTTTGTCCAATTGACGGGCAATCTCCAACTTTTCTTCAGTAGTTAAAGAAACACCAGGAGTCTGCTCACCATCTCTCAAGGTGGTGTCGAAAATTCGAACGTAATCTCCAGATATTGTCTTCAAGTGTTCCTCCACCATAAACTATTTTAACGATTGCTATTCAAAATCTCCCTTGCCATTGCCTGAGCCATCTCTATGGTTTTAGCTTTACCTTTAAAGTCAGGAATCACATCTTTACCTTTACGAAGAGTCTCTGCCACAGCATCATCAATTGCCAAAGCAGCCCTGAAACACTCTTTGTCTCCATATTTTTCACCTAACCAATCAAGCATCATCTTCGCTGATAATATCATTGAACATGGATTCGCAGTCTGTTTTCCTGCTCTATTAGGTGCTGAACCATGAATGGGCTCAAACAACGCAAAATCATCTCCAATATTCGCTCCAGGAGCCATTCCCAAACCACCGATTAATTGGGCTGCCTCATCTGACAATATATCACCAAACATATTAGGAGTAACAAACACGTCGAACGTTTCAGGCTCCTTAATTAAGCGCATTGACGCAGCGTCAACATACAATTCATCAAACGTTATATCAGGATACTGCTCAGCAATTTTTCTACAACAACTCGCAAACAGTCCACAGGTCTTCTTCATGACGTTAGCCTTATGAATTGCAGTAACACGCCTCTTACATTTTCTTCTTCGTGCAGTCTCAAATGCCTTCTTTGCAATCCGTTCGCTGTTCTTTTTAGTTATCACTCTTATGCAGAATGCAGAGTCTTCTGTCTCAAACTCTATGCCACGATAAACATCTTCCGTATTTTCTCGAACAAAAACCATATCGATATCAGGCTTCAAACTAGGAACCGAAGGCATTGACTTAATTGGTCTAATGTTTGCGTAAAGGTCAAACATGATTCTTAATGCAACAATAACGTCAGCTGCTGTTTCTCCTACAGGTCCTTTCATACAAGCATGACTTTTTTTAATGGTTTTGACGGTATCTTCTGGAAGTGCAACACCAGTCTTCTCAAAACATCCGTCACCCGCCTCAACAGTGATTATTTTCAAATCAATATCAAACTTTTGTTGCACAGCATCCAAAATCTCGATTGTCGCGTCAGACAATTCAGGACCTATACCGTCCCCTGGAATTAAAGATATTTTGTATTTACTCATTTGTTTCAAATCTCCTTTTTAGATGTGAAATTAATCCCCCATCATCAAGAATTTCCATAATAAATTTAGGAAGCTTTGTTGCTTGCAAAACATTACCGTTTGTTATATCCTCGACATTACCAGACTGTAGGTCAACCACCAATATATCTCCTTCATTCACTTTTTCTGAAATTCCTGTACATACCAAAACTGGCAAACCAATTGTAATAGCGTTCCTATAGAATATACGGGCAAATGATTCAGCTAGAACACCTTTGACTCCAGAAAACTTTAACGCTATCGGAGCTTGTTCTCGGCTAGAACCGCATCCAAAGTTTTTGTTACCCACAACAATAACTCCTTTCGCTGCTTTTTCTGGAAATTTAGGATCTAAACCTTCCATTGCATGTTTCGCCAGTTCGTTAGGATCTGTGTGAACCAAGTATGGTCCGGGTAAAATCACATCGGTGTCTATATTGTTTCCAAACTTGATTACTTTTCCTGATATTGTCAACTATATTACTCCCTATCCATTTTTCTTCTTGGGTCTGTAATTTTGCCAGTCATAGCTGATGCCGCAACTGTTGCAGGACTTGCTAGATACACATATGATTTGGTACTTCCCATTCGTCCAATGAAGTTCCTATTTGATGTACTAATGCAAGCTTCACCGTCTGCCATGATACCCATATGTCCTCCCAAACATGGACCACAATTAGGGTTACTGATAGTGGCGCCTGCATCCATTAACAGATTTATCAAGCCTTCGTTTATGGCCATTAAGTATATTTCTTGGGATGCTGGAATTACTATCAACCGAACAGATTTGGCTATCTTTTTGCCTTTCAATATCTTTGCGGCTTCTCTTAGGTCTTCTAAGCGACCGTTAGTGCAGGAACCAATAAATCCCTGATTTATCTCAATGTCCTCTACTTCGGAAACAGACTTAACATTGTCCACTGAATGGGGAACCGCAACTTGAGGCTCCAAATCTGAAATATCTATGTTTACAACTTTTTCGTACGTCGCATCTGGGTCGCTATTAACTGAATTAAAAGGTATGCTTGTTCTGGCTTTAACATAATCTAACGTTTTTTGGTCAGGTTCAATTATTCCTACCTTAGCGCCCATTTCCACAGCCATGTTAGTCAAAACCATTCTACTATCGACCGTCATATCTTGTATCGTAGAACCGCTAAACACCAATCCCTTATATATTGCCCCATCAGCGCCAATAGTACCAACAATTTTAAGCGTCAAATCTTTAGATGACACTAATTTCTGGAATTTTCCCGAAACATCTACTTTAATGACTTCAGGAACCCTAAACCACAATTTGCCAGTAGCAAAAACTGCAGCCATCTCTGTTGACCCAATTCCAGTAGCAAAAGCTCCGAAAGCGCCATAAGTGCAGGTGTGAGAATCTGAGCCAACAATCACTTCTCCAGGTCTGACATGACCTCTTTCTGACATTACTTGGTGGCAGACTCCACCCCTGCCTACATCATAAAAATTTTTAATATTCTGTTCTTGAGCAAAATTTCTTACTATTTTGTGTAATCCTGCCGATATTACCGAGCTAGCCGGAACCAGATGATCCAGTACGATAACTACTTTGTTGTTATCCCAAACTTTTTTGGTTCCAATCTGGTGAAAGGATTTAATTGCCAACGGACCTGTCAGATCATGTGTCATTGCTACATCAATGTTGGCTTCCACTATCTCTCCTGGAGTAACCTCAGGTTTAACTGCGGAGTTGGCTAATATTTTTTCGATGATGTTCATGATATGTCCCCTTCAATCTGTCTTTTACTAATAAATCTATCCACGATTCTATCTCGCGGATCCTCAGAGGTCAATGCAGAAAAAAAGTTCATACAAGAGGCCATATCGACCAATTCTCTCAACTAATGAAATACTTTAGCGATGGAGGAAGCGATCTCTCTTGTTACAACCTCAAGTATGCCAATCTAGTTTTAAATTAAAAGTCTTTAAAAAGCAATTATGCAAAGCACCATCACAATGTCTTTAGATTGTATTACAAAAATAGCAGTTTTCGGATATTTTAAAAAAATATACAGAACAATAATTTTTAAAAAGCACTAATCTAAAACAGCGGTTAGCTAAAGATTAAAATCTTAAGAGTTTATGATAGGCTGGATATAATGATTAAAGGTTTTTGAGTTGGAAAAAACTGATTTTAACGCTGAGAAGAGCCAAAACGCTGTGTTGCCCGTTAGCGCTCCTCTAAAAAATGATGTAGTAACAATAACGTCAGCAGAAGGTATAGAAGACTTATCCTCGAAAGGATTTGGAATAATTGAAGATGACAATCTTCACCTAACATTCTATGAAGCTTTATTTCTTGTTGGTAAAAAAGCAATTGAGGTTACGAATGACAAAGGTAAGAAAATGGAGTTTGAGGAACTTCTCAAATGGTTCCAGTTAAAAGACAAGGATGCTTGGGTCAGATACCTCATTTACAGAGACCTGAGAAGTCGTGGATACGTAGCACGGGAAGGCTTTGGCCTCGGGATAGACTTTCGGGTCTATGAGCGAGGAGATTACGGTAAAGAAACTGCAAAGCACCTAATTTTTGGTATTCAGGAAGGTCAACCCGTCTCTATGGAAAAACTGGCAAGAACGCAAAGATACGTTCAGAATCTAAAGAAGAATTTGATTCTTGCGGTTATTAACCGCAGAGGTGAAATTGTTTACTATTCTCTTTCAGAACTTAATCTAAAATAGGGTGTTGGTGATTGAGTGTTTAAGACTGTTCGTGGAATGAGAGACCTACTTCCTAAAGAAGCAGAAAGAATGCGATATGTTGAGCAAGTTTCCAGAAAAATTTCAAAATTTTATGGTTATGACGAAATAATTACTCCAGTATTGGAATCGTATGAACTTTTAGCAGCAAAAACCAGCGAAGAAATCCGTGAACGAATGTACACCTTCAAGGATTTGGGAGGTAGAAAGGTTGCTATGCGTCCAGAATTTACAGCGTCTATTGCCCGTCTAGTTGCTAGTAAACTTAAAAATGAACCAAGACCTATGCGGCTTTTTAGTGTAGGAAGCTTATATCGTTATGATGAACCGCAGTATGGTAGGTTCCGAGAGTTCTGGCAAGCTAATTTTGAACTTTTTGGCTCCAACCGACCAGAAGCAGATGCTGAAATATTGATTCTGACCAACAATATTTTAAAAGATCTTGGACTCAAGGATTATCGTTTTAAGATTGGGCACACAGGAATCCTCAGAGAAATACTAACACAAGAGAATATTAGCGAGGAAAAACAGAATAAAATCAGGCAACTTGTGGACAAAAAACTTTGGTTAGAAGCTCTTGATGTTACTCGTGAAGCTGGTGTTTCTCAAAAGTGTCAGGATGTTCTGACTAGGCTCTTTGAAACAAAAGATGAAAATGCGCTTCGTGTTCTATCACAAGTAAGAGAGTTTGTTCAAAACTATGAGACTGCTGTTGAGGCTGTTGACAACCTTTGTAAGATAATTGAACTAATCAAAGAGAGCGGAGTACAACTAGACATGATAGTAGAAGCGGGTTTTGCTAGGGGCCTAGAATATTATACAGGAATGATTTTTGAGGTATATATTCCAGGCCTTGACATTGCATTAGGTGGTGGAGGACGCTACGATAAGTTGATTGAACTCTTTGGGGGGGAACCGATTCCTGCAGTGGGAGTTGCCCAAGGAATTGATAGAATAGTACTGGCGTTAAGTAAACAGCAGATTTTTTATGAATATAAAAAAGACAGAAGTGTTGCGGTTATTTCTATAGATGATAAATGTAGAGCAAAAGCTTTGGAGCTTTCTGCGGTCCTGAGAAAAGCGGGATTCCTTGTTGAAGTTGCAGTTATGGGACGTAGCATAAGAAGTGCGTTGTCTGATGTCAACCGAAGGAATGTTGCTTATGTGGTGATCGTTGGTCCTAAAGAACTTGAGGAGAATAAGGTCGTCCTAAGAAATATGAAACAAGAAACTCAGCGTACAGTTTACTTAATTGATCTTGCTAAGGAAATATTGACGGGTTCAAATTAGCCTCAACTTAGCTGTTTTTTGTTTTTCTTGAATTATACTAACAAGCCTATGGTATCCGAGGTAGATTACATACCCCCATCCTATAACTCCCAAGATGATACTAAGGATTACCACTACGTTGGCAAAAGGCTCAGCTATCGGATAGACTTCTGAAAGTAGAAAGAAAGTGTCTATATAAGAATTAAAGAACCAGTGCAAAATTATGGCTGCAGGGGCGCCATATATAAGATAACTCAATCCGATAATTAATCCAGAAACCGCAGCAGAGCTGATTTTTCCGATTTCCCAACTAAAGCCAGGATTAAAGTGAGCCAAACCGAAAACTAATGACGTAAAAAGAAGAATACCCCATTCTCCCATAGTTATTCCATTTATAATTCCATTCTTTTTCACTGTTTTGCTGTCAACCATATTTTTTGCTTTGTCTGGAACCAGAATTGCTACGAAAAAAAGTTTGATTTTTTGTCTTAAAGAGAAGACTATCCCTCTTTTCTTTGCTACGAATAACAGGGAAACTAGTAGAAAGATTCCGATCGGGAGCAGTCTAAAACCTATTTCTTCGACCACAACTGAATAGGATAACGCAAAAAAATCCACGAAAGGTTTGTCTTGTATAGGAGGTGTGCCTGTTGGTATTCCTCCAGCTTCTTGGAGACTATTAATAAGTAATATCAAGACTAATGCCATGTTATTAATGAATGACATGGCAAAAAGAGAATTATTGAAAAGTTTTTTTGTTGACTTAGTAAGACTTTCTTTTATTACTATGTGGAAACTATTTTTTAATTTCCAAGCACCAACGAAGCTTAAAATGAAGATACTCCAGAGACCAAGAAATATTACACCCAAGGGAAGACTTATTGGTAAACGCAATTGTATGTTGAGAAACCATCCTGACAAAGTTGTCAATTGAAAAGCACTTGCGTTTATTCCTTCAGGTGTGAGATAAAATAATACTGGTTCTAAAATTATAGCAAAAAAATATAAAAAAACAGTGACAACGGCAGTGATTATAAGAAAGATTTTAGTAAATAGTTTCAGTGCGTAAATGAGCATTATCGATTCGCCACGCGTATAATAAATAGCTATCAGTAATTAACATATTAGGGAATCCAGTAAACTTGTAGGGCAGAAATGTAAAAGGAAGTATAGAATATTTTTGGTTATAACTACCTAGCCGTTTATGGAAGTTACCTTTTCAAGTTGTTGAATTTCTGTTAAGAATTTGAATAAATGGGGCTTAAGTTTAACTTTTTTTTGGTTTAGACCTAGTTGAATGAAGTCATATTCTGAAAGGAAGCTTAAAATATGTTCGAGTTTGTCAATGGAAACTTCAACTTTTTCTGTGATTTCTTTTAGATCATGCCATTTATTGTTTTTCAGTAACATTAGAATTTCGTCAATTTTTGGCATTATGCTTCCTCTTCTAGATAATGGGTTGTTTTTATAAGGCATAAATGTATTGTGAAGTTTTTCTTCATACTTTCCTTCTGTTAGAATCCTATAGAATAATTAAACATGTTTTATGTATTTTAGTTCTATATTAATATACATAAGAAAGATTGGGAATTTATTTTCTAACATATTTGTATTTATTATACGAAGAAGCTAGCAATGGTAAAAATATTGCTCTATAAATGTAAAAGAAGAAAAATAAATGTAAATCTTGTATTTTAAATAGACCAAACAATAAAAATCTTCTAACACTCACCTAGGAAAGTCTTATTTTCAATCGATAAAAACAAGAAATGGATGGCGGGCGGGACGGGACTCGAACCCGTGACCCCGAGCTCGCTCCCATCTTTCTTGTTAGGAGGCATACACCAGCATTTTGTGCT
>Ga0209536_100016830_pt1 | contig 10380 bp, 8 predicted proteins | sample DeeMarSeWOR28_12_FD_187461 | JGI IMG/M metagenome (GOLD analysis project Ga0209536, IMG submission 187461) | Marine sediment microbial communities from White Oak River estuary, North Carolina - WOR-2-8_12 (SPAdes) (version 2) | ecosystem: Environmental > Aquatic > Marine > Intertidal zone >... | reverse complement strand
GATTGCCTTCTGATACTCTCGCGCACGGTAATAGGCGCTGAATGCTGTATTTCGCGCGGCGTGCGAGAGGGGATCAAGCTTGAGGAGGCGCTCCGCCTCAACGATGGATTCCTCATGTCGACCCATTGTCATAAGGTACCACGCGTATTCTGTGCCCATGATCCCGGGAAGATTCGGATTGAGCTCAACGGCGCGCTCGAACGCCGTTCCCGCCCCCTCCCAGTCCCACAGCTGCCATAATCTGAAGGCGCCCAGACCCTGATAGGCTTCTGCGAGGCCCTCATCAAGAGCCAGCGCACTCGCAATCGCACCGCGTATTTTCGCAAGCCCCTCCTCCCGCGGCACCGCGCCCCAATACGTGTAGAATCCGTAGCAATAGAGCAGCCCGACATGCGCCTGCGCACAACTGGAGTCAACCTCGAGGGCTTTCTCGAAGCACACTGTCGCCGCTTCTGTTTCTTCCTTCGTGAACATATTGAGGTGAGCATTCCCCTTCAGGCAGAGCTCGTAGGCCTCGGGATCAACCGCACGGAGGCGGGCGAATCTTCTTCGCTCCTCGGACGTGAGATCCGCGCCGAGCTCAGCAGCGATGGCCTGCGCGATTTCCCCGACGAGGAGGAAGACAGCTCTCGGGGCACTCTTGTACGTTTTCGCCCAGACATACTCATCGACCGTGGGGTCCACCAGTCTCACCGAGAGGTCGATACGCTCCCCCGCAGGTGAGGAGGAGGCTTCAACCAGATAGTCGACGCCGAGCTCGTCCGCGATCGCCGGCGGTGTTTTCTGCGTTCCCCGGTACTTCATCGCTGTCGACAGGGATATTACCCTCAGACCGCTGACTTGAGCCAGTTGCGTGGTCAGGGCATCGGTCATCGCATCGGCGAACCACTCCTGCTCGGCACTCTCTGAGATGTTAGTTGCCGGGAGCACGATGACGAGATTCCCTCTGCCTCGCTCGGGAAAGATCGAGGACCATCCAAGGGACAGCAGCAGGGCTAGCGCAAGCACTGCAGCTGCACCGTAGGCAAAGCGTTTCCCTGGACGGCGTCGCCTCAAGATGCCCGGCCGCTGTGCGGCCGCTCTGGTGCCTCTGCGTTCCGCCAGGGACTGCAGATCCGTCAGCAATTCCGATCCGCTCTGATAGCGCTCGGCCAGGTCTTTTCGCAGCAGCCGATCAACGATCGTACGTAGCTCATCAGGAACATCGGACCGAGCGTGCACAAGCGGCAGCGGTTCCTCGTTCACCACGGAGTACATCAGCGGTTCGGCATACTCGCCCTTAAACGGCAGGCAGCCGGAGAGCATTTCATAAAGGACGACTCCGAGAGCCCACAGGTCGCAGCGCTGGTCTACTGTGTGTCCCCGGATCTGCTCGGGGCACATATAGGCGATCGTCCCTTTGCCGCTGGTCGACCGCGAGAGATCCACGCCCGAGAGCTTCGCCAACCCAAAATCGACGATCGTGGCCGTTCCGTCAGAGGTGAGGATGATGTTCGCCGGCTTGATATCGCGGTGGACGATGCCTCGCTCGTGAGCCTGCGTGAGTCCGCTGACGATCTGGATAGCAATGTCGATCGCTTCAGCGCTCTCAAGCGGTCCCCGGGTGAGCCTCTGCTTCAGTGTCTCACCTTCGTAATAGGCCATGACAATGAACGTCCGGCCCTCCTCGGCCTCTCCAATGTCATGGATGGTACAAATGTTGGGATGGTCGAGGCCCGAGGCCGCTTTTGCCTCGTGGACAAATCGCCGCCTCGTCTCCAGATCGCTGGTTAGCTCAGGGGGAAGGAACTTGAGGGCGACGGTACGGTCGAGCTTGAGGTCCCGGGCCTTGTACACCACACCCATACCTCCGCTGCCGAGGTGCTCGAGGATGGTATAATGGGAGATCGTTTTGCCGATCACGCGACCTCCGGGAAGTGAGAAAAGTGCCCTGGGGTGACTCTTCAATGAGAAGATAGGGCGGCCGTGCGAGACGTGCAAGGTGCCTCCGTCCGGAATGGGTTGCGGGCTTCATTTCGGTCCATTCTGCCGCATACCAATGGGGTCCTCCCGCTGTCTGCCACACTTCCTTGTTCTTCCGACATCATCCCGGCAGCCTTGAACCGGACTGCCAGGACCACTTGAATGGCTTTGCTTCCCAGCGTACATTCAGGCATCTTCCTCAGTCGAGACTCACTCCCTGAATGATCAAAAGGAGCCTGCCATGGCCGCAAAGAAGATCCTCATGCTGGTCGGCGACTACGTCGAGGACTACGAAGTGATGGTGCCGTTTCAGGCACTCCAGATGGTCGGTCACACCGTCCATGCTGTCTGTCCGGAGAAGAAGGCGGGTGAAACCGTCCGGACGGCAGTGCATGATTTTGTCGGCGACCAGACCTACAAGGAGACACCGGGGCACAACTTCGCCGTGAACGCAACGTTCGCAGAGGTCAAAGCCCAGGACTATGACGCCCTCGTCCTTCCAGGCGGCCGGGCGCCGGAATACCTCCGCATGAACCCGAACGTCCTGGACGTCGTGCGCCATTTCGCCCAGGCAAAGAAGCCGATCGCCGCACTCTGCCACGGACCGCAGCTTTTGACCGCAGCCGGTGTGGCAAAGGGGCGTTCGATTTCTTCGTATCCGGCCGTGGGACCCGAGGTGACCGTGGCCGGCGGCACCTACGTCGACATCCCGATCACCAAGGCCCATACCGATGGCAACATCGTCTCCGGCCCTGCCTGGCCTGCCCATCCGGAGTGGCTTGCGCAGTTCCTTAAGGTACTCGGGACCAGAATCGAGCCCTGATCGGGCAGGACTTGCCGCCATGCCAGGCCCTCAACGACTGCCGCATGGCGACAAGTTCTTTCAACAGCCCGTGTGCTTCCCCGGCCCCGGGCCAGGAGACAATTCCGGATTGCGTCTCAGCGACCTGAGAGGTATCTTAAGCTGCCACCCCCCACCCGCCATTCTGCAACCATGGACCTGTATACTTTCTTACACGACCGGACAGCAGACATCCTGGCTGATGCCCAGGAAGCGCTCGCACGGGGAGAGCTCCGCCATTACCGGAAGGCAGGACCCGAGCACACGCACCAGCGCCTCCGGGCGCTCTTTGTGCTGACGACCCGCGCTGCAAAAGATCGGAACCTCGGCCCCATGATCGCGCATGCCGATGATGTTGCCCGGGAGCGATTCTCCTCAGGCTACGACCTCTGGGAAGTCCAGACCGCCTTCAACGTGCTGGAGGAGGCGATCTGGACCCGCGTGATCAAGGAACTCCCTTCCGGTGAGTTTGCTGAGGCCCTCGGCCTGGTCAGCACCATCCTGGGGGCGGGCAAGGACACGCTCGCCCGGCGCTATGTCAGCCTCGCCACCAAGACGCGGGCTCCCTCCCTCGACATGCGCTCACTGTTCACCGGGACCGAGGGAGACTGAACAAGCTTCCCGAACGCAGGAGACCACCGATGATCCACACGATTGCGGAGTTCGAGCAGATCTGGGCCCCGGAGATGGAGTCCACCCAGAAGGTCCTGAAACATCTCACCAATGCCTCCCTCTCCCGCTCGGCCGGCCCCGAGGACAGGACACTCGGACGTCTGGCCTGGCACATCGTCCTTTCGATCGTGGAGATGATGGGGCGCACCGGTCTCTCGGTCACCGGCCCCGATGAGCACGCCCCCGTCCCGGCGACGGCCAAGGAGATCTTTCAGGCCTACAATGCAGCAGCCATCTCGCTCCTCGATCAGATCAAGAAGTCCTGGGACGATGACACACTGAAGACCGAAGATGATATGTACGGCGAGCAGTGGTCGCGTGCCATGACGCTCCAGGCACTCGTCTTTCACCAGATTCACCACCGCGCGCAGATGACCGTGTTGATGCGCGAAGCGGGCCTCGACGTGCCGGGCGTGTACGGCCCGGCACGGCAGGAGTGGGCAGCCTACGGAATGAAGCCCCCGGCAGTCTAGGTTCGACAACCATCCTCACGAGAACGGACTTCGGAGCATTTCATGGCAGAGCTCTTCAGGGTGGTGCTTCCGGTATCGAACATCGATGTCGCCGAGACCTTCTATTCTGAGCTCTTTGGTGAGCCCGGCATACGCGTCTCCGGCGGTCGCCACTACTTTCGGTGCGGCTCAGTGATCCTGGCCTGCTACGATCCCTGGGCAGACGGGGATGACCCTGCCGGCGGCTGGAAACTCCATCCCCACCAGGTGCTCTCGCTGGCAGTGGAGGACCTCGAGGCAGCCCTCAACCGGTTGCGTTCGCTCCCCGGCGCCCACATCGACTCAGAAATCGAGACCCGCCCCTGGGGCGAGCGCAGCTTCTACGCGCGCGACCCCTTCGGGAACCCACTGTGCTTCGTCGACCACACAACGGTCTTCCGCGGTGAAGAGCCCGGAGAGCAATGATGTCGTCCCGCTCGGCACAGCAGATCCTCCCACGAGCACTCCTTCCCCTTCTCATGCTGGTGCTGTGCGCCGGCACGCGGGCACAGCAGCGACCGGTCCACACCTATTCAATCGTCGCGCGCGATACGGCGAGCGGCGCGCTGGGTGTCGCGGTTCAGTCGCACTGGTTCTCGGTCGGGAGCCTCGTCACCTGGGCCGAGGCGGGTGTCGGCGCCGTTGCGACACAGTCCTTTGTCGACCCTTCCTATGGCCCGCTCGGACTGGAGCTGATGCGGGCAGGGAAGACGGCACCTCAGGCACTGGAAGCCCTGCTCGTAGCCGATCCCGGCCGTGATGTCCGTCAGGTTGCCATGATCGATTCCCGCGGGGGCGTTGCCGCACACACGGGCTCGCGATGCATCGAAGGCGCAGGCCACGTCGTGGGACGCGACTACTCCGTCCAGGCCAACCTGATGCGGGATTCAACGGTCTGGGGTGCGATGGCCACGGCCTACGAGACTTCCGAGGGTGAACTTGCAGAGCGGATGCTTGCAGCGCTCGAGGCCGGCGAAGCTGCCGGAGGCGACATCAGGGGATCCCAGTCTGCGGCCATACTCATCGTAAGCGGGACATCAAGCGGAAGGCCCTGGATGGACAGACTCATGGAACTGCGCATCGAAGACCATCCCGATCCCGTCGGTGAGCTGAGGAGGCTCATCCGCCTCCACCAGGCCTATGAGCACATGAACCGCGGCGACCAGGCCGTCGAGCACGACGACATCGATGGCGCCCTCCGGGAGTACAGCGCGGCCGAGTCGATGGTTCCGGAGAACCTGGAGATGCGCTTCTGGCACGCCGTGGCACTGGTAAATGCGGGCAGGATCGAGGAATCACTCCCGATCTTCCGCCAGGTGTTCCAGGCCGATCCGTCCTGGGCTGTCCTCATCCCGAGGCTCCCTGCCTCGGGAACACTCATCGCCGACGCCACCACTCTGGCCACAATCCTCTCAGTGGCGCCGGCCCGCTGAGATCTCCGGTCCATGCCACAATCCCGTCCCTTGACTACGCTGCCGATCCACCCACCCGGGGACTTCGATTTTCGGCGAACCGTGCTCGGCCACGGGTGGTACGCACTTCCTCCCTTTCGGTACGACAGCGAACGCGGCGCCCTGGGGGGCGTCGCTTCGCTTGGTGGCACGATCATCCCGTGGGAGATCAGAGAGCAGGGAAGTCTTCTCGAGCTTCGCGTTCCCGCCCGGCTCGCGCCACACCTTCGCATGCCGCTCAAGGCCACGGTCCGCTCATGCCTCCGGATGGATGAAGATCTGGCAGAATTCCATCGGCAGACTCGTCGCCTCGTCTCCCACCGCTGGATCGCACGCACACGATCGGGACGCCTCCTGAGAGCCCCGACAGTCTTTGAGGATGCCGTCAAACTGCTCTGCACCACCAACTGCACCTGGGCCCTAACCGAGACGATGGTGAAGCGCCTGGTCGAGGAATTCGGCCCTGGTGACGGGGCGCGGGCCTTCCCCTCACCCGAGGCGATCGCCCGATCGAGTGAGCGTGTGCTGCGCACCCGCTGCACGCTCGGCTATCGGGCTCCCTTTGCCCTCGAGCTTGCGCGTCGCGTGGCCGACGGTTCGCTTGAGATCGAGTCCTGGAGGACAACACCGCTCCCTACAGACGAGCTCTACGCCACGATCCGCCGTGTCAAAGGCTTCGGCCCCTATGCGGCGGGGAACCTGCTCAAGCTCCTGGGCCGGTATGATTATCTGGGACTCGATTCCTGGGTGCGTGCCCGGTACGCCACGCTCCACGGCCACGGGAGAAAGATCTCTGATGCAACCATCGAGCGTCACTACAAACAGTACGGGCGGTGGCGGGGGCTCATCTTCTGGCTCGAAATGACGCGGCACTGGCACGAGGAAAAGTTTCGGAGGCAGGCGTAGTGGAGATTGAGCAGGCACGCGCGGGTATCCGGCGGGAGCTCGACTGGGCAGCGGCCGCACGTGGGGCAGGAAACGATGGGAAGGCTCGCGTCTGCGCGCGGCGCGCCGCAGGGATTGCCATTGCCTACTGGCTCGAACATCACCCCGAGCGCATCTGGGGACTCGATGCGATGACGCGGCTGAACCATGTCCGCACCGACAGCACGCTCCCGGCCGAGGTTCGTGAGGCGGCCACCCGCCTCACGACAAAGATCACCGAGCAGTTCTTCTCGGCGTTCAGCACCAACCCCCTGGATGACTGCCGCATTCTCGCGGACTACTTCCTGGGTGGGCGCTGAGCCCGCTCAGTCGCCCAGACAGGTGCCGACGGCGCGCGCGGCAAACACGAGCTGCGAGTCCGGCGGGACCAGCCGCTGCGATCCCACGGCGCTCTCCAGCGGGACAGTTACCACCTCGTTACGCTGCAGGCTCGCCATAACCCCGAACTCGCCGTTGGAGGCTGCCTGCAGGGCAACCGAGCCAAAACGTGTGGCCAGGAGACGGTCAAAGGCTGTCGGGCTTCCGCCGCGCTGGACATGGCCGAGCACGGTCACGCGAGTTTCCAGGCCGGTCTCATCCTCGATCCGCTTTGCCACCAGCTCACCGATGCCTCCCAGACGGACGGGGTCGGTTCGCTTCTTGTCCACCTCCCTCACCGAGATCTGCCCGTCAGCAGGGCGCGCCCCTTCGGCAACACACAGGATACTGAACTTCGCCCCCCTGCTCCGCTTCAAGACGGCATCGAAAACGCTGTCCCAGGAAAACGGAATTTCAGGGATCAGGATGATGTCCGCGCCTCCGGCCACCCCGGCCCCCAGCGCGATCCACCCCGCATAGCGCCCCATCGTCTCAACAACCATCACGCGGTGATGCGCCGAGGCGGTCGTCTGCAACCGGTCGATGGCCTCGGTTGCCACCGCCACCGCCGAGTCGTGGCCGAAGGTGATGTCGGTGGCCTCGAGGTCATTGTCGATCGTCTTGGGAACGCCCACTATGTTCATCCCCATGCCCGAGAGCTTGTGCGCAATGATCTGGGTACCATCCCCGCCGATGGCAATCAGCACATCCAGCTTCAGGTTCCGGTAGGTCGAGAGCACTTGATCGGACGCATCGACGATCCGGAGGTTTTTGCGCTCCCCCATCGGAAAGTGGAACGGATCCCCCTTGTTGGAAGTGCCCAGGATTGTCCCCCCGACATTGATGATGCCGGCCACGTCCAGGGGAGTGAGTTCGCGGGAGCGCCCCTCGACCAGCCCCTCAAATCCGTCGATGATGCCGATAACTCTGGAATGGAAGTGGGCCATGGCGGGCTTGGCGACACTGCGAATCACGGCGTTCAGGCCGGGGCAGTCACCGCCCCCGGTGAGGATTCCGATGCGTTTCAGGCTCATGGGTCAGAGTTCCTGCAGGTCGGTGAAGAACTGTCGAATATACGGTTTCTTCACAAAAGAAGGAATGCATGCATCGCGGGGGGGGTCGACGGCAGAGGGTGAGGATACAGCCGGGAGGGCGAGGGCTCAGGAAGCTCCTCCCCCCATGGACTTCCGCACACCGGCTTCAATGACCAGGTGCTCTTCCACATTGACACCGTAGAGCTGACGGAGGTTCTCGCTCGCCCGGGAATCTTCCGCCGTCAGAACGCCCGCACGCCAGGCGGCCTGGAGGGCTTCGGTGTAGGCCTCCGCCTGCACCTCACGCTCGACAATCGTGTGCTCGGATTCCTCGATGCCCAGCGAGAGCCGAACCACTTCCAGCATCGACTGCTCTTCTTTTGTGGGCTGGCCGTCCACCCAGGCCTGCGCGAGCATGACGCGGTAGGTCTCGACCGACTCGCGCCTGAGTTGTTCGCGCCCCTCCGTCGTGGCGCGCTCCTTTTCCTCCTCCTCCTTGCGCCAGGCCTCCCCCTGCTCCATGCGCTGGGCGGTGATTTGTCTGAGCTGGCTCTCCTTCTTCTGTGACTCGAGTATCTTCACCTCCAGCTCCTGCCCCTCGGTGTTCCCGGGGTCGAGGCCGTAGACGGTCTCGATCTCGTTGAGTGCCTGCTCGTACTTTCGCTCCCGGAAGAGCGTGCGTGCCTTCTGCAGACAGCCGGCGATCTTGGCCTCCCGGATGGCGCGGCTCTGCTCCAGTTCCTGCTCGGCCCGCTCCTGCTCCACCATACGGCGCTGGAGCTCGGCCACCTTCCGCTGCTGCTCCTCGGCCAGGCGCTGGGCCTCCTCCTGCCGGCGCTGGTGTTCCTCCCTGGCCGAATAGATCGTCTGCTCGAAATCCCGCGCCTCCCCGTTGGAGGAATCCAGCCGGAAGATCCGGGTGATCTCCTTCAACGCCTCGTCGAACTGGGCTTCCGCCACGCACTCCTTGGCCCTGTTGAGGTGGGCGCGGATCTTCTTCTCCTGTGCCAGGTGCCGTCCCTCCTCGATGGCCTGGCGTACCGCCTCCTCGTACTTTGCGCGTTCTTCCTCCTCGCGACGGCGCTGCTCGGCGAGCTCCTGCTCGCGCCGTTGGCGTTCCTGGGCCTCGCGGGCGCGCTCCTCCTCCTTCTGCCGCTGCTCCTCCTCGAGCCGCTTGCGCCGTTCCTCTTCAGCCCTTCGGAGGACTTCCTCCTCGATCTTCTTTCGCTCCGCTTCGAACAGTCGCTGCTGTTCCTCGGCCAGTCGCTGCTGTTCCTCGGCCAAGCGCTTCTTGTACTCCTCCTCAATCTGCTGCCGCACCTGCTCTTCCGTTCTGCGACGGGCCTCGATCGCCTCATGCTGCTCGCGCTTGCGCTCCTCTTCCAGGCGGCGGCGCTCGGCTTCGACCAGGCTTTCGGCCTCCTGCTGCAGGCGGGCCTTCTCCTCCTCGAGACGCCGCTGCTCGGTCTCCAGCTGCTGCCGCAACTCCTCCTCCACCTGGCGGCGCCGCGCTTCGAAAGCTTCCTGCTCGCGCCGGAGCACTTCTGCGACGCGCTGACGATCTTCCTCAGTCCGGCGTGCGAGTTCAAGCTCCAGCTGCTGCCGGATATCCTCCTCCGCCCGGCGCCGGGCCTCCAGGGCCTCCTGCTCGGCCTTCTGGCGGACCTCCTCTAGACGCTCCCGCTCTGCCTGCAGCTGGGCCTGCGTTTCGAGTTCCAGCCGTTTTCGTTCGAGCACCAGGCGCGCCTTCTCCTCCTGGAGCTCAAGCTGCTTCTGTTCTTCCGCCTTCCGGGAGGCATCGGCCACCTCCTCCTCTTTCCGCCGAAGCTCTTCCAGTTTGCGCTCGGCTTCCCTCTCGAGCTGCCGGATGCGCTCCGCATCGGTGCGTCGCTTCTCGCTGGCGACCTCCTCGTCGCGGCGTTTCAGCTGGGCAAGTTTCTGCTCCGCTTCAAGCTCGAGCTGACGAATCCGTTCCTCTTCAGCCCGGCGCCGCGCCTCGGCGGCTTCCTCTTCTTTGCGGCGGATTCCCTCGAGCCTCTTGCGCTCTTCAGCCGCCCGAGCCTCGAGCTCCTCGGCCAGCCGCTTTCGCTCCTGCTCCAGACGTTGCTGGATCTCCGCCTCGGCAAGCTTGGCACCCTCCTGCCTGCGCATCTCGGTAGCCTGCTGGAGCTCTTTCTTGTAGGTGGCTTCGAGCCGTTTGCGCTCTTCCTCCAGCCGTGCGCGGGCTTCCTGTTCGAAGCGCCGCCGCTCGCCGTCCAGCCTGGCACGCTCGTCTGCAAGCTCTCGCTGGAGCTCCTCCTGCATCTTGCGGCGGGCCTCTTCTTCCGAGGCCTTGCGTTGCGTCTCCTCGCGCGCACGGCGCTCCTCTTCTTCCCGCCGCAGGCGATCCTCCTCCTGCTGGCGCCGCCGCCGGTCCTCCTCCATCCGTTTGCGGTCTTCCTCGAGCTTCCGCTGCGCCTGCTCGAGCTTGTGCCGAATCTCTTCCTCGGCTCTTTGCTGCACCTCGGCCTCTTCGCGCCGGCGCTGCTCCATCTCCGCCTTTCGCTTCACCTCGGCCACAGCATTCAGCCGGGCCTGCTCTTCGAGCTCCCTGCGCCGGCGTTCATCTTCTGCAGCCTGAGGAACGG
>Ga0209536_100016829_pt1 | contig 10381 bp, 6 predicted proteins | sample DeeMarSeWOR28_12_FD_187461 | JGI IMG/M metagenome (GOLD analysis project Ga0209536, IMG submission 187461) | Marine sediment microbial communities from White Oak River estuary, North Carolina - WOR-2-8_12 (SPAdes) (version 2) | ecosystem: Environmental > Aquatic > Marine > Intertidal zone >... | reverse complement strand
TGCCGGGGCCCAGCGGCGGGCCGATCCTCCCCGAGTCGGCGTCCTGCTGCTGGCGCAGCCAGGCGATCCCGCGCGCGACGACCTCCTTGTACGGTCCCTGGCGCGTCGTATTGCCGTCGCCCAGGAAGGCGAGAACCGCCAGCGCCGTGACGCCCACGTCGTTCGTCGAGGCGCCTGCGCCGCCGCACGCGCAGGCACGCTGGACCAAGTGGCCAGTCTGCGCCGTGACTTCTGTGCATCATGGTGCCTTTATCACCCAGGTAGATCGCATCCTCGACGAAGCGACCCGCCTCCAACTCCACCGGGCGGGGGGGTCTGAGTCCGCCGTCGACCCATGTCAGCTTCACCGGCGGCATCTCATCGCGTGCCGGAAACTCATACGTGAGCATCTCCGCAAGCGGCAAGAACTCTTCGTTGTATCTGGTGGAAGATGCTTGGATCTTGGTGGGCAGGCCGAGTTTGAGGGCCCAGACTGCTGCATCGAGTATGTGTGCACCCATATCGCCCATTGCGCCGGTACCATAGTCCCGTAAACCACGCCAGTTGAAATGGCAGATCTCCGGATGATACGGTTTCTCCGGGGCAGGACCCAACCAAACATCCCAATCCAACGCCCCAGGTACAGGTACCCCTTCGGGACGGGGAATGTCGCCTTGCGGCCAGATCGGTCGGTTCGTCGATAGATGAACCTCTCGCACGGGACCGATCGCACCAGACTGAATCCACTCAGCAGTCATTCGGCTACCTTCGGTGGCGTGTCCCTGATTTCCCATTTGGGTCACGACATCCATCTCTTTGGCGATCTCTTTGAGCTTGCGGCACTCGTATACCGTCTTGCACATGGGTTTTTCGATGTAGACATGCTTCCCCATCTTCATGGCGTATGCCGCAATGACAGCATGGGTGTGATCCGGAGTGCCGATCATGACTGCATCGATCTCCGGCTCATTGTCCAGCATCCTGCGGAAGTCTTGATATACCTTTGCCTTGGGATAACCCTTGAAGACATGACCCGCAAACTCCGTGTCTACATCACACAGGGCATAGATGTTGGCGAGCGTCCTCGGCTCCTCTTCCTGCTGAGGCTGCTGCTGTTGCACGCCCTGCCGCTGCTGCATGGCAGCCCGTCGCGCGGCCCACTCAGCTCTCCTGGCCTCCTGCTCGGCAAGTTGCTCTGGAGTGAAAGGCTGACCCGTAGCGGTGCGTTGGGGCCGTTCGATCGGCACATCTGGATCGGCAAAACCTGCAATATCCTGGGCGCCTCTGGCCCCCACTCCTATACCCGCAACGTTCACCATGTCACTGGGAGCCTGGTAACCGGGACCACCCAGCACGTGGCGCGGAACGATCGTGAATACGGCGGCTGCCGTGCCGGTGGTACTGAGGAATTCACGCCGTGAAAAGTTGCCGCGCTTCTTGCGTTTCTTCTTCCTACTGTCACTCATGACTCATGCTCCTTTCGACTATTCGATATGGCAGAGCCTTTTCGCCGCCACTCGCCTCCGCCAAGTATGCGTCCCCGCAATGGAGCTGTCCACCGCCCGCTCCACTCTAGCGGTTCCCGGACAGTCAACTACATCTTTCTCGTGCTGATGCAACAGACACGAGGCCGCCGCATGACACACCGACGTGTAGCGTTTGCGATCGCCGCCGCTCTTCTGACCGGCTGCGCCGAGGACGAGACTGCCCAGCGACCCGCAGATCAGGACCCTGCCGCGTCCAGTTGGGTGCTCGCATGGGCTGACGAGTTTGACGGGAGCGTGATCGACCGGGGAACGTGGACACCGGAGGTGATGCCGGATCCGCACAACGAGGAGCTGCAGTACTACACCGACCGGGTAGACGCCGACTCCGGCGCCAACGCCTGGCTGGAAGGCGGTGCACTGGTCATCGAGGCGCGCCGCGAGGACTTCGAGCACCGGAAACACACCTCGGCGCGGCTCATAACGAAGGGCAAGCGGGAGTTCCACTATGGCCGCTTCGAAGCGAGGATCCGGCAGCCGGGAGAAGTAGGCATGTGGCCTGCCTTCTGGTTGCTGGGTGGCAATATCGACAACGTCGGGTGGCCGCGGTGTGGTGAAATCGACATCATGGAGGGCAAGGGGCGGCTCCCGCAGTGGACGTCCGGCGCTCTCCATCGTGGTCCCGATGCGTCTGCCAACCGGATCACAGCGGGAGAATACGAACTCGCCTCCGGCAGCTTCCACGACGTGTGGCACGTGTTCGCGATCGAGTGGGAACCGGGGCGAATCCGTTGGGAAGTCGACAGCGTCGCGTTCTTGGGGGTCAGCAAGACACCGGGTGAAGACCCCGCCTATTGGCCGTTCGACGAGGGGCACACGTTTTTCATCATCCTGAACCTCGCGGTGGGCGGCTGGTTCGATAACCCGTACCTGCCACCGGACGATATGGCGCCGCAACGGCTCTACGTGGACTACGTGCGTGTGTATCGCCGCTCCGGGGACGGAGCGTCCTGAGGAAAGTGGGACGTCGGCTTGTCGCGCACCCAGATCGAGGACAATCCAATCTCAACTTGCGGCCCTAGGTACATCACTTCACGTTAGTAGCCTCGCCCTCACAGCCATCTCAGCACGAGTAGCAAGGCGCTGGCCACACGGCGCGCCTACGGTCTCGTAGCACGAGGAAAGTGCCTCACCAAGGAGGGCAGGTCCATGAAGAAGCCCGTCATGAAGCGTAGGGAATTCGTCGGGACACTTGCGGCGACGGCCGCGCTACTCGAACCCGCCGCGCTCGAACTCACGAGATCCCGGAAACAGGAGAAAGGAGGCCGCATGAAGGTCGGCCTTTATAGCATCACGTTTCTGGGGATCTGGTACCAGGGCGAAGCATTGCCGCTCGAGGAGTTCATTCGGCGTGCAAAGCAGTACGGCTACGACGGCGTCGAATTAGACGGCAAGAGACCGCACGCAAACCCGCTGGACATGCCCACCGAACGCTGCCGTGAACTGCAACGCATTGCCGACGGCGAAGGCATCGAGATCTTTGGGGTTGCCGCGAACAACGATTTCTCGAGCCCGATTCCGGAACATCGCGAATGTCAGATCAGCTACGTGCGCGACCTCATCCGCGTGACCGCGGATCTGGGCGCTGAGACCCTGCGCGTGTTCTTCGCATGGCCTGGCGTAACCAAGCATGCCGAACAGATCGCCCAATACGAGATTGCCAAGCAGGTGTGGCAATACACTCACGAACAGTTCTCCGCCGGAGAGACTTGGGGCTGGTGTCGCGACGGGCTCGTAGAGTGCGCGCGCTACGCCGCCGACGCCGGCGTGACATTGGCGCTGCAGAATCACGATCCTGTGCACGAGGATCACCACGACGTCTTACGCATGGTAGGTGAGGTCGATTCACCAGCCTTGAAAGTCTCGCTCGATCCCTGGGGGCTGCCGGAGAAGACTCCGGAGTACATTCTCCAGGCAGCGCGTGACGTCGGCCCGCTTCAGGTGCTGTGCCACTACGGCGGCATTTACGAACGCGGCTCGGACGGCGAGATCAAGGGTGAGAGCCACTTCCGGCCCTTTGTCGCCGCCATGAAGGACATCGGATACCAGGGATACGTGAGCTACGAGCTGTGCGGCCCACCACGTGAAGGAGAGATGCTCGGTATCGAGCGCGCCGAGATGAACGCACAACTCGCGGCGGAGTTCATGCGGGGGTTGATCGAGGAACAGGAGGGCTGACTCGCCGGCGTGCGACTTTACTCGGCGGGGTGAGCCCCGCTCCCCTCACCCTACCAGAACGTCTGCCGTGCGAGTGAACGCGGTGTCTCTCCTGCCCGGTACGGTCTGAGCCGCACGGAGTACGTGTACGGCTGAGGGTACGTGCGGTACGCCGTCAACACCGAAACCGCCGTCCCCCCGACGCCGCTCACGCGGTGGTCGAGGTTGAGGGTGATCCCGTTCTGCGGCGCCAGCTGGAAGGGATACCAGGCCCGCGACAGGTTGTCTGTGCCGAAGTGCTGGGCGCTCACGTCGAGCAGCTGCTCGCCGGCCACGAGCAGGCCGACACCCTGCGCGTTCGCTAGGCTGACCCAGCGCACGTCCGACTTGTTGCCGTAATCCTGTGGCACGAGGTAGGGCACGTACTGCTGCTCGACCTTACTCTCGTAGACACCGATCCGAGCTCCGGTTTTGCGATCGGGATAGGTCTCGAACGGCCCCCGCCCGCTCCACACGATGTCGTCGAACTCCTCGCCCAGCACAAGCTGCAACCCCACCTTGGGCAGCCAGTCCGGCTGGTTCCCCACCGGGGTGATAGAATGGTCCAACAGGATGTCCCCGCTCGCCAGCACGCGGTATACGTACGTCAGGTCGAACCCGGTCGCGAACGAGCCCGGCGGCAGTCCGGAAGATGCAGCGTGGGTCTCAATCTCGACTATCGCATGCTGGTCGTCTTCGAGCCACGCCGCAAAGCTCTCGACGGTGTGCTCCAGCCGGTCCAGACCCACCGCGCGCCACCCGTTGGCGATGTCGTTTCCCATTCCTTCCCGGTGGGTCGACAGCATGCCCCGGTAGAGCCCCCAGGCATCCCGTTCGCTCGCCAGCGGTGCCCGCCAGACATTTGCCCGCGGGCCCTGGTGCAGCAGTTCCACCTCACCGATCTCGATCGAGGCAAGCGTCCCCGCGGCTTCGTCGAACGTGTAGCTGAAACCCTGTCCCCGCACGATCACCTGCCCTGCGGTCGTATCGATCTCCAGTGGAGCGAAGCGATCGAGGGCCGCGATGGGAGCCGGCGGCGCTCCCGGGAGCAGGAACTGCTCCCAGGCAACCTCGTGCCCCCGTAGGGCCCAGGCCGTCTCTCTCGGAAGCGTGAACCGGACCTCCAGCCAGTGTTCCTCGCCGGGGGTTGGTGTGGGATGCTCGAAGGGGATGCTCACCGCGATGCTCTCGTCAGGTGCAAGGGCGAACTCTAGCGTTCCCTCCTCCAGCACCTCCCCATTTGCAGTTACCCGCCAGCTCGTGTCGAGCTCTGAGAGATCGGTGAAGTGGTGTCGGTTGATTATGTGGACTAGCCCCTGCGCAATGTCGACCACTTCGATCCCGACGGGCTGCGCGGACTTTTTGAGCTGCCACAGTTCCGGCTGTGGCACACGGTCGGGCCACATGACGCCGTAGGAGCGGCCCCCGATGCCGAGGCTGTAGAACTCACCTTTGAGCTCGACGGTCTCGAAATCGAGCCAGAGTCGCGCCTCCCGTCTCAGCTCCGGCGTATCGCTGTCGAGTTCGCTTTCGCTGAGAGCCCGGGCGAAGATGCGCACGTCGTCGAACTGGGCGTTGGACAGGTCCCCAGGGTGCTCCATCCCGTGCAGAGCAGCATTGCGGCCGATGTTCACCGGGAAGGGATTGTGATCGATCTCGCCCGAGTAGGCCCTCGTGCCCACTACCACGCCGTCGACGAAGAGGCGCATCTCGGCGCTATCGTAGACACCGGCCAAGTGGTGCCAACGTCCCTCCCAGGCATCAGGCGTCGATGCAATGACTGAGACACGCTCGCCATCGTGGATGAAGAACTCGAGCGTGTCCGCCGCGGTCTGCTGCAGACCGTACTGGTGGTCGCCCTTGGTGAGGAGTGGGCCGTGCCCATTCCAGCGCCGGGGAAACACCCACATCGCAAGCGTGAGTTGATCGCCGGTGACGTCGAGGCTGGGGTCGCGGTACAGCTCCACCCACTCGTCGTGGCCGCTCAGGGCCAGTGCCTGCCCCCCGGAGCGGCCGTCGATGAGCTGTGACCGTCCCATGAGCGCCCCGTGGTTCTCGTGAGGCGATGCATCGGGGGTGACACGCCACGGCCAATTGATGCCGGGGCTGACCCAGTCCCATACCGCCCCGCCGATGGTGCGCGGGTACGAACGTATGACCTGCCAGTACTCGTCCATCCCGCCGAGGCTGTTGCCTGTCGCCGCGGCGTACTCGTCCATGAACGAAGGGCGCGGCTCGACTGATGGCGGCACTTGTCCGTAGGATGTCTTCAACTCGAACGGCGTCGGGTAGCGGGGCCCGACGATGTCCTCGCAATCGAGCGGTTCGATCGATGGGAAGTAGTCGTTGTTTCCGCCGTAGAGCCAGGCGCGGGTGGGGTCCAGCCGTTTCCCTTCGGCGATGATCGCGCAGATGTTGTCACCCGAGCCGGCCTCGTTGCCTGCGCTCCAGATCACGACGCTCGGGTGGTTGCGGTCGCGATGGACCATCTTGCTGCCCCGGTCTACGTAGGCGGCCCGCCACTCTGGACGCTCGGACAGCCAGATCGTTGCGTGCGCCTCGTCTCCGGTTTCGTCGATCACGTACACGCCCAACTCATCGGCCAGGTCCAGGTACTCCGGGTTCGGTGGGTAGTGGGATGTGCGCACCGCGTTGACGTTGAACCGCTTCATGAGGACGAGGTCCTCGCGCATGGTGGCGACGTCCATCGTGCGGCCGGTTAGGGGGTGGTGCATGTGGCTGTTGACGGCATTCAGCTTAACGGGCCGGCCGTTCACGAAGAACGCTTGGTCCCGTATCTCCACCTCACGGAAGCCCACTTTGGAGCCGAGGACTTCGACCATGTCACTGTCCGGCCCGACCAGCTCCAGTACCAGGCGGTAGAGGTTGGGATGCTCGGCCGACCAGAGGCGGGGAGACGCAACGGACACGGTTAGTGTGTCCGCCACTGCTCCACCTGCAGGGATCGAGAGTTCGCGACTTTGGACCGGTGCCACGACCGGCGCCGTGTCATCGCTCTGGTAGAGCGTGGCGCGGATGCGGTATTGGTCGGCCTGCACTTCACTGTAATTGCTCACCTCGACCGCAACCCTGAGGTCGGCGTCGCGATGGTCCGCCTCGAGGTCGGTCGTCACGAAGAAGTCGCTCAGGTGGACCGGTGGTGTCGCCATCAGGTACACGTCGCGGTAGATGCCGGCCAGGCGCCACATGTCCTGGTCTTCCAAGTAGGTCCCGTCCGAGAAGCGGTAGACCTGAACCGCGATCGCATTGGTGCCCGCTTGGAGATACTCCGTAACGTCGTACTCGGCCGGCTCCATGCCACCCTCGTTGTAGCCGACCTCTCTCCCGTTGATCCAGATGTAGGACGCGGATTTCACGCCCTCGAAGTGGAGGAACACGCGGCGATCCGTCCAGCTCGTCGGGAGGTCGAACGATCGCAGGTAGGACCCCACGGGGTTGTAATCGTCGGGCACGGTGGGTGGCGTCGACGGGAAGGTGTGTTCGATGTTGCGGAACATGGGGTGTCCGAAGCCCTGCATCTGCCAGTTGCTCGGGACCTCGATGTCGTCCCAGCCTGAGGCGTCGAAGCCGGGCCGGAAGAACGTCGCCGGCGTCTCCCCTGGCACCGGGGCCCAGTGGAACTTCCAGCGACCGCTGAGGAGCAGGCACCAGGACGACGCCTTGCGATCGCCCGCGAGAGCAGTCTCCACGTCGTCGAACGGCATGAGCGTCGCGTGGGGCGCCACCTGTCCCCGCTCGAACACGGCCGGGTTCTCCCAGTCCGGCACCTCCTGGGCGGAAGCATGCACGGCATTGAGCAACAGGAGGGTCAGCAGGCAGGTTGGGATCAGCCGTTCTTGGGTCATCGCCGCCTCCGCCTTTCTCTGGGGGCTCACGGACGCCGCAGCGGAAGGTACCCTCCAGCGTGCGCCGGACGCGCCAGAGACTAGCACACGCGACATGTGCGGGCAAGCGCGGCCGCCTTCGCTGACGCTCACTCTTACCCGTCAGATCACGCCGTCCCGACTTGGCAATGTCTCGTCGAGTGATACGGTGACAGGGTCAGCTGCGATCTTCTAGCAACCGTGTGGAGAGGGAGGTGCACACCAAGTCCCGCGCCAGGATTGCGGCGCTGCTCGGGGAGCGGGAGGAGGCGATGACTTTGCTGCGTGAGTGGTTTGACATGGTACCGAGTTGGGATGGATACATGTTGGTGCACAGGGAGCGGGGAGCCGGGAGCGGAGGCGCTCGGCTAAGGGCGATGAACACGAATCAACAGAGCGCGCCCGTGACTCAAATCCGAATGAAGATCCGCCGTTTGAACAGCCAGTTCACGATGTACCAATCCATCCAGAGGACGATCAACGCGGTGATAAACCCCACCAGCACCTCCCCTCGCCAGCCCAGAACGCCGTCCGTGAAGGGCCTGACGATCTGCGTGAGCCAGCGATTCCCTCGTAGCTCCGAAAACAGATAAATGAACAGCGGATTCATGCCGAACACGATCGCAAACTGGGCCCAGCGTTTCCATCCCTTGACGTCGATGATCCAATATGAGAGCGCCAGGGCAATCAGGCACCAACCGCCAGTGACGATGACAAACGAAGTAGTGCAGATCCGCTTGATGATGGGAGTCACGGGGTCCAACCCGTAGCCTACTACCAGTCCGATCACCCCCGCAATCACCAAAGTCTTGATCTTCTGGGCAGGAGTTCGATCACTCATCAGGACATAGCCCGCAAGTACGCCCCAGATGGTGTGTGCCGCCGTGGGAACCGCATTCACCGCCACCCAGTGCCCGCCGGACAGCTTGCCCATCAAGAGCATGTCCATCCAGGAACCGAAATTCTGGTCCGGCGTGAACGGCTGGTTGTAGCCGGCGACCGGCCAAAACCGGTACAGCACCTCAGTCAGCAACAGCAGTCCGACGGTGACCAGTAGCTGCGTCCGAGTGCTCTTTCGCATGATGAGGAATGCGAGGAAATAGGTGAACGACAGCTGAGCCAGGACGTTCCACAGCTCGAAGACCAGATGGCCGGCGGCTACTACATAGAGTCCCACCCCGAGGCCCAGCAGGACCAACGATCGCACGACCGCGTGGCGCAAGGTCGCCGAATAGCTGTCTCCTCTCTCCCAGCGCCGCGCGAACGAGAAAGGCATCGCCACACCGACGATGAACATGAAGAAGGGCTGCACGAGATCCCAAGGCCGCAGACCATTCCAGGGGTGGTGGGTGAATTGAGTGGCGACTGCCTGAATCCAGGTTCCATCCAGCTCCGGCACCAACAGTGACTCGTAAACGAGTGCACCCTCGGCCACGAGCAGAAACATGGTCAGACCGCGAAAGAAGTCGAGAGAGGTGAGTCGCCCTTCTACTACCTTTGAGCCCGGTTGAGTCGTCGCCATTGAATAACTCCGTCCCAGGTGAGGTCAACTGCCGGCCGGTGAGAATCTGCCGCGAGTCGCCGGCCAACGACAGGCCCCCTCGAGCTCGTATTCAGGCGCCGCGGCGGGTGGCTGAACGAGGGTTAGGTCGTTCGGTCGGAATGGATGCGAATTCCGCTGCCGATTCTATATTGTCGGAACGCCCTACGGGATGTCCTAATGGTCAAGCGAATTGTGTTGCTATGCGGTGCCCTCTCCGTACTGAGCTGCTCCCGCGTTCCAGACTACACGACTTTTCCCAAGATCGATTCCCACGTTCATATAGACACGTTTGAATCTGACTTCGTCATGTTGGCCAGACACGAGGGCTTTCGTTTGATGACCCTCGTCACCCGGTCCGCCACTCAGGAGCACATCGATCGCGAGTTTGCCTGGGCGAGGTCGCAGCACGAAGAGTTCCCTGAAACGGTGTCGTTTGCGACAACCATAAGCATGGAGAATTGGACTGACCCGGATTGGCAACAAGTCACCATCTCCAGGCTACGACATGATTTCGAGAATGGAGCCAGCGCCGTCAAGTTGTGGAAGGATATCGGCATGACGTTCCGCGACTCCGACAGTTCGTTCATCATGATCGACGACCCGAGGTTCGACCCGGTCCTCGATTACATCGCCTCAGAGAACAAACCGCTCATAGGGCATTTCGGCGAACCGCGCAATTGCTGGCTGCCGGTCGATTCCATGACGGTCCCTGGCGACAGCAGCTATTTCACAAACAACCCGCAGTACCACATGTACCTGCATCCTGAGTATCCCTCGTACGACGATCAGATAAACGCGCGCGACAACATGCTGGCCAAACACCCCGATCTGATCTTCGTCGGAGCGCATCTGGGCAGTCTGGAGTGGAATGTCGGTGAATTGGCGGAACGGCTCGACAGGTTTCCCAACATGGCGGTGGACATCGCCGCCCGCGTCAGTCATCTGCAGATCCAAGACCGTGCCACTGTTCGCGAATTCATCATCGACTACCAAGCCCGGCTGCTCTATGGAACTGATGCCGGCGTGAGCGAGAGTACGGGCGCTCTCGAATGGATCGCAGAGAAGTGGCACCGTGATTGGCTCTACTTCACCACAGACACTGTGCTAACTTCCCCGGAAGTACGAGGCGCGTTCGTGGGATTGAAGCTCCCTGTACCCGTGTTGAGAAGGATCTACTTCCGAAATGCCGAGGATTGGCTTGGGATGTGAGCCGTCGTCGGGTTACCCCCCCCCCC
>Ga0209536_100016828_pt1 | contig 10381 bp, 7 predicted proteins | sample DeeMarSeWOR28_12_FD_187461 | JGI IMG/M metagenome (GOLD analysis project Ga0209536, IMG submission 187461) | Marine sediment microbial communities from White Oak River estuary, North Carolina - WOR-2-8_12 (SPAdes) (version 2) | ecosystem: Environmental > Aquatic > Marine > Intertidal zone >... | reverse complement strand
CCCTGGAGCGAGTGTTCAACGTGAAGGAAGTGCAGCCGACCTACCGGTTGGCGTTGCTCACGGCCCTCGCGTTCCTGATCGTGGCTCCCCTGCCGTTGCTCGCGCACCTCGGCCATCCCGAGCGGTCGTACGAGATCTTCATGACGCCGAACCGGCAGTCGGCCATGGCCATGTTCGGTTTCGTGTACGCGTGGTACCTCATGGTGGTACTGCTGCTCGAGATCTGGTTCGACTACCGGCGCGATCTGGTGCTCTGGGCCCGGGCCGGCCACGGATGGATGCGCTGGGTGCGCTACGCGCTGACGCTGGGCGCCACCGATCTCTCTCCGAAAGCGCTGCGGTTCGACGACAGCGTCGGTCGTTGGATCACCGTCATCGGCATCCCTTCGGCGTTCCTGCTGCACGGCTACGTGGGGTTCATCTTCGGCTCGATCAAGGCGAACCCGTGGTGGAGCAGCGTGCTGATGCCGGTGGTGTTCCTGTTTTCCGCGATCGTCTCCGGCATCGCGCTGGTGCTCGTCATCTACATGGTGACGACCCTTGTCCGCTGGAAGCCGCTCGACATGGCCTGTCTCGACAAGCTCGCCCAATTCCTGTTCTACGCCCTGGTGGTCGACTTCTCGCTCGAGGCCCTCGACTTCATCCATCGCCTTTACGAGGCGGAGGAGTCGATCGGCATCCTCTCGCTCATGATCGAGAACCGGCTGTTCATCAGCCTGATCGTCCTGCAGGTGCTGATGGGGACGTTGATCCCCCTGGTGGCGCTCGCGCTCGTCTCTCCCGGGCTCCGTCGCGGCGGCTTCGTGCGCACCCCGCCGGAGCTGCGGCAGCTGATCTACCTGGCGGTGGCGGTGCTGATCCAGATCGGGATCTTCAGCATCCGCTGGAACGTGGTGATCGGCGGCCAGCTGTTCTCGAAGAGCCTCCGGGGGTTGACGGTCTACAAGGTCGAGTTGTTCGGGGTCGAGGGACTGGCCATGACGATCGGGCTGCTCATCCTACCGTTCGTCATCCTGTGGGGGCTCGTCAAGATCGTTCCGCCGTGGGAGGAGTCCGCGCCGGCCGAGCCCGGCGTGGAGGCGGCTGGGTGATCGAGGCGGATCTCCACTCGCCTGAGAAGCGCGGGTCGTGTCGAGGGGCTGGAATGGCAGATCCGGCTCCTCCCGTCTATCGTTCAACCTTCCAGGTCGGCCCCCGGGGTGCTTTGCCGACGGCGCGGCGGCGGGTAATGCCGAGCGGACGGGCCTGACTCCATTCTTCCGGACGTTCGAGGAGGCACGGTGATGCGACGACGGCGCGCAGGAAGTGTTGCGGCATCGATCGTGGCAATCGGCCTGGCGGGGGTGTGCGGTCCGCCGGTGTTGCGGGGGCAGGCCCCGGCCGAAGACAATTGCCGCGTCTGCCACGCGGCGCTCGGTGACCCGCGCCTGACACCGCCGGTGGAGGCGTTCGCGACCGACGTCCATTCGGCCCGGGGGCTGGGGTGCGCGGACTGCCACGGGGGGGATCCGAGCGTCGCCGGGATGGAAGGCATGGATCCGCGGAAGGGGTTCGTCGGCCGTCCGAGCAAGCGACGCTCGATCGATCTCTGTGGCCGCTGTCACTCCGACGCCACCTACATGCGTCAGTTCAACCCGTCGCTGCGCGTCGATCAGGTGGCCGAGTATCGGACGTCGGTCCACGGCCAGCGCCTGCTGCAGCGGGGTGACACGGCGGTGGCGGCCTGCGCCAACTGTCATCCGGCGCATAGCATCAAGCCCGCCGTGGACCCCACCTCGAGCGTCAACCCGCTGAACGTGTCCACGACGTGCGGTGCGTGCCACGCCAGCGCCGAGCACATGCGGGCGTATGGCATCCCGACGGACCAGAAGGCGAAGTACGAGCGGAGCATCCACTGGGAGGCCATGTCGGTCCGGCGGGATCTTTCCGCGCCGACGTGCAACGACTGTCACGGCAATCACGGCGCCGCGCCGCCCGGGGTCTCGTCGGTGGGGAACGTCTGCGGCCAGTGCCACTCCGTGCAGGCGGCCTACTTCGGCGGCAGCCGGCACGCCGACACGTTTCAGATGATCGGGGCGCCGGGGTGCGCCACCTGCCACAACAACCACGAGATCCTGGCATCGCAGGACGGCATGCTCGGCGTAGGGGAGGGGGCGGTGTGCGGCAACTGCCACAGCCCGGACGATCCCGGTGGAGTGGTGGCGACGGCACTGCGGCAGGCGGTGGATACCTTGCGGTGGTCCCTGGACAGCGCGGCCGCCATCCTGACTCGGGCGGAGCGGGCGGGGATGGAGGTGAGTCAGGCGCAGTTCGACCTGGACGCCGTGATCACCGAGCTGGTTTCGGCCCGCGCAGCGATCCATTCTTTCGCCCTCGATTCGGTGCGCCCGATTGTCGACGAGGGTCTGGCGGCGACGGACACCGCATTTGTCCGCGGCCGGCGCGCGCTGGCCGACCTGCGGTTCCGACGGACGGGGCTCGCGGTGTCGGTGCTCATCATCCTCGCACTCGTGGCGGGGCTGTCGCTCAAGATCCGCAATCTTCGGCAAGCCCGTGCAGGCGTTTCTCACGGGGGCAACCATGGCTGAGAACCAGAGCGCACCACCAGTGGCTTCCCGTCGACGCTTCGTCGATTGGCTGTTGGGCACGAGCGTCGGCGGCCTCGTCGCCGCGGTCGTGTATCCGGCCGCGCGGTACGTCGTGCCGCCGGCGTCCGCGGAGTCGGCTGCCTCCTCCGTGACGTTGCCCTTTTCCCCCGACGACGTGGAGCCGAATACGGGGCGCATCTTCAAGTTCGGCAGTCAGCCGGGGATCCTCGTCCGGCTGGCGTCCGGAGAATTCCGCGCCTTCTCGGCGAAGTGTACGCACCTCGGGTGCATCGTGCAGTACCGCGCGGATCTCTCCCAGATCTGGTGTGCATGCCACAACGGGCATTTCGATCTCAATGGCCACAACGTCGAAGGACCGCCGCCGGCGCCGCTGCCGGATTTCGAGGTCAACGTGCGGGGCGATCAGATCGTCGTGAGCAGGGGGGCCTGAGATGGCGAGCTACGGTCGACGGTGGGACGCACTCTACGCGTGGCTGGACGAGCGGCTCGACCTGACGGCGATCGGGAAGATCGCCCAGAAGAAGGACGTGCCCGTCCATCGCCACACGATCTGGTACTATCTGGGCGGAATGACGTTGTTCCTGTTCGTCGTGCAAGTCTGCACCGGCATGCTGCTGCTGATCTACTACCGGCCGAGCGCGGATGAAGCCTACGAATCGGTGCAGTTCCTGATGGCAGAGGTCCAGTTCGGCTGGCTCGTGCGGTCGATCCACGCGTGGTCCGCCAACCTCATGATCTTCACCCTCTTCATTCACCTGTTCAGCGTCCTGTTCATGCGGGCCTATCGGCCACCGCGGGAGTTGACGTGGGTGACGGGGATGGGTCTGCTCGGTGTCGCGCTCGCGTTCGGGTTCACCGGCTACCTCCTGCCGTGGAACGAGCTCGCCTATTTCGCGACACGGGTCGGCACCGAGATCGTCGGGGTCTTTCCGGTGGTGGGGGACTTCCTACTTCGTGTGGCGCGGGGGGGCGAGGATGTCACGGGCGCCACGCTCACGCGGTTCTATGCCGTGCACGTGGCGTTTCTCCCGCTGCTCACGACCGCGATCCTGGGCCTCCACCTCTATCTGGTGCAGAAGCTCGGGATGAGCGTCCCGCCCCGCGTCGAGCGCGAGGGGGGGCCGGCGGGGAGGATGAAGTTCGTTCCCGATTTTCTGATGCGCGACCTGGTCGGGTGGCTCATCGCCCTGGCGCTGCTCGCGGCGCTCGCCGCGTTCATTCCGGCCGAGCTGGGCACGAAAGCGGATCCCTTCGCGCCGGCACCGGCAGGCATCAAGCCCGAGTGGTACTTCATGTTCATGTTCCAGACCCTGAAGTATCTCCCGGCGCACATCATGGGCATCGAAGGAGACGTAGTCGGGATCCTCGGGTTCGGCCTCGCGGGGCTGGTCGTGCTCCTGCTGCCGTTCCTGGACCGGCGGACGGCCCGCGGGGAGAAGAGTCCGCTCGTCACGTGGCTCGCCATTGCGGCGATCGTGTTCATCATCGTGCTCACCTACCTCGGGTACACGATGTCTCCCACCGCGTAGCGCCGGTCGGCAGGTCGCGACGACGATGCCGCAGGGCGGCGCTCCGGCGCCGCCCGTGGACAAGGCGGCGCCCGTGTGATTCTTTCCTGAAGAGTCCTTCACCGGACGGCGATCGCCTGTCGCCGCTGTCGGTGATTTGCTATAGTTCACGTCGGTAGTCGCCTGGCCATGAGCCATCTTCGACCACACAAAGGGGGGGGTGTGCGCAGGAATCGGGCTCGTCTGCTTCGAGCGCTCTCCGCGTCGACCGTGCTGGGGGCGATCGTCGTCGGCGCATGCGGTAGCGATATCGCGTACCAGGACCGACCTCCGTTCAATCCTCCGGCCGACAGCACTGCGGGATTCCTCGGGTACTACGCCGTGTCCGAGCGAGCGACGACGTGCGGCCAGTGCCATGCCGAGCTGCAGGCCGAGTGGGCGGCGACGGCGCACGCGAACGCCTGGGCGACGCTGCAGGCCAACGCCGGCGCTCAGACGATGTGCGAGCCCTGCCACACCGTCAGTCACAACGGCAACCGGGCCGCGGAGCCGGCGGGGTACCCGACCGTGAGTGACAGCGTCGCGGCGGCGGCATACCGGGATGTCCAGTGTGAGAGCTGCCACGGTCCCGGCCTGGACCATCTCGCCGCGCCGACCGCTGCGCAGCCCCTCGCGTCGGGCCTGGTGGCTCCCGGCGGCTGCGGTGACTGTCACAACGGGGTGCACCACCCGTTCGTGGAGCAGTGGTCCGTGTCGAAACACGCCGTCGGCGACGGCCTCTCCCACGGTGACAACCCCAGCTGTGCCGAGTGCCACAACGGCAAGGACGCGCTGGTGCAGCAGTTCGGCGTGAACGCGCCGTACGCGAACAAGGACGACGGTGCGGTCATGCCGATTACGTGCATCGTGTGCCACGATCCGCACGACAAGACCCTGCCGGCGCAGCTCCGCGCGCCGATCGACGAGGGCACGACGGACAACCTCTGTGTGACGTGCCACAACCGGCGCTCGACCCCGGCCGCGCCGTTCCGCGGCCCGCACGCGGCCCAGGGACCGCTGGTGCTCGGGGGGGAGGCGGGATGGGTCCCGCCCGGGTACGAGTGGCTCGCGGGGATGACGTCGAGCCACGGAGATCCCGCCACGAACCCACGGCTGTGTGCGACGTGCCATGTATCGCCGTACACGGTGACAGATCCTGCGTCTGGCGACTTCGTATTCCACAGCGTCGGACACACGTTCGAGGCCATTCCCTGCGTCGACGCCAGCGGGATTCCGGTGCCCGGACCGTGCACCGAGAACGATCGCACGTTCTCGGCGTGCGTCGGGTGTCATCGCTTCGAGGTCACGGCCAGGAACTACTTCATCGGGTTCAAGGACCGGCTGGCGACGCTGCTCGATCAGGTCTGGCGTGACCTAAACGACAACGCGATCATCGATCCGGCGCCGACGGACGGGGGGCTCCTTCCGGAGATCCTGCAGGCGACCGGGGACGAGACCCAGCTGGATCCGTCGGATCAGGTGCTCACCGTGGCCGAAGGCGTGCTCTACAACGCCCAGCTCGCGGCGACGTCGGAGCGGCCGAAGTTCCTCGACGGCGCGACGATCGTCGCCGGCGACACGGTGAGCTTCTCGGGCCATCCGTCCGGCGGGAACGGCGTCCACAACCCAGGCTTCCTGCAGTCCCTGCTCGAGTCGTCGATCGCGTATGCGGCGGGTTTCTACGGCCTCCCGGCGCCGGCGGCGCTGGCGAGGCAGCCGTAAGGGAGGCGTGGAGCCTCATCGGCCGTAGCTCGAGCCGGCCCCGCCTTCCCCTCGAGAGGGCGGGGCCGTTTCCACAGATGGGCGCTCGGCCCGTCAGCCGGACCAGGGCCACGCCGGCGCCCGGCCGGCGGCATGGAGGTGAAGGAGGGAGGAGTGAGCGGCACGCAGACCGATACCCGCACGGCGACGCTCGACGTCAACAGCGTATTGCTGATCGCGGTCATCGTCCTCATGGTGACGGGCGCGCTCCTGGTGATCGCCCTGTACGGGCAGCGCGCGGAACGGCTCGAGATCCCGGAGGTGCAGCCGGCCGTGCGCGTGGCGCAGGAGGCGTCGTTCCCGGTCGGAGCGAGTCGCCTGGTGCGCTGGGGCCACCGACCGGTGCTGGTCGTCCGGCTCGCCGAGCGGGAGTACGTCGCGCTCGAAGGGGCCTCACCCAACGACGGCTGCCTGCTCGAGTGGGAGGAGGCGGCTTCCCGGATCGTCTCACCCTGTACCTACGTCGTCTACGACGTGGACGGGAGTGCCGTCACGGGGCTCTCCACCACCCCACTGCAACGCTATCCGGTGTTCGTGCGTGACGGCACCGTGTACGTCGCGAGGATCTGACCGTGCTACGCCGTGCTTTCCAAGCAACGAAGCGGATCGTCAGCGATCTGTGGTACGACATCACGTCGAGCGTCGATTCCAGCCTGCTCGGGTCGGCTCGGTTCCTGGGCTTGCTGTACGGACCGATCGACCGGAGCCTCCGGATCAACGAGGCGCTGCGCAAGTCGCTCAAGTACCGACTCGCGCCGCACGTCGGATGGCGGCACGCACCGGGCGGGATCACGTACCTCCTGTTCATGGTGCTCGTGGTGACCGGCGTGCTGCTGGCCCTGTTTTACCGCCCGTCCGTGGAAGAGGCGTACCCGAGCCTCCAGCATATCGTCTCGGTGCGCCCGTTCGGCTGGCTGATTCGGGACGTGCACCACTGGGCGGCGAACCTCATCGTGATCGCCCTGCTGGCGCACATGGCGCGGGTCTTCTTCGAAGCCGCCTACAAGCCCCCCCGCGAGACCAACTGGATGATCGGGCTCCTCCTGCTGGCGGTGGTTCTCGCGTTCGGATCGACCGGGTACCTGCTGCCGTGGGATCAGTCGTCCTACTGGACCGTGACCGAGGTGATGCACGCCATCGGTCACATCCCGGTCGTCGGCCGCGGGCTCGCGGACCGGATCATGGGGGACGTCATCCCGTCCGGGGCGACCCTGAGCCGCTTCTTCGCGCTGCACGTGATCGTGCTGCCGTGGATCGCGTTCGCGCTGCTCGGTTACCATTTCACCCTGGTTCGACGCCGGGGGATCGCCCCCCCGATGGAGCAGCCCGAGGAGCAGCCGCGCTGGCGCGGCAGCGGTCTCTTCCGTCCCGAGGATCTGCCCGAGGACGGCGTCCCGTTCTTCCCGAACCACATGCTGCGCTCGTTCATCGTCGGAGTCCTGACGCTGGCAGTGACGCTGACGCTCGCGATCCTCTTTCCGCGCGCGTTCTCGGCTGCGGCCGACCCGTACCTGATCCCGCCGGCGCTCGTCTCGACGTGGGTGCCGGTGGACGTGTCCTTGGCGCTGATCAGGCTGGCGGGCTCGTGGGGACTGGTCCTGTTCGGACTCCTCGGCGTCAGCCTGCTGATCGTGCCGATCGTCGATCGCGGGCCGGAACGCCGCCTGACCAAGCGGCCGGTCGTCGCGGCACTCGGCATCGCCTTCTTCGTGGGGTACGTCGCGCTGTTCGCCGCGGGCCGAATCATGGGTACGGTGCCGCCGTCGGCCTCGATCGGCGGAGGGATGGAGGAACTCCCGTTCGAGCCGACGCGTCCGGAAACGCCGCTGCCCGAGCTGGACCTCACGCCACCCGCGCCGTCCGGCGAACCCGTCCCAGGAGGTGTCCGATGATCCCCGGCACGGTCCACACGCTGATGCTCGTGGCCACCGTTGCCGGCTCGTCACCGGCGGCGGCGGCTCCGGCCCACCGGACGCAGCAGTTGATGCCGGCGGACTCGACCTACGGGTGCGTCATCTGCCACGCGGACAAGCGCCGCGCGTTTCAGCAGGGCGTGCACGCGGAGCGGGGCATCACCTGCGACGCCTGTCACGGGGGCGACCCGTCGCAGGTGGAGGTCGCGCCCGCGCACCGGGGCCGGTTCGTCGGAGCGCCGGGGAAGCTCGAGACCCTCCGCCTGTGTTCGACCTGCCACGCCGACCCCGACCAGATGCGCCAGTTCGGCCTGTCGGCGGACCAGCTTGCCGAGTTCCGCACGAGCCGTCACGGGCAGTTGCTCATCACGCAGGGCAACATGGATGCCCCGACGTGCACCGACTGCCATGACGCGCACCTGATCCGTCCGTCTACCGACGCGCGCAGCAACACGCATCCGACGAACATCCCGGCGACGTGCGGGCGGTGTCACGACGATGCCGCGTTGATGGGGAAGTACGGACTCCCGTCGGACCAGCTGGCGCGATACCGGGAGGGGGCACACGGCGTAGCCGTGTTCCAGGATCGCAATTTCGCGGCGCCGACGTGCACGGGATGTCACGGATCGCACGCGGCTCTGCCGCCGGGCATCGCGCAGGTCACCGACGTCTGTGGTCGGTGCCATCTGACGTTGGAGCGCGCGTTCGCGGCGGGTCCGCACGGGCGGGCCGCGGCGGTGAGCATCGAGCGTGGCTGTCTGGGCTGTCACAGCAATCACGGCACCGAGCGCGTCGCACCCGACGCGATTGCCGATCTCTGCGCCTCCTGCCACGGGGCGGAGAGCCAGATGGTCGTGCTGGGCGGTGAGATCCAGGAGCAGGTCCAGCGGGCCGAGGAGGATCTCACGCTGGCCACCGAGGCGATCGAGGAGATGGCCGCGGAGGGCCATCCGGTGGAGGACGAACGCTTCCGGTACGTCGCGGCATTCACGGCGTTCCAGCAACTGGCTGAAGTGCAGCACTCGCTGAGCCTCGAGGAACTGGAGGATCTTGGCCGCCAGGTCCGCTCGAACACGAGCATCATCCGTTCGACGGCCGAGGCGCGGGCGGAGGAGCGGTGGGAACACAAACTCCTCCTGATTCCGCTGTGGTTCCTGGCGCTGTCCGGAATCGCATTCGCCTCGTTCAAGCTCCGCGAGCTGGGACGGTAGCCGATGGCGCGAGCGGAGAAGGCCCCGTGGGATCGGCAGCGCGTCATCAAGCTCGCGGTGCAGGTGATGGTGCTGCTCGTGATCGTCTCGACGATCGGAGCGGTTGGGTTCATCGAGTACAGCGCGCAGCCGAGCTTCTGCAAGAAGTGCCACAACATGGTGCCGTACTACGAGTCGTGGCAGACCTCGTCCCACGGCGACGTTCCCTGCATCAAGTGCCACTATGCCCCCGGGATCAAGGCCGAGGCCATGGGGAAGTTCCAGGCGGCCAACCAGGTGGTGAAGTACGTGACCGGGACCTACGGGATGAAGCCGTGGGCGGAGATCGAGGACGCGGCATGCCTGCGCTCGGGTTGCCACTCGCTGCGGAAGGTCGAGGGGGCCGTCAGCTTCCACGGCCCGACCAACCCCGACATCGTGATCCGGTTCGACCACACGAAGCATCTCGGGGAATTGCGGCGCGGCAAACAGCTGCGGTGCACGAGCTGTCACTCCCAGATCGTGCAGGGGAACCACCTGGCCGTGACGACGGTCACGTGCAACCTGTGTCACTTCAAGGAGCGCGCGGCCGACGACCCGGTTGCCGGGTGCATCGGGTGCCACCGGTCCCCGCCGCGCGTGGTGTCGCCCGCCGGCTTCGTCGTCGATCACGAGCAGTACGTGCGCGACCTCGTGTCCTGCACCTCGTGTCACAGCCAGGTGGTGAGCGGTACGGGTGATGCCGAGGAGGCGCGCTGCTACAACTGCCACAACGAGCCGGGCAGGATCGCGGAGTTCGAGAACACCCCCCTCGTGCATCAGACGCACATCTCCGATCACAACATCGAGTGCACGCAATGCCACACGCCGATTCAGCATCGGCTGGTCTCGCTCGACGTCGGCGTCGAGCTGGATTGCGGGGGATGCCACCAGCGCGTGCATGAGGCGCAGCAGCAGATGTACGCCGGCATGGGGGGGCACGGTGCGGGCAACACGCCGAGCGCCATCGTGCTCGAGGTCCTCACCCGGCCCGCCGTCCCCGTGGAGCAGCTCGATCCCACGATCCCACGGCCCGTGGCCGATCTCGTGAACATGTGCCTCGCCAAGGAGCCGTCAGAGCGACCACTGCACGCCGGCGCCCTGCTCGAGAAGCTGCGCGAGGCGCGCCGCCTGACCCGGATGGTCCCGCCGACCATGGCGGCGCCCGACCTCGGGGCGACGACGCCCCTCGCCGGCGCCCCGGCCCACGCCTTCCCCGGTTCCAGCCCGCAACAGACGGGTCCCCTCGCGCCCGGGACCTTCGGCGACGCGCCGGCCCCCGGCCCGAGACCGGCGAGCGGAGGCTACGGGACGCCCCCGGG
>Ga0209536_100016827_pt1 | contig 10383 bp, 9 predicted proteins | sample DeeMarSeWOR28_12_FD_187461 | JGI IMG/M metagenome (GOLD analysis project Ga0209536, IMG submission 187461) | Marine sediment microbial communities from White Oak River estuary, North Carolina - WOR-2-8_12 (SPAdes) (version 2) | ecosystem: Environmental > Aquatic > Marine > Intertidal zone >... | reverse complement strand
TGATGCCCGCGATAAAACCCTCTTGCCCGGCTCTGGTCATATCAAGCGTGTCTGTCAAATACGGATACCAATACGAGCCATTTGTCTTATCGTAGACGACTCGCTCCCCACCAACATACATGTTGGTAACCGCGGCTCTTGCAGGCACGCTAGCGCCCGCAATCGTCGCGCAAACCACAACAACTAACAGTAGTTTTTTCATGTTCTTCTCTCCTTTCCTTAACTGTATCCATTCAGTTGCCATCCATGACGACAACACGTTTCTGATGGGTGTCGCATTTCCCTGTGCGATTCATCTCGACGTCCCCTGCGCAGAGAAGCTTGCTCATCAAACACCACAGGCGGAATGTGACCTGGCTTGGGAGAAATGAAACATCAGTTGAGGAGTAAGTCCACCTTTCGGCCCTTGGCATACTGCGAAAGATTGCTCAATTCTCCGCAACCCGACGCTCCGCCAAGAACGACCCCTCTGTCTCCTGCCAGATAACCTCACTCCCGCTGCCTTACCTCACCCGGGTACTGCGTGAGCCGGTCACCCGGGAACAGCGGACGTCCTTACTGTGAAAAAGCCAAACCGAAGCTGCTACAGGACTCTAATTATCCACTTATGCCATACTTCCTATACTCTCGTAACAAAAAAAGCGAAAGCCGCCGTCTCTTTTTCTTTTATGATCGCATGTCCTTCTACATCAAAGTATTACGGCACGTCCTTAGCAGAGCAACCGTTGCCTGTTTGCCTCGCACCGGCGGCCCTTGTGCAACAGCCAAGACAGCAGTTGATCTGCCCTAGTTGTTTATCGGGTATAGAAGCCCAAAAAGATGAGCTAATCTTCGCAAAGCTCCCATTCTATTCCGGCCTCAACCTCTCCATTGTCTCCATATCAACTTGAGGCCGGCTCATCCTTCGGCCGGACAATGCATTTCCTATTCTCATAATACCGCCCAGACAACGCTTATGCCGTGGCCAGAGATGGAAATTGGCAAAATGGGCAACCTGATTGCCTATGCTACTGCGAAGACCAGGGATAGCCACCTATCCAGGGCAGCAGAAAACAGTGACCGAGGGGCTGTTGAAGACCCGTTTGCGGAATGGAGGGCAATGATAGCGGTTCGCCAAAATAGCAGGAAAAGGTGGATTCTCGGCACAGGTGTTCAACTTTTGGGCGTCTCTTGCGAGACAACTCGCCGGGGTGGCCGGCGAATTGCTGCAATTTCGACGAGATGTTGCTATTATGGAGTTTCAAGTGTGTGATTGTCCTCGTGAAGTGTGTATGGGAGATCCCGGGTCAGCCTATTCGCAGTGTGCAAGAGATGACATATCGAATGCGAAATGTCCTTTTGGCTGCTCTGATATCGACGGTGCTTTCGAGCGCGATCGCATGTGGCGCCGGCGAGTCGTCCCAGACCGGCGGTAACGTCATCGAGTCGATCGAATTCAAGGGCAACAAGAAGTACAAGGACAAGACGCTGCTGAAGAAGCTGGACTTCGAGCAGGGCAGCCATCTCGACATTATTCTGGCCGAGTCGAGCACAAGGAGCATCGCCGAGCACTATCGATCAGAGGGATACACGAACGTCGACGTAACGCTGGACCGGGAAAAGCTCGCAGAGGGCACGGTCCTCTACACAATCGCCGAAGGTGAGAGGCTCCGCATCCGATCGGTAAACTTCCGGGGCAACAAGGAGATTAAGACCGGTGATCTTAGAAATGCCATCAAGACTAAAACGAGGAACTGGGTCTTGTGGCCCGCCTATTATTCTGAGGAAAAAGTCTCCGGGGATCTGGAGAAGCTGCAAAATGTCTACTGGAGCAGGGGATATCTCGATCACTACATAGAGGTCGAGGGCCAGACACATATCGCTTTTGTGATCGAGGAGGGGCCTCTCTACAAGGTCAGGGACATTCTTCTAGAAGGCAATTCGCACTTTGACAACGCCACGCTTCTGACCGGTTTGAAGCTGGAATCAGGTCAGCCCTATTACAAACGGCAGGCCGAGGCACAGGCCAGGCGAATTTCAAAGCTGTATGGCGAGAGTGGTTTCGTCGACGCCGTCGTAACGCCGCAGATCGTGTTTGCCGACGAACCCAACACTGTCGACGTGGCGTTCAACGTAACCGAGAACAAGCTGTTCAGAATCGGCAAGATCGACATCGTCGGCAACGATCAGACGCAGGACAAGGTCGTCAGACGGATACTTGACGAGTATGATTTCGCACCGGGCAAGTGGTACAACGCTCACATGGCGCCGAAGTACGGTTACGGGCAATTGGAGCGCTACGTGCGGGCAATGACCCAGGCCGATCGGGTCATCATAAGACCCAACACACCGGCCGACGGGGCCGACGACCGAAGGGACGCTGTGGTCGACATTCAGGAGGGCCTGACCGGAATGCGGCAGACGGGAATCGCGCTCGGCAGTGACAGCGGGGTCGTAGGCCAATTGATCTGGCAGCAGAACAACTTTGACTACGCTGACTGGCCCGAGAGCTTCGGAGAGCTCATCACAACAAAGGCTTTCAGAGGCGCAGGCCAGAGCCTTAAGGTGGCTCTGGAGCCGGGGACGCGTGTCAGCCAATACTCGGTTGAGTTCACCGAGCCGTACCTGAACGACAGGCCAACGTCACTCGAAGTCGTCGGATCGAGCTGGGAAAGGTGGCAGGAAAGCCACGATGAGCAAAAGACTAAAGGCGTCATAGGGCTTAAGAAACGCTACAAGAGCCGGTGGCGGACCAGCATCGGTTTCAGGGTCGAAGGCGTCGACGTCCACCACCTCGATTTCGATGCGCCCCAGGAGATCATGGACGTCGAAGGGAACAATTCCCTCATAGGCCTGAAAGTCGGCATAGGCAGAGACTTGAGAGATGACATCTATTTGCCGAGCAGGGGCCACGAATTTGATGTCACTTACGAGCAGGTAACCGGCGACGAGGATTTCGGAATATTGGAGGGCAGCCACACTCAATACTGGACGCTGCACGAGGACCTTGCCGGTCGCAGAACCATCCTCGCGATCAAGCTGCTGGGTGGCACGACGTTTTCCGATGCACCGCCATTCGAGAAGTTCTACGCCGGTGGAACGCACAGGTACGGCTTGCGCGGATTCGAGTTTCGAGGTGTAAGCGCGAGAGGCCTGCGGACCAACGTGCCTTTCATCGAGAAGAAGGACCCGGTCGGCAGTGACTGGATATTCCTGGCAAACGGCGAAGTCGCCGTGCCGCTGGTGGGCGAGAGCGTCAGCTGGCTGGGCTTCATCGACAGTGGGACTATAGACACCGGCAGGTATCGTGCATCGATCGGAACAGGTATCCAGATAAAGATTCCGCAGTCCTTCGGGCAGATGCCGATGAGGTTTGAGCTGGCAGCGCCGTTCAGCAAGGACGGCGAAGACGAGACACAGGTATTCAGTTTCAGCATGGGAGGTTTGTTTTAGCACGGATGCTTGATTGCCATTGACACACCAGGCAGCTTCAAGATACGAAATCACTAGGGCGGGCCCGGTAACTTACGCCTCAACTTACAAATGCGACAATATGTGTGTCTAAGGCTTCTAGCACTTTAATCTTGCCGAGATGGGTATTGGGCGTTACTATCTCCGAAAACACGACTAATTGAAGGCAAAGGATTTTGATGCCAGAGGCAAAAGCCCCCAAAAAGAAGCGTATATTCCTGTTTCTACGGGTCGCAGTTGTGGTTGTGGGCATAATCTTTGCCACGATATGGATCTCCAGTGAGGGCAGGTGGAGAATCTTCGGCCAGATCAATCCCCTGGTGCTCGCCGCCACAGTCGCCTTCTTCACGCTCAGCCAGATTATCGTGGGCCTGCGATGGTGGATACTCCTGCGGACACAGCAGATCGTGGTCCCCTTCTGGGCCGCGGTAAGACTGTATTATCTTGGCTGGTTCTATAATATCGTCATGCCGGGCTCCGTCGGCGGAGACCTGATCCGCCTCTGGTACGTCACAAAACACACCGAAAAGAAGTTCAACGCCGCCCTGAGCGTTCTCGTAGACAGGATCGTCGGCCTTATCAGCACACTTATTATCGCAGCCTTCTTCTACACCGTCTTCCTCCGCCCGGAAGGCAAAGCGATCCCCTTTGCCGCCAAGCGCGGCTTGCTGGGGCGGGTGTCTTTATATGTCATCCTGGGTCTGGTCGTCATCTTGGCAATCCTGAGTCTCTTCAGAAAGGGCCGGGCCCTGCTCGGCGCACTGCTTGAATCTGTCCGAACGCATGGCGCAAAGCTCATGAGGAAACTCTCGGGCGCCGCCAAACTCTATGGAACGCACCCCCTTGCCATCCTTGAGGCATTTGCGCTGACCGTCTTCCTCCAGATCATGGTCATCACATCCTTCTACTTCATAGGCAAGGATCTGGGAATCCAGGCGAGCATCAAGTATTACTACGTCTTCTTCACGCTTGTCTGGGTCATCGGGGCAATCCCGGTGAGCGTCGGCGGGGCTGTGGTAGTAGAAGTCGTTCTCGCGAGTCTGTTCGTGAAGTTCGCCGGCGTCGACGAGGCCGCCGCCGCGGCGCTGGCGCTTTGTCAACGGTTTGTCTGGATTGTGGGCTCGCTGCCCGGCGCCGTGATACATCTGGTCGGAGCGCATTTACCGAAGGACTTTTCTGTTGACGCAGACCAGGCAATAAACTAACCTACGGCATTCTTGATAGGATAAAGTTCAATATAGCCCTTCAGTTGAGTTAAAATAGGTAGTTTAGAGGCCACAAGAGGGATGGTGCGAAGGATATGCCAATGGCGGGACGCTTTAAGAGATACTTCTTGCGTGGACTGGCCGTATTGCTGCCGACCACTTTGACAATTGGGATATTTGTATGGGGCTACACCTTTATCCAGGAGAACATCAGCATCCACATCAATCGTGGGCTGGTCCTGCTGATTGGCAAGGTGCGCCCGGGGTGGATTGCCAAAGAGGACCTGGTCGAAATCCTTGTCGAGGGCAACGGCCAAGTCATAGGCTTTCTCCTGGCGTTGATTGCCGTTTGCATCGTGGGGGCAATATTGGCCAGTGTGGTCGGCAGAACTCTCTGGCGAATGATCGAACAGTTTATAATGAATACCCCGTTCCTGAGACGCGTATATCCCTATGTGAAGCAGGTTACGGATTTCTTTCTCACAGAGGAAGAGCAGCAGACGATGTTCCGACGTGTGGTGGCAGTCGAGTATCCGCGAAAGGGAATATGGTCGATAGGTTTCGTCACGGGCACGGGGCTCGACAAGGTCGTGGCGGTAGTCAAGCGGGAGTTTGTCACCGTTCTGATACCGACCTCGCCGACGCCTTTTACCGGTTTTGTGATAACGGTCCAGAGAAGGCAGACTATCGATCTGGACATGACGATAGAGGAAGCTTTAAGGTTTATAGTAAGCGGCGGGGTGATTACTCCGGCCAGGGGGCAGGCAACTCTAGCCGAACCGGAGCCCGCATCGAAGAATGAATGATCATGACGGGTTTTATGTGAACCTGGAAAATATCACTTAAGGAGAATGACTTTGCTTTTCACAATTACCGGCAAACATATCGAAATAACCGAAGCGATTCGAAGGCACGCAGAGGAGAAAACAGCCAAGCTTCCGAAGTATTACAGCAGCATCAACAGAGTAGAGGTAATAATAGACGGCAACCAGGGTGACGATGCCAGCGTGGAGGTTATTGCCAAAGCCGAGCACAGCAAGATTTTCGTTGGGACCGAAACAGGTCAGGATGCGTACCGGTGTATCGACATGGCCGTTCACAAGCTTGAACGACAGCTCAGGAAAGTAAAGAGCAAGGAGCGCGACGACAAGCATCCGGGTGGTCACCCGAGCAGTCAGGCGAGCAGTCCGGAATTGACTTAGCTTCCGTTTGCGACCGACAGCTTCTGATACGACCGGTGAACGGGACAAGGGCGGCTTTTTTTGGGGCAGATAGGATGAAGCTTGTGGATTTTGTCTGTTTGGAATCAACCGTTCCGGAGTTGCAGCAGCGCGATCGCGACGGCGTGATCGCCGAGTTGGTCTCTTCGCTCGACCAGGCCGGCAAACTGGGCAAGGGCAACGGCGACGAAATAACAGCCGACGTGATACACAGAGAGAACGAAGCCAGCACGGGGATGGGCAAAGGCGTGGCGATGCCTCACGCTAAACATAGCGCCGCGCGCGACGTGGTCGCCACCATCGGTCTGAGCAGCACGGGTATTGACTTTATGGCTCTGGACAAGGAGCCGGTTTATTCGGTGATACTTCTGGTCAGCCCCGAGGACAATCCCGACAGGCATTTGCAGGCGATGGAGAGCGTCTTCACGCACCTGCAGAAGGAAAAATTCCGTAAGTTTCTCAGAATGTGCCGCAGCTCCGAGCAGATTCACGAGCTTCTGATAGAGGCCGATGAAGACCCGTCCTTGTAGGGACATGAATTGCAGAATATAAACTGAAAGACCGGGCCCCGGCGATGCAGGTAGAGCAGGATTCACCGGACAGCGAACTCCATGAAACTGAGCTTGAAATAAGGAACTCGGACGGACTTCATATGCGCCCGGCGATGAAATTTGTCGACATCGCAAACGGTTTCGACAGTGATATCTCCGTGAGCAATGGCGAAACAACGGTTAATGGCAAGAGTATCATGGAGATCAGCATGCTCGCCGCTACCCGGGGAACGAAACTGAAAGTCAGTGCCAATGGTTCGGATGCACGGGCTGCGGTTGAAGCTCTGCGGGAGCTTGTGGAAGACAAGCATTTCGATGAGCCGACGCCGGAGTGACAGCGTGTCCGGGAAACAGCTAATGAGAGAGATGCCCTATGGAAATTAAGAAAGGCATAGCCGTTTCGCCGGGCATTTCTATTGCCAGATCGCTGATCATTGATTCCGAAGATTACCGCATTCCCCGCCGTTCAATACAACCTTCGCAGCGGATGGCCGAGGTTCAGCGCATCCGGAACGCCTTCAAAGATGCTATCGGCGAACTTACCCAACTCGAGGCCGCGCAGGACGCGACTACGAGCGGTCAGATCAGGGACATTTTCGCCGTCCATCTGCGATTTCTGCGTGACAGAAGCATGCGCAAGAAGATGACGGACATGGTTCATTCCGAGATGGTGACCGGGGCGTATGCCGTATCGAACGTACTTCGCGAGATCGCCCAGCATTTCAGCAAATCCGAAGACGCCTACATCAGCGAGCGAGCGGCAGACATCTACGATATCGAACGGCGTCTGCTCAAGCACCTTCTCGGCGAGAAACGCGATTCCATCGGGCATCTCACCGAGGAGGTCGTTGTCGTCGCGCGCGAGTTGAGCCCAACTGAAACTGCCGGCTTCGACAAGAAGTTCGTCAAGGGCATCGCCAGTGATGCCGGCGGGCGGACCAGCCATGCGGCGATAGTCGCTCGCTCGTTGGCGATCCCGGCCGTCGTCGCCCTCGAAGATCTAACCGCCTGCGTCAGCGGCGGCGACACCGTCATCATCGACGGCAATCGCGGCATCGTCATCGTCAATCCGGATGCTGAGACGATCCGCCAGTACGAGCAGTACTCCCAGGATTTTGTGGAACTCGAGCACAGACTTGACGCTATACGACGGGAGCCCGCCGTCACCCGCGACGGCACAAGGATCACGCTGCTGGGCAACATCGAGTTTCCGGACGAGGCTGAACTGGTCCTGCAAAAAGGAGGCGACGGCATCGGGCTCTACCGCACCGAGTTCCTCTATCTCAACACCGAGACCGAGCCTACCGAGGAGGACCACTACAAAGCGTACGCCCGGACGGTTGAAGTCATCGCCGGCAGGTCCGTCGTGATTCGAACGCTGGACCTCGGGGCCGACAAGTATACGCAGAGCAAGCGTTTCGCGCGCGAGCCGAACCCGTTTCTGGGCCTGAGGTCCATCCGGTTCTGCCTGCAGAATCTCACGATGTTCAAGACGCAGTTGCGCGCCATCCTGCGCGTCTCCGTGCTTGGCGATGTGAAGATTATGTTCCCGCTGATCACGAACCTCCACGAGCTTATGCAGGCCAAGATGATTCTGCGCGACGTCATGGAAGACCTCGACGAAGAATCCATACCGTACAACAGAGACATGCAGGTGGGGATCATGATCGAGACGCCCTCGGCAGCTCTGACCGCGTACTCGCTGGCAATCGATTCCGATTTCTTCAGCATAGGGACAAACGACTTGACCCAATACACTCTTGCCGTCGACAGGGGCAACGAGCAGGTCTCGATGCTGTATTCGTCGGCCGACCCAGCGGTGCTTCGGCTGATTCGCACCGTCACTCAGGATGCACATAAAGCACAGATCGGCCTCAGCGTCTGCGGTGAGATGGCCTCCGAGCCCGAGAACGTCATGCTGCTGCTGGGCATGGGTGTCCGGAGCCTGTCGCTGTCGGTGCCGATGATACCGGAGATAAAGCAGATCATTCGCTCGGTGACGATGGAGGACTGCAACAAGCTCGCGCGAAAAGTGCTCAGCATGAACTCCGAACGGCAAATCTCAGCCTACCTCCGCAACGCCGCGACAAAGATCCTGCCGGAAGCGTTTTGAGATAAAAGGGGTCAGGAAGCGTTTTGAGAAAAGGGGTCAGGAGCCGTTTCTGGTGGCCTGGGGTCATTCCTCGGCCCCTATGAAACGATCCAGATTGAAGAAGGGATCAGCTTCCATCAACTCCGAGACCTGGTCCGGCGTCAAAGGTTTAACCCGCGTCTGGAAATCCTTGAAGTAGGTAATAAGGACCTGGACGTCTTCCTTGCGGCCCTTCTCGATGACCGCCGAGAGCAGACACGGATTGTGCGTGGCGATGAAGAACTGGTTGGTCTCGTCCAGGGCGATCCGCTCGCCGAGGTATTTGGTATAGTACGGAAAGGCATTGGACTCCGGCTCCTCAAACACCAGCGCTGAGTCCTCGTTGGAGGCGATCGCGACCGTATAGAAGATGATCCTCCGAAGGGTGTCCGAAGACAGAGCATAGGGAAAGCTGAAGACCAGGTCATCCTTTTGCTTTTGAAGCTCAATGAGCTTTTCCTGGGGTCTTAGCACCAACCTCAATCCATATTTTCGGAAGAACTCCTTCATGGTCTCGCGGAGGCTTTCTGAACCGAAGACGACGGAGAAGAGATTCGCCCCGTCCGGCGGTTTAAGGTCCCCCGGCGCAGCGTCAGTGTAGCTCGGCAAGTTCTTAAAACGAAAGAACTTGACATCTCCGGCCTGCTGGACCACGTGACCACCCTGGAAGCGCCCCTGGTAATCTATCGTAGCGTGAGCTCCAGGCGGTGGCTGAGTTCGAAGCTCGAAGCGGTCCTTTGCGAAACGGACGTACAATCTCGCGTCAGGCTCTCCAGATGACAGGGACAAAAACACGTGAATCTCATGGTCCAGCAACTGGTCATAGAACAGGTTCTGCGTGGCCTGGAAGCGGACGTAGTCGCCCAGATTCTGCTGGATAGGACGAGCCCACCAAGACATTAGCGCCAGTGACTCCAGGATGTTGGACTTGCCTGTGTTGGGCTCGCCTATGAACAGGTTCACCTTCTTGCACTCGATATCCAACTGACGAACCGATTTGAAGTTCGATACGCGTAGCTTTGTGATCATGGCCAGTTATCCAATTGGGCTTTCATGGGACGCTTCGTACTGGGCAATCTTTCCACTTGCGCTGACGATTATAGCAAGTGAAGTGTGAGCACCAAGAGAAAAAGCAGAGAGCCGTGGCGTGCGGTGCACACCCTGCAAAAGCTCTGGGTATTCTCCAATAGATCTCTCCGCTGCGGCCCGCCGGGTCGGGCCCTCGGTCGAGATGACATCGTGTTGTGATAGCGTACGGCTTCGGCCCTGAACTCAGGCCAGAGGCACCTGAGCTGTCGGCTACTTCTGCCCTCACCATTTGCATGCAATGTACGGAAAGAGAAAGAACGCAAAACAGATGATCTTCAGGAACATCATGCCGCAGTAGTGCATTGTGGCAAACTGCTCCCTTGTAATGTCGAACCATTGCGTGTGAAATTCATACATCCAGTCATCCGCCGTCGCGTACATGAAGAACCAGAGCAGCAGCAAACCCATTCCAAGGAAGAAACACCGGATCGTGATTTTGGCAATCGTCTCCATTTGTCTACCTCCCGTTTTGAGTTATGCCGGCGTTATCCCATCCAGAAGCCCTTACGGTGGGAGACGCCGAGCACTTTGCGGCAATTCGGGCAGGAATATACGTAACGCTTGCCGAGAACACCTCGGAGCGTGTGCATCCAGACAGTTCTCATCGCCGTAGAACAATGCGTCTCCGGAAATCTGGTGAAAATAATCTGTAGGTCTGTACCTCATGAGTTCAAAATTCTGTGCGCCCAAACACTTTCAGTCCTTTAGTTGCATCTCTTCGCACCAACAACCAGCTG
>Ga0209536_100016826_pt1 | contig 10384 bp, 6 predicted proteins | sample DeeMarSeWOR28_12_FD_187461 | JGI IMG/M metagenome (GOLD analysis project Ga0209536, IMG submission 187461) | Marine sediment microbial communities from White Oak River estuary, North Carolina - WOR-2-8_12 (SPAdes) (version 2) | ecosystem: Environmental > Aquatic > Marine > Intertidal zone >... | reverse complement strand
CGAATGCCCCCCAGATAGTTTCATTGTCAACGCTGGAAATGACTGTGCCTGTTCTTAGTCTCGCTTCCTGATTAACAACCATGAAAGTTAATCCTCCGTTAACACCAAGCAAAAAATCATCTGTTACAAGAAAGTTATAAAGCAATCCGCCATTCAGGATTAATTGTGTGAAACTGGAATTGACTTCGACGAACTCATCCGATAGCTGAACAGAATAATTTACGTATGACGTATTATAATACGATTGAAAATTTGATTGGGAGGTATAAGAAGTTCTTGCATAAAGAAACAGGTTTTTCACAAACGGCACCGGAATCCCGATACTTCCACCAACTATAAATGATAAAGGATCCTGACCATTATTTCCTGAAAAATTTAATTTGGCTGCGCCGGCCATCCCTCCAAAAAAAACTGAATTGTTAAGCTTGTTAATTTGTGCGGCTAATAAACCATTTACAAAGAAAACAACTAATAGAGAAAGTAATAATTTTTTCATATTCTACCTTTGTTTTAGCAAACGTAATAAAATGATAAAATTAAATCAAACTATTAATTTCGAAAAGAATCAGAGATTTCAATTTGTTGGTTTTCGGTGGAGTGAATCTTATTACTACGAGTTCTTTTTAATATAGTATTCAAGTTTTTCAGCTATTTCACTGCTGGGCATTTCTATCCCCGTCCACAATTCAAAAGATTTTGCAGCCTGAGAAGTAAGCATTTTTAATCCGCCAACTACTTTGGCTCCTTGGCTCTCGGCAAGCTTAAGTAATTTTGTTTTTGTAGGGTTGTAAATTAAATCAAATACAATTTGCTCTTCATTAAAAGATTCATCAAGATCGGTAACAGTGTCTTCAACATCTGGGAACATTCCAATAGTCGTTGCATTAACAATTAATTTTGAGGAGCTGAGTGTTTCAACATTATCAGGCGGGAAAAGTTCGTATGTATGGAAACAATCATATCTCATCTTCACTGAGAAATCATTAACCAGAGTATCAGCTCTCTGCTGTGTTCGGTTGATAATATTAATTTCATCGGGTTTGAAATGACGGAGTAAAGTATAAATTACAGCTCTTGCACTGCCTCCCGCTCCAATAACAGATACCTTGGAACCTGTTATTTTGTCTTTAAATGGATTTAATGTTTCAATAATTCCGAATGCATCAGTGTTATACCCCATTAACTTTCCGTGATCATTTACAATCGTATTTACAGCCCCTATAATCGATGCTTCCTCGGATAATTCATCCAGGTGTTTAATTATTTTTTCTTTATGCGGAAGTGTAACATTCAATCCTTTCATCCCAAGAGCCAGGACAGCGTTCACAGCAATTTTAAGATTTTCAACAGGGACATCAAACGGCAGGTAGACGTAATCAAGATTCAATACATCCAGTGCATAATTTTGAATGAAGGGTGAATAAGAATGTTTAATTGGATGACCAACCAGACCAATTAGCTCGGTATTCGCAAAATAAGAATCTTTCAATCAGTCCTCACCCAATAACTTCTTGAATAACTTTGATGATTTAACTTCGGGATAATCCTTTTTAAAAATTTCCTGTATGCTGGGATCCAACTCAAATGCTTCTTTCAAACACTGCAAAGCTTCCTCAGTTCTACTAAGAATAAAATTTACTTTTGCTTTTTCATAAATAGCTTTTGCGTCATCTTTTTTTAATAATATGCATTTATCAAAAGCTTCAATTGCACTAAGCCATTCGCCCATCTCAACGTATGTTTCAGCGAGCGTAAACCAAATTTCATAACTTGCTGGAGAATTTTTCAATGCGTGGATGTAACTTGAAACAGCTTCTTTTAATTTTCCAAGTGAATATTCCAGATCTGCTTTAGCATACCAGGCTTCTGTATTGTCCTGGGCAAGTGTTACAGCCTTATTGAAATCTCTCAATGCATGTTGATATTTACCAGCTGAATCGAAACAATAACCTCTGGCAAGAAAAGCTTCGAAATAACTATCATTATTTTTTATGGCTTCAGTATAAAACCTGAGTGCATTCTTTAAATCCCCCAGCTCTTCATAAAGATTTCCGATGTTAAAACAGGTAGTCTCATCTCCGGAATCTAATTCGTACGCTCTTTTAAAGCTTTCGAGTGCTTCAGAATATCTATCGAGTTCTGCCAGGATATTCCCTCTGTTGAACCAGGCACTTGTAAAGTTTTCTCTTAAAGAAACTGCAAGATCATAACTGTTTATTGCCTGCTCAAGTTTATTCATTTTTGAAAGAATTACACCTCGATTGTAATAGCCATTCGGATTATACGGATCCATATCAAGAAATTTATCATAGGCACTTAATGCATTAGGGTAATCCTCAAGACTCTCATAACAATAACCGAGTTCGTAAAAAGCTTCGGAGTATTCAGGATTTAATTTTAGAACTTTATTAAAATATTTTATTGCTTCCTCAAACTCTTCATTGCGTTGATGAAGTATACCCAAACTATACAGCGCGTCTTCATTATTAGGATCATTTGACAGCGCAATGTGTAGCGATTCTTTTGCTTGTGTATATAACCCAATATTTTCTTCTGCAATTGATTTGTCAACTAAAGCATCCGAATCTCCCGGATTGAGTGAAAGAGCTTTATTGAAACACTCTATAGATTCGTTGAAATATCCCATCGCATTAAGAAACAATCCTTTTTTTATCCAGTATTCCGAATTGTAAGGTGCAATTTCAAGCAGAGCGTTAATGAGGTATAAACCATCTTCGTTTAAATCATTATCTATGCAGGATTGAATTACTTCATCAAACTTATCGAGATAGCCGTAAACCGAGCCGTCATCAATAAGTTTTTTACATTCTTCAATCTGTTCCTTTAAATTATCGTCTTCATTTTCGGAGGGTTCATCAAAATCATATTCTTCGTTGAATATGCTCATCCATTTTCCTTATAAATTATAATTCCACAAAAAATGTATTACTAAAAAAAACTAAAAACAAGAACTCAATCCATTGATACATTAATAAATTTTTACTAAGCAAATAACAGAATGAAAAAGCCCCGTTAAACGGGGCTAAAAATCAATGGACTTTATTGTCCTAATTATTTTTGAGTACAGCCGTCACTTTTTTCGCTGCATCATCAAACGATTCAGCAACCTCAAAGTTTAATCCTGATTCTCTCAGTAGTACACCCGCTTCTTTTGCATTTGTACCCTCGAGGCGTACAACAATAGGTACTTCTACCTGCATTTCTTTTGCTGCATCGATTACACCCTGAGCAACACGATCGCATCTTACAATCCCACCAAAAATATTTATAAGAATTGCTTTGACGTTTCTATCTGATAGAATTATTTTGAAACCGCTTGACACAGTTTCTTTATTTGCGGTTCCTCCTACGTCGAGAAAGTTTGCAGGCTCACCACCAGCAAGTTTAATTATATCCATTGTTGCCATTGCTAATCCTGCACCGTTAACCATACAGCCAACGTTACCATCAAGCTTAATATAGTTCAGATTATACTTTGAAGCTTCAATCTCCAGCGGATCTTCCTCGTCAAGATCACGATAAGCTGCAATTTCAGGATGACGATAAATTGCATTGTCATCAAAATTCATTTTTGCATCGAGAGCAACTACCCTGTCATCATTAGTAATTATAAGCGGATTAATTTCAAGCAATGAAGCATCTGTTTTTTCATACGCACTGTAAAGTGATTTGATGAAGGGAATAAAACTTTTGAAAGCATTTCCTTCCAATCCTAATGCGAATGCAAGTCTGCGCGCTTGATACGCCTGCAATCCAGTAGCGGGATCAATCCACTCTTTAATAATTTTTTCAGGAGTTTCAGCGGCAACTTTTTCAATCTCCACTCCGCCTTCAGTAGAAACCATTATTACATTCTTTGACACAGCGCGGTCAAGAAGAATTCCCAGATATAATTCTTTTTTATAATCAAGACCTTCAGTAATAAATAGTGTCTTTACTATTTTCCCTTCAGGACCCGTCTGGTGTGTGACTAGAAGATTTCCCAGAATTTTCTGAGCATACTCTTTTGCCTTTTCTACAGATGTTGTGAATTTTACACCGCCTTCAAGAATTAATTCATCAAGATTTTTAGGATTGTATAATTTCCCTTTTCCCCTTCCACCAGCATGAATCTGAGATTTCACGACAAACTGGTTTATGCCATTCTGCTGAAGCTGGTTGATCGCCCCGTCAAACTCGTTCAGACTTTTTATTGCAATTCCATCCTGAACGGGAACGTTGTATTTCTTTAATGTTTCTTTTGCTTGATACTCGTGAATTTTCATTCTAAACCTTCAAATGTTTTTAGATATGATTGCCTCACTGAGCATGTCGAAGTGTGACCAAAAAAAATATAAGATTCATTTTTCGACTCTGCTCAGGATGACATAATTATTAACTCTATTTCTCGTCCATAAACGGATATCGCCAATCTTTTGGAGGATCAAAAGTTTCTTTAATCGTTCTGGCTGTCATCCAACGTAATAAGTTCATTGCGCTACCGGCTTTATCATTCGTTCCTGATGCTCTTCCTCCACCAAACGGCTGCTGACCAACTACAGCTGCAGTACATTTATCGTTTATATAAAAGTTACCAGCCGCATTTCTTAATCTGTTGGACATTTTAATAATCGCTTTTCTATCTTGCCCCCAAACAGCACCTGTCAGTGCATATGGAGAAGTTTCATCGCATAAAGTTAATGCTTCATCAAATTTATTATCATCATAAACATACATCGTCAACACGGGACCGAAAATTTCTTCTTCCATTGTTTTGAACTTTGGATTGGTTGTAACAATTGTCGTTGGTTCTATGAAGTAACCTTTAGAATCATCAAAGTTGCCACCGGTTATAATTTCTGCTTCTTTTGAATTCTTTGCATATTTAATGTATTCAGTTATTGATTCGAATGCACCTTTATCAATAACGGCAGAAAAGAAGTTTGTGAAATCTTCTACATCACCCATTTTAATTTTCTTGACTTCAGCAACATAATTTTCTTTAAACTCTTTCCAGATTGATTTTGGAATATACATTCTCGATGCTGCCGAACATTTCTGCCCCTGGTATTCAAATGCACCTCTTAAAGCCGCAACAACAAGCGCATCAACATCTGCAGAGTTGTGTGCAAAGATAAAGTCCTTTCCCCCAGTTTCACCAACGATGCGAGGATAGTATTTCATATTTTTTAGATTATCCGAGATTACTTTCCACATATTCTGGAAAACTTCTGTCGAACCAGTAAAATGAACACCTGCAAGATTTGGATTTGTCATAGCTGGTGTTCCAACCTGTCCACCTGAACCGGGAACAAAATTAATTACACCTTTTGGCAGACCTGCTTCTTCAAACATTTTCATTAGCCAATAAGCTGAATAGACAGCGCTCGATGCCGGTTTCCATAAACTTACATTACCGACGATTGCTGGTGCAGTCGGAAGATTTCCTGCAATTGATGTGAAGTTAAATGGAGTTACTGAAAAAATGTATCCTTCTAATGGTCTGTATTCTGATCGGTTCCACATACCATAGGGTGAATAAGGCTGCTCTTTCATCAACTCACTCATGAAATAACAGTTGTACCTATAAAAATCAACAAGTTCTGCTGCAGAATCAATTTCTGCCTGGTGAACAACTTTTGATTGCCCGAGCATTGTAGCACCATTTATCGTTGATCTCCAAGGTCCTGCCAGAAGATCTGCAATTTTTAAAAAGACAGATACTCTGTGTTCCCAAGGCATTTCAGCCCATTCTTTTCTGGCATCAAGTGCAGCCTCCACAGCCATATCAACTTCTTTTTTCCCTGCTTTATGATAAATACCAAGCACGTGACTATGATCATGCGGGATTACCATTTTTTCAGTATTCCCAGTTTTTACTTCCTCACCACCGATAATTAATGGAACTTCAATCTGTTTGGCTTTTAATTCGGCTAATTTTTTCTTTAATTCTTCTTTTTCCGGGCTGCCCGGTTTGTATGATTTTACGGGTTCATTAATTGGTTGGGGAACACTAAAATATGCGTTTGACATCTGAAATCCTTATGATTAAAAATTAAGTTATCAAAATTACCGCTTTTGGTTTTTAGATACAATTTAAACTCCCAAATTGAACTGGAAACGAAAAGAAAAATCTATACTCATTACTGCTTTGCTATTATGTTAAATGGCAGTATTTTAATAGTAGTCGATTGAGATGGAAGGGCATGCAAAGTGACCGCTTACCGTCATTCCTTAAATAAAGATTTTATCTTTAATTAAATATTCGGAGTAAGAAATGGGATCATTAAAAGATTTTTATACGATACCCGAACTGTACAAATTTTTAACCGAGGAATTTGGTCCACGAAAAGGTGGGCACGCTATTCAAAGAAAAGTAGATAATGTTTACAAAGGTATATCGTACAAAGAATTAAAAGATGAAACCGATGATTTTGCATTCGGTCTATCTTCTCTTGGTCTTAAAAAGGATGATTGCGTTGCACTAATTTCAGAAAATCGGCCGGAGTGGGTTTATGCTGATTTTGCGATGCAAATGCTGGGAATCATTAATGTTCCGCTATATCCTTCTCTTACCTCAGATTCAATTGATTATATTCTAAATGACTCTGAATCAAAAGCGATAATCGTTTCAACCGGTTTTCAATTAAACAAGGTTCAAAAAGTTCTAAAAAATTGTAAACTTCTCAAACACATAATAATCCTCAACGATCATGATGATGTTACATCATCTGAAAATTTATTTACGTTTAAACAGATTCAGGAAAAAGGAAAAAGCATTCAAAAAAACAATCCAGATTTTCTTAAGAAAAGCTCAGAAAAAATTAAGGAAGATGACGTTTGCACAATAATTTATACTTCCGGAACAACCGGAGAACCAAAAGGAGTAATTCTCACACATAAAAATATTATATCCAATGTTAATGCTGCTCTTGATATTTTCCCTATAACAAAAGAAGATGTATTTCTTTCCTTTCTTCCACTCTGCCATATTTTTGAGAGGATGGCTGGATATTATACCGCATTAGCAGCCGGATGTACAATTTATTACGCCGAAAGCATTGAAAAAGTTGCGACGAATCTTCAGGAAGCAAAACCAACTTTAATGACTTCAGTACCGCGACTGTTTGAAAGAATCCAGTCACGTATTATTAAGAATGTTGAAAGCCAATCGGTAACAAAACAAAAAATATTTTACTGGGGATTAAAAATCGGCAAAGAATACATTGCAGCAAGAAAGAAAGGAACCGTTCGGGCTTCCTTAGCGGTAAAGTATAAAGTTGCAGACAAACTTGTGTTCCACAAAATTAGAGAGCGAACCGGAGGAAGATTAAGATTTTTCATTTCCGGTGGAGCTGCCCTTTCTAAGGAACTGGGAGAATTTTTTGAAGCCGTTGGAATTCAAATTGTTGAAGGTTATGGTTTAACTGAATCGTCTCCTGTCATTGCTGCAAACAAACCTGATGATTACAAGTTTGGAACTGTCGGAAAACCCTTACCTGGAGTAGAAATTAAAATTGCTTCTGATGGTGAAATACTTGCACGCGGTCCGAATATCATGAAAGGATATTTTAAAAAGAAAAAAGAAACCGAAGACACGCTGGTTGACGGCTGGCTGCATACTGGTGACATTGGAACCTTTGACTCAGATGGATTTTTAATGATAACTGACAGGAAGAAACATCTTTTCAAAACGAGTGCAGGCAAATACATTGCCCCAACACCTATTGAAAATATTTTTCTTACAAGCAAATACATAGATCAGTTTGTTCTTATAGGAGATAAAAGAATGTTCCTTAGTGCTCTGATCGTTCCTGATTATGAGGCGCTAAAGGAGTTTGCAGACGCTCATAAAATCGCTTACTCCACTGAAACTGATCTTACTAGTAATGAGCAAATTTATAAGTTAATTGAAGAGGATATGGGCAAGCTGCAAAAGAAACTCGCTAACTATGAACGGGTAAGAAAATTTGCTCTGCTTGATAAACCATTTACAATTGAGACGGGTGAAATAACTCCAAGTCTCAAGATTAAGCGAAAGGTAGTTGAGGAAAAATACAATTATCTAATAGAACAAATGTATTATGGAGGGATAGAAAAAAATTAGACGCTGTTTAAAACTTTAATCATGTCTTTATGAACTAATTTATTTGTTGCTAATATCTGTTTTGAATAAATATTGATTGGGTTCCCATCAAAATTCGTTACAAGCCCACCAGCTTCTTCCACTATTAATTTACCTGCACAAATATCCCACGGATGAAGTGAAACTTCCCAGAAACCATCGAATACACCACTAGCTACATAACAAAAATCGATTGCTGCAGAACCCAATCTCCGGATTGCACGTGAATTTTTTAGAAAAGCGATAAATCTTTCATTAGATTTATCAGGATTCTCTTTTATATTGTAAGGAAAACCTGTTACAAGAACGCTGTGACCAAGATTTTCATTCTTGCTTACAGAAATTTTTCTTCCATTTTCAAAACTTCCGTTTCCTTTTTCTGCAGAATAAAAAACATCTCTCATAACATCATAAACTACTCCGGCAATTGTCTCACCATTTTTCTGAACACCAATCGAGACAGAAAATATCGGAAGTCCGTGCACAAAATTTGTTGTCCCATCCAGAGGATCTATTACCCAGAGATATTCCGCTGATCTATTTGCCTCACTTCCTTCTTCGGCAAGTATTCCATGTGCTGGATATTTTTTCTTTATAAAATCCGTAATTAGTTTTTCAGAAGCTTTGTCTGTTTCTGTCAATAAGTTTAACTCATTAGTTTTGAACTCAATCGAATGAGTTTTGCCGAAAGCATTTCTGATAAGTTCGCCTGCTTCCTTTGAAATCTGGATTATATTATTAATCATAAAATCAAATTTTTTAATTTCAAATATATAGCTAAAACCTTTTGAAGAAGCCTTTAATGATAATAGGCATTCAATATTGCCTATATAAGTAATGAAACTTTCCTTGAAAGCAGGATGTTAAATAGATATATTTAAGTTTGGTTTTAGTTCATTAAAGGAGAAATTTTTTGGAAAATATAAAGGATTTGGAGATTCATCCACCCGAAACTAATTCAATTGTAGATAGTATACCTGAAGAATTACCTGTTTTGCCGCTTAGAGATATTGTCATTTTTCCGTATATGATATTTCCTGTGCTTGTAGGGAGAGAGCAGTCGATCAGGGCTGCGAATTACGCCGCAGAACACACAAAGTACATTTTCTTATCTACTCAAAAAAAATCTGCAATAGAGGATCCGTCAGAAAAAGATCTATATGAAGAAGGTACAATTGCCAAAATTGTTCAGATCTTAAAGCTTCCAAACGGATTGATGAAAATTCTTGTTGATGGTCTCTTCCAGGCAAGAATTAAAGATTTTACAGATAATAAAGATTTTTTTGAAGCAAGAGTTGAAATAATTATTCCTGCAGTCGATCACGATCATGAAATGAATGCAATGATAAGGCAGATGACTCAATTGTTCAAAGACTACGTTAAAATAAGTAAGAATGTACCAAAGGATACGATTACAGCTTTTGACAATATTGAAGAACCTGATAGAAAACTTTTTTATGCCGCTGCAAACATTAATCAGTCAATTGATGTGAAGCAGTCTATACTTCAGAAATTCAGTCTTAAAGAACAATATCTTGAAGTAATAAAAGTTCTCAATTCAGAAATAGATATTTTAAGGATAGAAAAAGAGATTGACAACAAAGTTCAGGAGAATATCGCAAAGACTCAGCGTAAGTTCATCATCCAGGAACAAATAAAAATATTACAGGATGAGTTGGGCGAAGACGAAGATGCCTCTCCTGAGTTTGCAAAGATACGTGAGCAGATCAAGAAAGCGAAGATGCCTAAAGAAGTTGAAGAAAAGGCACTTGAAGAATTCACCAAGCTGAAAAAAACTCCTCCGCTGTCTCCAGAATCGACTGTGATAAGAAATTATCTTGATTGGCTTTTAGGTGTTCCCTGGAGCAAAAAATCAAAAGATAATTTGAAGATCAAACACGTTCAAAAGATTCTTGATGAGGATCATTTTGGATTAGAGAAACCGAAGGAAAGAATTGTAGAACATATTGCTGTCCTAAATTTGGTAAAGCAGATGAAGGGACAAATTTTGTGTTTTGTCGGTCCTCCGGGTGTTGGTAAAACTTCACTCGGAAAATCAATCGCAAGAGCTCTTGGAAGAAATTTTGTTAGAATTAGTCTGGGTGGAGTTCGTGATGAGGCAGAAATAAGAGGACACAGAAGAACTTATATCGGGTCAATGCCGGGAAAAATAATTCAATCAATGAAAAGAGCCGGAACAATCAACCCCGTAATTCTTCTTGATGAAATTGACAAGATGGGTATGGATTTCAGGGGTGA
>Ga0209536_100016825_pt1 | contig 10384 bp, 8 predicted proteins | sample DeeMarSeWOR28_12_FD_187461 | JGI IMG/M metagenome (GOLD analysis project Ga0209536, IMG submission 187461) | Marine sediment microbial communities from White Oak River estuary, North Carolina - WOR-2-8_12 (SPAdes) (version 2) | ecosystem: Environmental > Aquatic > Marine > Intertidal zone >... | reverse complement strand
ACCGGCCCCCGGACCCGGCCCGGGCACGAGCACCTGCCTAGCCCTTGCTGATCTTGCCTTCTTTGTGCGGCTGGTGGCTGCGGCACTTCGGGCAGAACTTCTTGATGTGGAACTTCTCCGGCATGTTCCGCTTGTTCTTGTCCGTCGTGTAGTTGTCTTTGCCGCAGGTTTCGCAGCTGAGCTTGATGAGGTCGCGCATGGGAATTGCTTGCCTTTTTGGCGGGAAGGGGCGGAGTGTAGCGGGGCCCGCCGCCCCGTCAAATCCGCGCTCAAATCCCTAGATCCTTCCCCTGGATCCAGTGTAAACCCCCGATGATGTTTGAACCCAAGCGCAACAGCGGCACCCCGGCTCAATACATCGCCCGGCGCAGCGAGACCGTAGGCGAGATGTTCCTGAAGCGCGTCGAGCGCGACGGCGAGCGCCCGGCCTTCCATTTCAAAGACGGCGGGGATTGGCAGCCGGTCGGCTGGAACAGCTTCTCGGACCGGGCCGGGGCGATCGCCTCGTACCTCATAGGGCTCGGTCTGGAGATTCAGGAGAAGGTCTGCATGGTGGGCAGCACAGGCCCCGAGTGGTGTTACTGCGACGTCGGAGGTCTGCTCGCCGGCGCCGTGACGCTCGGCGCCTACCCCACTCTCACACCAAAGCAACTCGCATACATCCTCGGCCACAGCGACGCGAAGGTCGCCTTCGTCGAAGGTATCGAAGAGATCAACAAAATCCTCGCGCGCCGCGACGAGCTCACCAAGCTCGAAGAGGTCATCGTCTGGAATAGCACCGGCGCCGAGTCGCTCATGGAAGCACACGACTGGCTCGTACCCTTCGAGCGCGTCCTTCAAACGCCGGTCGACCGCGCCGCCATCGAGGCACGCGTCGCTGCGGTAGACCCGACGAGCACCGCGATCATCGTCTACACCAGCGGCACCACCGGCCCACCCAAAGGCGCGATGATCTCCCACGAAAACATCATGACGATCATGAAAGACCAGGATGAAGCCTTCGCGATCAACGAGGACGACGTCGGCCTGAGCTTTCTCCCAATGGCCCACGTGGCCGAGCGGGTCCTCGCGTTCTACGGCCGCATCAACACCGGCATGGGCACCTATTTCGCGTCGAGCATTGCCAAGGTCCTCGAAGAAGTCGCCGAGGTGAAGCCGACGATCTTCGGCAGCGTTCCGCGCATCTTCGAAAAGGCCTACGCGAAGATCATGAGCACAGTCGAGCGAGCCCCCGCGACGCGGCAGCGCATCTTCCGCTGGGCGGAGCGGGTCGGCCGCGAGGCGGTGCAGCACTGGCAGGCCAACAAACCCATCCCGTTTGGCTTGAAGCTCAGGTACGGCATCGCCGACCGACTCGTCTTTTCCAAGCTCCGAGCGGTCTTCGGCGGGCGCGTGCGCTACTTCATCACCGGGGCCGCGCCGATCGCCCCCGAAATCCTCGAGTTCTTCTGGGCAGCTGGCTTTCCGATCTACGAGATGTACGGAATGACCGAGTCGACCGTGATCACCCACGCCAACGTCCCCGGCAACGTCAAACTCGGCTCGGTCGGTCGCGCGCTGAGCATCGTGGAGGACCGCATCGCAGACGACGGCGAGATTCTGGTCCGCGGCAAAATCGTGTTTCAGGGCTACTATAAGAACCCCGAAGCCACGGCGGAAACGATCATCGACGGTTGGCTCTATACCGGCGACGTCGGCAAGAAGGACGAAGACGGCTACCTCTATATCCTCGATCGCAAGAAGCACATTATCATCACGGCCGGCGGCAAGAACCTCACCCCTTCCAACATCGAAAACGAAATCAAAGCGTCGGACCCCTTCATCAGCCAAGCCCATGCGCACGGTGACAAGCGGAAGTATCTGGTCGCTTTGATCACGATCGGTGCTGCGGAAGCCGTGGAGTGGGCGCGAGAACAGGGCTCCATCGATGATGCGACCGCGGACGAACACATCAGGGACTTGACGGAGAACCCGCTTGGGCGCTCCGAGGCGCTCCAGACCTTGCTCGCAGAGGTCGCACGACAGCCCGAGGTGCAGAAGCGGGTCGTCGCTTCGGTGAGAAGGGCGAACGAAAGCCTTTCACGGGTCGAGACCATCAAGAAGGTCTACGTCCTCGACCGCGAGTTCAGCGTCGAAGAAGACGAGCTCACCCCCACGCTCAAGCTCAAGCGCAAGAACGTCGAGGCGAAGTTCCAAGAAACTTTCGATCGGCTTTACGAAGACGAGGCGTTTGGCTTGCCCGTCGTGCCGGCCTAAGCTTGGCCTTCATGCGTCTCGCCCTGACCTGCCTTTTCGTGCTGCTCTTCGCATCCCCCGCCCTCGCGTTCGAAGGTGTGCTCGAAGCAAGCCTATCGAGCGAGCAAGGCGTCGCTGCCCGGGTTCGCGCTCGCTACTCGAAAACCGGCGACGTCCGCATGGACATCCAGTCGACGGACGAGAACGGCAAGCCCGTCGAGGCGACGACCCTCATGCCCTCCAAAGGCGAGCGCTACTATTCGATCGCGCACGACCAGAAAGTCATCGTCGAGATTCCGTACTCGACCCTCGCCAAGACGAGCCAGCAGGTGACCGGCTCCGGCGACAACGCCAACCTCGTGATGAAGAAGCTCGGCAAGGAGATCGTCAGCGGCATCGAGACCCGTCACATCCGCGTCATCGACAAAGACAATGATGCCGTCATCGACCTCTGGCTCACACAAAAGTACCCGGCTGATCTCTGGACGCGGGCGTTTCGAGGTCGGAATCTCGGGCTGGAGCTGTCCGACGACGAACGCAGCAAAGCAATGAAAAGATACGGGATCAAGCCTGGTTTCTCGATGAAGATGCGCGTTGCGCAGGCCGGCGGGGTGCCTGTGGTCTTTCTGGTGAAAAAGGTCGAACGTATCCCCATTCCGCCCGAGGTCTTCGCGCTCCCCGAAGGCTACTCCCGCGTTCAAGGCCCAGCCGAAGCGCAACCTTGACGCTTCGGCGCGACCTTGCGATATAGACCGCGATCATACGGCGGTGCAGGGGCGCCGGAAGGAGATTCTATGACCAAGCAAATGCTGTTGCGCGCGTTGATTCTGGGGTCCGCGCTGATCGTTCTAAACGGATGCAAGTCCGACACGGCCAAGGACGCCAAGGGGGGCCCTGTTCTCGTGCTCGACGCCGGCGCAGAGCCGCGTGAGACGCTTCGCTACAAGATTACGCCCGGGACGACCACCACCGCGACCATGGACTTCGGCCTTGCCTCGATGGCCAGCTCCCGGCGTGGCGCGGCCCTTTCGGTGACCCCCGGCGTCCGGCTGTTTATCGTTTCGGGCCCTTCCATGGAGGGAAAGCCGGGTAGCACGCGGTTCGACGTTCGGATCGTCAAGGCCGAAGCCATCATCCCGGATGGGCTCGACCCGGTGGTCGCGCAAGATCTCAACAAGAGCGCCTCGGTGCTGAACAACGTCGGCGGCTGGGTCGAGGTCGATGACCGCGGCATCATCCAGAGAACCGAGCTCAACGAAGCCGCCAAGCGCTCGGACGTTCCGGTTCGGCTGCTGGTGATGATCATCAACGCGCGCACCTCGCTCGCTCGCGTGCTGCTTCCGGCAGAGCCAGTGGGCGCCGGTGCCCGCTGGGAGGCACGCAAGGACCTCGTTCTGTACGGCTTCAACGTGAGCCAGGTCGACACGTATACCCTCGAACAAAAGGTCGTCGACGAGCTCAAGCTCAACGTTCAGATCGCGCAAACCGCGCAGCCTCAGACGATCACCTTCGAAGAGGAAGGCGTCGAGCTCACCGTCGAGTCGTTCAAGATGAACGCCACCGGCCAGGTCATCGCGAACCTCAACGCGCTCGAAGCCAACGCCTCCGCGAGCGGCGAGTCCACTGGCATGTTGAACGTGAAGACCGTCGATGACTCCGAAGACATCGAGATCGATCGGGCATTCCAAGTTCGGATGACCGTGAGCTACGATGTCGCCACGGCCGCGGCAGACGAGGCCGTAGAAAAGGCCCAGAGCACCAGAAAGGCCGCTGAGAAAGCCGGCAAGAAGCTAGAGACTCAAGAATAGAGCGTCCCAGGCCAGAGCGTAGCTACGACGGCACGTTGAGCCCGCTCCCGCTTCCAGTACTCGGATTCGGGGTCGAGCTCGACGCTGCCGTCGATGAGCTTCTGGAGCGTGGCTTCGACGTCGCTGGCAAAGCCTGCGTCCTGGACGACGACGTTGGCCTCGCTCTCCCAAAAGCTCGCCGTCGCATCGAGGTTGGCCGAGCCGATGCTGGTCGCCAGCCCATCGACCGAGACGAGCTTGGCGTGGACGTAGGGTCGAATCCGGCCCCCGCGCGCCACGATCATGGGTGACGGCGGTGGAACGAACTCGTAGATTTCGACGCCGGCCTGAAGCAAGGGCTCGAGCTTCGCCTTCACCATGTATTCGAACAGCGTGCGGTGAAGGGGCGCCGGAAAGAACGTCCCATCGTCGCGTCGAGCGGCGGCGTTTCCCGTGAGGAGCTTGACGCTCACGTCTTTGGCCAAGAGCCGATAAATGGCACGCTCGAGGGCCGGGACGATCGGGTAGTCGTTGACGATGTAGACGTGGTCTTCGGCGACGTCGAACATCGCCTCGTACATCGCAAGGCCATTGGTTTCCGCAAGACCGCGGTGCACGACCAGCCTTCCCGAAGAGGACCCAGTCGGCTCGAGCTCGGGCATCGTTGCCTCGTCACTCTGAATTGGCGCGCCGCCATGCCGGTGCCAGGTCCCCGTGAAGGTCTCTTGAACCAGGCGCACCAGAGGCCCGGTCACTTCCACATGCGCATCGAGCCAGGGAATGCGTTCGTGACGCGTGTTGTCGTGCACCGGAACCTCGCCGAAGCCGGTGTAGTACGCGTCGCTCGCATTCCGACCGGACACGAACGCCCTCCGGCCGTCGAGGATGACCAGCTTGCGGTGGTCTCTCTTCTTGAGTCGCGAGACGTCGACTTGCTTTCGCGACTCGATCGGGTTCACCGCGAGCACCTCGATGTTCTCCTCTTCCTTCAGCGAGAGGATCAAGGGATTGAGGCGTCCGAAGACCTCCTCGTCTGAGTAGAGCGCATCGACCATGAACCGAACCTTGACGCCGGCACGCGCACGCTGAATGAGGCGGACGATCAGGTGCTCGGTGAAGACGCTCGGCTGAACCATGTAGAACTGGATGTGAATCGTCGCGGAGGCTTCATCGAACGCCGCTAGTAGGCGACGCCTGGCCTCGGCGTTGTCGAGCTCGGCATGAAACGAGTTGCCCGGAATCAGTCTCGATTGGGTGGTCTGGTCGAGTCGCCAGTCGAGCGGATTGCTGTTCGCCCTGTCGTGCAGCAACTGGGCCGCCTGCTCCATCTCGGCGGAAAACGAGCCGGCAAGTGCCCGGCTCACAGCCTTCGCTGGCGTTAGCACGCTGACCTGCGACGGACGATCTTCTTCTGGACCCTCGTCTCGTTCGGTCAGGATCGTAGTCACCGGAACTCCCTTCGCGCGGAGACGGCAGATTGCGGTCGATGCAAACATGTCGACGAAATCGACGCCCAGGCTCCTCAGCTCCTCCTCCTCAGCCGAGTACACGAGGATCGCACCTGGCGGCAGCCGCTGGGCGCGAAGCGCGTCGCGAATCAGCGGGTCGCGGTTCTTCTCGTGGATGTCGAAATAGACGAGCTCGAAACCCTCGTCGATCAGCGCGCGGAGCGCTTTGACGGGCGAAGCCGCCGGGACGGGCTGCTCCGGTCGAGGAGGAAGCAACAGCGCCGCATCCACGAGCACGACCGGCCTGCCGCTAGCAACCTGCAGCAAACGATGTCCAAAGAGATCGGTCACGACCTGACCCTTGTCATTGCAGATCGCGACGCTCACGCGGTGAAGGCCCGGCCCGGGTGCATCGATCACCGCGCGTACCTCTGCGCTGCTGCCGATGGACATCTCAGCGGCCACCGCGTCGTCTACGTAGAACCTAGCGACCGTCCCGAGCTTGGCGGAAACACCCAGGCTCGCCGAGAGCTCGACCGATTCCCCCGGGCTCGTGAGCTGGTCGCGCTGCACCCCGCCGAGAATGCGCCGAAGCCCTGGGTTCCGACCCCAGCGCTCCATCGTCATGCCGAGCGAACGGGCCGCTGCGTCTAGGATGGAGGGCGACTCCTCGCTGGTCGCAAAGCGCTTGTCGACCTCCCCGGCAATCGTCGCGGCGATTCGTCGGATTCGCTCGCCCAGGTCCTCGCTCGTCTCTTCTTCGCTCACAGCGGCCAGTATAGGCCGCTCAGGCCTCGTCGTCGGCGAGGACCGCGAGGTAGGGCAGATTCCTGAACTTCTGGGCGTAGTCGAGGCCGTATCCGACGATGAACGCATCATCCACGGTGAAGCCGAGGTAGTCGATCTGCACCGGCACGCGGGTGCGCGCGGGCTTGTGAAGCAGGGACGCGACCTTCACGGACGCCGGCTGACGCGTCGCCAAGTTCTGGCGGAGATAGGCCACGGTGAGCCCGGTATCGACGATATCCTCGACCAGGATCACGTGCTTGCCTTCGATCGACCGGCTCAAGTCCGTCGTGATCTGCACCACACCGCTGCTCGTGTGCTGGTCGCCGTAGCTACGGACCCCGAGGAAGTCAACGGCCACATCGAGATCGATCTGACGCACCAAGTCTGCGGCGAACACGTAGCTGCCCTTGAGCACCGGGACGACGACCAAGTCCTTTCCGAGATAGTCTTCGGTGATGGCGCGGCCTAGGTCCGCGACCCGCCGACCAATCGTGTCCGCGTCGATCAGTAGCTTCAGCGACATGAAAGTCAACTCAGTTCGCAGAGAATACGATCGGGAACTTCGCGGGTCCGCCTTCGGAGGACCTCGGGAACCGCCAGCGCCGTACCGAGGCTTCAACGCACTCGGCGAGACCACCCGGGCCATTGCCGTCCGCGCTCGCGTCCTTCACGCGTCCAGACGCTGCTACGGTCACGGACACGTCCAAGCGAACGGACTCCGGTGACTGCTGCCCCCGAATCGCTCGCTCGTAGCAACGCTGCAAGCGCGGCTTGTTCGTCGTCACGGTTGCCCGGACCCCGTCGCCATCGAGCGATTTGTTGCCGGCCTGGCTGCTGACCACCTTCTTCACCGCGATCTCTGCGGGGGCAGCATCGGAGCTCGATTCGAACTCGTCGAGAATCTTCTGCTCCTCGGCGCTCAAGGAGCCTTCGTCCGATGCTTCTTGGACAGTTTCGGAGCGTGCGGTCGGGCGTGTTTTCGCGGTTGGCCGAGGTGCCGGTGCCATCGTCGGCCCATCATTCGCCGGGTTGGGTGGCTCGAACACCAGCTTGGCTTCTGTGGTCTCCCTAGGAGCCGCCGTAGCCGGCGTAGCGCGGGCTGGCACGCGCTTGCCCGACTCGCTCTCTGCCACCTTCGCAGCGTCGCTGTCCGACCCGGTCGATGGCTCCGTTCCTGCTGGCGCCGTCGCGGCTGGATCGGTTCCTACGGCCGTCGCGGGTTCGGAAGATACAGCCGTCGCTGGCCCCCGCAGCGCGCCGGACGCCGCTCTTTTGCGAGTCGCGTCGCCCCTTCGCGCAGAATCGACCCGCGTCGAAACGCCAGCGCCCAGCCACTCATCCAGCACCGAATCGCCGAAACGCTCGTACATCAGAAACGCCACGACCCCCGTGAGGAAGATCACGGCAAAGATCAGCGCCAACACCCCTAGCGAAAGACCACGGCGCGGCTCGGCATTTGCCGCGGCAGCTGCGGGAGGCGCCGAAGGCACCGAGACCCCTTCCCCCAGCGCGGCCGGCAGTCCGGAAAACGACCCCAGCGGAGGCGATGACCCGAACACTGAGGGAGGCCCGATCGGCGCAGCAGGTTGCGACATGTCCCGAAGCGGCCAGGGCGGCTCTCCTTCGGGCGCCAGCGAATCAGCCAGTGCAGCGAACTCGCCGGGCGCTCCCGACGCCGAGGCGCGATATGCGGGACCAGCGACGACGGTCAGCTGAGACGACTCGGAAATCGAAGTGCGTGAGTCGACGAAAGGCGGCATCGACGAAAACGACGTCCGCTGCGGAGGACCCGAGTATCGACGTTCGTGTAGCAAAGCCATCAGCTCTGGGACGGTCGCCAGTGGACGCCATTCATCGAAACCCTCTCGCCACACCAGCGAGTACTCACTGACGGCGCCCGCATCGATCTTGTGGCCCATCTCCTCGAGTCGGACAGGGCCGACCGGGACGTCGTTGATCGATACGTGCCACGCGGGCGCCTCGCCAGCGATGGCAAGTCGAGGACCGGCAGGCGCCATTGGAAGCGCTGGTGCCAAGCCTGGATGTTGACCCACGAACGCGCTGCTCGCGGCCGCTGGAATCGACGAGAGCCTGCGTGACACAGCAGATGGACGACGTGGTGGAACGGATGGCGGCCTGCGCCGAACCGGCGAAGAGGGACGGCGCGAGCGCGACGTGGGCGCCTCTTGGGCAAATCGAGCCGTGGCCTCGGTCGGTCGTCGTCTGACCGTTTCGGCATGATAGGCCGACCCCGCAGGAACGGTCCTTTCCGCATCGGGTGCATGGCCGTCGATCAGGATCTTGTGATTGCACTTGCGACAGGGAAACCGAACGACACGACCCCGAACCTTCTCGTCGGCGATCTTGTACTTGGCATGGCAGCTATCGCACTCGAATCTCATCGCTCTCGTCATCTGTACGCCGACCCACTGACTTGCGCCCATTCCAGAGTGGCATCGACAAGATGCTAGCGCGAATCAACGCTGCATTCCAGTTGTAACGCAAAATTTCACATTCCAGAAAGGACGAAATAGCGGCCCTGAAGCTCGTCATAGAGAAGGACCAGCCGGTTTTCACCGATGCGACGCGACCAGCGCTGATCCTCCTCATCGTAGGCGATTCGGAAGCTCGCGCTGTAGCGGTAGGCGATCAGCACGCGGTCCATTTCCCGAGTGATTGTGCGGTACTTGATCTCGTAGCGGACGTCGGTGACCCGCTCCCGCCAGCGGCTTAGCTTCTGCTGGAGCGCCCGATAGTCCAGGTCGTCGTCACCCGAGGGGGTGCCATTGTCGTCCAGGTACTGCTGATGCGCCATGGCCAAGAGAGCCCCCACATCTCGTGATTCGACCGCATGTCGGTAGTTCTCCATGAACGTGATGACCGACCGATTCTCTGGGGTGTCCTTCACGGTGGTGTTCGGGATGTTCTTCTGGCAGCCCGCAGCCGCCGCGAGCGCCGCACAAAGCGCTACGGCGGTTAGGGTTCTACGCATACAGCACATCACAGCTCTAACGCTCCTCTTTGCCACGTCATTCCCACTTTCCATCAGCGGCTATTGAATCCCATAATCTTTGATTTTGTAAAGAAGAGCCCGGTGGCTGATCTCGAGCAGCTTGGAGGCCGCCGTCCGGTTGCCGCCGGTCTTCTCGAGAGCCCTGCGAATGAGGGTCTCCTCCATGAATCGAGCGGTTCTCTTGATCGAGAGCTCCCCGGTGGCAAGGCTCGCCGCAACCGGATCGGCGGGCTCGCGCATCCGCTCGGGCAGATCGGCCACCGTGATCATGTCCCCGTCCGCCAGAACGACCGCACGCTCGATGGTGTTCTCCAGCTCGCGGACGTTGCCGGGCCAGGGGTAGTCCAGCAGAAGCTTGCGAGTGCGCTGATCCAAGTCTCGGATCTTGGTGCCGAGTCGGCGATTGTTGCGTTCGATGAAATGCTCCACCAGCAACATGATGTCGTCACGTCGATCGCGAAGCGGCGGGACGTTGATCTGCAACACGTTGAGTCGATAATAGAGGTCTTCGCGGAAGCGTTTCTGTTCCACTTCGCGACGGAGGTTACGCACGGTTGCAGCGATCACGCGCACATCGACATTTTGGTCGCGGGTCGCGCCGAGTGGTCGCATGGCGCCTTCCTGTAAGACGCGCAGCAACTTCACCTGCAACGACAGTGGAAGCTCGCCGATTTCGTCGAGGAAGAGCGTGCCCTGGTCAGCCTCCGCAAAGAGGCCCTTCTTGTCGGCGTGCGCATCCGTGAACGCACCCCTTTTGTGGCCAAAAAGCTCGCTCTCGAGGAGCGTCTCCGGAATGGCGCCGCAGTTGAGGGGGATGAAGGGTTTGTCCTTGCGCGAGCTGCCTTCGTGAAGCGCCCGCGCGACGAGCTCCTTGCCCGTCCCGCTTTCTCCTTGAATCAACACCGTCGTCTTGTGCTCGGCTACTTTGTCGATCGTAGAGAAGACTTTCTTGATGGCGTCGCTCTTGCCGAGGATCCCGTGAACGGTCTGCTCCTTGCGCATCGCCTCCTTGAGAGCACGGTTCTCGCGGCGTAGTGATTCGCGCTCTTCGGCTTTGGTGAGCGCGAGTAGAACTTCGTCTTGCTTGAAGGGCTTCGAGATATAGTCGTACG
>Ga0209536_100016824_pt1 | contig 10384 bp, 5 predicted proteins | sample DeeMarSeWOR28_12_FD_187461 | JGI IMG/M metagenome (GOLD analysis project Ga0209536, IMG submission 187461) | Marine sediment microbial communities from White Oak River estuary, North Carolina - WOR-2-8_12 (SPAdes) (version 2) | ecosystem: Environmental > Aquatic > Marine > Intertidal zone >... | reverse complement strand
GGGGACCAGATCTTTATCAATACCACCGGGGTAGGTGTTGTCCATTCTCAGGTTGACTTTGGCATGGGAAGGATTCAACCTGGTGATGCGATTGTTATAAGTGGAGCAATGGCCAGCCATGGAATTGCCATTATGTCTGTTCGGGAAGGGTTGACGTTCCAGTCGGATATCCTGAGCGATACACGTCCACTTCATGAAATGACAAAATCACTACTCGACAAATTTGGGAACAATATAAAACTGTTGCGGGATCCTACCCGGGGGGGTGTAGCTACTGTGTTGAACGAAATCGCAAAATCAGCACAGGTAGGGATACAACTTGATGAGCATCATTTTCCAATTGACAGGCAGGTGGCGGCAGCATGTGAAATGTTGGGATTAGATCCGCTGTATGTGGCCAATGAAGGAATATTTCTTGTCATTGTGAATAGTGAAATTGCACCATCGGTCGTGGAGTTGATGCAAAAACACGAATTTGGAACATCATCCACGGTTATTGGGGATATACGCGATGAATATCCTGGAAAAGTCTTTATAAAAAGCAAGGTCGGAGGACGCAGGGTGGTAGGCATGCTGGCCGGAGAGCAGCTGCCAAGAATCTGTTGAGTGAACCTCAGTCAGCCTTCCCGAAACAAAATCACGATTCGGTTGTCTTTATATAAGTAGTGCAGACCAGTTGAATAACCTCTGTAATAATAGAGGACCTGGGATCTTCGCTAAGGATTAATGCGTATATTTAAAATTGCAAACTAGTGTATCCTCAATTCTATGAAAAACTCAGTACTAATATTTCTTTTATTTTCATTGCCCTTTTGGTCCTTTTCTCAGGATAATACCGAGACCGCGTTAAGTTGGCCACGTGAGATCATTGTTGGATCGGATACGGTGGTTTTATATCAACCGCAGCTTGAATCTTTCGAGAAAAATATCATTGAGGGCAGGATGGCTATATCTATGCTTACTCAAAGTCAGGGAATGCTGTTCGGCGCCGTCTGGTTTCAGGCAAAGGTCAATACCGATCTTGATGAACGCCTTGTAGAACTGGAAGAGATGAAGATCACACAGACGAGTTTCCCGGATGTGGAGGAAGATAAGGCCGCAAAATTCATAAAGGAACTTGAAAGGGCCATTGAAGGCCCTTCAGAAGTGATGTCACTTGACCGGATATTGGCAAGTCTTGAAAGGGTAGAACAGGAGCAAGACCTTTCAGCACAGTTTAAGAACGATCCACCGGAAATTTATTACAGGGAGTCGCCCTCGGTATTGATATTGATTGATGGGGACCCAATATTTCAGGATACAGACGATTCCGGTATTCAATACGTGGTCAATACCCCCTATTTTATAGTAAAGGACACTAAAACACAGAAGCTGTATATCGAAGGCGGTGACTTCTGGTATACGTCAGACGAGATTCTGGGAGATTGGTCAAATACCACGCAAATACCTGGAAATATTAAGCGTATGGCAGAACAGGTGGTACAAAAGGATTCAGTCATGTCGGATTCACTTATTGCCGAATTAACCGAACCCCCTGGTTTAATTGTTGTTACCCGGCCTTCAGAATTGATCCTTGTGGATGGCACACCGGATTATAAGACCATTGAGGGAACTTCTTTGCTGTATGTATACAACACGGAAAGTGATATTGTGATGGATATCAATTCGCAACAGCATTTTGTGCTGCTTTCCGGCAGATGGTATGCAACAAAAACATTACAGGATGGAGACTGGTCATTTATAGAACCTGGCGATCTCCCTGATGATTTCAGTATGATACCTGCTGAAAGTGATATGGGAAATGTACGAACGAGTGTTCCTGGAACTGAGGAAGCCAAAGCTGCTGTGCTTGAGCAGACCATTCCGCAGACAGCTACCGTTGACAGGACCACAACGGTCGAGGTTTCATTTGATGGTAATCCTGAATTTAAAAAGATCGATGGCAGTGAGGTCTCCTATGCAGAGAATAGTGATAAAACGGTCCTGCTGATTAAAAATAAATACTATTGTGTTGATGACGGGATCTGGTTTGAATCTGACAAGGCAACAGGACCCTATGCAGTGTGCGTCAACCGGCCCGATGAGGTGGACGATATTCCTCCCGAATCGCCCGTTTACAATGTAAAATATGTGTATATCTATGATTCTACCCCGGATGTTGTCTACGTTGGGTATACCCCAGGCTATACATGTTCTTATATATACGGTGGGGTTGTGGTCTATGGTACTGGCTGGTGGTATTATCCCTGGTACAGGACAGTATATTACCCTAGACCCGCTACCTGGGGATTCCGGGTGCACTATAACCCCTGGACCGGCTGGGGATTTTCGTTTGGTATGAGCTGGGGATGGTTCAGTGTGGGATTTCATAGTGGACATCCCGGTTGGTGGGGACCCCGCGGGTATCGCTACGGATACCGGCATGGATTCCACCATGGATACCGGCATGGCTATCGTCATGGATATCATGCGGGCATGCGGGCGGGATACCGAGCCGGATATCGGGCCGGACAGGGTTCCAACAACATCTACCGGAACCGCGCCAGTGGCGTGCGATCAACCGGAACGATTGCGCGTGCCAATCAACCTGCCAACGCTCGGAACAGGGCTGCAGTATCCGACAGGGCGGGAGCAGCCAACAGGGCTTCGAATGTGAACAGGGGGAATATTTCTTCCAATCAGGCAGACAGGAGTACAGCCAGGACACAACCGAGTACAAGACAGAATAACGTATATACCGACAGGAGCGGGAACGTGTATCGCAGGGACAATAGCGGTAATATCCAGCAACGCAATAATGGACAATGGAACGCGGGATCTGGTAACCGTGCCGGCACCCAGCAACAGATCAATCAGCAGTACCAGTCAAGACAGCAGGGAAACCGCAATTACAATAATTACAACAACAGCAGGGCCAGGGGGAGCAGCAGCTACGGTGGCCGGACTAGTGGTTCCTATGGAGGATCCCGTGCGGGTAGCAGGGGAGGAGGAGGTGCAAGAGGAAGGTAGGTTATAGGATCCTGCTAATAAACATCTTCTGGAGTATTGACTTCAAGTATCTTGAATTCCACCCTGCGGTTGGTTTGCCTGCCCTCGTCAGTCAGGTTTGTGTCAACAGGTTGATGCTCTCCATACCCTTTGGCAATGATCCGTTCGTATTCAACCCCATGGTCGATGACATAATCCACTACGGCACTGGCCCTTCCCTGGGATAGGTTGATGTTGTATTCATCAGATCCTTTACTGTCGGTATGTCCGCCAATCTCAACTTTTACCGTTGGATTTTCCATCATAAAATTCACCACCCGCTCCAATTCAGGAATTGATTCCGGGCGTAATGTAGTTTTGTCGAAATCAAAAAATATATTGTTCAATCGAACCGTTACACCAACTTCGATCGGAGTCAGGTACAGATCTTTGATCAACCCGTTATAAGGGTCAAATTCGACTACGTCAAGACTGTCTGATAGATTCATGAAGCCTTCTTTGCTCCCTAGGAAATAATATCTGCCAGTAAGAGGAATATTTGTTAGATAAAACCCGTTATCATCACTTTGTATCGCAATGCTTTTCATCTTATCATGCTCAAGTGAAAATTCAACGGATAGGGGAAGGTTATTCTTTTTGTTGTATACAAATCCCGATAACTCCATTGTAAGCGGATTCAGATAGAAGTCTTTCTGCCTTTCAACATCTCCTTTTGTGTAGGAAAGGTCTATTGTGTCGACCATGAGGTCAAATCCTTCTTTCACAGCAGAGAATTCATACAAGGCTCTTTTGTTCAGGGTGACTTCATAATAACCGGTCTTGTCGGAGTGAATCCAGCCGGTATCTTCTTTTACTGCAAGATATTGCAATTCCACTTCAAGTGGTCTGTTCGTTTTTTTATTACGCACATACCCTGATATATGCAATTTTGGTATGGGAATTAAACCGATTATGTCCAGGCTGCCTCCATCTGCAGTCATGAATGCCCTGGTTGTGTATACGTCTTTGCCCGATGCGTCCATTGAAAAATAGGCGTCGAATCCGTCTGTGTTCACCGGTGGGCCAATGTTTACAGGTTTTGACCAGCTTAACCAGGTGTCATCCAGGCGTTCCGTCTTATAAATATCAGCACTTCCAAGGCCTCCGCCCCGGTTGCTCGCAAAGAACATAGTGGTATTGTCTGCTGTAATAAACGGTCCGAACTCATCCAGATTGGTATTGATCGGTTCCGGGATCTTTACGGGACTGGACCATGAGTTGCCACCCTGGTTAAAACTGACATACAGATCACTGCGGTTTGAATCTTTTGTCTCACTAAAATATAGTACGATGACCTTTGCATCTGTAGTCATAAATGCCCCTGAAAACCTGCCCTTGTTCATCCTTTCATAATTCGGGATCTTCAGTGGGACGGGATTTGTCCACCTGCCGTTTCTTTGTGAGGTTATGCTGAGACCTTCCGAATTATTGTTTGAACCTCGTATTAATAAGGTGTTGCCGTCGGCAGTAACACTCATCACCTGATTATAACGCTGATTGTTCAATGGAGGCCCCATGTGGACCGCCTCACCCCATTCACCATACTCGTTCTTTTTGCAGTGCCAGATATCCTGACTGTTATCCACGCCGTATTTATTTTCGGGATGATTGGCGATAAAGAAATACAATGTATTCCCATCCGGCGATACAATAGGTGCAGAATCATGAAAACGACTGTTAACTTTCCATCCCAGGTGGTTCATTTCCCATAATAATCCTTCATCCTGGGCAAAACAGATTGATGCTAAGGCAAGGAATGCCAGTAAAAATAGCTTTCGCATAAGTAGCTGATTAAACAAATATTTACCTCTATTAACGAAAAAACTGGATGTTTATGATAAATACTGGAATTTGTGAAATGGTAAACGAGCAATTTAATCTCTGACAGGACATGTGCATTCCACCTGTGGCAGGACGTTCTGTGTCAAATTCATTTCCTGAAGTCTTTCCTTACGTTCCTTAAAACAGGTATCACAGGAAGAGAACAATTCAAGGTCCCACAGGTCGGCAAATATCCTCCCGGAATGCAAGGAAATACCATAGTCTATGACCTTTTCCAGCGACCTTATATCCGGAGGGGAGAAGTAGCTATGTTCTTCCAGCCAGTCCAATGCACCATTTCCTGCACGCGTTGGTATGACCACACAACATTCCACCCCGCATTCGAAGGCAAAATCTACAGAACGTTTGGCCCATATGATCCCTTCTTCCTCCGTCAAAAATGGAGGGCGAAGTAAAATAAATGCTCTGGAAGGTATGTCGTGATCCTTAAGGAATTGAACCGATTGCATAAAATCATCCAGGTCCATTCTTTTATTCAATGCAGGTAGGACATCCGGGTGAACAGTCTCCAAACCAAGGGCTACCTGAAGTTCTCCTTGTAGCATATCCCTGAATTTAAGGACTTCCCTGTTTATGAGATTAGGATGGGATTCAACAATAACGGTTTCAAAATTTTTCAATAGTCTTGCTATTGATGCGTAGTCTTCCCTTGGAATAGCCTGGGTATCGAAGAAATTACCGCTGTTGTACAATTTGACATGCCTGACTTCCGGAAATTGGTTCAGCGCCCATTCGATTTGTTTAGGAATTGCTCCGGGTGGCACACGTGCATCGAGGGTATTTTTCCATAGATCACACATCAGGCAGGTGAAAGGACATTCCTTATTGGTCAGGAATATTGTCGCCGTATCTTCGGCAGAGCCGGCAGCAGTATATTCCTTCTCCGAAAGCAATGCATAAGGTTTTTCGGGGCTGATGGAATTCTTACCGGAACGTCTGGCGCGGATCCAGGGAGTATCCAGCTCAAATGGAACCTTTTTAACCATATAATGCTTGAAAAGTCCGCCGGTACGCCATCTCAGATTCCGGGAATTGTTTGTAGAACGTCTCCATTTCCACGGCTCCATGCTGAAATCTTCTTTTAGGGAATACTGGCATATCCATACCCGTTATGGCTTTTATCCCATTGGCAACGATACTGCCTTTGAGTTGGTATAATTTTTCATGATCCCATTCCGTCAATTGAATAAAAGGTATGCTTTCAGCAACTTCAATTACATTGGGAAGGGTATAGGGACTGAATCCTTCAAAACCAAGTACATCAGCAGGCGCGTACGTACGCGTATATCCCCGGCTTAAACCTCCGGAATAGGTTAAGGAATGCTTCATGGAGTGAACACCCCAGCCTTCCTGATACAACATCAGGTTATTCAACACACTTCGAATGGTCAGTTCGGGATTCTCTTCAATCGGGTAATCTTTCAGGTTCTCGTCACCCCCATCGCCATCGATCATGTATTTCCAATCCGGGTATCTGTTTCGTATGGCTTTTAATAAGGCATAGTTCATGGTGGCAGATTGTATGTCCAGCGGCTTGTAATCTTCGGTTACCCTGATCGTCTCCTTCCAGTCAACATCAGAAGGTTTCACTTCAACGGGTTCAAGGAACATTTCGAGATTGAGTTTCTGCAGAAATTGATGCGCCTGTTCCAGATCCTGACCTTTTCCATCTACGGATAGGGTGAAAGCTTTCAATCGGGATGGACTTTCACCGAGTTCCCTCAAAGCATGATAGGTCAGCAGAAAAACAGAGCCACTGTCTATTCCGGCTGAAAAAGTTACCCCAATTGGGCCATGGTTTGCCCTGAAACGCAGCCATTTTTTTATCTCCTCGTATAGAGCCGACATATACAATTTACCTATGCCTTGTGCATCCGTCTCTTCTAGGCTGTTTCTTTCCGGGAAAAAGAATCTTTCGTATATTGGATTTGGATCAGGGCAGCCGAGGAGTTCTATTTTGGTAATATAATGCGCCGGCACCATCCTGGTGTAGGAAGGATGAAACTGGTCATCCAGCCCTTCCTTTTTAAGATAATCATATATCGTATCTATTCTGTCTGCTATGACCAGGCAAGGCCCGTCAATAAGCTTGGCTATAAAATACCTCAATGGCCTTCCAATCGACCTGGCCAGATGAACGGTTTTCCCTTCCACCGATATCAGTGCAAACTGCCCGTCAATCTTCCTGACGGCTTCCCTGTCACCAGATTTCAAAATATCTCTGGCTTTATCAATGGACATATTGTATATAATGTTTTTGCTCGCATCTGTCAGGTCAATGACCCGTTCGATATACTGATGATTCATCTTTTTTTTTATCTTCTGTTATATTCCAAATACCTCAAATCACAGTAAGTGAATTTAATTCACTTTAAAAAATCAAATTTAATCAATATTAACCAGATTATATGAGGACAAAGATTTAGTTTGACCCATCACCCTGTACAATGGAGTGATACGCATTGATTTTCAGACCTTCAAAATGTTCAACGGTCCCGTCAGGCCACCTGATTTCAATTCTCCTTATACCTGTACCTTGACCCAAACCGAATAATACCCTTGGATCATTGTAGGATAAATAACTTGTGGCAGGCTGGTTAACCTTTACCTGGATACTTTCTTCAGTATGTATTGTAATCTTGGCGCCAAGTGTTGAAGTCACGCCGTTTTTGCCTGTCAGGACAAGACCTATCCAATTGTTCCGGTTCCCGGTATCGTTTCGCAGCAATACAGGTGATGCTTCCAGATCGATATGGGAAACGATAATGTCAAGATCGCCATCATTGTCAAAATCCCATACAGCTGCCGCTCTTCCCGATCGCTTAGTCTCAAAATAGGGGTGCATTTGAGCTCCAATATCCCTGAAATTACCGGTTCCATCATTTTGCAGGAGCAATGGTTTCTGAAGGATCAGCTCCTCTGCGGTTCCATTGGCCGCGAATATGTCCAGGTCGCCATCATTATCAAAGTCAAACAATGCGGCAGCCCACTGGCCTTTACCGGAGAAATGCTGGGCAATGCCTGATTTTCTCGTAACATCTTCAAAAATACCGTTTCCCAGACTGCGATACATTGATCCGTACTTTAGGTCTGTAACCAGCAGGTCTATCATGCCATCCCCATCAATATCTCCAATGGTCCCATGCATTGAACCGGTAGGCTGGCCTTCATCATTGGCAGCCACCCCGGCAGCCACCGCTAATTCAGTGAATGTAAGGTCACCATCATTCCGGAATAAAAAATTCAATTGATGATCATTTCCCTGAAATAGATCGAGATCGCCGTCATCGTCATAATCGTACACTGTCAGACCCATACACTTTGAATCGGGGTAATACATGTTCAGGTCAGCGGTCACCTCCCGGAATGTGCCGTCCGGCTGTTGCATATACATCAGCGATGCCTGTCCCCCGTACTCGGAAGGATGCGGCATCAACTCCGGAGTGGTAGGGGACTTATATTCCGGATCGAAGGCCAGGAAATTTCCTACCATCATGTCTATTCGTGTATCTTCATTATAATCCCAGAAAGCTACTCCCACACTCCACTTGGTAAATCCATTTAAGGTATTGGGCCCTTTGAGGCCAATCCTGGCTGCAATATCGGTGAATGTGCCGTCCCCGTTATTCAGGTAAAATACATTTGGGCCGTAGTTTAACAGATAAATATCCGTATCCCCGTCATTATCATAATCCAATACCCCTGCAGCCATGCTCCAGTGCTGATCATTGACGCCGGCCAGCTCCGCAATTTCAGAAAAGGTACCATCTCCATTGTTTCTGTACAGTTGATTCGGCGTATCTTTAAACCCTATACCCTCTTCGTCGCTGATCCCGTCCAGATAGGTGCCATTCAACATATAAAGGTCCATCCATCCGTCGCCGTTGTAATCGAAAACAGATACTCCTGAACCGCTGCTTTCAAGAATGTTCTCATAAGTATAATCTCCGAAATTATATTTGAACACTATGCCGGCCTCCCGGGTAACATCAGTAAATCCATATTGTGCCTGCTGTGAATTTCCTTCTATTGTCAGAATCAAAATAAGGATTCCACTGGAACAAAACAGGCCAGTCATTTTACCGATCTTCAATTCATGTAATGCCATCATAACCTTAGTGGATTTTATAATCTGCGACATTTTCAGGGATCCTTACTGCATGAGCGGATTGAGAATAATATGTATTCCCAAGATAAAATTCCAGTTTTCTTTTCGTTCCATCACGGAAAGTAAATTCGCCCCATGTATTACTCTGGTCCAGTTGCAGTATGGTGGATTTCCCTTTCTGCACAAATGCCTTCAGGCTGTCCTGATTCTGAGACACCACGATGGCATGTTCACCGGATGTACGGGGAATTTCCACAATGGCCTTTGCATCACCCTGTACCAGGAATCCTGTTTGTGTATAATCGAGCGAATTGAATTCCCCTTTGCCATTTCCCGTAAGCAGCAGGCCATTCATGGCATCCATTTTTCCCCAGAAAGGATTGTTGCCGTGAAAATTCCCAACCACCAGAATGTCCAGAAAAGAATCATCATTGAAATCACCCGTCAGGATGCCATATACTGGCGCAAATTGAGCTTTTACTGGCAATTCAGTCATTCTAAATGAATTATTGCCTAGATTTTCAATGTATGAGCTCGAGAAATAATTTACGGTCAGTTTACTGGCATTAGTAAGTTCTGCAGGTGAAAATACGGAATCTATAGTGGCTTCACTGTACGCCTTAAAGCTTGGAAATCTTTTTCGCATCATATCAATCTGTTTGTTCAGATCATTTCTGAAATGTATGGGGAAACATTTTCTTCCACCGTTGATGTCCGGTAAATACGTGTACATTATGATATCAGACCGGCCATCGTTGTCAAAATCAGATGCATAGGCTGTAATGGGTTCCTCGACACTGCATTTGTAAATGGAATTCAAACCATGATTGCCTGCTACGTAATCAATGTCGCCATCATTATCAAAATCACCCCCAGCGAGACTGTTCCACCAGCCAATATGATTGCCGATGCCAGTCTGGGAAGTAATGTCAACAAGTTGTTCCCCATTATTTCGCAAGAAAACAAGTGGCGTCCATTCACCTACTAGTATCAGGTCGATATTTGAATCGTTGTTGAAGTCGGTCCAAAGGGCATCCCGGATGATGCGGCTCTCATTGAGATCAGGACAAAAGGAGTCTGTTATATCCGTGAACTGCGGATTTCCGGATTTAGAATCATTTCTTAGAATATAACTTGAAGCGGCAAAAGGATACCGGCCGGGAATCGAACCTCCACCAACAAAGAGATCGATATCTCCGTCTTTATCGATGTCAGCACCCTTCACGCAGGTCCCGGGCTGTGTGGTAACAGGCAATCCCGTGGCAGAACGTGTAAAATTGCCCTGCCCATCATTAAGATAAATCCTGTCGTTGTACAAATCCGAATCAATACTCTGTTCCGTACCCCCGCTGATTACCAGGAGATCTTTATCTCCGTCTCCTTCTATATCGAAAAACAGTGCCCCCT
>Ga0209536_100016823_pt1 | contig 10384 bp, 9 predicted proteins | sample DeeMarSeWOR28_12_FD_187461 | JGI IMG/M metagenome (GOLD analysis project Ga0209536, IMG submission 187461) | Marine sediment microbial communities from White Oak River estuary, North Carolina - WOR-2-8_12 (SPAdes) (version 2) | ecosystem: Environmental > Aquatic > Marine > Intertidal zone >... | reverse complement strand
ATCTCGATCGCCTTGTCCAGGGCTCTTCCCAGTGCCTTGAACAGCGCCTCTGCCTTGTGATGGTCATTCGTACCGTAAGCTATCCGGGCATGGAGGTTCATTCTGGCCTCAATGGCTAGCGACTCCAGAAAATGGCGAATAAGGTCGGTGGAGAAACCGCGCATATCATTGTCGCTGAATGGTAATTCGAGTACCGTGTAGCCACGACCGCTGATGTCCAGAATCACCGTAGCCATGGCATCATCCATAGGCACGGAAGCATCCGCCATGCGCACGATACCCCTCTTTTCCCCCAGCGCCTCGGCAAATACTCTACCAAGGCAGATGGCAACATCTTCGGCGACATGGTGCTGATCATTGCCAGCAGCGGAGACGGTGAGGTCAAATACACCGTGCTGCGCCAGCTGTGCTAATAAATGGTCAAACATCTCGACGCCGGTGTTTATCTGCCACTTGCCACTGCCGTCGAGATTAAGCTCAAGGATAATTCTGGTCTCTTTAGTTTCGCGTTTGATTACAGACTTCCGATTAGCCATTTGTTCTATCCCCCAGTCGCTGGAGTACTTTCATAAGAGTATCGGTATCTTCCGGTTTACCCACGCTGAAACGTACGCAGTTCTGCAGTCGCGGCTGGTCGAAATAGCGAACCAGTATCCCTTTCTGTTGAAGTCTTTGATGTAGCCGACCAGCATCGCCTCTCTGTACCGAGCAGAAAATGAAATTGGCCTGCGACGGAAATGTTTTCAGCCAGTCGATTTTCTCGATTTCCCGAAACATTCTTTCCCGTTCGTCGATTATGGCTTTCACATTGCCCATCAGGTAATCGACATCATTCAACGATTCCTGCACCGCCACCAAAGCAGCAACATTAACATTATAAGGCAGCTTGATTTTTATCAGGTAACTGGCGACTTCTGACGGGAATATTCCGTACCCCACCCGCAGCCCGGCCAGCCCGGCCCACTTGCTGAAGGTCCTCAACACCATCAGGTTTGGATACCGGCCAACCAGTGACACCGCCGTTTTGCCATAGAACTCGTAATAGGCCTCATCAACCAGCACCGGCACTCTCATTTCCAGCAACTCCAGAATATCACTTTCCGGCGTTGCTGTGCCGGTGGGGCTGTTCGGGTTGGCCAGGATAACCAGCTTCGTCTTCGGGGTGATGGCCGCTTTCACCGTGCCTATATCTATCGCATAGTCTTCATCTCTCGGCACATTGACCAGCGTGGCGCCATTGATAAGTGTGCGGGTGCGATACATGTCAAAGGTGGGAGTACAGTTGATGACCTCATCGCCGGGATTGACAAACAGGCATAGGATATCATCGAGCAGCTCACCGCTGCCGCAGGCAGCCACAATGCGACTGGCATCTACCCCCACATAATCCTGCAACTGACGACGGAGTCTGCGCTGAGCCGCGTCAGGATAGATGTTCCACTTCCGGTATTCCGCCAGCGCCCGCAATATCCTTGGAGAACAGCCGTAGGGATTCTCATTAGCGTCCAGCTTGATTATCTTATCTGCCGGAATATCAATCTTATCGGCCAGCGTCTCCGGCGAGGTGTGAGCTGAATAGCCACCCAGGCTTTGCAGTTCCGGCCTGATTAATTTAACGATATCGTCCGATGACATATTTGAGCCGTCTCCCCTCATCTACCTCTCGGGCATAGTTTCATGCACTGCGAACAACCACCGGCAGCGCTCAGGAATGAGCAGCAGGCATATTTGTTTATGGCATATGGTTCACCTGCTTCCGGCTCATATAGCGCTTGGGCCGGGCAGATTTCGAGGCATACGCCACAGCCTGCACACTCGGTGTCATAATCCAGTTTCGTGGTTTCAAGTTCCGCCGCGGTAAGGCAGCAGGCAAGCCTCACTCTCGGCCCGAAGCCAGGTGTAATCAGCAAACTGTGCCAGCCCATCTTGCCCAACCCGGCAGCTTCAGCAGCGTGCTTGAAAGAGAACACCGCTTCCTGGAAGCGTGCGTCATAAGGACAGCCGGCAGCCGCCAGTGGTAAAGCCTTTAACCCGCGCTGACGAAATGCCTTTGTGATATCATAGACCGCCTCATTCAAACGTCCATTCAAATATTCGCTATTATGGGCAAGAACATCGTTCAGTGACGCCGCTCCAGTAATTCTTTCCGGGGAGGAGAGGTCAAGTATCTCAGGATAGATTTCCTTCGCTATCACCACAACGGATTTCGCCTGAGGCAACAGCCGCAGCGCTGTCTCTTCCAGCCTGGTTCCTTTCCAGTCGTTCAGAGCCGCCACGCCCATGATATCGACATTCAGCTCTGGCCCCAGCTCTTCTAAAAGCGAGCCCTTCGTATTTATCTCCTGTGAATCAGCCAATTCATACTCCTCTGCCTGATATAAGTCCTATTATGACCATTTTGAACGAGTGATGATAATATGTCAAATGCCAGAAGCGTGATTGAAAGCTAGCCCTGTCCCAGGCGTTTTTCCACCGCCAGGGCGTGGGCATCAAGGCCTTCCGCCCTCGCCAGCGATGCCGCCGCCTGACCCAGTTTTTCCATTCCAGCTTTATCGATGGCGATGGTATTGATAAACTTGATGAAATCTGTTATGTTAAGTGGCGAGCCAAAGCGAGCAGTGCCGCCGGTAGGCAAAACATGGCTCGGCCCGGCGACATAGTCGCCAAGCACCACTGTCGCTGCATCGCCGATAAGCACGCAGCCAGCATTGGTCACCTTCTTCAACAGGGTATCAGCATTTTTGACTATCAAAGAGAGATGCTCCGGCGCATATAAGTTGGCCAACCCCACCGCCTCATCAAGGCTGTCAACGAGCGCAATAACGCCCCTATTCAGAGACTGGTCTATTACCAATTGGCGTGACAGGCCTGTTATCTGTTTCTTCAGCTCTAGCTCTATTTCTTCCGCCAGCGCGTGCGAGGTCGTTACCATTATCGCTGAGGCCAGCGGGTCGTGTTCCGCCTGCGCCAGAAGGTCGGCGGCACAGTAACCGGCGTTCGCCGTGTCATCGGCGATAATCATCACCTCGCTGGGCCCCTGGAGGCCATCGATAGCCACCGCTCCATATACCAGCTTCTTCGCCAGAACCACAAATATGTTGCCCGGCCCGCAGACCTTATCCACTTTGGGCACAGATTCCGTACCGTAAGCCAGAGCCGCTATCGCCTGCGCTCCACCGATACGGAAAATCCGGTCAACGCCAGCAATATCGGCAGCGGCCAGCGTTGCCGGTGGCACCGCGCCATCCTTTCCCGGCGGTGTAACCAGAATCACTTCCTGCACTCCCGCCACTTTGGCCGGCAACGCCGTCATCAACACTGTTGATGGATATGAGGCAGTTCCTCCCGGAACGTATATGCCAACCCGTTCCAGAGGCCTCAGCAGCTGGCCTACACCTCCCCTGCTGAGCTCATGCCATATATTGCTTTTCTGGGCAGTATGAAAGGCATTAATTCGCTCCGCTGCCAGCTTCAGCGCCGAGATAAGCTCTCCACCAGCCTCTTTACTAGCTATAGGAAGTTCGTCTCTGGGAACTTCCAGCGACGTCAATTTGATATCGTCTATCTTCGCCATCAGGTTAAAAATAGCCGTATCCCCCCTCTGACGCACCTCGTCAATGATGAACTTGACCGCCTGTTCCGGGTCGACCGTGTCAAACATCTCCTTAAGCTTACGTTTCAGCGTTTCCGACACCGGATAGGATTCCGCCGGCACGAGGCGCGACAGCGCTTTACGGGCAGCATCAAATCCTTCGATTTTTCTCAAATCATGTGTCCTCCACAGCAGCGCGAATGGTTTCGACAATGAACCCCGCTTTTTCACCCTTCGTCGAGCCTGATTTAATTCGAGTGTTGCCGATAATGCAGGCCGTTGATTCAAAAAGAGTGTCGATAATTTTCAAGTTATGACGTGCGATGGTCCCGCCAGTCTCGGTGTTCTCAATGAGCAGATCAGCATCGTCCGGCAGAAAGGCCTCCGTAGCTCCCCAGGTAGGAATTACCCGGTACCTGCCGAAATGGTTGTCCCGGGCGTATCTGTCGGCAATGTTAACATACTCGGAGGCAACCCGAAACGGCGCTGTGCTCTCCTCGATGAATTTTCTCAAGTTAGCGGCATTGTTCACCGGCAACTCCTGACTGACTACGGCCACCAGCCTTACCTTCCCCGATTTGAGGTCGAGGAGTTCTTTTACCGGGCTGGAGGGGAACTGATACCGGTGGTCCGCGAGCCAGTCTCTTCCCGTAATTGCCAAGTCGAAATTCCCATTAACCACCTGTAATGGCATATCCTGCGGCCTTATCACCTTGGCAGTAACGCCTTCGATATTTATTATATCTGGCCGGCGGTTCCCCGTTGGCGAAGGATAATCCTCAACCTCAATACCTGCTTTCTTCAGTAGCTGGAGCATGGGTGCCTGCTGGTGTCCATCGGGCAAAGCGATTCTGATAATCCCGTCTTCAGGCCTCTGAATGTTATATGTTTTTTCTTTTTTTATCTCAAGTTTTTCCCGAATTTCCTCATTGGCTGGCAGATGGTCACAGCTATCACATATCGAAGCGACCACCCGGTCGAGGTCCTTAGCCCCCCAGCTACCACGGTTCGCAATTAGGTAGGCACTGAAATCAAGCACTCTGGCCACCAATCTCATCCCCATCACTCTGCCTTCATCACCATTCTGGCCACTGATGAGCGCCAGTTCGGCATCCTCCGGTGGATAGGCTTCCGCTCCACCCCATACGGGGAAGACACTGAACCGACGCAACCTCTCTTCCAGAGCAAACGATTCAGCCAAGTTGGCATACTCGCTTACGATACGGATGGTACCCCGCCCGGCTTTGCGCCGAATAGCATCCATCGAAATATCAGCGAGCCCTGCCACCATGCATAGACTGCCAGCCCCATAGTCCAGATCCCTGATTTTGACCAGGGAACTGCTGGGATACTTCACCAGCAGTTCCTCTACCCAGTCGCCGCCACAAATCCCCAGGTCATAGTTGCCAATGGCCACCTGGATCGGAATATCTCTCTCGTGGAACATCTTTGCCGAGAGATTGGGATAAACTCTTGATTTCAGGTGATAGAGCCGCGCCTGCTCATGGTAACCATCCATACCCCACCCGGCCATCTGCAACAGGCTGGCGGTCTTACTTAGAAGTCGCCCTTTGGGCAAGGCTATCTTGATTCCCACTCTTTCCCTCGATTATAGTCAGGATTTCTTCAGCAGTCTGTGCTTCTGCCTGGCTCGACTCAACCATATCCCGCAGCCTGTACTTTGGCGGTTTGCCCTGAATCTCCAGCAACCAGCGTGTACCCTCAGTCCCTCTGCTGCCAAGGTCAAGCTCGGCTGTATATCCAGCGTCGCGAAGGCGGCTGGCAATGCTGAACGCCTCATTCATCCCCCCATCATCCTCAGATTTCACCAGCACCGATTGTCCAGCGGGTTTCCGCAATGCAGCCGGCTCTATTAAATTCATGAGGCGGTCTATGTATAGAGCAAAGCCCGATGCGGGAACGTCATCGCCACCCATCGCCGGAATCAGGGCGTCATACCGTCCACCGCCACCTATCTTTTCCCGACCGCTGTAAAGCTGGAAAATGATACCAGTGTAATATTCAAAGCCAGCGCCAGAGGCGATGTCTATCTGATATTTGTAGCCAAGACTCTCCAGGATACGGACAACGCCGATAAAATTATTCAGGTAAGGCTCAAATTCCGGCAGGCTTCGCGCCGAAATCGCCTTCAGGTTCTTCAGAAAGCCCGAGGAGTTTCCCTTCAAGCTGAGCAGAGGAAGCAGAATGCCAGACATCTCTGGCCTGTCGGCCCCCAATGCCGCCAGCGCCTTGGTATCTCCATCAAGAATCCGGTCGAAAATTTTTGCCTGCTCCTCAGGGTTTAGCCCGAGCCTTTCCAGCAGCGCTTTAATCAGGCCGGCATGGGACAGCCTGAGCGTCACGTTTTTCAGCTTCAAATTATTCAGAACCTCCAGAGCCAGAACGATGAGTTCGGTATCGCTGGCTGGAGTATTCACCCCGATTAGCTCGGTGCCACACTGCCATCTTTCCCGCGTTTTCTTGCCCGTCTCTTCAAAGATAAAGGTATTGGTCACGTAAAACAGCCTGGCCAGCCCTCTATCGGCCATGCTATCGATATACAGCCGGGCAATGGGAATAGTACCGTCAGGCCGCAGCACCACCCTCTCCCCGCTCCACCCATCCCAGTCAAGGAAGGAATATACCCTTCCCAGCATACTCGGCGTGAGCGTGCCGGCGGAGGTAAAAAGGTGGAGATACTCGATGGTCGGCGTGCGCACCTCCTGATACCCCCATCGGAGACATCTCTCCCGAAAGACCTCCTCAATGAAACGGAACCGTGCCATCTCGTCGGGGGACAGGTCCCGCGTGCCTTTGCATCTTTGAACTCTCATGGCTGGCTCCAAATCTGTAGCTCGTAAATTCTACACTAATCCGCCCGCTCTATTCAACATCGAGCACGGTAATGACTCACCTCTACTATTTCATTTGTCCCCCATCTATTGTATAGTATATATGGTTCTTATATTTATTACAGCGCCAAGGTAATCTATGCCGCGAATTTCACGCATATTGCTTATATTAATCGGGTTGCTGCTGGCTGTCTCGATTATCGCCCGTGCCCAGACTGAAAGCCCCAGGATTGATGTGCTCACAGTGAAGGGCACCATCAATCCGGTGCTCACCGACTACATTGAGCGAGGCATCGAACAGGCAGAGGAGACGGGAGCCAGTGCCGTTATCATTCAGATGGATACTCCCGGCGGTCTGGACACCGCTATGCGCGATATTATCCAGAGCATTATCAACGCCCGGGTACCGGTGGTAGTTTACGTTTCTCCAGCCGGCGCCCGTGCCGCCTCTGCTGGCGCTTACATCACCCTTTCGGCCCATGTGGCGGTCATGGCACCGAACACAGCCATTGGTGCGGCGACACCGGTGGCGCTCGGCGGCGATGGCGAAGCCGAGATGTCCGAGGAAATGAAGAACAAGGTCATCAATGACGCTATCGCCTATATTAGAGACCTTGCCTCAAGACATGGGCGCAATGCGGAATGGGCGGAGAAAGCCGTCCGCGATGGCAGCTCCGCTACCTCACAGGAAGCGCTGACCCTGAACGTTGTCGATATGGTCGCCTCCGACCTTGACACACTGATAGCCCAGCTTAATGGGCGAACCGTCACCATCATCGATGGCCGTGAGATCGTTCTGAATACGCACGGTGCCGAAATCAATTACGTTGATATGCAGCTCATTGAGGATTTCCTATACACCATCGCCGACCCGAATATCGCATATCTGTTGCTCAGCTTGGCGATGCTTGGAATCATGGTTGAAATCTTCAACCCGGGGCTTATATTCCCCGGCGTGGTGGGCGCCATCAGCCTGCTGCTGGCCTTCTTTTCGCTGGGTGTGCTGCCGGTAAACTGGGCCGGAGTCCTGCTCATTGCCCTGGCTTTCGGCCTTTTCCTCGGCGAAGTGCTGACAACTACCTTCGGTCTTTTCACCGCCGGCGGGGTTATTTCGCTGGTCATCGGCTCGCTCATACTGTTCAAAGGTGTCTCGCCGCTGTTTAAAGTGGATCCGTGGCTTATCGCTGTTGTAACCATTTCCATCACAGCCGTGTTCGCCTTTGTTATCAACCGGGCGATACGTGCCCACCGTAAGCAAGCCGCCACGGGGCGAGAAGAGCTGATTGGCAAACGCGCCATAGTTAAAGAAGCGCTTGACCCAGAGGGGACGGTCTTTTACAAGGGAGAGCGCTGGGCAGCTATATCGGACAAAGGTCGAATCGAGGCCGGAGAAGAAGTAATAATCACTGCTGTGGATGGCCTGATACTAAATGTTGTGAGGAAAGAGTAAATGGGAATACCCTATATACAGATAGACCTCTGGGTGATAATCCTGGTGATTGTGGTGGTGGTGGCCTTCATTGCCCTCGTCATCGTTTATGGCATTCGCGCTCACCAGCAGCAGGCATCTGTTGGACGCGAAGAGCTCTTAGGCAAGGTTGCTGAAGTGACCGCCACGATGGAGCCAAAAGGAATGGTTCGCATTGAAGGTGAACAATGGGCGGCAACGCTGGAGAAAGGAAGGGCTGAGCCCGGGGAGGAGGTGATTATTACCAAGGTTGAAGGGTTGAAGTTGCGGGTAACCAAGAAAGAGTAAAGGAGGTGGTTATATGAGTACAACAATCCTTATCGTCATTATTGCTTTTGCGGTACTGCTCGTTCTCTCTATGGCAATAAAAATTGTCACCGAGTTTGAACGCGGGGTAATTTTCCGATTAGGCAGACTGGTTGGCGCCAAAGGTCCAGGCCTTTTTCTAATCATTCCGTTCGTTGACCGGATGGTAAAGGTTGACCTGCGCGTGGTAACCATGGATGTACCGTCGCAGGAGGTCATCACCAAGGACAACGTGACCGTCAGGGTAAATGCCGTGGTCTACTTCCGCGTGGTCGACCCTGAGGCTTCCGTGGTCAAGGTGCTCGACCACATCCGGGCGACCTCCCAGATTTCACAGACGACCCTGCGCAATGTACTGGGGCAATCGGAACTTGACGAGCTGCTGTCACAGAGGGAGAAGCTCAACCAGGCGCTGCAAAAAATCATTGATGAGCACACCGACCCCTGGGGCGTCAAGGTCAGCACCGTGGAAATCAAAGAAGTCGAGCTTGCCGAAGAGATGAAGCGGTCTATGGCCGCCCAGGCCGAAGCCGAACGAGAAAGGCGCGCCAAAATTATCCACGCCGAGGGTGAGCTCCAGGCGTCAGAGAAGCTGGCTCAAGCCGCACATGTTATCGGCAGAGAGCCGACAGCAATACAACTTCGCTTCCTCTCAACGCTTACCGAGATAGCCAGCGAGAAAAACAGCACCATACTCTTCCCCATACCAATAGAGTTCCTCAAGGCATTCGGTCGTCTTTCTCCAGGTACCAAAGAATAGCTCAAATAATAGTCAAAGGCAAAATCTGGCATTTGCTATTAAGAGTCGCCGGGGGTTCTAACCAGCGTCACGCAGCGTGACGTCCCCGGCGACTATGCGGCTCAAATGGCCGTCGCTACGCCTGAGCAAAAGGCTCCCGTCTCTGGCCACGCCTTCCGCCACGCCTTCGAGCACTGCTTCTCCAGAGGCAACGCGAACTCTTTGCCCCAGCGTTATCAGACGGTCGCGCCACTCCCGATAAATGAGTTCCTCATCTCCCAGAGAAAGGTACAGCTTCTCCATTTCAGCAAGCAGGTGACGGATTATCTCAACACGTGAAAGCTCTTTCCCGACCTCATCATAGAGGCTCGTGGCCATAGCAGCTACCTCCGGGAAATCCTTCATCCTGATATTCACGTTTATGCCAACGCCAATAACAGCCCACCCCACTTTATTGCCCAACCATTCATTCTCAATCAGGATGCCGCAGACCTTCCGTCCTTTAACCAAGACATCATTGGGCCATTTGAGCTGCGTTTCCAGGCCGGTAGTTTTCTCAATGGTTCGCGCCACAGCTACCGAGGCAATCATAACGAGGTAAGGGAGCTGGTAGGCTTCGGGATAGAGAAGCACTGAAAACGCAACATTCCCTCTGGGCGACAGCCAGACACGTTTTTTCCGACCCTTTCCCATTGTCTGCTCTCCGGTGATTACCACGGTCCCTTCCGCAGCCATTTGCCTTGCCTCTTGCCTGGCCGCTATCATAGTTGATGAGTGTGACGGAAAATAAAGGACTCTTTGCCCGATGAAATGGGTTTCCAGGCCATCTGTTACCAGCTTCGATGATAGTGAATCCATTACCATCCCAGTTCCATACGGTTAATATGGCAAGCCGCCGTTAGATAATATACTAAAATAACGCATTCTACAATCGGGTCCGGCAATATTGACAAACAGAAAGCGCTATGATATTATTATCTTTGCGCTTGCATGGCGTATTAGCACTTTAACAACTGGATAGCGGAAGGAAGTTCAAGCCAAAACAGATAATAATTGGCCGGAGAGTTTGATCCCGGCTCAGGATAAACGCTGGCGGCGTGCTTAATGCATGCAAGTCGAACGGTCCTTCGGGACAGTGGCAAATGGGTGAGTAACGCGTAAGTAACCTGCTCCTAAGTGGGGGATAACTTCGGGAAACTGGAGCTAATACCGCATGTGATAGCCCTTCAAAAGAAGGGCTATTAAAACCTTCGGGTGCTTGGGGAGGGGCTTGTGTCCGATTAGCTTGTTGGTGAGGTAACGGCCCACCAAGGCAATGATCGGTAGCTGGTCTGAGAGGATGATCAGCCACACTGGGACTGAGACACGGCCCAGACTCCTACGGGAGGCAGCAGCAAGGAATATTGTGCAATGGGCGAAAGCCTGAC
>Ga0209536_100016822_pt1 | contig 10384 bp, 10 predicted proteins | sample DeeMarSeWOR28_12_FD_187461 | JGI IMG/M metagenome (GOLD analysis project Ga0209536, IMG submission 187461) | Marine sediment microbial communities from White Oak River estuary, North Carolina - WOR-2-8_12 (SPAdes) (version 2) | ecosystem: Environmental > Aquatic > Marine > Intertidal zone >... | reverse complement strand
TTCTTTAATGAGTCAGCGGATACCAGCAGCTTGCCGTTGAAGAGCACGATGGTCTCTCCTTCCTTGACCTTGACTCCATCGATTTCCACGCTGCGGATGGCAGTGGTGATCTCTGCTGTGTCGACATCATCGAGGGCAGAATTCATTTCCGCGGCAACTGCATCAAGATCACCATGAGGGTTAAGTCTGAACATGGCAGCTAGACCTTGGGGTATGGTGCGGGAGGGGATAACTGCTACCTGTTTTACCGTCAGCTCAGCAGCGTTGTTGGCTGCCATAATGATATTCTTGTTATTTGGCAAAAGTATAACTTTATCCGTTGGCAAATCCTCGAAAGCGTCAAGCAGGTCTTCAGTGCTGGGGTTCATGGTTTGACCACCTTCTACGATTTCGGCCACTCCAAGGCTGGCAAAGACTTGTGAGATACCCTTGCCGGGGGATACTGCAATTACTGCGATTTGCCCTGGTTCAATCGGTGAAATATTCACAGGAGCACTTTTGGCTTGTCGTTCAATCTCCTCCATTTGCTCCATCAGGTTCTCGATATGCACCTTGGTGATTGTTCCAATCGACATGGTGTAGTCGATAGGTTCATAACGTTTGTCAGTCTCGACGTGAATGTGCATGCGGTAAAGCCCCTCGCCTTCTCCGACCTGGATCGAGGTGCCGATTTGTTCTAAGTTATTGTAGAAATCCTGGAGATTCAGCGGTTCATGCGGGCGAAAATCAACCACCACCTCATAATCCTGGCCTTCTTCTATCGTCTCCAGCGTATCATCCAGTTCCATTTTTGAAAGTGCCTGGACAGAGGCTGTCGGGGTATCGAGGGGCTGCCCATTGATAAAGCGAAGCATTCCTTCCAGGATAAAGAAAAGACCTTTACCGCCAGCGTCTACGACTCCTGCTTTCTTCAGCACATCCAGGAGTTCCGGTGTCCTTTCGACAGAATGTTCAGCTTCTTGAACGACTCGTTCCAAAATTTCAATGGGATCCTCAGTTTCTGTTAAAGTCGCATCTGCAACAATAGCTATATCCTTTGTGACGGTTAAGATGGTGCCCTCTACAGGTCGAACAACCCCCTGGTATGCAGTATCCCTGGCTTCACAAAGTGCGTGTGCCAGGGCAGGTCCATCGAGTGTTTCAATATTGTCTGAGCTGCGAGCTATTCCCCGCCATATTTGAGATAGGATAACACCTGAATTTCCCCGTGCTCCCATCAACGCCCCATGGGCAACCATGTGGATCATTCTCCCAAAATTGCGCTCGGGTGATTCGGCAATTTCATCATATGCAGCTTGCATTGTCAGAACCATGTTGATTCCAGTATCGCCATCTGGAACTGGGTAAACATTCAGCGCATTGACGATTTCTTGATTGGTTCGCAGCCAGGTTAAACCAGCAACGATCAAAGACTTCAAAGCCTGGCCATCTATCGAAGCTGCTCGAAAGCGGTCTTGCCGCCGCTTAATATATGCTTGCTGGGTTTCAGTGGTCATGAATAAATCCAAATGGTTGGGAATTAGGACTGAATTCAGTCCAGGTTGCTTATACGTAAGCCGCTCACATGAATATTTACCTGGGTTACCGGCATACCAAGTGCCTTCTCGACATGATACTTAACAGTATTGGCGACACTGCTGGCGACTGATTTGATCCTGGTCCCATATTCAATGACGATATACATATCAATGATAATTATCTCACCATCATAATGGACTTCAACCCCCTGCATTGGATCCTTAACCAGCACGTTGGTGAGATTGTTCATCAAGTTTTTTGGTGCCAACCCGACCACACCGTATGATTCAAGCGCTGCTTGGTGTGCTATCCTGGCTACGGCACGGGGTGAAACGTGTATGCTGCCAATCGGGGTAATTTCTCCGGTCATATTTATCCTCTATAGTATTAACAACTTAACTTGTAAGGAGATACGATTTGTGGTAATATTGCTCGGCTCGCATGTAAGTGAGCATCAATTTTCTAATTGGGCAGTAATCCTCGTAAGTCTGCGTATCTTTAGTATATTTTGCTCCTAATTCGCTACTTCCAAGAACCAAGAATTGTCCAGAAAGGCTAAAGAAAGATGGCAACCTGTCAAAATTGTGGGAAGAAAACGACTTTTGGTCGAAATCGTCCTTGGTCCAAAAAGGCAACCCGGCGCACTTTCCGTCCCAATCTCCAAAAGATTACAGTATATGAAGATGGACGAAAAACACGTAAGGTAATGTGCGCGAAGTGTATTCGCACCATGGTAAAGGTAAATTAATCTAGTAAAGAACAGATAAATTCGCAAAAACTACAAGGCGTTAGTTTTCAAAATCGCGGATATCCGCGATTTTTTTATTGCATAACTAGTCCGAAAATTGATTTGAATCATAACCGGGGCGCATTGAAATGGCAAGGGTGGAAGAAGGTATATCTATACCAGCTCAACGAATGGGGGGATTGTAAACAAAATATACCCATAGGAAAAATGGGATGAGTCCACCAACAGCAATTACAGCTAACAAAGCCAATCCGATTGTAATCCAATCCAAATCCAGCGGATTTGTCGTTTGGGGAAGAACCTCAGGATCTGCTGGCGCTTCGTACGGCTGAGTCTCTGCGATACCCGCAGTGGTTATTGCCACTGGTTGGGACCGGGGAGGCTCTATCACGAGTGAATTTTGATGGAAGGCTTTCAAGACCTGGCCGAGCTGATCAGCAGTTCTGTAGCGTGCAGCGGGTTCTTTCGCCAAGGTTTTTAGTAAAATTTGTTCGATTTCAAGGGGTATCTCTGGTTTCAATTCACGTGGTGAGGCAGGTAGATCCTGGCGGTGTTTTCTTGCCAATTCAGTTGAGTTCATTGCGCTGAAGGGCTGCTCTCCGGTTAGCATTTCATACATGATGACACCCAGCGAGTAGACGTCCGAAGCAGGAGAAGGAGCTAAGCCTGATGCTTGTTCCGGGGAAATATAGGCCGGCGAGCCCCAAACGATATCTGCTTTCTCTCCAGGGTTAATACTAATCATGGCTCGCGCGATGCCAAAATCAACGATCTTCAGCAACCCATCTGGAGTGACGAGCAAGTTTTGAGGCTTGATATCGCAATGCACCAGTCCTGCTCGGTGAGCATAGCCCACCCCTGCACAGGCTTGTTCCATCAGATGTAGAGTTTCCTCGAGTCTAAAATATCCTTTATTCGCTTTCAGCTGTTTGACATCGGAACCGGGCACGTACTCCATGATGATGAACAGACGTTCTGAATCAAATCCAAAATCATGGACAGTTACAATATTGGGGTGAGAAAGATTGGCTGCTGCTTTTGCTTCTTGCTGGAAGTGTTCCCGGAAAGCGGGATCAGTTGAATACTTCTGTCTCAGTACCTTGATTGCAACATCTCGATCTAGAGTCGGATCGTGAGCTTTATAAACAACGGCCATGCCACCTTTTCCCAAGGTGTCTTCAATCTGGTAGCGGTTGTTGATCTGAGTGGTTTCAGGCATTTGGCATCTTCTTGACGTTTTCGAAATTGTACCATTCGTGGAATACTGGTTATCGTGTAGAATTTATCTATTCTCTATTCAGGGAAATTGGCGAGTATTATAAGGTTAGATTTCTTGAAAATGCTGGTTTAATCCTCTGACTTATGCCAAGCGCATTACTCATTTACAATCCAGCAGCTGGGCGCTATCCTTCCCGCATGTTGACTGAGCGTGCTGCGAAGGTGCTCGAGGATTATGGTTGGTCGGTTGATATTCAAACAACTTCAGGTGGCAATCAGATTCCATTGCTTGCCCATCAGGCTGTTCAAGATAAGATGGATTCACTGATCGTTGTTGGAGGGGATGGATCCCTGAATAAAGCCCTGCCTAGCCTGGTTGATACTGACACTGCGTTGGGGGTACTGCCCGCAGGTACTGCGAATGTCTGGGCGCAAGAAATGCAATTACCCGGTTTGGGTTGGACACGCTGGAAAGCTTTGGAAGAGAGTGCTCACAGATTGGCCAGGGGCAATGTTCGTAAAGTGGATGTTGGAAAATGCAACGAAAAATATTTCTTGCTGTGGTCAGGCATAGGAATTGATGCTTTCATCGTTCATCGAATAGAACCAAGGAAACAATGGGAGAAAAATTTCACCCTGCTTCGTTATGGGGCCAGTGCAGTTATGAGTGCCAGCCGATGGCAGGGTGTTCGTATCAGGATATCGGCTGATGGGATGCAGCTCGAAGGAAATTTTATGCTTGTTGAAGTCAGCAATATCCGTTTATATGCAGGTGGTTTGGCGACCCTTTCTCCCCAGGCAACTCTGGATGATGGATTGATGGAGCTCTGGTTGTTTGATGGATCCAATCTGGAAGATATCCTTCAGCAGGCCTGGTCTTTATGGTCTGGAAAACACATCGCCTCTGAAAAGGTGAAATTCGTTCAATTCAAGCAGATTGTATTAGAATCAGATGCACCAATTTACCTGCAAATGGATGGTGAACCGGAGATCGGAAACACAAGGGTTGATGTCTCGGTACTTCACAGGAAATTAAAAGTAATCGTACCAGACAAGGCTCCAGCTCGTTTATTCCAATCCGGACTTTGACAAGGACCAGAGATATTGAATCAAATTATCACATATATCCGGCATAAACCAATCGTATTGATATTGGCAGCTCTCCCCCTGGCCTATCTGGCGGAGATATTTCACTGGGGCCCGGTATGGGTGTTTGTTCTCTCCGCTGTTTCCGTTATCCCGCTGGCAGCTTATATTGGTGAAGGCACTGAAGCCCTCGCTGCGTACACCAACCCGCGCATTGGTGGTCTGCTTAATGCCACCTTGGGTAATGCTGCAGAATTGATCATCACTATCGTGGCCATCCGCGCTGGCTTGCTGGAATTAGTCAAAGCCTCTATCACGGGATCGATCTTGGGAAATTTACTGCTGGTGATGGGCCTATCAATGGTAGTAGGTGGAGTGAAGAATGGCAGGCAAAAATTTGATCGCCGCCAAGCCAGCCGAAATGCCATTCTGCTCGTCCTGGCTGTGATTGCCCTGATCATACCGTCTATATTTAGTGGATATATCGGGAATCCGCAGTCCACACGTGTAGAAGCCCTCAGTGTAGGAACAGCAGTAATCATGATGATTCTGTATGGACTCAGCCTGCTGTACAGCCTGAAATTTGAAGGCGCACCGATCAGCCGCAAATCAACCGAAGAATTTATCCATAAACCAGCCTGGTCGATTCGCAAAGCACTGGTGATTTTAACTTTAGCAACAATCGGTGTCGTCTTTGCCAGTGAACTCCTCATCGGGGCAGTCGAGCCGGTAATGACCGGGCTGGGTATCTCCGAGTTTTTTATCGGCATCATTCTCATTCCGCTGATCGGCAATGTAGCTGAACATTTTGTGGCCGTGCAGGTCGCTGCACGGGATCAGATGGACCTAAGTGTCGAAATTGCCGTATCTTCCAGCCTGCAGATCGCCCTGTTCGTGGCACCAATTTTGGTATTTATCAGCCTTATCTTCAATAACCCTCTGCAATTAATTTTCACTGAACTGGAGTTGATCGCGCTTATTGCCGGGGTAATCATCACGGCATTTGTCTCCGAAGATGGTGAATCCAACTGGTTAGAAGGCAGCGTGCTGCTGACCATATACCTGATCCTGGCGCTGGGATTTTTCTTAATTGACTAACTTGTGAGTGTGCCGGCGTGAATTTTCGCAAAATACTCGTGTTTCTGGCAGATCCTTGGTTGGTATTTGGCTCAATTGGTTTTGGGATCGCACTGCTGGTTTCTACGTTGCTGCTCTTGACGTGGACACGCTCTCCGCAAGCACCTACTGCAGAATCGACTGCTTTAATCACCGTCATTGCTGTCCCAACTGCCACCGAGAACCTCCCCACCAGTGTCACCACATCACAAGAACCTCCATCAGCAACCGATCTTCCAAATCCTCCTGGAGGAGATGTAGCAATTGGGGCTTACGTACAGGTGACCGGAACTGGAGGCGGGGGACTGCGTTTGCGGGAAGGACCCGGGTTGAACAGCAGTGTACGGATTCTAGGCGCTGAGGATGAAATCTTCCTGGTCAGCGATGGCCCCCAACTGGCAGATAATTATACCTGGTGGTACCTAGAAGGACCTTTTGATGATACACGTTTTGGATGGGGAGTTTCAAATTACCTACAAGTGGTACAAAATCCCTGAAATGAAATGCTTGCCGGTTTGTCATCTTGACCTGAAGGATGAACTAAATGGAAAACCTAAAACCCACAGGAATCACAGCAGATCGAAATACCAGATTGGTAACCATCCAATGGAATGATGGCCATACCAGCCAATACACATTTACCCTGTTGAGAGTTGCTTGCCCGTGCGCAGAATGCCGGGGAGGACATGCAAATATGGGCAGTGATCCTACCCCCGAAATGTTTGCAGCCCCGGATGAAGATACTCCTGAAACCCGATTGATACAGCTTGAGGTAGTCGGAACCTACGGTGTCACGCCCGAATGGGAAGATGGGCACCATTACGGGATCTACAGCTGGAGTTATCTAAGGAAATTATGTACCTGCCCGGTTTGCCGGGAAGACTCAAACTAGCTGCTAGAGTTTATTGGTTTGGGGGATTAGAGGTAATCTTTCAGGTTGTGTTCTACGGCGTAAGCAGCTGCTTCCGCGCGGTTGCTGACCCCCAACTTTGAGAGAATACTGCTGACATAATTGCGCACTGTTCCCTCGCCCAGAAAGAGTGCTTTTGCGATTTCCCGATTGGTTTTTCCCTCGGAAACCAGCAGCAATACGTGCCTTTCCTGTTGGGTGAGAGCAGAAAATGCCGAAGCTTCTTCTTCCTTGGCGGCCTTGCGGACTTCTTGAAAGATGCGTTGGGTTACTGCTGGATCAAGAAGCGCTTCACCTCTGCCAACTGCTTCGATAGCCCGAACCAGGTCTTCCCCACCAATTTGTTTCAATACATAACCGGATGCACCCGCTCGGATAGCTGAGAACAGCATCTCGTCCTCAGCGTAAGAAGTAAGCATGATCACTTTCGTATCTGGATAATTGCTGGATATCTCGTCGCAGGCCTCAATTCCAGAACCACCTGGCAGGCGAATGTCCATGACGACCACATCCGGCGTGTATGCCGCGGTGCGTTCAATCGCCTCGCGCGCATTGCTGGCTTCGGCTACCACCTCGAATTCTGGATGGCGCTCGAGTAAAGATCTAAGACCCAGGCGGACGACTTCATGGTCATCTACCAACAAAATGCGTTGTTTTGCCATTTAACTTCTCACCTTATCGGGAGTGAGTATAGCCCAGAGTTTATTGACTGGCAAGGTCTGATTTATTCGGTGAAAAGGGACCTCGTCAAAAACCCGGCACGATTTCCCACTGTAAGTCACTCTTCGAGCTGGGCTTTATCCCGTTGAAAATCTATAAAGCGGTAGCCTACCCCGCGCTCGGTGAGTATATATTTCGGGTTTGCGGGGTCTCTCTCTATCTTCTGCCGTAGGTAGTTGATATACAATCTCACATAGTGGGGTTCGTCCCTGTATTCATATCCCCAGACCTTGGTCAAGATCTGATCGTGTGTGAGCACCCAGCCAGCATTTTGAACCAGGTGATAGAGCAGGCGGTATTCTGTTGGCCGCAGTTTCACCAGGTTGTCATCCACCCAGACCTCGTGCCGGTCAAAATCAATTTTCAGCCTGTCATCCACTTCAATCAATCCGTGTGTGCTTGTTCCAGTCATCTCGGTCCTGCGCAGCACTGCCCGCACCCGGCTGACCAGTTCGCGGGGGCTGAATGGCTTGGTGATGTAATCATCTGCACCTAATTCCAGACCATGCACCCGGTCTTCTTCCTCGCCCTTGGCTGTCAGCATGATCACCGGTACTGTGTTTGATTCGCGGATCATCTCCAAGACTTCGAAGCCATCGATATCAGGCATCATTACATCCAGCAGGACCAGATCAGGTAAATTACTGCGAATCTTGTCGATAGCCTGCTTTCCGTTGAAAGCCTCGAACACTTGAAAACCATCATGTTCCAGGTTCAGGCGGATAAAACGCACCATGCGCTCTTCATCATCAACGACTAAAATGCGTCTATCTTTGAAACTATCCTGCATAAATCACTCCCTCACAAAACCAATTATATCTTCATCCTCATCTTCCCCTGGCAAGATTTCTATAAAGTTGATCTTCTCAATCGGCCAGACAACTGTAGCAACCTGAGATTGAATATAGTCAAGATCTTTTCCATCGATGTGCCTCGGGTTGTGGACTGTAATGATGTTATCTGTAGGTGCTGGCAATTCATCGATTTCGCCCATGATGGGCTCAGTATTCAAAATGTGTATTATCACTACTTTTGACATAGATTTCTTCCCTACCGTGAAAAACCCATATTTGTTTTCTTATGAAAGTTTAAGGTGATTGGTCAGGTATTTTGATGATGATAACAGAAATATTATCCGGGCCACCTGCGTTATTAGCGGCCTTTAGAAGAAATTGGCAGGCTTGTTGCGGATCCGCGGTGTTTGAGATAATCTGGGAGATCTCCTGATCAGGTATTACCCCCCACAAACCATCAGAACAAACCACTAGATATCCACTGGCTGGCAGTGCAGTTGATATGATGTCCGCATCTACCTGTTCGACCTGGCCTAAAGCCCGATATAAGACATTACGCTGTGGATGGATTGCAGCTTCATCAGCAGTTATTTGTCCAAGATCTTCGAGGCGCTTTACCAGGGAATGGTCTGTGGTCAGCACTTGGGGTTGGTTTTTGCCGTCAAAGTGGTATGCCCGGCTATCGCCGATATGTGCGATGGTTACTTTATTACCCAACACAAGCAAACCTGTGAGCGTGGAGCCTCCCCCTGAAGCTTTTTCTTGGATTAACTTGTGAGCAGATCGGACACCATTTGCCATGATCTCCCGGAGGTGCTGGTCTCCAATTCCAGGCACCAGACCCAGGGCTGGTGGGGTAAGTTCAGGTAGTACACTGCTGGTCATCGCTTGGACGGCCAGCTCGCTCGCGAGTTCCCCGTGTAAGTGTCCTCCCATACCATCCGCGACAATGAACAGACCCATGGGTATACCAGCTCGGTTGCTGACCAGGATGGTAGACATGGCAAAAAGCGCATCTTCATTGTGATCGCGCTGCATGCCAACAGAACTACCAATCCCGATCTGGAAAGGATTTATATTTTTGGAGGGGGTCCCAGGTGTTAGTTTATTAGCGTCGAAGGGTTCGGTGGGTAAATCCGAAGTTCCAGATTCTTCTGGTTCTCCTCCCTCATATCCATCCTGTTCTGCAAATAAATCATTTAACAACGTTGACACCTAGAAAATCTATACCGCGATTTTTATAATTTTATAAGGCCCGTGAGGTTGGCAGAGCGTAGAGCATTTTATTGGTTGAACCGATAAATATGCGATCGCCGCCTGCGGCTGGGGTACCTGTAATTGGTTTTCCCGTGTTGAATTTCCATCGCAGCTGCCCGGTTTGGCGATCGATACAGTATAAATATCCATCTACGGAACCACAAAATAGCTCATCATCTACGATGATAGGTGAACCGGTTACCTGATTCTCGGTCGTAAACCGCCATACTTGTTTTGCATTGGTCATATTCACGCAGTATATATTACCATCGATAGCACCTGCATAAAGCAGGTTCTCGGCCACGCAGGGAGAAGATATCGATCCCTTATCCATCTTAAAGCGCCAAATGAAGAATCCGGATTTCGCATCCAGCGCGTAAATGTAAGAATCAAGTGAACAAAAGAAAACCATACCATCGGCCACAACGGCAGAGGAGGTGATTGCTCGTTTAGCTTTATAGCGCCATTTTATTCCTCCGCGGAAATCGGCGCAGTAAAATTCACCGGATTCATTACCGGCATAAATTTCCTCTTGGGTGACAAAGGGACTCGAGCGGATCTCGCCCATAGTATCGATTTGCCAGATACCGCGTCCACCATTGATATTAATTGCGTGCAGTGACATGTCGTCCGATCCAATAAAAACATGCCCATGAGCCACGAAAGGTGAAGAACGGATAGGACCGTTGGTGTAATAGGTCCACAATAATGAACCTGAGCGGGTGGATAGGACATGCAAGCGGTTGTCCTCTGAACCGACAAAAACTGAATCCTCCGCTATAGCCGGGCGGCTGACGATCCCGCCATCAGTCTGGTATTTCCATACTGCCTGTCCAGATTTCGCGTTAACTGCATACAGTTGGTGGTCATAAGAACCAAAATAAACTACTCCACGGTTGTAAACCGCTGAACCCCTGATTTCATCAGCACATTCATAGATCCAGTAGGGTTGGACAGTATTTTCTGGAATCGGGGCGACTGAGTCATATTGCGGGGCAAGCTGGCGGGATTCTGAAC
>Ga0209536_100016821_pt1 | contig 10384 bp, 11 predicted proteins | sample DeeMarSeWOR28_12_FD_187461 | JGI IMG/M metagenome (GOLD analysis project Ga0209536, IMG submission 187461) | Marine sediment microbial communities from White Oak River estuary, North Carolina - WOR-2-8_12 (SPAdes) (version 2) | ecosystem: Environmental > Aquatic > Marine > Intertidal zone >... | reverse complement strand
TAGAATCCGAACTTTGATTTCTGGAATGAGTATTCGGAATCCAGGCTCAGGAGAAGGGGATTGACACATCGCAGGAGTCTTTGCATCTCCTGGAATCGGACGTTTTTCGCACTCCAAATGAGAATATACAGGGGATCCTTTTTCGTATCTTGATATAATCGAGCCTACACCGTGAAATGAGACTCATTACCCTTTTCCTCTTCTCTTTACTGATCTTGGCTGGGTGGACTCGGGCTTACGCCCAGGCCGATGATCCTCCCAAACCTGATCCCGTGATCCTTACCGATGAGCAGGACGAACACCCGCTGGGCTTGCACCTGGAAATCCTGGAGGACCCGGGCGGCGAGTTAACCATCGAAGACGTCTCTGCCCCGGATTTCGACTACCGCTTTACCCCCAGCCAGGTAGAGGTGCCCAACTACGGCTTTACCAATAGCGCCTATTGGCTGCGGCTGCATCTGCGCAATGAGGCTCATTTGAACGACCGTTGGTTGCTCGAGTTGGCCAACGCCAATATGCATTTCGTCGACCTTTACAGCCCCTTACCGGACGGTGATGGTTATAAGGTAATGCAGACCGGCGCACTGCGCCCGCCCGCTAATCGCGATATCCTCCACCCGCATATCGTTTTTAACCTGGCTATTCCCACCCAAAGCGAACAAACCTTTTACCTGCGCTTCCAAAACGGCGCCTCGATGACCTTGCCCCTCACCCTATGGGAGCCGGAAACCTTTTTCGCCAGCTCTCTTCAGAAACAGATATGGCAGGGATTATTCCTTGGCGTCATGGTCGGCTTACTGGGTTATAACCTGTTCCTGCTATTTTCGGTGCGGGACGTGAGTTATCTCTATATGGTGCTTCTTTTAGGCGGTATTATCATCTACGATGTCAGCCAGACCGGTTTTCTGGAGTTTAATATTGCTCCCAGTTTATACTACCTGAAACTCTACAGTATTTCGCTGGCTGTAGCCCTGATTATTGTTTCTCTTATCTTGTTTAATGATTCCTTTTTATCGGCGAGGACACTGTTTCCCAGAGTCCATCTGATGAATGTTGTGTTCGCGGTGGTGTGGGGCGTGCTGGGGTTAATGATCTTTGTTATCAGCTATCATGATCTTGCCGTCATCATAACGCCTGCCATCATAGTCACTTTGGTGGTGGTTGCGACGACTGCGGTATTTGCCTGGCGAAAAGGCTTCCGCGCTGCCCGTTTCCTGCTAATCGCCTGGGCTGGTCTACTTGCTGGTATTTTGCTGTTTATACTGACAAGGATGGGGTTCCTCTCCAGTAACATTTTCACCGAAAACACTTATCGTGTTGCCTTTGCTTGGATGGCAATGTGCTGGTCCATTGCCCTGGCCGACCGCATCAACCTGCTGAAAGCCGAAACAGAAGATGCCAACCGCGAATTAGGAAATAGCGAGCGGCGACTGTCGCAGATCCTACAAGGCTTGCCGCTGGGCGTCGTCGTTTATGGAAAAGATTTTAAGCCGAAATACGTCAACCAGCGTGTGTTCAAAATCCTCGGCAACCCAGAACGGGGCATCGTGCCGGATATCTCCGCCGGCCGAACTCTGGATCAGGCGATGAACTATTACTCTTTCCGGGTGGAAGACAGCGATCAAGAGTACCCACTTGAAAAGTTGCCCGTGTATCGCGCCTTGCAGGGCCAGCCAGCCTCTGCTGACGACATAGAGGCAGATCTGGTGGATAAGCGTGTCCCGCTGGAGATTTGGGCCAGCCCGGTCAGGGATGACGCCGGGGACGTCGAATCGGCCGTGGTGACCTTCCAGGACATCACCGCCCGCAAGCAGGCGGAAATGGCGCTGCGGGCCAGTGAGAAGAAATTTCGCGTGATTGTTGAAAACGCCTTTGACGGCATCGTCTTCATGGCTCACGATCGCCAGGCATTGTATGTGAGCTCTTCCTATAGTCGACTAAGTGGCTTTAGCGTCAAGGAAACCGTAGGCCAATCTGGGACTGGGTTCGTCCATCCAGACGATCAGGCTCGCATCGCCCAAGTGTTTGCTGAATTGCTTCAACAGCCGGGCAGCGGAACAACCGTAGAGTATCGCTCCAGGCATCAAGACGGATCGTGGATTTGGGTCGAAACGAATGCACTTAATCTGCTGGATGATCCCCATGTGGGGGCAGTGGTCTTGAACATTCACGATATCACCGAGCGCAAACGGGCGGAAGCCGAGTTGAAGCAGTACCAAGAACACCTGCAGTTGCTTGTAGAAAAACGGTCTGCAGAATTAAGCGCAACGAACGCGTGGCTTTCTATGCTCGCGCGGGTCCGCCAGACGATCAGTGGCACGACCGATCTGCCGCAGGCGTATGACAAGCTATTTGCTTCGATCCCCCAATTGCTAAACGCCAGGCTGGTTTTCTTACACCGTTGGGACGGTCAAGACGGGCAGATCAAAACTGTTTACAATCGACAGCAAGACGATTCAATTCAGGGCATAGAAGAAATAGCAGCGATCATTCAGGATGACTCGCCGCTTCGAAAAGAGATCGATAAAGGAAAGCCTATTCACTTGTCGGCCGATCAAGCCGATTCCTTGCCGGCAACAATAGGAAAATTTTTCCAGGAAGATGATTTCCAATCTCTGCTCCTTTCGCCGATGGTCGCCGGCCAATCGGTTGCCGGTTTCTTGGGCGTGGCCAAAGATCAGCCCATGCAGGAATTCACCCCGGCCCAGGTTGAGTTAGTCAAGATCATCACGCTTGATCTGGCCAACTTGGCCGAGGGTGCCCAACTTCTTGACCAAGCACAGGCCGTTGTCGTGGCCGAAGAGCGCAACCGCCTGGCCCGCGAGTTGCATGACTCATTAACGCAGATCCTCTTTTCGGCCAGTGTGCTGGCCGAGGCAACCCCACGCATTTGGGATAAAGACCAGGAGATCGCGCGCATGAATATGGAGAAGCTCAGCTTGTTGATCCGCGGGGCATTAGCTGAGACGCGATCGCTGCTGTTGGAATTACGCTCTGGCGAGCTGCGTGGCCAAACACCGGAAAAACTGCTAACCACATTAGTTGAAGCTGTACAGGCGCGTACTCAATTTGCCATTTCCCTGACAATCAATGATGATCCTAAACTGCCCGATAATGTGACCCAGGCTTTTTATCGCATTGCCCGAGAGGCCTTGAACAATGTGATAATTCACGCTGAGGCAACACAGGTCAATATTTCTTTGCTCAATGAAAGACACTCTGTAGAGCTTCGTATTCAGGATGATGGCCGTGGTTTCGACCCTCAGGATGTCCCACCAGGTCATATGGGAATCAGCATCATGTCCGAACGCGCAGCGCAGATTGGTGGCGAACTGCGGATTGAGAGCGAACCCGGCCATGGGACACAAATCATCGTCACCTGGTTTAAAACTGGAGGCGAATCAGGAGAAAATGACTGACTCAAAAACGATCAAAGTGATGATCGTCGATGACCATCCTATCGTCCGTGACGGGCTGAAGAATATGCTGCTAGTTTTTGATGACCTGGAGCTAATTGGCGAGGCAGAGAACGGCAGCGCGGCATTGGCCTTGTGCCAAAAAAACACCCCTGATGTGATCCTCATGGATATCCTCATGCCGGTCATGGACGGTATCCTGGCCACTCGTGCCATTCTGGAGCACTATCCGCAGGTGAAGATCATCATCCTGACCAGTTATCCAGAAGATGATCTGGTCCAAAAATCGTTGGAAGCAGGGGCAATAGGCTATATCCTCAAGTACTCTCCGATCGACGCCCTGGCCGATGCTATTCGCTCGGTTAATTCAGGAAGGCCCACTCTGGCTCCAGAAGCGACACACGCGCTTATCCGCGCCAAAACAGGTCCGCTAAAACCGGGGGGTGATTTGAGCGAAAGGGAGCTAGAAGTGCTGGGACTGATCGCTCAGGGCTTGAGTAATGATGAGATTGCCGAACGGCTGGTGATCAGCCCGGCTACGGCCAGACACCATGTCAGCGCCTGTATCCAGAAACTGGGCGCCGCCAACCGTGCCCAGGCTGCCTCGCTTGCTGTAAGACACGACCTTATCCCCTGATCTCTATTGCTGACAAACGATAGGCTGTGCGCAGCGCTGCCTGCGTGGCTTATCATTTTTGCATCTATCCCGCGGTCGAACGCCCCAAAATAGGTCATTCCGCCTATTGGAAGATGGATTGATCGGTGGATGTAATCTCAAGAGCCGCGGGCCATACTATGTGATAGTGACGTTCAGTTTTTGTAGCCCTACTTAAATAACTGAACAACAGATCACCAAATACTTCATTAACCAGGGATAGGCCTTTGTTCAGATAGGTGATTGCCATATGGGATCATTGCGAATATTCATTGCCTGCCCAGATGATAAGCTCAGATTGGCGCTATTGATGTTCGTGGATCACGAACCGGGCATGATCGCCGTTGGTATAGCCGATCGTTTAACCGGTCTTGTAGCCCAATTGGAAGGTTCTAAACCCGATGTGCTGTTGTTGGACTGGATACTACCTGATCAATCGATGGCCGATCTAATACGCGATCTTCACAAACTTGTGCGCCGGCCTAAGATCATTGTGTTCTGCACCAAACCCGAAAACAAGGAAACGATCATGGCCGCCGGAGCAGATTATTTCATTGGTAAGGATTCTCCCCCTGACGAGCTTATACCCATTCTTAATGACATCCGCTTATCTAAAAACAGTTTCAATTATAAGGAGAGATGATTATGCCAGGCAGAAGACGGGAACGACGCGAAGAGCGCCAGGACGATCGCCAGCTTGGACGCCCGGGAGGCGGAGGTAACCGCTACCAGATGCGCCAAAAGATGGTCGCCATCGGCGACGACTTCTGGATCGAGAACGATCATGGCCAGAAGACATTCAAGGTTGACGGCAAGGCGCTGCGCGTTCGCCAGACATTACTGTTCGAAGACGCCCACGGGAACGATTTGGCCAAGATCCAGGAAAAAATGCTGCGCGTTAAAGACAGTATGCAGATCGAAGGGCCACACGGCGAGAATCTGGCCATGGTCAAAAAAGCCCTGATCACCCCTGTCCGCGAGCGCTGGACGGTCAAGATCAAGGGCGGCCCGGATCTAGAAGTGAAAGGCAACATCGTCGACCACGAGTACAGCATTGGCGAAGGCCGCGACAAGGTAGCCGAAGTATCCAAGAAGTGGTTCCGGGTGCGCGACAGCTATGGCGTCTCGATTGACCCCGGTCAGGACGACATCGTGATCCTGGCCGTGGCAGTATGCATCGACGAGATGGCTCACCCCGGCCGGTAGACGGCCGCGCGTTGTCAACTATATCAATGGGTTCCCCCACTTAAAGACTTTGTTTGGTCTTGAGGACCGGGTGACCTGTTTAACAAGACTTAGGAGGTAATCATGTGCTGTATCTTCACAATTCTGCTATTCCTGGGCCCCCGGTTTGCCAGCATCATCTGGTGGATCGCCAGCCCTGCTCGCTGGGTCGGAGCCGCAGGCGCTTTCAATAGCGCTATCTGGCCCATCCTGGGCATAATATTCTTGCCCTGGACCACGCTGATGTATGTTCTGGTGGCTCCCGGCGGCATCGTCGGATTCGATTGGTTATGGCTTGGTCTCGTATTCGTAGGCGACCTGGCCATGTACGGCGGCGGCGGTTATGGCAACCGGGAACGGTTACCCGTCTAGACAGGCAGCTGAGCGGCCCGAGTGGTTGATTGCTATCCCTAGACGGTAGTCAAGATCAGCTCGCTTCCCAATTATTGTTGTTAGTAACGAACTGTTGAAGCAAGGAGGATTCCAATGACATATGGTCCAATCGACATGATCGTGCTTGAATTCGAGAATATCAAGCTCACAGGCAAGATCCTGCCGGCCTTACTTGACCTGGCCGAAAAGAAGATCGTCCGGGTGATGGATCTCATCGTCATCCAGAAGTACGAGGATGGCGAACACGAGGTATTAGAGATAGAGCAGCTTGACGAGGATCTGCTGGCAGTCTTCGACCCACTCGATATTGAAATCAGCGGCATCGTGCAGGTAGAGGATATCGAGGCCATCGCCGCAGGGATGGAAAATAACACCACTGTTGCCGTGCTGCTCTTCGAAAACCTGTGGGCTGTCCAGTTCAAGGAAGCCGTGCTCGAGGCCGACGGCCGGTTGCTTCACCAGGAGCGGATCCCCGAGGAAGTTATCGAAGAAACCCTGGAGATTTTTGGGCAAGAAGAAAGCGCTTAAGAACATTAGCCAAAGAAAAGTAGGAGGTAAAAATGCCAAGAGCAAGAAGAATGATGAGACGAAGACGAGTGGGACGAGCTGTCGTAGGTACGGCCGTTGTGGCCGGTACCGCCGGCGCCGTGCACCATCATCAAGACAAAAAGTGGGCGGCGCAGGATGCCCAACAACAGGCTGAATACGATGATGAGCAGTATGAAGAGGAACCGGCCGAACAGGAGCAATATGCGCCAACACCCCAGCAGGCACCTGCAGCACCTGGTTCAGATATGACAGACCAGCTTCAGCAGCTTGCCCAACTTCATTCGAATGGCGTGCTGACCGACGAAGAATTTGCCGCCGCCAAGCAAAAGCTGCTAGCCAGCTAATCATTTACAGCACCGCCTCTCCTGAAACGCAGCCGTCGCCTTGCCAAATATCAAGGGCGACGGCTGCGCAGTGGTATGTGGGTGATCTTGTAGCCGACCGTGCCCGCCTGGGAGGGCAGGTCGAGAGAGAGGCGCCGCCTTCCTCAAGTGCGGCGAGTTAAATTGAGATGCATTGTTATCGAATTTTTGACACTTACTATGAAAAGGAGAATTTGTTATGGATGCACAAGATAAAGACGTGAAATCGGTTTTCGAAGCTGACGAGATTGAAGCGCTGTTCGTCCAGACCGCCCACGATGTGAGTTATGACGACGGTAAGCTGACTCTACATACCGTGGCCCCGACGACCCTGTTCTTCTCCGACCGGCCCGACCGGGTCACCGGTCACATCACCTCGCAGGAGTTTGTGGATTCGTGGGATAAAGGCGACGACAGCTTCGCCTCCAACCCGCCTAACGCGGTTTTGTCCATTTTCCACGACGATAGCGTCAGCGATATCGTCGTGGAACTGATGAGCCCGGCCTTGGATGGCCACCAGCTAACCTACGATGTCTTGATCCTTGATGGGGAAATGCCGGCAAACGGCGGTTCCAGCGCGCTGTTCATCGATACGATTGGCCGGCCGCTTTCGCCGGTATCGGCAGCAGGCATGCATCGGCGGGACAGGCGCCGGGATAGGCGTTAGCGGTAAGAACTAGCGGCATTTAATAAAGTTAACCATCTGGGCCGGCCTCCAGACCGACAGATGGTTAATCATTTTCGGGTGAAGATAGGCTGGTTTCTTCACACCATGTTCGCCAAGGAGAACTTAACCCGCGTCGGGAATGCACATCGATCTGCTGTCCGAACCAACACAGGTTAGAACATGATACGGGTTAGAAGTACCCAACAGGCTGAGAGGCGCACACTTTAGAAGAAGTCCTTCGGCAATGAAGGCAACAAGGACTAATAGAGCTTCCTCTTGGGCTATTTTCTACAGCATCTCAGGGATTCAATTTATTGTCAACGGGGTTCCCCCCGTTATTACATATCATACGAGGAAAATAGAAATGATTACATCTGAAGAAGCATTTGAAATCGGCATCGAAGCCTACATTTACCTCTATCCACTGATCACAATGGATGTTACCCGGCGGGTCATGACCAATGTGCCGCCCGGCAAGGTGCCCGGTATGGGCCCCGCCGGTGCCTTCTATCACTATCGCACCTACCCCGACGCCAACTTCAAGTCTGTGGTGCGTCCCAATTTCGACACGCTCTACTCGTCCGCATGGTTGGACGTAGGGCAAGAGCCGATGATCCTTTCCGTGCCAGATACCCAAGGGCGCTACTACCTACTGCCCATCTACGATATGTGGACAGATGCCTTTGCCGTGCCAGGGACACGCACGTCAGGCAACGAGGCTGGGCATTTCGGGATTGTGCTCGAAGGTTGGCAGGGCGAGCTGCCGGAGGGGGTCCAGAAGATCGAAGCGCCTACACCCTATCTTTGGATCATCGGGCGTACCCAGACCAATGGCGTCGCAGACTACGACGCCGTCCACGAGGTGCAGGACGCCTATCGACTGACGCCTCTGTCACAGTGGCCCAATTCGCCTCAACCACCAGCCTTCACATTCGACCCCACAGTGGACATGAAGACCCCGCCGCTGAACCAGGTCAACAACATGTCTGCCAAGGATTACTTCACCTACGGAGCGGAGTTGATGAAGCTGCACCGTCCGCACAAGACGGACTGGTCACAGATTGCCCGCCGCCGCCGCATCGGCCTCAGGCCGGATGAGAGTTTCGATTGGGGCAAGCTCGACCCAGTCGTGCAGGAGGGGTTGAACCGGGCTCCAGCGGCCGCGTTGAAGTCCATGGTGGCCAAGCTCCCAACCCTGGCCAGGGAAGTTAAAGGCTGGAGCATGAACACCGACACAATGGGCGTTTATGGAGATTATTACCTGAAGCGCGCGATAATCTCCATGGCCGGTCTCGGCGCGAACCAGGCCGTGGATGCTATCTATCCGCTCAGCGTGCATGATTCTACCGGCAAGCCCTTCGATGGCTCCTCCAAATACATCATGCACTTTGAAAAGGATGAGATCCCGCCAGTGGACGCTTTTTGGTCTATCACCATGTATGACGCTGAAGGCTTTCAGACGGCCAATGAGATCGACCGCTTTGCCATCGGTGATAGAGACATGCTGAAGTTTAATGCCGACGGCTCACTCGATGTCTACCTACAAAACGAGAACCCGGGAGACGATAAGGTGTCGAACTGGCTACCGGCGCCGACTACCGCGTGGAACCTGTGTATGCGTCTCTATGCGCCTAAGACACAAGCGCTGGATGGTACCTGGAATCCGCCGCCGGTGCAGAAAATCGCTTAGCGGCGAGGAACGCATGCGGGTCGCTATCTCGCGACAGTAATCACGTTGGATTAGTTGATCTAATCGAAAGAGGAGAGCGATTTATGATTGAATTGAATACCGACGCCCTTCAGCTTGTCTGGCGGCATTTCCCGGCTCTTTTCATGGCCTTGACTTTGCTCGTCTGCCTGGCAAAGGAACGCCGCCAACAAGAAAGATTGGCCAAGACCATTGGCATTTATACAGCGCATAACGATTACGTTAAAGGAGAAATTTGATGACTGTAGGACCTATTCAACTCATTGCACTTGGCTTTGAAGATTTCGAGCCGACCGGCAAGATATTGCCGGCCTTAAACGCTGCCGTCGCCTCGGGCGCCATTCGCTTAATCGATCTGCAGTTTGTGGGCAAAGATGTTGAGGGCAACATCACCTCCATGGAAATGTCAGGCCTTAGCCCAAATGAGCAGATCGAGTTCGGAGCCGTCATCGGTGGCCTGCTAGGGGCCGGCATGGCTGGCGAGGAAGGGGCCGAGGTTGGCGCCCTCGAGGGCGCCCTGGAAGCGGCCGGGCACAGTTATGGCCTGACGGCGGCCGACGTGCAGGACATCGCCGACGGCCTCATGCCCGGCGATGCCGCCGCCCTGCTGATGATCGAGCATACCTGGGCCACCGACTTTCGCGATGCGGTCGGGCAGGCCGGCGGCATGATGCTGGGCCAGGGCTTTTTGACGCCTGGCACCCTGATGCTCATCGGCGCTGAATTGCAGGCTCAGGCTGCAGCCTTGGCGGCTATCGAGGAAGCGGCCGCTGTCGTGGCCGTCTCTGAAGCCATCGAAGAAGAAGCGGTATTGGAAGCGGTTGAGGCCGTTGTCTTATCAGAAGCCATCCAGGAAGAAGCCGCCCGCCGGGCTGTTGCCGCTTTGGTTATGGCCGAGCTGATCGAAGAAGCGGCCATCGAGGAGGCTTCAGAAGTGGTGGCCGCGGCGTTGGCCGTCGAAGAGGCAGCCGAGGCCGAGGCAGCAGAAAGCAAGTCGGCCGAATAGAGCGATAGGTGCATTTTATCGCGCTCGGTGTTGTAAAGAATGCATCCGCCGGCCGGTACAGTCGCGCCGGCCGGCGATTATACGCGAACCGAACTATCCCGGATAAGAATCGGCCAAGAAACCGCGTCGGGATGGTACTGTTTCGCTTGGTTGACCTTTTTACTCACGAACGTAAGAAGAAAGGAGTACCCAATGAACAAGATCCTGCTCTCTTTGGTCCTATGCTTGGGAATGTTATTCCTGGTTGCCTGTTCGGGTGGTGATGATGCTTCTTCAAGCGACTCCATCACGGGGGTCGAATGGCAATGGCAGAGTGTGACCAACCAGACGACAAACGATACAACCACCGTGCCCAACCCGGAGAATTATACCATCACCTTTAACGAGGATGGCACCTTTGAGGG